>Ga0209137_1000149_pt1 | contig 77272 bp, 63 predicted proteins | sample SaaInl5LU_22_DNA_FD_184642 | JGI IMG/M metagenome (GOLD analysis project Ga0209137, IMG submission 184642) | Marine microbial communities from expanding oxygen minimum zones in the Saanich Inlet - ESP_105LU_22_DNA (SPAdes) (version 2) | ecosystem: Environmental > Aquatic > Marine > Intertidal... | reverse complement strand
GATTTAATATTTATACTTTAAGATAATTAAATATCGAAGTAACTATTTTTTATTATGTGTGTAGAGGAATAAAAATTGGCCGTAAGTTTATCAAATAGCCTCATTGTTGAGGCCAGCTATGGCGCCGCTATTGGTGAAGTTACATCCGACAAAACAATCGATACAGTCGCCCTTTATTTTGATAGCTACTCCAGTTACTTCGCTTTAGATGGCACCACATTGCGCTTAGCAGACGATGCTTTCGCGGATTACGAGGCACAGCGCATTTACTTCAGCGGCGGCTTTTCGATCGCCATGACCGACCAAGACTTTTATCTAACCATTACCTATAGCGACACGACAACGGAAGACTTAGAGTTTAACTTAAGCGCTTCCGACGTTGAGGAAACATTGAGCCTAGGTGCTGTTGAGTTTTCGGCTTCCTATTACGGTGAAAAAATTGCCGACATTGAAGGGCTGACCGGCGCTGGCATAAGTGCAGAGCTGAACTCTGACAGCTCGCCCTTCACCATCACAAACAACGCTATCTACCTTGATAGCGAATGGCATTACGAGGCTCAAGACAACACGATCAAAAATAGAGCGGGCGGCTATTACGACGCGTCAAACTGGTCAGACCTAACCGTAAGCGTCGATACGTGGGCCTCGCAAGAAGCCGATGCTAGCTATAATTTTGTCTCGGATCTGTTTGCGCTCATGGCCGCAAATAGTCAGCCAGGCGACCTAGCAGCTCTTTCCGTTCAAAACGTAAATGACCGCGAATTCGGCTCCACCTTGATTGAGATTGGGGGAGAGACTAATTCTGACTATACATACGCGTTGCGCGATAGCTCAGATATTTTTGAGATATCGGGAAATATATTTAAGCTCAAAGATAGTTATTACTTGGACGCCAACTATGACACGCTAACCACGAGTGCAGCCTATTATAGCTTGGATCAGTTCTCTGACACGCAAATTGCCTATGAAGTGCTTGATGCAAACACAAACAATATTGTTGCGTCTTCCTACATCGACGGCGAAACACTTGCGAGTGTTTTTGCCGATGCAAATATCACCATATCACCAGATAGCTATGTTCACGCCAAGGCGAACCAAGCGGTTGACTATACCACCGAGCGTACCGACGATTATCAAAAATTAGTCGGGCTGAAATCATGGAGCGTGCCCACGGATAAAGTCATCACATATTCGTTTCTAGGCACAGACGCATTGGATGGTGGCGACAATGACGAATTTGGCGGCCTCGTAGCCACTAATGACGCTTTCCAAAACGCTGTTCAGGCTGCCTTTCAAAACATTAGCAATTATATTGACGTTACGTTTCAAGAAGTAGAAGAACTAGGCTCGGTCGTTGGTGACCTTCGCCTCGGAATTGTTGATCCAGATTATTCCACATCCTCGCTAGGGGCCGAGGCCAATGCTTACGCATTTACTCCGTTTTCAGACCCATCCTCTGGCAATATTTTCTTTCTCGGCGATGATTCCGATGAGAATGGTACGACTGATTTTCTTGAGGCCGCCCGGTTACTACCCGGCCAATATGATTATGGCACGATACTGCATGAGGTTGGACACGCACTGGGGCTCAAGCACCCATTCGAAGCTCTGGATGAAGCGGACGATAGCGAGGGATCAGAAAACATTCTATCTGCGACCCTAGATTTCTCGCACTATTCCGTCATGTCCTATACTCAATATTACGATAGCGCATTGGAAATAGCCTATGTCGGCGCCGATGCAGACGCCGAAACCCTAATGAAATTTGATATACTGGCGCTTCAAGACTTATATGGCGTGTCAACAACTGCGGGTGCCGGCGACACAGTTTACGCATTCACTGACGACACTCTACCCTATGAGGCTATTTTCGATGTACTGGGAAATGACACGTTAGACCTAACCGGCATATCGAGCGAAGTCGTTCTCGACCTGAGCGGAGATACGATATCGTCAGTTAAAGGGGAGCATATCTGGGTTTATGACGACGGCGATGAGCGGGACTATATTGATAGCCCGTTCTGGATCATGGCAGGAAGCTTAATTGAGAAAATCACACTCAATGACGAGGCGGCTACCGTCTATGACAGCGCCTATGATGAATATTTTGAAGCGAACTCGACCGAAGCAAAAGCAATAACAATTTCCAAGGGTAATGACGCGATCAAACTAAGCGGTAACTCAAACGACACCATCACGCTTTCCAACACCGATGTTTTCTGGACAGACGAAGTATCAGCCGAGTTTACTGGCAATGCCGGAGCAGGAAATATTGATATTGAGCTAGCTGACCTATCATCCTATTTGCATCACAGTCTCGCTGTCGATGCAGGGGACGGCCAAGATGAAATCATTGGCACAGCCGGGAATGACGCGCTATTTTTGCAAGACCTTGTGGTGGATCCCAATGCCTTTTGGGGAACCGACTTAACCACAAATAGAATTATCAGCGTTGAAACCATCACGCTTAATGCCGGCAATGACTTTCTTGACATGACCAGCAATACAAGTTCCCTAACTGGGCAACAGATTTCCATCTCGGCGGGAGACGGCAACGATATACTCTGGCTGTCCGATGCCGATGATACAGTCTCACTCGGCGCAGGAAACGATATATGTATTCCAAGCCTTGGCGCCAATAGTGTGACATTGGGCGAAGGCTCAGATACCATTATACTCTCGACTATTAATGGAAGCTGCACGCTAGCTGACTTCAATGTCGCCGAAGATAGCATTTCATTTTATGGAACAGCGACAACCAACATCAGTGGCAACACCCTTACTTTCTCAGGTGAAGACTTTTCATATGAAATCGAATTCTCGGACATATCACCGAGCTTGGACGTGATACAAATCGATTTTATCTAGAGCTATTCATCACAAAAGCCGAGCAGCCCTTGACGCAGTCCTTGTGGGTGTTAGGCTTTACACTGATTATAGGCTCAACGTAGTTGGTCAAATGTAAAGTAGTTTAGGAGTCTCCCAATTCTAAAACAGCTCATCTTTACCGATTTAGATGGTACGCTTCTTGGCCATAACGATTTCTCGTTTCTGGAAATTAAAGACTTCATCCTAGACTGTCTGGCCTCTGGTCTAAAAATCATTCCGAACTCTAGTAAAACAAAACCTGAGATAGACGCGTTCTGTGCAGAGCTCGGCGTGGAGCTAACCTTCATCAGCGAAAATGGCGCCGCGATCCATGGTATCGAACATTTGGGGCTAGCCAGTAACAATAATGAGGTGCGCGCACCTATCGTATTCGGGAAAACGGTAGCTCATATTCTGGATGTTTACGAGACGACGATTCCATTATCTCTTCGTCAGCATTGTAAGTTTATTCGCGATATGCCAACACGCGACCAAGAAGCCGCGCTTGGGCTGAATGGGCATGCGCTTCGCCTTGCAATGGCGCGGGAACACTCAATGCCATTTATGTTCTCGGGCGATGACCGCCAATTGGCGGATCTAGATAGCCGGGTCGAACAGGCGGGCCTAAGTTGCCGCAAGGGTGGTCGTGTTTTTAATTTAACCGGCCAACATAACAAAGCGGATGCCCAAGCTTATGTTCGCGACGCATGCCAGAAAGACGAGATTTGGCCCACAACTATCTGCCTCGGTGATAGTGAAAATGATCGCAATATGCTGGAAGCGGCAGACATTGCCTGCGTCATACCCTTGCCAAATAAGCCGGCTATGTCCCTTAGCAAACCGGAAACGGCATTAGTAATAGCCAACGAACCAGCACCTTTAGGGTGGAAAACGAGCTTGGAACGAGCTCTATCGATCGAGAAACAATTAAAATTAGTAAAAATGGAAAGATAAAAAATGGGCGATTTTGCACAGAATGGGGTGGTCGCAACCCTTCACGATTTCGGAACACGTCGCGTTGAGGAAATTGAAGCCGAGTTGAAGATATTCTCTGGGTACAGACCCATGGAACTGATTCTGCCGAGCCTTTTTTCTGAATTAGAAGGCCCTGCTTTAGCTAATATCGTCGCGGAAATAGCGAAGACAGATTACATCAGCCATATTACGATTGGCCTCGACCGCGCCGACAAAAGTCAGTTTGAATATGCTTATTCATTTTTCAAAGACCTGAAACGCCCCTTCTCGCTTTTGTGGAATGATGGGCCGCGCTTAAAGGCCATCGATGCCGAGCTCGCCGCAAAGGGCTTAGCACCAAAGGAATTGGGGAAAGGGCGGAACGTCTGGTACTGCTTAGGCTATACTCTGGCTCGCGGTAAAGCCGAGGCCATCGGCTTACATGATTGCGATATACTTACCTATGATCGCGACTTACTGGCGCGGCTATTTTACCCTGTTGCAAACCCGAATTTTCAGTATGAATTTTGTAAAGGCTATTACCCACGTATCGCCGACAATAAAATGAATGGGCGCGTATCTCGGTTGCTGGTGACACCCCTGCTGTTAGCCTTGGAACGCACTTTAGGGCCGAGTGAATATTTGAATTTCATGAAGAGCTTCCGTTACTCACTGGCTGGTGAGTTTTCATTTCGGCGAAGCTTGTTACCCGAGCTTCGCATACCCTCGGACTGGGGTCTAGAAATTGGTGTTCTTTCGGAAATGCAGCGTAACCACGCCAGTAATAGAATATGTCAGGTAGATATATCGAGTAACTATGATCATAAACATCAAACCCTTTCCTTGGATGACGCGACTGCGGGTCTATCGCGTATGTCGATCGATATAAGTAAAGCCCTCATTCGGAAACTCGCGACCCAAGGCTATAGCTTCGGTACTGAAACGTTCCGAACTATCAAAGCGACTTACTATAGAACGGCCCTCGATATGGTCGATCTATACAAAGCCGATGCGACTATGAACGGTCTAACATTTGATATTGATAGCGAAGAGCGCGCCGTTGAATTATTCGCACAGAACATTATGACAGCGGGCGAAGTGTTTATGAACACCCCTATGGAAACGCCCTTTATTCCGTCATGGACGCGGGTCATTTCTGCAATACCAGACATTGGCCAGAGACTGTGTCAAGCCGTTGAACTCGACAATCGTGAGCAAGAGGAAAAATATGCCTAGCACGCTGACGACACAAATTCTCCAGAGGCTCAACACAATTTATGTCGATCAAGAGCAAGCGCATCTTCAGCTAATCGCTGAGCAAATCGTCGATCGTGCATTGCGGACCAAGCAGTCGCTGATAGATCAAAACACAGCCGAGAGTACAAATGTTTCACCACCAGAGAAGTGGGATGAAACAAGCTGTATGCTAATCACCTATGCCGACAGCATATCATCGAATAACGCCTCGCCTTTAGCCAGCCTTAAAACATTCTATACGCAGCACCTTTCGCCGGTAATTGACACAATACATATCCTGCCTTTCTTTCCGTCTGGCGGTGATGATGGATTTTCTGTCATTGATTATAAAACGGTAGAGCCGGCGCATGGTAGCTGGAGTGATGTGAACGCGCTCGCGTCATCGGCGCGCGTCATGGCAGACCTCGTGATAAATCATGGCTCCGCACAAAGCTCTTGGTTCAAAAACTTCTTAGCCGGTCAGTCGCCAGAAAAAGACTATTATATGAGTGTGGATGATCGGTTTGATACGAGCCAAGTGGTGCGGCCGCGGGCTCACCCATTATTGCGGAGCGTCGAGACAGCGGATGGTACGAAACAAATCTGGTGTACGTTTAGTGAGGATCAGGTTGACTTTGATTTCGCCAATCCGGAGTTACTGTTAGAATTTATCGACATTATTCTCTTATACCTTCAACAGGGTGTGAAGCTGCTGCGGCTGGATGCGGTTGGTTTTCTATATAAAAAGTCAGGTACCAAATGCCTGAACCTACCCGAAACCCATGCGATAATTAGGCTGTTGCGGCACATCACGGATTTAGTGTGTGATGATGTGGTTGTTGTAACCGAGACTAATTTGCCCAATCAGGAGAACTTGAGTTACTTTGGGAATAGCAATGAAGCGCACTGGATTTACAACTTCCCGCTTCCGCCACTACTCGTGCATAGTCTGCTATTCGGAGATTCTACGGCGCTTCGTCGTTGGAGCATGTCGATGCCGCCTAGCTTGCATGGAACGGCGTATCTTAACTTTATTTCGTCACATGACGGTATCGGAATGCGCCCAGCGGAAGGTATTCTAACCGATGAGCAGACCGGCAAAATGGTCGATCGGTTAGAGGCCAATGGTAGCTTGTTTTCATGGCGCGCCGTCGCGGGGCAAGATAAAAAAGTTTATGAGGCGAATACTACATTATTCAGTGCTTTGGAAAGAACCGATGCCGATCCCTCGGCGGAGCTTTGCGTTGAGCGCTACCTAGCTGCCTATACTTTGATGTTTGGGCTGGAAGGTGTACCAGCAATTTACATAAATTCATTATTTGGCGCCGAGAATGATGTGCAAGGCGCGAAAAACGCACAGATGAACCGGCGAATTAATCGCCAAAAGTGGAATGAAGCCGATCTAACTAAATTGCTTTCGGCACCCGAGACCCGTGGAGCAAAAATTTTTACCGAGCTGAAATTTCTGTTATCACTGCGCGCTCGGCAGTCGGCATTTCATCCCAATGCAACTCAATTTACATTACAGTTTGATAAACAGTTTTTCGGCGTTTGGCGACAGAGCCGGGACCGTCGCCAGAGCATTTTTGCGATCACCAATTTGACAGCCGAGCCGCAAGACCTAAATAGACAATCAATCAACTTGATTGATACGGAAGACTGGAATGACCTAATCTCAGGCAAACCAGTCCCTCTTGAAAACAGTCATTTGACATTTGCGCCTTACCAAAGCGTATGGATTACCAACAGTACCAATAGGGACGAAGCATGAAGGACGTATTTGTAAATTATATTGGTCACGGAACCGTGCAGTTTCTCATGCTAGGGTTTGTGGTATCCGTTTCTGGCGTTGCCTATTTAGAACTTTGGGCATATTGGCCGTGGCTATTATTGGTTGTCGCATCCGCGCCCTTATACGAGTGGGTGACACATAAATATGTCTTGCATGGGGACTTAACAAAACGCGCCGGCGCGTACCGAGATTTCCAAATTCGGCTGCATCACGGCCATCACTTAGAGCCGAATAACATCGAGCTTCAGTTCGCACCGACACTAGCCATCGTCATTATGTTTCTTCAACTTTATCTGTTTTACGCGCTGGTCACTTGGAGCTTGCAGGCCGCAATTATGCCTTTGGCTGGCAGCCTAGCCTATTATCTTGTCTATGAATGGATACATCTTGCGCATCATCAATCAAGCTACGCACCTATTACCAAGGCTGGCCAGTCATTGCGCGAAGCACACATGCGGCATCACTTTCATAATGAAAATTACAATTGGGGAATTACCAATGGTCTCGGCGACATGATCTTGGGGACCTGGAAGTCCGTTAAAGACGTACCAAAGAGCCCAACAGCAAAAAACTTATCCAACTATGACGGCTAACACCTATAAGAGTTAAGCTAACCCTATGTTTATGGTTTCTATTACATAATATATTAGCACAGCCAATGCCAACATTATGTTGCCAATTATATTGGCACTAATCATGTCAATATGTTATCATTAAGGTGTTCATGGTATTTTGTTGACTCTAATACTATCATTATAATAGTGTTCCGACGTGAATATTTGGCAGCGGAAACTATCATCAGAAAGTAGAACCCGGCGCTTTTAGCTGGTTGTTTACCAGAGTTTAGACAGCTTCGATGATATGATAATAGGAGCCCTGTAATGGATATAATTCAGACGCCAGAAGTGTATTTTCGTGATCTTATCGATTTTGACTTCGAGCCGCACTATGTCGAAATTTCAGATGACGAAGGTGGCACACTTAAGATGGCCTATGTTGAGGCAGGTCCCGCAGACGGACCTCATGTCGTGTTTATTCACGGCAATCCAACATGGTCTTTTGCGTGGCGCCACCAGATTGCGGCAGCAGCCGAGGCTGGATACCGTGCTATAGCGATTGACCTCATCGGCTTGGGGCGCTCCGATAAACCGACAAAAATGGAAGACTATTCGATCAAGCGCCATGTTCAGTGGGTCGAGGAGGCTCTATTCAAAAAACTTAAACTAGAGGGCGTGAATTTTGTTCTGCATGATTGGGGTGGAATTATTGGCTTGAGGGTGATTGCCGATCGCCAAAAAGAGACGGCTTCGATAATCATGTCCAACACAGGGCTACCTGTTATTTCGCCGACTGCGAGGCCCAAAAAAATGGCTCGCAAGGGTGCCGGTGTCCTTAGAATATTTCAGCTCTATGTTCGGTATAGGAAGAATTGGAAACATTGGACACTGACGTCTCGGCTTACCACGAAAAAACTATCTCCAGAAGTTGTGCGTGGCTATGCGGCGCCCTATCCAGATAAGGCATACCTAACAGGCAACCGACAGTTCACGCAAATGTTGCCAACCCGAAACGACAACCCTATGCTAGTCGATAATTGGTATGCGTTAGAGAAGCTGAAGACGTTTACAAAACCCTTCTTATGCCTTTTCTCAGACAAGGATCAAGTAGCACCCAATGGGCATATGTCCGTGCGCCCAGCGATCCCTGGAGCACAAGCAATTGAGCCGATTATATTGAAAGATGGTAGCCATTTTTTAACAGAAGACTGTTCTGATGAGTATTCTTTTGAAATGTTAAAGTTCTTAGACAGTCAGAGAAAGTAGATACGCAACCATGAAGACCAGATCCTTAATCATTCTATTTACCGTTCTTATTCTAGCCGTAATTGGTTACACCCAGCGTATTGATTTAATGGTTTCGGCAATTGGTTTCGCTTACAGATGGCAGCAACCGGTGGGTGAACACCGACCCATAACTTGGGATACCGGCAAGGCTGAGGCAGCGATTGACGGTGAGCGTCCGCCTAACATTATAGTGATCATGACCGACGACATGGGGTTTAATGATGTGAGTTTCTATGGCGGTGGCATGATAGAAACGCCCAATATAGACCAGCTTGGGCAGCAGGGCGTCAGTTTTGACAATGGTTACGCCGGCAACAGCGTTTGCGCTCCATCAAGAGCTATGCTCATGACGGGGAAATATGCGACCCGCTTTGGCTTTGAGTTCACGCCAACACCCGACCCAATGGAGAAAATCTTTAGAATTCTGTCGGCCGGAGATGAAAACCCGCGAAAAATAAACTTTCTCGACGTCGAGCCAAGCCCATTCTCATACGATCAACGGGGTTTACCAAGTAGCGAAATCACCATCGCAGAAGCGCTTAAAGAACTCGATTATCACACAGTACATATCGGCAAATGGCACCTTGGCCGGAGTGAAGGACTAGACCCCAATTCGCAAGGGTTTGACGAAAGTCTACTGATGGCGAGCGGCCTATACCTGCCCGAGGATTCGCCCGAAGTAGTCAATTCAAAACAAGACTTTGATATGATCGATAAGGTGCTCTGGTCAATCTTAGACTACGCCGCTAGTTATAACGGCGGCGAGCGATTTGCTCCCAAAGGCTACTTAACAGACTATTACACCAACGAGGCCGTCAAGGTAATAGAGGCCAATAAAGATCGTCCATTCTTTATGTATCTAGCCCATTGGGGCGTGCATACACCACTACAAGCCCTCAAGTCTGACTATGACGCACTGACCGAAGAAATTCCCGATCACCGCCAGCGTGTCTACGCGGCAATGATCCGCGCACTCGACCGCAGTGTCGGTGACGTGATGCAGGCCCTCAAAGATAATGGCCTTGATGACAATACTCTGGTCATTTTCACTAGCGATAATGGCGGGGCGAACTATGTGGGTCTACCAAATATTAATAAGCCTTTTAGAGGTTGGAAACTTACCCTCTTTGAAGGGGGTACGCATGTGCCGTTTTTCATGCGCTGGCCCAGTGTATTACCAGCCGGTAAAATATACCCTCACCCAGTTTCACATTTAGATGTATTTTCGACGGCCATGGCGGCGGCAACCGCCGCTTCGACAAAGCAAGTGGAAACGGATCATCTGGATGGACTTAACCTATTACCGTTTATAAAAGGCGATATAGATACAGCACCAGACCGTGCGATCTTCTGGAAAGAAGGTCATTATCAAGCCGTCCTGTCTGATGGTTGGAAACTGCACCGCTCCGCCAACCCAGACAAACTCCGCTTGTTCAATTTGGCGGTCGACCCAACTGAACAGACGGATCTTGCCGCCAGCAATCAATCCAAGGTAGATGAATTGGCAGCCCTTTTAGATGAGCATAATCTTGCTCAAGCTAAACCGTTATGGGGACCAGCCGTGGAAATACCCGTCTGGATTGATAAACCACTCGGCGTCGAGCTGACCAAGCAAGACGACTATATTTATTTTCCAAATTAAACTTAGCTAACTAGGTTACGCCTCCGTCTGGGCGCCCCACACTTCCTTATTATCATGTCGTTCAACCCGACGGATTGAGCGCAAGCGCATAATATCCGTAAGGCCCGTTTGCTCAAGCAACGCATCTACACCATCAAGATCATCGCCCGTCAAACCGTCATAGGCGCTCTGAATACGTTGCAGCAGAAACACTCGATACGGCATCACCAATGCGCTGATTGTCTTGCCGCGCCAACTAAACTCGCACGATCCTATACCCCGCACCAAAGTTTGCCCGCCGACTTCATCGCCTTCAGAAACTTCGTTCTCTGATAGCCACTGGTTTTGAAATTCTATAAAGGCGCGAATTTCCGGGAGATAATCAGAGGCTACTCTGCGCAACAAAGTCATCAGCGTATCTGGAATTGAATCGCTCTCAAGCAAGTTTTGCGGATATCCGGGAAACTCCGGCATGTCTGGACCGACCGCGTTCATTCGCTCTGTCCAACGATAAACAGCTGGTGCGCGGATTTTCATTAGCTTCGCCGGATAAGGGTCACGACCCAAATGCGCAAAAAGAGCTGCAATTAACCCATAATCGCCAATGCTCGGCTGCCCACCGAGCAAATAAGGGTGCGTTGTCAGGTGTAGATCGAACTCATCGAGAAACTCTAAGTAAGCCGCTTCGATATCCGCCATGGTCTCGGGCACAACACCGAACCCTACAGCGGCGCGTCTCATCCGACCTGCTGCCTTGGACATGATCTCATGGCGTTCCTCTTTCGTCGCACCGGGCAAGGCGAACAAACCAAACTGACCTTCGATAAACTGTTTATTATCATCGTCAAAGTTCCAGCGGTAATGCATAGCGGGACGTAATAGCCCCTCTCCACCAAAGAGCTCAAATATCAAGGATGTAATCAAGTGACGCGGCGTCTTCGGATACGCCGATTGACGAACCTCGCCATTGGCTTCGTACCAATCAATTATGCTGGTTCCATCCTGAACTACTTCTTGGTCAGGCCCAACCATCACAGGAATAATCCAACGCCCAATTTTGGGCACGACGTCTTGGTGATACTTAGGCGCGCCAGCCGTGACTTCTTCAAAGTCGGCATTTTGTTTAATTAGGTAAGACCGCGCCTTACCTGAGTATAGCGAATGGGACATTCCATAAAGCGTGTATTTATAAGACATTGGCGAGTTCTCCTCCGTAGCGCTAAACTATAATAATATGACATGCCGCGTGTCAATTTATTATCATAGCGCAATTGAAGCACCATGCGTCGGCGCACACCAGAGCTAACTAAAATCAATCGGAAATAAATTGAAACCGAAATTAAAATCGTTTTATGTAAGTGGCTCGCACCTCTGTATTCTTTTTTCTTTGGCCAACAGCGAACATAACGTCTCCATACGTCAACCCAGCAAATCCAGAATAGGTCTTTTCAGGCGACGCAATATGATAAACATCGCTTGTTTGGGCGAGTTTCAATGAAACCCCAATATCGTCTAAAAACATTTTGGCATAAGCCACGCTCAAATCAATCTGACGGCCCGATGGTGCCAAATTAATTTGCCTATCTCGGTAGCTGATTGTGCCATCTGCCGCGGCGCGGTCGGCAAGACGCATGCCCAATGTGCCGTCATAGACACAGCTAGGCTGGCCGATTGAAATCGAGGCTACATCATTACCAAATAGATTTTGGCGTTCCAATTCTATATAGAATGAGTTCGCACTTACGCCATCGGCACCGCGCAACATACGGTCTGCTTCAAGCTCCATGTTCGTTTCTGATATAATCGTTTTACCCCGCAGCGCTAAATTTTTAGAGATCTCATAGCCAATATTCAAACCATAAAAATCTGTAAAGCTAACCGCATCACGCAAATCTAGGGCGCCCGAGCCGGTCAAACCAAGGGACCCATTTTCTTCCCTTGCTTGTCCAGCAATCAGGCCAAGCGCGACACTTTTTGTGGGATAGTATTTTGCTCCGACCGTGAAAGATGATTTTTGAACCCTATTATCATCGTCGCGTAGACGTTCATTCATATCTTTGGCGCCTGAATAATCTGGCATCGCAGCGGATCCAAATTGTCCCTCATATGTAGATGCAGACAACCCATTAGAACCGCTTTGCCAGTTGGCTAGGGTTGTTTCGCCAAACAACGCGGAACGGTTACTTTCATTTTCTTTGGTCCGGTTAAAACCAAAAAAGACTTTCGTCTTCTGCATATCAATGACGGCGTTTATACTCTCGCCATTCTCCTCGGACATTAAATAAGGCGTATCATAGCTGGTAAACCCTCTACCGAGCTCAGAACCAAGGCTAAAGAACTCTCCCGCCAGTTGGTCACCATCCCCTCTTGCGAGACTAAAGTTTATGGATACATCATCCGCGCCGATCGTGTTGTAACCAAGCATCCCCAAGTAGATTGGCCGAGCATCGTGCTCATGAGCTAGCGTTAGCGGGATGGTACTAAGCGTTATCATCTCCGATGATAAATTAAGCACTGGGTTATCTAAATTCGCCCCTGAAATATGTCCCGACATGTTATAGGCAAAAGCACCGTTCATATCGTCAGAGAAATAGTTTAACTCGCCTGCCAGAGCGTTGCTAATCGCATCGCCAAATTGAGGACTCGTTTCTATTCCGGTCGACGATAGCCCATAGTTAGTTCCGCCTAAACTTTCGGAACCCGCATAAATAGACAAGTTCTGGGCTCCCGTGCCATCCGCCGTAATCGGCTGAAGCGCCGCGTAAATATCCAGCATGCCATGACCAACTTCACGGTTGTAATAATGGCGCACACCGTTACCAAACAAGACATAGTTTTCAGCTACGAACTGACCATCTCCCCAGTCATTGTCAGCAGACGCTAACAAACGGTCGACCAATTGTTCTGGCGTATGGGTCGGAAAGGCTTCCTTCAAAAGCACCAGAGCGGCTGACACCATTGGCGTTGTAAAAGAGGTGCCCGACATATTACTCTCATATCCGTTTGTTCCGGTACCGAGCGTATTAATCTCATAACCATCAGCAGCGATACAATATCGCGCGGTTACCCCACATTGCCCAGATTTTAGCGAATAGGTTGTTCGGCTACCCGACGACGTGGACACATCAACATTGGCCACCGTGATCCAGGCCTCCTGCAGCTCAGAGTAAAACTCGGGTAAAGCTGCCAAAGCATGTGCATCGTCATCAAGCATGTAATTCGACAGGGCAAAGACAATAGAGCCATGCTCCTGAAAATCGTTGAGCGCGCGAACATAATTATCGACCGAGCTACCATTTGGGTTGACCCAGTTCGATGCCGTGATCAGCGCTGAATAGGCTTGGGTCGCCGTATCCCCATTATCCGTACGTGTCTTAACCGCATCATAGCCAAGCTGGCAGCCTGTGTTTGGGGCCGGGCAATTGCGTGCGGTCGTTACCAAGAGCCAGCTATTATTTTGCACAACCGCTTGCGAACTATCCGTCGCCGCCGCTAATTTATCCAGACGATATGCAGTATTCTCCCCGACATTGAGTGTATTATTGCCAGTATCCGCATATTCGAGCGAAGCTTCGGGTGCGATGCCAATTAAACCACTATTATTTGCATCCGCTGAGATTAACCCGCCGACCGCCGCCCCATGCACATCAGACGAGCGGCAAGTTGAGACATCCCCGAATGAGGTAATTGTTGTCGACGCCAAGTCTTGATGCTCTGGATTGTAACAAGAATCAATAACTTGGACGGTCAAGTTCGCACCCGTTAAGCCGTAGGCAGCCGCTTTATGGGCGTTAATCGTCGTTAGCGGATTGGGCATTGAAGGGCGGTAGTTCGTATCTGAGAACTCTTGGCTCTGAACGCGCGCATTGGCGACGCCCGCGTCGTAGCTTCGCTCAATGCCGGCATTCAAAGGATGCTCGTCAACGGTTCCAGCTGGAGACCCATTACCGCCACTCGTATTTGTATTGTCATTGGCCGCGTCGCCGCTGCTTCCTCCTCCGCCACCGCCACCAGCCAGAGCCGCAACACCAACGACCGCCGCAGCACTCATAGGCATCGTGCCGCTAATGCCTTCGGATTTTATAACGGCTTTAGTCGATTTTTCCGATTTGGCAACCTCTTGCACATCCTTCAAACCGGCGCGCGTAGCACCGGCAGGGGTCGAGGTAACCGCTACATTGACGGCGTGGACGCCATAGCCGACAAAAAGTCGTCGGGTTATCGTTGCAACAACACCCTCCCCCAAGCCTTTGTTTTTAGCGAGTGCATCAAAACGGTCTTGCATAGCCTCGTGAACAACAAATAGTAAGTCAGGGTGCTGGCTCAAAGCGCTCTCGATTGTAGGGCATGCAGTATTGCGAACCTGAATACTCATATTTGATTTTTGCTTATTTAGCGATAATGTCTTCACACCTTCGGCCGAAGGTTTGAGCGAGTTCAAGAGCTCATCTGACAACCTCAAACCGGCCGCTTGGAAGCACGTCTCCAAATTCACCTTGTAAGTCTCAAAGCCAAACTCAGGAGATGGACATGACGAAAAATTATCCGCTTGAATGTCTTGAGCATAACTATCGAGGGAGCCAAAACTGAACTGTATTGACAACAACACCATGAGAAAAAGTTTTGCAGATCTATATAGCCAACTGTAAAGCCGGGTTTTTTTGACATCGGAGTGTCGAAGAGCATCACACGCATTGAATTTAGATGAACGAACATAAAGCATAATCAGGTGACCCTTATTATTTTTGTTTTTGGGCATTATTTATAGGCAATGCGACTTAGCAATGCGGTTCTGTCAGACGCAGTTTTACTTGAGACACGTTAAAATTGGCTTAAATCAGATATATACAATTTGACTAAAATATAGCTGTGCTGACCGACGTCAATACAGGCTTTTTCAAATTGTAATTTTAAATAATTCACGGCTGCCGATGCTCTTGTTCTTATTGTAATGAGCATATCCGACCAAGCCTAAAAGGCAAGCCTGCACAAATCTGTGTCGAGCAAACCTAAGCCTGCCCGACACCAATATTATAAAGCAGCTCCCAAGAGAACCGTCTCTTTATAGATAGAATAAGGCCTAGTTGGCCGAACTGTCTTTGCGCATCATGTAGATACAACCGGCGAGAACCCCGGCCATAATAATCTCAAAAATAATAGCCGACACAAGTGGCTCAGAACCATGCAATACAACCGCTAACAACCGAAATCCGGCCGCCGACAGCAAAATCACAAACGGCGTATAGAGCCAAACATGCTCATTACGATACGCCGCGAGACAAGCAAAAAGGCCTGCTGTGAAGAAAAATGCAGAAAAATCGCCAATCTGCGTATTTCCACCCATCCCGTCCTGTAAGCTCATTTGCAGGCCTTGAGCCGCTGTCATTGGATCAATAATCCAGCCCGATAAAACGAATAATGTAATGATGCCAATAGCACCGGATAAAACTCTCGCAATCATGAAACCCCCTCATTGGTTATTAAGTCTAATGTACTCATATTTATGTATGGCCAATAATAGCACCTGATTTCAGCAAAAAGTAAAATCTAATTAGGTACTTCACAAGCAAATCTCCAACCACGAAACCCTCATTCATCTGCCGCTCGGCCACGTCAACTAGCCTGAGCCAATTTATCGCAAGACCGCTTCATTTTTTTGCTACCCATTACGGATCATTGCGCTAAGCTAATTTCCAGTAATATGTATGGGAGCGAAACATGACAACTACGCAAACTTCAGATAATGGCAAGAGCGCAGATACAAAAGACCTCGAAGCCTTTCGTGAACAAGCCACCGCTTGGTTTGCAGAAAACACTCCACGAGATGTTGATGTTTTATTACCTCTCACTTTCATGGAAGTCGGGACGGATGCCCAGTTTCATTTTTTGCGCGATTGGCAAAACAAAGTTTATGAGGCTGGATATTTGGGAGCTGCTTGGCCGAAAGAATTTGGCGGCGGCGGTTTACCCCAAGCCTTCCAAGACCTCGCAACAAAAGCTATGGTTGCCTCCAAGGCCCCCATCATGCTTAACGCAATTGGCCTGAATTGGACCGGCCCTCTATTACTTGACCGCGGCTCCGATGAAGAGAAGCACAAATATATTAGTCGCATTTTATCAGCCGAGGATATTTGGTGCCAAGGTTTCTCCGAGCCTGATCATGGTTCTGACCTCGGTAACGCGCAAACCAAAGCGGTGCGTGATGGCGATCATTATATAGTTAACGGTTCAAAAATCTGGACCACTCAAGGCAATTATGCGGATTACATGATTTTGCTTGCCCGCACCAACCCAGAAGCCGAAAGCAAATATAAAGGCTTAAGCTTTTTCCTTTCACCCATGAAAGGCGACGGCATTAAAACTGTGCCGATCCGAAAGTTAACTGGCGAATATGGTTTCACGCAGACTTTCTTTGATGATGCGCGTATTCCAGCCAATTGCCTAATGGGTAATGAGGGCGAGGGCTGGCTGATCGCAATGCAAACACTCGAGTATGAGCGCGGCGCAAGAAGCGGTCAGGCAGGCGGGTATGTTATGACGCTAGCCGACCCAGAGGAAATATTAGATCTAGCGCGCAATGCAAAAGTAAACGGCAAACCGGCTATAGAGGACCCGATCATCCGGGAAGAATTAGTTGCGCTCATGACAGAAGCCCGCGCCCTTAGCCTGAACTCACGGCGTGATAAAATCCAACCATTGGTTCAAGACAGCCCGGCCTCCTTGTCACTATCATCAAAATTAAACAGCACTGATTTTTACCAACGCCTCAATGCATTTGCAATTTCGCTGCAAGGTACTCGCGGCGCTTATTATATGGAAGACCCGCAAGCCCATGATAATGGTTTATGGCAACGCGGCTATTTGAATAGCTTCTCGGCAACCATTGGCGGCGGCACATCACAAATTCAGCGCAACATTATTGGTGAACATGTTTTAGGTTTACCAAAAAGCTAAGCTGGTTTCAGCTAAACCGGTTAGTCATGATTATCGGTAATTATAACGGTGTACTTAACGGCATACTTAAAGGAGGGTTTTATGAGTGATGCAGACAATCCATCGACGCGCGCGTCGATCGGCTTCAGCGAAGAGCAAGCTCAGCTTCTCGATATTGCAACCAACTTTTGTCGCGACAAGTCTCCCATCGCCAGTGTTAGAAATTTAATTGATGACGAGCTGGGCTTCAACCCCGCCATCTGGAAAGAAATCGCCGAGCTTGGCTGGTTGGGTATCGCCCTCCCCGAAGAGTATGGCGGCATTGGCCTCGGCTTGGCCGAAGTCGTTCCAATCGCGGAACAAATGGGACGTACTATGCTCGCGACACCCTTCGTCAGTTCAACACTGGCGGGACAGGCTTTATTGGTCGGCGGATCAGAAGAACAAAAATCATATTGGCTGCCTAAAATTGTTGAAGGCGCCGTGGCGACATTAGCGACCTGCGAGGAGCATGCCGACTGGAACTTAGAAAACATAACCGCAACGGCTACGTTGAATGGCGACGCAATCGCGCTCGCGGGTACAAAATATCTGGTTGTTGATGCCGCAAGTGCCGACGTGATTTTGGCAACCGTCTATTATGATGGGCGCTCGGCTATAGCTATAATTCAGCGAAAAGATATTCCTGAAGGAGCCTTGCGTCGCGAGAAGATCATTGATGAAACCCGTCGCTCTTATGCTTTGAGCTTAGACGGTATCAACGTTTCGGCTGACGCCTTGTTTCCTGCTGACACAGTTACGGCCTGCCTCAAGTATGTTGAATTGACCGGCTCACTTTTGCTGGCAGCGGAGAGCTGCGGCGGTGCGCATAGCGTGATTGAATACACAGTCGATTATCTCAAAACCCGAAAGCAATTCGGCAAAATTATCGGCAGCTACCAAGCTCTCAAACATCCGATTGTCGATGCGCATGTTGCCTATGAAAAAGCTCGTTCGCATCTCTACAGCGCGGCCTATACTTTTGACCAACAAGGCGAAGGCGAAATGGCAACACGAATGGCCAAAGCCGAAGCCAATGAAGCCTTCACCTTTGCCGCCGATAGAGCCATTCAGTTCCATGGCGGTTTTGGCTTCACGTATGATTGCGATGCACAGCTTTACCGCCGACGTGCGATTTGGGGTGAAGCCCTTTTTGGTAGCGCCAGCTATCACCGCAACAAGCTAGCGGACCTTATGTTTTAGGGCGCTATAAGCACCACATTGAAGTCATCAAAACCGCGCCGCAACGCACCTTAATTAGCTTGCAAGCGCGTTTGGTATTGATAGACTATTTTGATTATTTAGTCGGAGGGAGTGAAAAAAATGTCTGTTAAGTATTTTGATTGGTTGGATCAACATGAAGGGGTTCGCCCAAGTAAAATTGCTATCCGTGATTTGGATACGCAGCAAACAGTGACTTATAGTCAGCTCAATGACAGGTCTAAAAAGCTAGCGGGTTACTTGCAAAAGTCAGGCGTTAAGAAAGGCGACCGCGTTGCCATTCTTATTCGCAACTGCCCCGAGTTTTTTGAGAGCCAATTTGCGTGCTCCAAGATTGGCGCTATTTGCTTACCTATTAACTGGCGTCTAACAGCGAATGAGATTGATTATATCGTTAAAGACTCGTCGCCAGTTGCACTGATCTATGACCACGTATTTGCTGAAACAGCCAACACGGTCAGCACAAGTAATAGTATCAAAATCAACCTTGAGGTCGAGCCGCAAAACCAAAACAGTACCTACGAAATGGTTTTGGCGGAAAGTTGCGCGATGACGCAAGTCACCTCCACCCATGATGACGTGACAATGATTATGTATACATCTGGTACCACGGGGCACCCCAAAGGCGCGATGATTACGCATGGGATGGTTTTTTATAATATTGTTAATCTCTCTATGCCGGCAGGCATTGGTAGTGGGTCTGTCCAGCTCGTTGTGTTGCCGCTATTCCATACTGGTGGGCTGAATTGTTATGCCAATCCGATCCTCCATGCCGGTGGTGAACTTTTACTTATGCGCGAATTCGAACCCGGCCGCGCGCTCGATATTATTGGTGATATTGAACTCAACGTCAGCCATTTCTTCGCTGTGCCAGCGCCATATCAATTCATGATGCAGCACCCTAATTTTGCGACAACAGATCTCAGCCGTATCATATCGGCTGGTGTTGGCGGCGCACCTTGCGCGGAAGTCATTTTAAAAACATGGACGGAGCGTGGCGTCGCCCTAGTTCAAGGTTGGGGTATGACAGAGACAAGCCCAGGTGGTATTTCGCTAGAGCCACAGGATGCATTACGCAAAATCGGTTCGGCTGGTAAAGCGCTCATGCACACGGAAATCAAAATCGTAAATGATGATAACCAGGAAGTCGCCGCCAATGAAGTCGGCGAACTATTGATCCGAGGACCGAACATTACGCCTGGCTATTGGAACAATCCGGTTGCGACGGAAAAAACGTTTATTGATGATTGGCTGAAAACCGGCGATGCGGCGCGGTTCGATGATGAGGGCTTCGTATATATCGTCGACCGCTCGAAAGATATGTATATTTCCGGCGGCGAGAATGTATATCCGGCAGAGGTCGAGAATATCATTTATCAGCTTCCACAAATTGCTGAAGCAGCCGTCATTGGGGTACCCGATGTGCGTTGGGGCGAAACGGGCAAGGCCATTATTGTGCTCAAGCCAAATGAGGCTTTGAGTGAGGAAGATATTATTGGCCATTGCTTGCAAAATCTCGCGAAGTTCAAAATACCAGCCAGTGTTGAGTTCATCTCAGCTCTGCCGCGTAACGCCACGGGTAAAGTGCTAAAACGTACATTACGAGATCAATATGTAGGAGCAGATGCACCGGCTATTTCATAATCAGATTAGCGAGCTAGCCGATCCGATATTAGACAAAGCATGAGGGAGCATGAATTATGAGGCAGTTAACAACTTTAGTGGAAGACCTGACCTTTGGAGAAGGCCCACGTTGGCGCGACGGATTTCTGTATTTTTCTGATTTCTATGACTGCATGGTCAAGCGCGTGTCTCTGGGCGGCGTTGTCGAGACAGTCGTCGATGTCCCACAACAGCCCTCGGGTCTAGGTTGGTTACCGGATGGGCGCATGCTTATTGTTTCCATGATCGATCAAAAGCTCATGGTGTTTGATGGATCTAGCCTGACGGAATATGCGGATCTATCCGCTCATGCAACCCATCATTGTAACGACATGGTAGTCGACGATCATGGCAATGCATATATCGGGAACTTTGGTTTTGATTCCAGCAAGGGAGAAGACGTAAAGACTACGAACCTTATTCTTGTGCGGCCAGACCAAAGTGTTGAGGTAGCGGCGGACGATTTATCATTCCCAAATGGTACCGTCATTACGCCAGATGGAAAAACCCTGATCATTGGTGAAACCTATGGGGCTTGCTTGACGGCATTTGATATTAACGACGATGCAAGTTTAAGCAATCGACGGCTGTGGGCAGACCTAACTCCGCTTCAACCCGAAAACCCTCCGGTACCAGATGGCATGTGCCTAGACGAGGAAGGTGGAATATGGGTTGCCTCTCCCACTACCAAAGAGGTTTTGCGGATGGGTGAAAATGGAACACTGCTCGAGCGCATCAGCTTAGACCGAGGTGCCTTTGCATGCATGCTCGGCGGTGATGACGGAAAAACATTATTCATCGTAACTTGCAAAACCTCAATTGCCGAGCGCTGTGTGAGCGAACGCTCAGGACGTATCGAAATATGTAAGGTTGATCATGCGGCGGCAGGCAAACCATAAGCTGCAGCAAGATAATTTTACGCAACAGCTATAGGCCGCCAAAATCTATTACGCGCTATATTTGCTTCTCCATTTTGGAAGCTCAACGAAATCGCCCTTGCGCTTCTCGCCATTCGCCTGCATAGCTTCAATGACTTCTTCCGTTTGTAACATTGACGCATTCCACATAGCGATCCACTCTAAACTATCCTGCGTTGAATGATCGCGCGCATATGTGATCGCGCGCTTGCAACCATAAACAGCCAAGGGTGCATTGGCAGCAATTTCACGCGCGATTTCCATGACACCATCTAACATCGATTGTTGATCGTCATATACGCGGTTAACCAACCCGATGGAAACGCCTTCCTCAGCAGGCATCTTGCGCCCTGTATAGGCAAGCTCACGCGCCACACCTTCAGGGACGAGTTTAGCGATTCTTGGGAACGTACCGACATCTGCCGTCATGCCAATTTTCGTTTCGTAAATCGTTATAAAAGCATCGCGCGTCGCGTACCGCATATCACAAGCTGTGACCAAATCCACGCCACCGCCGATGCAGCCACCTTGGATAGCTGCCAGAACAGGTAACCGACAATCGCTTATCACCGATAGACTATCTTGCATCACCTTTACCGTATTCATAAATTTAGCGCCCTTTTGGAACCGCGCTTCACGACTGGTTGATGGTTCCTGAACACCGCCATTATGAAACAGGCTGACATCCAGACCCGCGCAAAAATGTGGGCCTGTTGATGATATGACGATGACACGCGCCCGGGAGTTCTCGTCTATATCTTTGATAATTTCGGGCAGTTCATTCCAAAAAGACTGGATCATACTATTGCGCTTCTCGCCCCGTGACATCTGCACATGGGCAATTTCATCCGCGATCGTAACCTCAAAACATTCATATTCAGACATAGCTCTTCTCCCTAACTTACTTGGTTATGATTTTGGTTACTCACCAGTAAAATGCAAGAGGTTTTCAAACTCGGCGCGTCGCGCGATACAACTTGGGACATCGAGATATAAGCGATGAACCTATGCGGTGCTAAGGTGGTTTTTAACTAAATATTACTGTTAATCAGATATTTATATCCTTCGAGGCATTGCACGTTTATGTCCGCATGCTGTGGCAAACACTGCATAATAGCCTCGGTCCAAGTTTTGTAATGTGCGCAAAACTCCGCGACCTCATCGCGGCTCGCAAATAGTCGCCGTCCAGTTTTTGCAAAGTTATTTTCCTCTTGTCGCCAACGCGCATCGATAACGCAATTAAAGTTATCTTGCTGTAAGAAAATTAAAGAATCTAAACGATCCCAAATCCGCTCATAAGGTTTGTTGGCCGCGACCGTCCATTTTCGCCATAGCTGATCCGGGTCGTGAGCCACTTCCCAATCCGTACGTGGTTGCTCGCTCATGGCATCCGTTATAAATTTAGACCGAGCGCCAAGGCACCATCCCTCAATGAAAATCACATCAGGCCGACCGATAAAACTAGGCCACTCGACGACAGGTAGTAGATCATCATCGGCCTTATTAAAAACTGGTATCTGTGTTCGAGACTGCGCATCGGCGTTTTGAAGTGACGTCAATATCGCCGCGAGATTGGCAATATCATGTGTTCCCGGAACACCACGTGTTGAGCACAGCGGATGTACAGATTTCGATAAAGCTAGACGCGTTGCTTTCGATAAATAAAAATCATCCAACCCCAAAATCACGGCACGCTTCCCTTGCGCCAAATACGCATCGCGCCACGCTTCACATAGGGTAGACTTACCCGATCCCTGAGACCCCGACACACCAATAATCATAGGCTTGGTTGGGTGCACGAGAGGTTTGGTTTTGCTCAAGGTTTCGGCAAGGGCGACAATAAGAGAGTTGAGATCCATGTCTAAGCATAGAAAATCTATTGACGATTGGCGATACCTTATTGGCTAATTATTTGTGACTAATTATTTGCGACTAATTATTTGTGAGTGGTTTTTTGTGGCGCGTAATTTCTACTCGGAACCCTGATAGCAACCATATGGATTGTGTTATGGTTTGGTTCAATATAAAAGTGATCTTAATGACCACTGTTGTAAATAAATTCAAATGGGGAGAGACGAGCATGACTGTAGGTAAACAAATATTTTCACTCATCACATCAAGCGGCCAATTGGAGCTATCCATCCAGGATATCGAAGTACCTACACCGGGTGAAGATGACGTCGTCGTTCGGCTTGAAGCAGCACCAATTAATCCATCAGATATGGGGCCACTTTTTGGGCCGGCTGATATGGAACAAGGTAAATTGGAAACCGTCGGAAATGAAGTGAAGCTAGTCGCGCCCGTTCCCGAAAACCGGTTGGCAATGGTAAAGCCGCGCCTAGACAAACCCTTTCCAGTTGGCAATGAAGGTGCCGGCACAGTTATCGCCGCGGGAGATAGTGAAGCCGCTCAAGCTCTTCTCGGTAAGGTAGTCGCTATTTTACCTGGCTCTTCTTACTCGCAATATGCTTGTGTTCCCGCTATGGCATGTCTCGTTCATAATGAAGGCACGACCGCTATCGAAGCCGCTTCATCTTTTGTGAACCCGTTGACGGCTCTTGGTATGGTAGAAACAATGCGCCTTGATAATCACACCGCGCTCGTACATACAGCGGCGGCATCGAACCTAGGTCAAATGCTGAACCGCCTCTGCCAAGCAGAGGGGGTTGAGCTTGTGAATATTGTCCGCAAGCAAGAGCAAGTCGACATACTCAAAGGCCTTGGCGCCAAATATATATGCGATAGCTCGTCACCAAACTTTAAGGAAGAGCTGACAGATGCTCTAGCCGAAACTGGTGCCACATTGGCTTTTGATGCAATCGGCGGCGGTCAGCTGGCGAGTGATATTTTAACCTGTATGGAACGTGCCGCTAGCCGCAATGCTTCGGGCCTCAATACATACGGGTCCTCTCAGCTAAAACAAGTTTATATATATGGCGGCCTTGATATAACGCCAACAACCCTAAACCGAGCTTATGGTATGGCATGGAGCGTCGGCGGATGGCTGATGCCGTTATTCCTCGCACGTGTTGGCAATGAGCGAGCAGCGGAGCTGAGAAAGCGCATCGCCGATGAGTTGAAAACAACATTTGCCAGCGGCTACACCGAGGAACTGTCTCTGCGTGAGGCGATTGATCCTGCCAGCATCGCTAAATATCTACCCAAGAAAACTGGCGAAAAATATATCGTTAATCCACAAAAAGACATATAGATTAGGTAGTTATACGGATTTTCAGCATCTACTGACGACCCTAGATAGCTGCTCAAGTTAAGGCTCTAGTCCAGGCCATGTTGAAGCTTGAGAGTCTAGGCTAAGAGTTGTAAGAGGTATTCATAATGTCACGCACGTCACTTCGCTGGGGTATATTATCGACCGGGAACATAGCCGGCCAGTTTGCTACCGATCTAAAACACAGCCTTCATGGCGTTTTACAGGGTGTTGCCAGTCGCGATCCACAAGCAGCCTCATCGTTCTGCGAGCAGCATGGCGGCACACCGAGTGAGACATATCTTGCTCTCTTACAACGCGATGATATCGATGCTGTATATATCGCGACACCGCATGATAGCCATGCCCATTGGAGCCATCTCGCGCTAGCTAATTCTAAGGCTGTACTTTGCGAAAAGCCACTTGGTATAAATCAAGGGCAAACGTTGAGCCTTTATGGCGCTGCCGAAGAAAACAATGTTTTGCTTGTTGAGGCGCTCATGTATCTCATGCATCCGCGAATGCACAAAGCGCGAGCATTGATCGAAACTGGTGCTATTGGAAATGTAACCGATTTTTCATCTAGCTTTGGCTTTGCCTTTCCGTTTACGCCAGACCACCGATTATATAATCGAGACCTTGCCGGTGGTGCCATTTTAGATATTGGAATTTATCCATTGACCGCGGCGCGCTATTTGTTGGGCGAACCAAAATCACTAGCCGGTGAAGCTCGCCTTGCCGACACTCTTGTCGATGCAGAAGCAAAAGCGCAATTAGACTATGGAGACTTCACTGCATATCTTCACTGCAGTATCGACACCGATCTAGCTTGGGTCATTCAAGTCAAAGGCACGACGGGCACGCTGACCATTGATCAGCCATGGCACCCCGGGCCAAGCAATGGCGATATTGTTATCACCAATACACAGACTGAAGATATAGCTGTTCATAGCGTCACAGAAACCAGACCTCTATATGCAGTTGAAGCGGATCACATCGCCGAGCTAATTCATGCGGGCAACACCGCATCCGACTTGGTTACACCCGCTTTTTCAATTAACACGAGTTACTGGCTCGATCGCTGGCGCAACGAAGCTGGTGTCACCTATGATGCCGATAAATTATCGGCCACCGGATTCCGTGGGCAATCCGTATCCGTGAAATCCAGTTCGACTATACCCGCACAAAAAATTGGCGGCCTATCAAAAGCCGTTTCTAAACTCGCGCTCGGAACTGATAACCAAATTGATGCGCCGACGATGGCGGCTATGGCAGATATTTTCGTTGAGCAGGGCGGTAACTGTTTCGACACCGCCTTCATTTACAGCGGTGGCATAAGCGAGACTTTGTTAGGTCACTGGATTACGGCTAGGAATATTCGCGATCAAGTTATTATTTCCGGTAAAGGCGCGCATACACCCGAGTGCAATCCCGCCGCCATGACAGCACAATTGGCAACCTCGCTCGAGAGACTACAAACTGAATATCTAGATATTTATTGTTTGCATCGAGATAACCCAGCAGTTCCGGTCAGCGAATGGATCGACGCCTTAAATGCGGAAGTATCTGCCGGACGAATTCGTATATTCGGTGGTTCTAATTGGTCACCATCGCGCATTGATGAGGCAAATAAATACGCAACGGAAAATGGCCTCCAAGGTTTCTCCCTGGTCAGCAATAATTTTTCTCTTGCCCGTATGGAAAGCCCTGTATGGGATGGGTGCATAGCAAGCTCAACGCCTGAATATTTTAGTTGGCACAGTCAAAATAACTTTCCAGTTATGGCTTGGTCTTCACAGGCGCGCGGCTTCTTTCTGGACTGGGAGGCTTCGGAACTCGCCGCTGAGCGCCATGGAGCCGACCCAACAATGCACGAACTGCAACGTGTTTGGGGGTCACCAGAAAACATGGAGCGGCGCAGAAGAGCCAATCAACTAGCTGATAAATATGGATTATCGGCGATACAAATTGCCCTCACATATGTCATTCGACAGAGTTTTCCAGCCTTCGCCGTGATTGGTCCACGAACACCTGGCCAATTATTAGAGAGTGTTCAAGCGTGCAAGCTAGAGTTGAGCGACGCTGAGTTGGCTTGGTTAGACCTGCGCGACGACGTGGAATAGGGCTAGCCGCGACGGATAAGCCTGAACAATAATTTGAGCCAACTTCCGTTCAACGCACAGATTATGAGGTCTAGCCGTTTGGCACTAATGGCACCGCGACTTAGATTTTGCACGGTTTGAAGACGCATTGAAAGTAGCATTTCCGATCTCATTTTTTCAGCGACTGGGTCTGCTGTTTCTGGCAATTCGCCAACGGTCTCAAACACAGCTGCAACAATGCGCTTGCCTAGCCAATGCGTTTGGATATCTGCTAGCGGCGTATTGGCGTGATAGGGACGAATGCCGTCCGGCTCGCGAACAAGTAACCCTAAATTCGCCAAAGCCTGATCGTCCATTTGTACGTAAGGAACTTCACTCTTGGGCGGGTTATTCGTTATCGCCAAATCTGACAGGTCGAGTTTTACGGTCTGGCGAATATCTGTCGACGACGCACCAATTAAGACTTCGAATAGTCCGGGTTCTAATTCCCAATTATCACTTTCAATATTGAAATATGAAAACGCCCGCCGGTCCAATTCAAACCGACAGACGCTTTTCTGTCCTGGCTTCAAGAATATTTTATCGAAGGATTTAAGCTCGCGGTCGGGCCGGTAAACTGTCGCCTCGACATCGCGCACATAGAGCTGGATAACTTCGCTCGCCGCGCAGTCACCTATATTCTCAATTTCAAGCTCGATAGATATTTTGGCGGAGCCATCATTGGAAGCCAAATCTCCGTGACAGGAAATAGTTCCGTAACGAAATTTAGAGTATGTCAGGCCGTGACCAAATGGAAACAGAACAGGTTTTTGATGCGTCGTATAATATCGATAGCCAACATTAAGACCCTCCCGGTAAATAATTTGCTTGGGATGATTAGAGAAATTATCTTGAGATGGAATATCGCCTAAGCCCAATGGAAATGTCTCCGCTAGTTTCCCGCTCGGCGATACATCACCAAATATCAGATCCCCGAGCGCGAGCGCTCCAGCTTGTCCAGACAAGTAGGTTTCTAATATGGCAGATACATTATTCTTCCATGGCATCGTTATTGGAGATCCATTCGACAACACGATAACGCAGTTTTTGTTGACACCCGAGACCGCGTCAATCAAGGCCTCTACTTGTGGTGGTTGGCGCAAATGGGAACGGTCGAAACCTTCGGCTTCGAACAAGGCAGGAAGCCCTGCAAGTATCACGACATTGTCCGCAGCTCGGGCTATCTCAACGGCTTGGTCTATCAGAGTTTGGTCGTCATTTGCGAGTATCGGGTCAAAGCCTTTGGCGTATGAGAACTGACCCGTCACGAGCTGGCGTATAACGTCAAGCGGTGTATCAACTTGCGTTGCATTGACCTGTGAACTGCCCGCACCTTGAATGCGCGGCGTTTCCGCAAAGCCGCCGATCAGAGCTAGCGATTGGGTTTTATCTAACGGCAAAAGCCCTTCCGCATTTTTCAGCAAAACTGCACCTTCGCAAGCCGCGTGACGAGCCAGCGCGTGATGCGCATTAAAGTCCGACGTCGTGGTTTTTGCATTTCCTGCCGCCGCCAAAATTAATTGCGTAACCCGTTCCGCTGATTGGTCCAGATATTCAATTTCTATCTCGCCCGCCTCGACCGCGCGGATAACCGCTTCGTCATTAATCCCGAGGCTACTTGGCATCTCCACGTCGAGACCGGCTGTAATACCCAGTGGACGGTCATTTACCGCACCCCAATCGGTTACAACAAGGCCCTTAAAACCCCAACGGTCTCGCAAAACCTCGCTTAAAAGCTCCTTATGCTCGCTGCAATAAACTCCGTTTAATCGGTTATAAGCACACATAACGGTCCATGGTTGGGCCTCGCGAACAGCTATCTCAAAAGCCGGGAAATAAATCTCAAACAGAGTTCGTTTATCAACCAATGTGTCGACGACCAAACGATAGGCTTCTTGGTTATTGGCCGCGAAATGTTTGAGGCTCGTCCCGACGCCTGATTTTTGCACACCATTGATAAAAGCGGCGGCTAGCTTTCCTGCCAAAAATGGGTCTTCGGAATAATATTCAAAGTTACGTCCGCATAGCGGATTCCGCTTAATGTTAACCCCTGGTCCCAGCAAGACCGAAACATCTTCCGCCTGACACTCCATGGCAATGGCCTCGCCGACGCGTTCCATCAGAGACACACTCCAGCTGGATGCAAGTGTAACGGCAGTGGGAAAACAGGTCGACGCAATCGATGCATTTAACCCCATATGATCAGCACTACTGGCTTGCTTGCGCAAACCATGCGGGCCGTCAGACACCATGATCTGTTTGAGGCCTAAGCGCTCAATAGATTGTAAATGCCAAAAACTACTCCCCGACATAAGGGAGGCTTTTTCAGATAAGTCCATTTCCGCCACCAGCCGTTTGGCTTGCTGCACGTACTCACTAGGGTGCTTCATAATGACTATTCTCTCACCGCATTAAAGCAAAACATTTACGCACGTCATCGACGTATATTTCTGGTTTCTCGAAAGCTGCAAAATGCCCGCCTCTCTCATGCTCCGCCCAGAACACAATATTAGTATATTGCTTATCTGCCCAACGCCGCGACGGCCTGACAATCTCAACCGGGAAAAGGCTCGCGCCCATCGGTAGCTTGAACTCGCCCGGATCAATCGAATTAAAACTCTCCCAGTATAGACGAGCGGACGAGCCGCCACTTGCCGTGAGCCAATACATCATCACATTATCGAGCAACTCTTGGCGTGTGAAAATATTTTCAGGATGCCCATCGCAGTCGGCCCAAGCATGAAACTTTTCCAATACCCAAGCCGCCTGCCCAATCGGGCTATCGACCAATGCGTAGCCTAAAGTCTGCGGCCGTGTGCTTTGTTGTTTGGAATAACCCGTACCCCATTCGCTGTGCTCAGCAAACTGGGCCAGAGATTTTAACTCTTCAGCCGTTGGATCGGCTAGCATCGCTTCATCCGGAAACGCTATAACCATGTTTACATGCACACCGCGGCAATGGTCCGGATCTGCTTTACCGATACCAATCGTAACGGCGGATCCCCAATCACCACCTTGAGCGAAGTAATCACTGTAGCCAAGCCGTGCCATTAGCTCGGCCCAAGCCCTGGCAATTTTCTCGACTTTCCAACCTGGCTGGCTGGGTTTTCCAGAGAAGCCATAGCCCGGCATCGTCGGAATAACCAAGTGAAACGCATCCTCCGCTGTGCCGCCATATGTCATAGGGTCTGTTAGCATCGGGATTACTTTGAAGAACTCAACAATAGACCCGGGCCAGCCATGCGCCAGCAACAGGGGTTTGGCATTTTCATGTTTGGATTTGACATGAAGGAAGTGAATATCCACATCATCAATCGTCGTCATAAAACTACCAAAATCATTTATCCGCTGTTCACATTGGCGCCAATCATAATCCTCGAGCCAAGATTTATGAATATCTTGAATATAGGCCAACGGAATGCCTTGGCTCCAGTCGGACGACGTTTCCTTATCTACCCAACGGGTATCACGCAAGCGACGGTGCAAGTCATCAATCTCTGATTGCGCAACGTGAATCGGATAATCCCTTATGTCTTTATTCATTTTCCTCACCCCTATTTTATACTCTGAGCTGCATTTGACAGGCTCTATTTAGTTGGTGAAAGTATGTCGTTCATAGCAGGATCGTTCAACCAGTTATTTTGCTTGCTATGAAAGCCGGCCATAATAAAGCCAGCCATAATGAAGCTGAAGAGAATGCTGACGATAATTAAGTTTCGCGATAAGGAATAATGTCGATATGCCCAAAGACCAACAAGCTGAATATGTGGCATTTCTATTAGAGATGCTCGAACCCATGGGGGCGTTATCCGCTGGTCGAATGTTCGGGGGCTATGTCATTCGCCATGCGTCCATTCCCTTCGCACTCATTTTTAACGACGACATATATTTTAAAGTCGACGCGCATAATAAAGCCGATTACGAGGCCGCTGGGAGTGAGCCATTTCGCTACAAAAAGGGTGATAAGGAGATCGAGATATCCAACTGGAAACTACCTGAAGAGTTACTCGATGATCCGGAAACACTCATTGAATGGGCCTTTAAGTCCTATGAAGTAGGGCTTCGAGCTAAGGCTGATAAGCAACGCAGGACAAACAACGCAAGATAAACAAGCGTTTTTGGGGACATCCAATAAATATTCACCTAGACTTTATGAGCAAAGAGAAACTAATATTTTGGTCTCCCATTTCGGAGACATTTGGGAGACATTTGGGAGACATTTGGGAGACATTTGGGAGACATTTCGGAGACATTTGGGCGAAATTTAGGCGAGATAAGGAGAGAGTAATAAGATGAGAAACACAGGTTTAAAAATCGAGAAACTCACGCCAAATATTGGTGCAGAGATTTTAAACATTGATCTGTCGCAGCCAACGGAGCAAATGGCGCAAGATATTCGTGCGGCTCTACTCGAGCACAAAGTCGTCTTTTTTCGCGACCAGCCACTAACAAAAATTCAGCATATTAATTTTGCTCGATATTTTGGCGAGCTAGAGGTTCACCCCGCAACACCCAAGGACCAACCAGACCCAGAAATTCTGCGGATCGAACACGGAGCCAAATCCAAAGGGTCGGAAAACATGTGGCACTCCGATGTAACTTGGCGCGACTGCCCATCGCTTGGGTCTATCTTGCGCGCGGTTGAGATACCGCCTGTTGGGGGCGACACATTATTTGCCAATATGATAGTGGCTTATGACCGCCTGCCCGATGAGCTTAAAAAAAAGGTTGAGGGGTTAACGGCCGTGCACGATATCGCTCGCGTCTTCGCCCAGCGTCTCGGAAAAAAGCCAGAGGAATTACATGCATTATACCCGCCAATGGAGCACCCAGTCATTCGCACCCATCCCGAAACCAAAGAGCCAGGCCTTTATGTTAATGCTGCATTCACCAGCCACATTAAGGATATGGAACCAGAAGAAAGCGCTACACTATTAAAACAATTATATTTGGCGGCATGGAACCCAGAAGTACAGTGCAGGTTTCGTTGGAAAGTCGGGTCTATTGCATTTTGGGATAATCGTGCCAGCCAGCATTTTGCGGCGTCCGATTATTTTCCGGAAGTCCGAATTATGGAACGCGTTACCATCGCCGGCGATAAGCCTTATTTCAAATCCTAAGCCGGCTGGTCAATTCTGTTCTAGCCAAAAATTTAAGAGCCGCCATCAACACGGATCAGTGTGCCAGTCGTGAACGAAGAAGCGGGGCTGGCTAACATCAAAGCGGCCGTCACAATCTCATCGGGATTTCCTGGGCGACCCATTGAATTATTTTGTTGCTCGCGGGCTTCTGGCGTCCATGCGTCGGCAATATCGGTCAGAAACGGTCCGGCTGCAATTGTGTTCACGCGAACCTTCGGCCCGTATTCGCGAGCCAAGGAAACACTCATCGAATTTAGGCCCGCTTTGGCAGAGCCATAAGGCACCACACCAGGTAATGGGTGCAAAGAAGCGATCGAGGAAATGTTAATAATCGAGCCGCCGTCACCCTCGCGCATGCGATTGGCGATCTGGCTGGCCAGACGGAATGGGCCTTTGAGGTTTAGGTTTATAATTGAATCAAATAGGGCTTCACTCATTTCATGGCTTGGGCAAGCAGGCGACATACCAGCATTATTGATCAATATATCGACTTTGCCGAATTGATCATAAGCCGCGCGCATTAGCGCATCACAAGCATCCCATTTGCCAACATGCGCCGAGATAGCAAGAGCTTCTCGTCCAAGAGCGCGCACTTCATCGGCCACCTCTTCGCACGCATCTAACTTACGACTGGCAATTACAACATCCGCACCACGAACCGCGAGTGCCTTGACCATTTGATAGCCAAGCCCACGACTGCCGCCCGTGACCAAAGCAACTTTACCGGTGAAATCAAATAATGGATCTAATGCCATACCTACCCCCTATTGTGCATACTGCTACTGGATCAAGTCTCTTGAATATTGATTGTGCCGTGACAGACATAAAAAACAACATAATTATAAAGGCCCATTATATATGTCCGCCCAATATAGTTGGCGATGTATTTTATGGGTTTAGGCACAGCTTATCGTTTCACAAAGGCTCATCTAAGGTTAATCTAACTGTGAGTTTAGACTACAATATTGAGACACAATATTAAGACACAATATTAAGACATGGTAATCAGTGACGTTATACAGGTAAGGTTAGAGCAGAGGGTAGAGCAGAGGGTAGAGCAGTATGAGTAATGATCAGACGACAGGTATAGATAACAAAAAAACCAATGAAACAGGCCGCTTGGCTGGTCGGGTAGCTATTATCACAGGCGCAGGATCTGGAATCGGGCGCGCAACAGCCGGGCTTTTTGCCCAAGAAGGTGCAAAAGTGCTTGCCGTAGACCTAGATAGCTCAGACCTTCTCCGCCACTTTGAGGGTAATGAGAATGTTGAGTGCTTGCTCAAGGATATTTCGGCAGACTCTGCGAACGAACATATTGTCGCGACGGCTATCGATGCGTTTGGACAATTGGATATTTTGATGAACAACGCGGCCATGGGCAGTAATTTTCCTGCCGAGAGCTTTCCGCAGGAGATTTGGGAGAAAGTACTAAATGTAAACCTAACCGCGCCTTTCCGTATTTGCCAAGCCGCTATTCCGCACCTTAAACAATCTGATGCCGGTCGAATTATCAATGTAGCGTCCGTGATGGCCACCCACACAGACTATGGCTTGGCGGCATATAGTGCAGCAAAAGCAGGTATTACAGGGTTTACGCGCAATTTGGCGCTAGAATTAGGGCGCGACGGAATTACCGTAAACGCAATTCTTCCGGGTGCCATCGAAACTGGCATGACGAGCAAAGCATTCGCAGATGAAACAGTCCGTGGCGTTTGGGCGAAAAAGTCACCGTTAAAGCGCCTTGGGCAACCGATTGATATCGCTCAAGGAGCCTTATTCCTAGCGAGTGAAGATAGTGGTTTTGTCACCGGCCATAATTTAAATGTAGATGGGGGTCTTTTGCTAAGAAGCTGAGTAAAATAGTCCGCCGTATGAATGCCCATATGATCCGCGAGCTGAATAGGCGGAATTTACGCAATTTGCCCTTAACGTTTTGATAGACAGAGAATTTATTATGGAATATAATCCTCTTAATAATCAAGAATAATTGTTGAGTAGAAAGTCCAGACAACAAAAATTAAGAACGATATGTTTATCTAAACCCAATATGAGACAATTATATTTCATAGGTTACACCAAGTGAATTATATAATTTAGGTTTTTGCGTTATTAGCGGCTTTGATAATTAGCGGCTTTGATAATTACTTTATTAATTATTCTTTAGTAATTACTTTTTTAATTATGAAAGGCTTATTACAAGAACCGAAATCACGCATAGTTTTATATGCGTCCAAAAATACTGCATCTAAGAAGGAAAACAAGGAAATGCATAGACTACAAAATAGATCAAACTCTCTGGCCCAAAATCTGGCACTTGGGTTATCAGCACTCGTTTTAACGACATCCGTTGCTTTGGCTGGTGGGATGCCAGAAGGTTATGCGGCGTCTGAACCAGAACCAGCTTTAGAACCGATTTTCAAACAAGAGCCAAAGCCAATGCCTATTTCTGAGCCTGAGCCAGAGCCAGAAATGATCGAACCTGCATTTCCTAAGTACCAAGCGGCTGCTTACGGCGGTCTTCAGAGCAATCTGGATGGTAGTGTCTCTGGCAACGTTGGCGGTCAACCCTATTCTTTTGATACCGACTGGCAACCTAATTTTGGCGACCTAGACTTTTCTTTTGGACTTCGCGCTACGCGCTGGGACAGTGAGTCTGGTGGTTGGCAAATCGACTATAATGACGCTATGTCAAACGCTCAAAGCAGCGACTTGGTAGGCACTCAATTTTCTGAGCTAAGGTTCGAAACATTGAACATCACAACGATCAGCCGTATTTTCCGTTTGGGTGAAATGGAATCGGCACCAGCCTTCACACCATATTTTGGTATCGGCGCGGGTGTTGCATTTGCTGATGTTGTCGTCAGCGCACAGAATGCAGGATCACCTGCCATATTTGCGAAAGAAACTGAGCTAACTGGCCCAGTCTATTCCGCACAATTAGGCTTGGAATATGACATGTCTGAGACAGTTGTTGGTTTTATTGAAGCGACTATTAAACGTGTAGATCTGGACGTAGATGTAACTTCAACGAGCCTTGAAGCAACACTATACCCATATTCTGTAAACGTTGGCGTTGCTTATCGTTTCTAAACTAGAAACGATTATAGACTATAAAAATAGAGGCTAGAACAATTTCGTTCTAGCCTCTTTTCTTTATCTAGTCGCTTTACCTCACCCATTTACCTCACAACTTTATCTAATCGTGATTGGGCTCGGGGTGTGTATAGACTTAAGCCGATGTTTCAAGTGCGAATTTTAAACCCGCATGCGCTTGCAACCGAGTGATCAACTTAGCGCCCATAGCTGGTGCTGGCGTATAAATACCGCCCTTCAGGTCCGCACAATCACGCACGAGGCAAATAGCCGATTGAGCAATCATTTTAGATGTAGAGCCATATCCTGGATCCATATCGCCAGAAACCCCATAATCCAAGGTCTTACCATTAGCCAATTCACCAATGAATAGAACATCATAATTACCAGCTTCGCGAGACGCTTTATCCGGCCCCTCACCTGGTTGCGGGACACCGTCGCCGGTTAATGGATTGTGGCCCGCGATAAATTTTGCCGCGGCTTCGCCATCGGCGCCTGAGCCTGCAACCATCATTTCGTCATAGACGAAGTCTTCGCCATAAGCATGACCCTGTAGCGCGTTAGAGCGGTGAATGTTTTTGGTATTAATCGCTGCCATGATGAACGGAGCCAGCCATGTATCGCGGTCTTCGTCATGTATTGGCTTATCGCCAGCTGGTTGATCCGGCCCTTGAAACCCGTTTGAAAGGCTAAATGGATTAGCAAGTACTTCAAAAAGTCCATGGTTTGTTCCGAGTGCCGCCATTGTCGCATTTAACGACGCTGCCGTTCCGCCAGAGAATTCACCATTCATAGCCCGCACGCGACATTTAACACGGCTGGCCGTACTGCCGAATTTCTCTTTGGCTTCGTGCTGCAAAGCATAAACGCCCAAATCGAAGGGAATGCTATCAAAGCCGCAAGAGAATACGATACGCGCACCTGAAGCTTTTGCCGCGGCGTCATATTTACCGATCATTTCGTGCATCCAGCCAGGCTCGCCACAAAGATCGACATAATCCGTTCCATGTTCGGCACAGGCCTCAACAATAGCCGATCCATAAAGCTGATACGGGCCAACAGTCGTCAAAACGCATTTGGTAGATTGTACGAGAGTTTTTACTGTATCGGCATCATTCGAGTCTACTTGCACCAGCGGTACATCGTTCGACACGCCCATTTCAGCGCGCACTTCTGCTAGCTTCTCGAGGCTACGTCCCGCCATCGCCCATCGAATTGGTTCGCCTGCTTCTTTGTGAGAAGCCAGATACTCAGCGACCAGCCGCCCCGTAAAGCCACTCGCCCCATAAACTATAATATCAAAATCTTTACTCATAATAATTTCCCTCCTTTGAATTGATAGCGACTATAACCCACCCTGCTTTAATTCCAATCCGTTTACCGAAGAAACTTTTGATTTGTTTATTGCTGGAATACGGACCATTTACCTTTTGCTTTAAGTTGAAGTTTGATACACTCATGTCAGGGAGATCAATCATGTCCGAAACAAGCGTATCAACCCCTGCTCAAAGTGGCTCAGCTAAATATTACGCCCTTTCAATCTTACTCGTGGTCTACACGTTTAACTTTATCGATCGACAAATTCTTTCAATTCTAATCGAGCCTATAAAGGCCGACCTAGGTTTAAACGACACACAGATTGGGCTGCTTACTGGCTTTGCCTTTGCCGTATTTTACGCAACATTAGGGATTCCAATCGCGCGTTTGGCGGACCGAAGCAATCGACGTAATTTGATTGCCTACGCCCTCGCAACTTGGAGCGTCATGACGGCGTTGAGCGGTTTTGCGCAGAATTTCTGGCATATGCTAGCTGCACGTATTGGGGTTGGTATCGGCGAGGCTGGCTGTAGTCCAGCTGCACATTCATTGATCTCTGATTACTTTCCGGCCCACCAGCGCGCGACAGCACTTGGGATTTACTCGCTGGGTATCCCTTTCGGGATTATGTTCGGCTTATTTGTCGGTGGCTGGATTAACGAGTTGTTCGGTTGGCGGACGGCTTTATTGGTTGTCGGCTTACCAGGTATCGCTCTATCGGTTTTATTACGCTTTACTTTGCGCGAGCCTTTACGAGGCGAGGCTGAGGGGCGCAAAGCGGCTGAAGAGCAACCCGGCGTAAAAGAGACTGTTATCTATTTACTAAGTAAGAAATCATTTCGTCACATGGCTTTTGCCGCCGGCCTTACAGCTTTTGTTGGTTATGGTTTTATCGTCTGGGCGCCGTCCTTCCTGATACGCTCTTTCTCTGTGTCGACCGGTGATGTCGGCACTTGGTTTGGCCTTGTGCTTGGTATTGCTGGCGGCATAGGCATTTTCTTGGGTGGTTATTTTGCCGATAAATTCGGCGCTAAAGACCCCAAATGGTATCTCTGGACGACAGCTGTTGCGCTGTTGGTACTCGCGCCATTTAATTTTTGGGTATATTTCTCAACCGATTTCAACATGGCCCTCATCGCTATGATCGTGCCGGTCATGCTCGGCAACTTCTATCAAGCCACTACGTTTTCTCAAACGCAGGGCATTGTAGAACTGAGAATGCGTGCGGTTGCAGCTGGTATTCTACTGTTCATACTTAATATGATCGGCCTTGGGCTAGGGCCTCAGGTTGTTGGGATTATTTCCGACTTATTAAAAGAGCCGTATGGCAACGAGTCATTGCGTTATGCGCTTTTGATTTGCTCCCTTTTCAATCTATGGGGCGCCTATCATTATTTTGTAGCCGGCAAGGCCCTCAAGGATGATTTAGTGACCGACGGTAGCTAGCCGATCCTAACCATATTGATTTAATCATTTCCGTTTAGTGAGAGAGGATAAGTATGTTCGACGCTGTAATTTGGGACTTTGGGGGTGTTATAACCTCCAGTCCATTCGAAGCCTTTAACCGTTATGAGGCGAGTAACAATCTTCCGACTGATTTTATTCGGAAGATTAATTCGACTAATCCTGATAGCAATGCTTGGGCAAAATTTGAACGCAACGAAATTACGGTTGCAGAGTTTGACACAAGTTTTGCAGCCGAGGCGCAAGCGCTTGGGCACGACGTTCGCGGGGCAGATATATTGGCCTGCCTAGCTGGAGATATTCGTCCAGAAATGATTGCCGTTCTAAACAGCTTAAAGCAACGCGGGTATAAGCTCGGATGCATTACGAATAATGTAAAAACAGGTTCGGGTGCTGGCATGGCACGCAGTCAAGAAAAGGCCGACGCAATAGCTGACGTGATGACGATCTTCGATCATGTAATCGAAAGCTCAGAGGTCGGCGTACGAAAGCCCGACCCTGCAATTTACGTTATGGCTTGTGAAGCCCTCAACGTAGATGTAACCAAAGCGGTTTTTCTAGATGACCTGGGTATTAATCTAAAGCCAGCACGCGCTATGGGTATGGCAACCATTAAAGTTTCAGCTGCACAGCCTGCCATTGATGCGCTATCGGAATTGCTTGGCCACGAACTGCCATAAGTTTCGAGGCACAGCACGAGGGCTCGATTAATCAAGCACTACTATTTTGCATAGAGCCATAAAAAAAGCCCCGACCGAAATCGGGGCTTTTGTTTTATTAGCCTGCTTAACAAACCTGCTAAACGAACGCTAAATCATGTTTGGCTCACTTAGTGAGACAGCGCACCTGAAGGCGCCTTTGGTGGCTTCTTACGTGGGAACACCATTTCCAATACAACCGCCAGAGCTGGCAACGCCGTTACTGCCATAATCATATTCGTCATGAACATGAAGGTTAGCAATATGCCCATATCCGCTTGGAACTTCAGTGCTGAGAAAGCCCATGTCGACACACCAACCGCAAGAGTTAAGGCTGTGAAGACCACGGCCATACCGGTCTCCGTTAGAGCCAACTTAAAGCTCGCCGTCACATCCAACCCAGTAGATAGGTGATACTGAATACGGTTGTAGATATAGAAGGCGTAGTCGACCCCTAGACCCACCGCAAGCACCATAACTGGAAGCGTTGCAACCGTCAGACCAATCTCAAGAACGTGCATAAACCAATAGCCCATAAACGTCGCGAGGGTAAGCGGCAGACAACACGCAATCGTCGCGCGCCAATCACGATAGGTCAGGATAACGAGCAAAATGATCGTTAGGTAAACATAGATCATCATTGGCAGTTCAGAGGTTTCAATCTCTTCATTGATCGCCGCCTGCACACCCATGTTACCAGATGCCAATCGAATGTTTAGCTGGTCAATATGGCTATCGACGACATTCAGTCCCGCCGCTTTTACTTGTTCAAGCAATAGGTCTGGATCATCCGTCTTCACATCATATGTTATAGACAGCGCGGAGCTGTCACCATCATCAAGCACATCTGTTTTGATGCCAAAGTTGATCCCGCGTGGAACTGAGTTTAACGGTGGATCCGTTTTCATAACCAAGTTGGCTACAGGTGGTCCATTGTTCTCGCGGAAATCTTTAACCGCTGAGGTAACACGATTAATCGTCGTGGCTTTACTGTCATCCAAGAAGATCAATTGAGTTAACAAAGTACAGGACTCGTTCAACAGACCCGTCGATGTACCAATTGGGCTAACCGACTGCACGAGAGCGTATTTGTTTCTCGGGAGCGCTTGCCATTTTAAGTTACCTTCGTTGAAACCTGAGAAGGACCGTTTCGCCAGATATGGCAACGACAAGACAAGTGACACACCTTCAACATTACGAAGATACCAAGTAAACTCATCCATGTATTTCATGTAAGAGAAATTGATACAGGCTTCAGCCGGTGTTTCTGCAATGACCGTTAGCAAGTTAAGGCCTAGCGAGAAGTTACCAGCAATGGCCCGGCTATCCGCATTGTAGCGAGCATCGACACGCAGCTCTGGCGAACCAGCATGTAGCGCGCCAACGTGACGGTCTTGGCTTTTGATAAACGCAGTAACAAATAATACTGAACTTAAAATCAAGACGACGATCGCCGTTTTCGGGTTCGCAATATTTCCCAACTTCTCCATGACTTTCAGACGCCATTTGCGAGCCGCACTAACGCGCTTCACGAAGCCAGGGTCGATTTTGAAATAGGTCGCAAGGATAGGTAGCATAATCAGGTTGGTCAGAATTTTCAGCGCCACACCAATAGATGCAGTAATCGCCAATTCTTTAATCATCACGATTGGGATTAAGATCAGCGTACCAAAACCGACAAGGTCCGTAACCAAAGCCATCGTGCCAGGAATTAGGAGACCGCGGAAACTTGCACGAGCTGCTTCTTCACTTGATTTGCCATCAGAAATTTCAGCTGTGATTAGATTGATCTGCTGCACACCGTGGCTCACCCCAATCGCGAAGACGAGGAACGGAACCAAGATAGCGAGAGGATCGAGGCCGTAACCTAAAATGTGCAAAATACCGAACTGCCAGACGAGAGACGTCAGCGAGCAAAACAACGGTAAGAAGGTTAGAACCGCGGATCGCGCATAAATATACACCGACAAGATCGTCAAAACGAAGGCTATGGCAAAGAACCAAACCACCGTTGACGCACCGTCGGCAATATCACCAATGAGTTTCGCGAAACCAATAATCTGCACATCAAACTTTTCATCTTCGAACTTGCCACGAATTTCATTCTCGAGCTTGTCCGCCAAATCAAAGTAATCCAAGCGTTCACCCGTGCGCACATCCACATCAAGTAGCTCCGCACGAACCATCGCTGCCGAAAAATCGGTCGCAACGAGACGTCCAACGAACCCACCACGCACGACGTTGTTTTCAATTATCGAAAGGGCTGGCTCACACTTTGACTTGAGGCTTTGTGTCTTCAAGCGTGAAACACAATCATTATCAATATTATTCAGCGTAATCGTGCCAGGGATCACGTCATCTGCAACGAAGCCATCTTCTGTAATCTCAAAATAACGTGAGTTTGGTGTCCATAAAGACGTAAGCGTATGGCGCGCAACACCCGGCATAAAGAAGAGGGCATCGGTCAGCTCTTTATAGCGAACGAAAAAATCTTTATTCCAGATCGTACCTTCGCGAGCCTTAAGCACCACGATGATCCGATTTGAACCGAATAACCGGTCCCTATATTCTTGGAATGTTTCAATGTACTCGTGCCCTGCTGGTAGCTGTTTCTCAAAACCCGCAGTCATCCGCAGTTGTGTAGCGTAGTAACCGGCATAAATCGTAAACGCGGCAAAGACCGCCAAAATAAGCAACTTATACTTGAAAATAATTCGCTCTAGAACATTAACCATGTTCAATTCTCCCCCAAACAATTAATACAGCTCACGCCTCCCTCAGGCGCGAGCTAATCACACATCAATCTCCGCACTCTGCTCAGGAAAAGCAAGAGCATTCGTTAATACACGAACAATAAAGCACATTTGACGCATCCGATTGTTAAGTTGTTTGACGCCAATTAGCACAGAGATTTGTTAATATGATATTGGTTTATGGTATAAAGATCAATTATAGAATCGAGCTTATGCAATGCATTAGCCAAAGTATCAAAAGTAGAATTTTAGTGTAAATTGTGAGTATGCCTAAATTGACCAAACCACCTAAATCCGTTCTTCGAGAGAACCTCGGGCTTTCTCAAGCAGCACTTGATATTCGGCGTGGCGTGACACGGTATTTAAACATGCAAAATATTGCCTGTATCGCAGAAGTACCGCTGCCGAATAAGCGTCGCGCTGATCTCGTCGCCATCTTAAAAAATGGAACAATCTGGATTATTGAGATAAAAAGTGGGGTCGCCGACTTTAAGGCCGACAATAAGTGGCATGAATATAAAGATTATTGCGACGCCTTCTACTTTGCTGTCGATGCAGACTTCCCTGAGGCGCTATTACCGACAGATATTGGCTATATCCGCGCGGACGCCTTCAGTGCAGATATTATTCGAACCGCCAACCATCATAAACTATCAGCGGCACGTCGAAGCGCTATTATGCGAAAATTTGCCCGCACCGCTGCTTTTAGGCTCACACATCATGTCGAACCAAAGCTAAAAACGGGGGTGTTATTCCCGCCCGATGAATAATCGAGAAACCGTATAACTATATGATATTATTGTTTATTATCTATCTCGGTGCGCGTTTCGCAAGAATTCGCTGCAATGTCCTTCGATGCATATTCAGGCGACGCGCTGTTTCCGAAACATTACGGTCACAAAGTTCAAAGACTCGCTGAATATGCTCCCACCGAACCCGGTCTGCAGACATTGGGTTTTCTGGCGGTTCTGGCCGCTCTCCATCTATGGCAGTAAGCGCCGCAAAAATTTCATCAGCATCTGCCGGTTTTGCCAAGTAATCGACGGCGCCCTTTTTGACAGCCTCAACAGCCGTCGCAATATTTCCGTAGCCCGTCAGCATAACAATTTTTGTATCCGCCCGATTGGCCCGCAAAGCTGAGACAACTTCTAGCCCATTTCCATCCTCTAAACGCATATCAACAACCGCATAGGCTGGGTTTATCCTCAGGCCAACTTGCTTAGCTTCGGCCGCGGTGGATACCATATGCACTTTAAACCCGCGTTGTTCCATGGCTCTTCCCAGGCGGGTTAACCACGCCTGGTCATCGTCGACAATCAGCAGATCAGATTCCGCCGGGGCTTTTTGGGTGTCAGACATTTTCGACTTCCAATTTACTAATTAAATTATACGCGTAAAATTTGAACTATAACTAGGATTTAGGTGCTTAAGCTAAAAAATCAACATTTTTATAGCTTGTTGGATCAGCTATTGATCGTCGGAGGCCTCAATAGCGCTTCGAGACCAACGCAGAATAATTCTTGCACCTAGGTATTTGCGCGCGCGATCGTCCTGTGAACTTAGCATATTATGCACATCTAATCGAGCTCCGCTGCGTTCTAGCAGTGTTTTTGCGATGAAAAACCCAAGCCCCATACCAGATTGACCCGATTGAACCGCTTGGCCCGACGCATTCACCTGACTGGTAGGCCCGCGACTGGAATTAAACGGCTCACCTAAGCGAGCCATAACATCACTCGGAATTCCGGCGCCATCATCCGTAACCGACACTGATATTTGACTTTTGGAGTATCTGGCTTCAACAACGACCTTATTAATTGCAAATTCCGCTGCATTTTCAATGAGGTTACCCAAACCATAAATTATCTCAGGTCGCCGTGATAAAATCGGTTCACTGCCGACAACATTGCCCGCCAACTCGCCATTTTCATCGTCATCGGTCGAACTTCTACAAATCAACTCTATCTCGCGCCCATAGTCATGGGCTTCCTCGATAGCTTCCAGCAACATCTCGCGCAAACTTAAGCGTGAAATTAAAACATCGCTCTGCGTCGCTTCGTTGGTTAGGTTCTCGAGTATGGTTCGGCATCGTTGGCTTTGCTGATACAAAATATCCAAATCTTCCAATAATTCGGGTGATAGATCGGTATTATTGGTTAGTTCCTTAGCAATCAGCGTAATTGTACCCAATGGCGTGCCTAATTGATGGGCAGCCGCCGCCGCAAGACCATCGAGAGCCGAAAGACGGACTTCACGCTCTAGAACTTTCTCCGTGGCTGCCAAAGCATGTGACATTTGACGACGCTCGAAAGAAACCCGCCAAATAAAACCAGGGACTAAGACAAGGCCCAAAACCAGCGATATCCAGATACCCCATAGATATAAAGGTGGCAAAGCCAGTCCAGTCCAGATGATCGGCACATAAAAATATCGTAATAATGAAGCAATCGCGATGGCCAGAATTACCAAAGCAATCGTAGCGCGTCCCCGCATAACCGTTGCAGCTAGCGAAATTGGCGCGAGGATTAGTAGCGCAAACGGATTGGCCAAACCGCCCGTTAAAAATAGCAAAATACCCAGTTGAATCAGGTCATAAGCAAAGAAGACCAGAGCTTCAGCATCGGACAAAATATGCGAACGGGGATATTGAACAGATAGCCAGAGGTTCAACACAGCTGAAATAGCTATTGTGAATCCCATCTCCAAAAACGGTAAATCAAAGTCCAGAACCGCGCCTGCCAGAATAACGGCAACTGACTGGCCAATAACCGCGAGCCAGCGTTGGAGGATCTGTAGCCGCAGGCGAACGCCAACGTCATCTATATTAGACCTATAACGGAGTAGGTTCGTCCAATTCATTATTTTTTCGCTCGATTGGCTAGGATAATTTTTTCAATATCTCTGAAACGCTTATCGCGCGCCCAATCCATTGCCGTACGCCCTGTTTGGTCGGTTTCGTATTCATCGGCACCATATTCCAACAACAACTCTACCAATTCTGTGAAACCTTGACGCGCCGCAATAATTAAAACTATTTCGCTATTTGCTGTTGTGCGATTGGGATCCGCACCCTTCTCAAGCAAAACTTTTGCTACCTCAACACGATTACGACTAATGGCAGCGCCAAGCGCAGTTTGGCGGTCGCCAGCTCGGATATCAACACTCGCTCCACGTCGTAGCAGATAATCCACAGCCTCGGTGTACCCTCGTTCTGCCGCAATAATGAGAGCTGGAATTCGGTCACGGCCCCTGTCATCGATATTAATACCGTTGGAAAGAGCCATAAATATCTGCGACAAATCGCCAGCTCGCGCACCCTCTATCAGGTCATGGTCCGGCACAGCCGGATTCTGCTGAGAAAAAGCTGGTGCAACAGGCAGAAGCAAGAAAGCAAGCCCTAAAGCAATTTTGACGTATTGACGAACCATGATATTCCACCTTTTGTTAAGTAGGCCTATATCTATTACACTTAAAAGTAATCCATTTCGATAGCAAGGTGAGAAGAAAAATGTCAAACCCGAGAAAAATATCCTTAGCCATCTGCTGTGTTGGTTTAGGAGTTTTACTACTTCTGTTTATAAATAAATTCATGACACCGTCGATGCCTGATGAGGACACTCTTAGTGTCTCCAGCATCCGCGCCGAATTTGCGCTAACAGCCCATGATGAGACGCGCGTGACGAACGAAACATATGCCGGGAAATACCTACTCGTGTTTTTTGGTTTTACATATTGTCCGGATGTCTGCCCGTTCTCATTGGATAAAATGACCTTAGCGCTAGAAGGTATCGGCGCCATTGAAGATAAAATCCAACCTCTATTTATTACCGTCGATCCCGAGCGCGATACGCCCGAGGAACTGGCAAACTATCTAAAGTCATTCCACCCTAAATTCGTTGGGCTTACTGGAACGCCAGAGGAAATTCGTGCCGCCGCACAATCGTTCAAAGTCTATTATCGTCGTTCGCAAGACCTGGCTGATGACGCAAGCCAAGTCAATGAAGAGGCAAATAGTGATGACGAAAACTATCTCGTGGATCACAGCTCAATTATTTATCTGATGGGACCTGATGGTGCTTTCATTCGGCACTTCGACGCGATGATGACGGGCGAAGATATTCGCGCCAGTCTTGTCAAACTAATCGCCGAATAACCAATTAAATAAGCCTTTTCGTTCCTTTTCGGGCTTGGCCGATCCTTTCGTTGGTGCCGGCATGAACTCAAGACGAGCTTCCATGAAGTCATGCCAGATCATCGCTGGAAGAGAGCTCCCAGCAACACGGTTCATCGGTGAGCCGTCATCATTGCCAACCCACACACCGGCGACCAAGTCTGGCGTGGTGCCGACAAACCATGCGTCGCGCCAATTTTGCGAGGTTCCCGTTTTACCGCCAACACGAATGCCCTCTAATCGGGCGCGTTTGCCGGTACCGTTTTCAACGGAATATTCGAGCATGTCACGCATCTGTGCAACATTATCGGAGCTAATCACGGGCAATAAAGCGCCAGCTTTTCGTTCATAAAGAACAGAGCCGGCATGGCTAACCACCTGATCAATTATATACGGGAAGGTCTTGAAACCATCCTGTGCGATCGTAGCATAAACGCTGGTTAACTCGAGCAATGACAGCTCAAAAGCACCGAGTGCTATCGACGGGTGCGGGGCCAGATAAGACGTCACCCCCAAGCGGCGCGCAACGTCTATTACTTGGTCTCGACCTGCCTGCTCACTAATTTGCACAGCGATAGTATTAACCGATTTGGCTAAAGATTGGCGCATAGTTACTTCACCGAGATACTCGTCCGAGTAATTTCTTGGGGTCCAACCCTCGACCGTAAACGGCTCATCGGTGAATAAAGTATCCGGCGTCATGCCCGCCTCAAGGCCTGCCAGATAAACAATGGGTTTGAATGCGGAACCAGGTTGGCGCTTTGACATGATCGCGCGATTATACTGGCTTTTACTATAAGAGCGCCCACCGACTAAGGCGCGTATCTGGCCTTGAGGCGTCATCACAACCATAGCGACCTGACTGGCTTTACCGTTGCCGCCATAATTCTTCAGAATATTTTGGGCCGCGCGTTCCGCCGCAAGCTGTAAGGCGGGATTAATTGTTGTCACAATGTCGAGGTCGGAGCGTGGACGACCGACATATTCAGGCAACTGCTCCATTGCCCAATCAATCGCGTAATGGGCAGTGTCGCTGCTACGCGTAACAATTTGTACACTCGCCAACGGATCTGTTGCAAGGCGGTCGGCGGTAATGACGCCGTTATCAACCATCGCCTGCAAAACAAGGCGCGCTCGATCCTTGGCCCCCTCCGGGTTTCGATTGGGTGCGAGACGAGACGGAGCTTTCAATAGACCGGCTAAAATCGCCGCTTCGCCGAGCGATAGTTCTTGAACAGGCCTCGCATAATAGGTCTCGGCGGCAGCGTGAACGCCGTAAGCGCCGGCGCCAAAATATACACGGTTCATATACAGAGCTAATATTTCTTCTTTGCTTAGATTGGCCTCCATCCAGAAAGCCAGAAGCAATTCTTGAACTTTACGCTTCACGGTGCGGTCTGGTGTTAGGAAAACATTCTTGGCTAATTGTTGGGTTAAGGTTGATCCGCCCTGCACCATGGCACCGGCGCGAAGATTGCTGAACATCGCCCGCGCAAAGCCGCGTGGGTCAATACCAAAATGATCCCAATACCTTCGGTCTTCAATTGAAATAACTGCATTTACTAAATCTGACGGGAGGTCTCGATAAAGTAACGGTCGACCATTTAGTCGGCCACGGCGCGCAAGTAGCGTTTCTCCATCACCGTAAAAACGGAACTCTGGGCGATTTTCTACCTGCCAAAGCTCAGCCGTATCAGGTAGGTCTAGCGCGTAATAGACGACCAATCCGGAAATGCCTATGCCAGCCCACAAACCAAGCACGATCAGCCAATAGAAAGTAACCCGCCAAAACGAACGGCGTTTCTTAGTCGGCTTATCGGCCGGCTGAGCCGGTTGCTGTTTTGGCGTACGCGCCATCCTGACCCCGGTTAAATATCCAAGTTGACAACGGACAGAGCATTTTCTTGGATAAAGCGGCGCCTTGGTTCAACGACGTCACCCATTAATTGCTCGAACAAATTATTCGACTCGGCGACATCACGCACCTTCACCTGCAGCAAAGACCGCGCTTCCTTGTCCAAGGTCGTCTGCCATAACTGGTCTGGGTTCATCTCACCCAAGCCCTTATAACGCTGCAAGCTTACACCGTGTCGACCGCTCTCAAGAACCGCCGCCAGCAACGAACTTGGTGCATAAATCTGATAGGTTTTATCTTTAATCCTTAGCTCAGAAGGATCCAGATATACACTCTGCAGATCAGACGCCATGGCATCTAACCGACGCGCATCCGCTGAGGCAATCAATGGACCATCGATGAAGATTGTTTCACTAACACCGCGCAAGGAGCGCTCAAATTCCAGACCGCCATCGCCTGATGGTTTACCTTGCCAACCTCTTTCGACCTCATCCTCAATGCGGTCTAGACGTTGCGCAATATATGTTGAACTGGATGCCGCCATTTCTGGATCCGATAAAATACTTGGGCTTAAGGCACCGGCAATCGCCATCTGTTCAATCGCAGACTTTGGGTAACGGGCCGGCAAGCCATTTAGCATGCTACCAATGGTACGGGCTTGATCGAGCAATTTACTCAGATCGGGACCGCTGCGTTGTTCGCCAGATTTCAAAGTCAAAACGGCGTCTTCTAGTCCCGCTTCAATCAAATACTGATCAAACGCATTCTGATCCTTCAGATATGTTTCTGAACTTTGGCGCCGCACTTTATATAGCGGCGGTTGAGCAATATATAAAAAACCACGCTCAATAATTTCAGGCATTTGCCGATAGAAGAACGTTAACAATAAAGTACGAATATGCGCGCCATCGACATCCGCATCCGTCATGATAACAATCTTATGATATCTCAATTTCTCAATGTTGAAATCATCACGACCAATGCCCGTTCCGAGCGCCGTGATCAATGTGCCGATTTCATTCGAGGAAAGCATTTTATCAAATCGCGCCCGCTCAACATTCAAGATCTTACCGCGCAATGGAAGCACTGCTTGATTGGAACGATTGCGCGCTTGTTTGGCGGAGCCGCCCGCGGAATCACCCTCGACGAGAAATAATTCGGCTTGGCTAGGATCGCGCTCTTGGCAATCTGCTAGCTTGCCCGGCAGGCTGGAAATATCCAAGGCACCCTTGCGACGCGTTAGCTCACGTGCGCGCTTGGCTGCTTCGCGTGCTGACGCCGCTTCGACGACTTTGCCAACGATAACTTTTGCTTCTTGGGGATGTTCTTCCATCCAACTCGACAAAACTTGGTTCACGACGCTTTCAACAACGGGGCGGACCTCTGACGAAACTAACTTGTCTTTTGTTTGGCTAGAGAATTTTGGGTCCGGCACTTTTACCGAAAGAACTGCCGTTAAGCCTTCACGACAATCATCACCTGTTAAGGACACTTTTTCTTTTTTAGCCGCGCCCATGCCTTGCGCGTAACCATTTACGGTACGTGTCAATGCACCTCTGAAGCCAGCCAAATGGGTTCCGCCATCGCGCTGTGGAATGTTGTTGGTAAAGCATAAAGTCGTCTCGTGATAACTATCATTCCACCAAAGCGCTAGCTCGACGACGATATCATCACTCTCGGCCTTAAGCGTAATCGGCGTATCAATGAGTGCATTTTTATTTCGGTCTAGGTAACGCGCAAACGCTTCCAAGCCACCTTCATAAGCAAGCTCGACAACCCGTGGTTCAGTGCCGCGCGCATCGGTCAGTGTTATCGCCACGCCGCTGTTGAGAAACGCCAACTCGCGCAAACGATGTTCCAAAGTTTCAAACGTAAATGAGGTCATTGTGAAGGTTTCGGCAGATGGGTGAAACGTAACCGTTGTACCGCTCGTTTGTGTTTCGCCCGTCACTTCAATATCGCCAATGCCTTCGCCATGCTCAAAGCGCAACGAATGTATTTTACCGGCGCGGTGAATGGTTAATTCTAGCCAATCCGAAAGTGCATTCACAACGGAGATACCCACTCCGTGAAGACCACCAGAAACTTTATAGCTATTTTGGTCAAACTTTCCGCCAGCATGTAATTGCGTCATGATTACCTTCGCCGCAGACATACCTTCTTCTTCATGCAGGTCCGTTGGAATACCGCGACCATTATCGGTAACCGTGACAGAACCATCGGCGTTGAGGCAGACCGTTACCGTATCGCAGTGCCCCGCCAAGGCTTCATCAATCGCATTATCGACAACCTCATAGACCATATGGTGGAGACCCGTTCCGTCATCCGTGTCACCGATATACATACCAGGGCGTTTGCGAACCGCTTCCAGCCCTTTGAGAACCTTGATCGAGCCAGCGCCATATTCCTCAGGAGCACTTGCCTCGGCTGGTGCCTCGACTTGGCCGTCCGTTTTTTCTATATCGCTCATATCCCGATCCTCTCTTAAACTCTTTTAGTCATTTCAATGACGGCTAAAAACCTTTTAAACCGTTTCAATATGGCCTGGGCCGTACAGCTTATCGATGTTCGTATCTGCAACACCCGATTGCGGCACCGCCAGCCCATCCTCAACAAATACATGAGTTGTGTTGTTCTGAAAGCTGCGGAAGCTATCTGTGTCCGTTCCGGTTATCCATACTTGGCCACCAAGATGTCCCAGCACGTCGGCAAGTGCGCTTCGGCGATTGGCATCCATATGGGCGGCGATCTCATCCAACAATAATAGTGGAACCTCGTTCGTGCGCGAGGCGACGCAATGCGCTTGCGCTAAAATAAGACCAACCAAAAGCGCCTTTTGTTCGCCCGTCGAGCACTGGCTAGCTGGCATATTCTTATCAAGATTATGAACAAGAAAATCAGATCGGTGCGGGCCAATAAGCGTCCGGCCTGCCCCCGCATCTAAAGCGCGATTAGCTGCCAATCGCTCACGATAATAATCTTCAACATCCAAAGCCGCTTGCGACCGTAACGCCGCCTCAAGCTCACCGTCTAGCGCCAATCCACTTTGTGGAAAATTTGTATCCGGCAGAAATGCCAAACCATCGGCCAGTGCGTCCAACGCATTTAATCGGCCTGCAGCAATCGCAACCGCATGGATTGCCATCGTGTCCTCGAGACTGTCCAACCATATTCTGTGGCGCGACCAATTCTCATCGCCGAGCAATTTATTCCGCTCACGCATAGCTTTTTCAAATGCACTAGCGTGCTGACCGAAACCCCGCACAAGCGTAAGCGTAAACCGGTCCATAAACTTGCGCCGGCCCGACGCCCCATCAACGAACAAACGATCCATCGCCGGCGTCAACCAAAGTTGCGGGAGTGCCGATGTCAGGCTCTCAAAATTAGGCCGCTGATCACCGTCCATACTCAATTTGCGCGCCTCACCTGCATAGCTTACCAGCACATCAGACGGGCCCGTCGACAACGCCATATCCGCGCGCACCGACCAGCCGACCTCGCTATCACGGTTCATAATTTCACTAAAGTTTGCACTTCTTAATCCACGACCCGACCCAAGCAACGAGACCGCCTCGAGGATATTTGTTTTACCGACGCCATTGGCGCCCGTAAGAATATTAATACCAGGACCAAATTGACAATCTGCTTTGCCATAGCTTCGGAATGAAACCAACCTCAGCCGAGCGATTGAGGGCGCAAAAAAGTCTGGCCTATTGAGCATGGAAGACGCGATCGATGCAGTACTGGAGATACTCAACTTAAACCCGCATCGGCATCAACACATAGAGCGCGTTGGAACCAGATGGATCACGGACGATTGTTGGAGACCCCGCATCGGCCAATTCGAAAGTTGCTGTCTCGCCATCAACTTGCCCCATGATATCGAGCAAGTAACGCGCATTAAATCCAATCTCTAATGGCGTTGACGTATAGCCAACAGCCAGCTCATCGGTGGCGCTGCCGCTATCTGGATTAGAAACACTGAACGTCAGACGATCCGTCTCAACCATCAACTTCACGGCTCGGGACTTCTCGTTAGAAATGGCTGAAACGCGATCTACGCTCTGCGAGAACGAGCGCACATCCACAACCAATTGCTTGTCGTTATTCGTCGGAATAACCCGCGTATAATCCGGGAACTTACCATCAATTAATTTTGAGGTTAGGACAATCGTATCGAAAGCGAAGTTAATGCGGGTTTCTGAAATCTGAACAGAGACCTCCCCATCGCTTTCTTCCAAAAGCTTTTGAGTTTCGTTTACCGTTTTCTTCGGCACGATAATCGCCGGCATTCCTGAGGCGCCAACCGGCTGGGTAATCTGCGCTTGCGCCAGACGGTGCCCGTCAGTGGCAACAGCTCTCAAGAGCGCCTGACCACCCTCTTCAACGGTGTGTAAATAAATACCGTTCAAATAATAGCGGGTTTCCTCTGAGGAAATTGCAAATCTTGTTTTATCGATAAGGGCGCTGAGGTCGCGTCCAGGCAATGCAAATGCAATTGGCATTTCGTCTTGCGACATGGCCGGAAAATCATCCTTCGGCAAAGTTTGCAATGTAAAGTTCGACGAGCCTGAAATTAGATTTAGGCGAGCCGCGTCCGTATCCAACGACAATTCGATTTGAGCGCCATCTGGAAGTTTACGAACAATATCGTAGAGCATGTGCGCTGGCGCGGTTACGGCGCCTTCCTGCTGCACTTCGGCTTCAATTTTCTCACGCATCTCGATCTCGAGATCCGTTGAGGTTAAGGCCAATGTTCCGCTTTTTGCTTCCAGCAAAACATTTGACAAAATAGGGATCGTATTACGTCGCTCAACTACACTTTGAACATGGTTCAATGCTTTTAAAAGCGCACTTTTTTCAATGATCGTCCTCATTGTCACTATCTCCATCTACTGCAACGGCCCCGAACCGAGGCCGACCGCATAATCCTGCAAATGCCCAATCTTAATCAAACGCACTTGTAATCTGGGCTATATTATTGGTTGTTGCCCGTCAAAACGCTAAACCTATGAGATCCAAATTAAGGCCTATAAGCGCTCCACGAATCACAAACGAATCAAGCACGAATCTCAGGCTCAACTATAGCAGAAGTATAGAAAGATAGTGAAGAATTTAACGCCAAGAACCGCCAAAAATTCTAATTTTCAAGCATTCTACGCAGTAAATCGACATCTTCGTCCAAAGCAGGGTCTTCTCCACGTAATTGCTCGATTTTTTTCACCGCATGAATGACTGTCGTATGATCACGACCGCCAAACTTCCGGCCAATTTCGGGCAAAGAACGGGTTGTCAGCTGCTTTGATAGATACATGGCGATCTGGCGAGGCCGTGCAACGGATCGAGCCCGACGCGCCGAAAGCATATCACCAATACGCACATTAAAGAATTCGGCAACACGGCGCTGAATTTCATCAATCGTGACGCGGCGCTCAGACGCCCGCAATAAATCCTTCAACACATCTTGCGCAACTTCAGGCGTGATCGCCCGACCGACGAAAGATGCATAAGCGACAACGCGGTTCAAAGCACCCTCAAGCTCACGCACATTCGTAACAATACGCTTGGCTAAAAATTCGAGGACAACAGCTGGGATGCTAATATTATCACCGCGTGCCGCCAAAGCTTCGGCCTTAGATTGGAGTATGCCAAGACGCAATTCATAATCCGTAGGATGAATATCAGCGACCAGACCCCAGCCAAGGCGAGAGCGGATACGCTCCTCAATACCCTGAAGATCTGATGGTGATCGGTCTGCCGATATAATTACCTGGCGATTGTGATCGATTAACGCATTGAAAGTATGAAAGAATTCTTCCTGCGTTGAATCTTTCCCAGCAATAAATTGAATATCGTCAATCATCAACATGTCGACTTCACGGAACTGCTGCTTGAATGCCATTGTATCCTTGAACCGCAAAGCCCGAATAAACTGATACATAAACTTCTCAGCCGAAAGATATAGGATCTTTTTCTCAGGCTGTGAGCGACGCACTTCCCAAGCAATGGCATGCATAAGGTGCGTCTTACCCAGACCAACACCGCCATATAAAAATAACGGGTTAAAAGATACTTCGCCGCCCTCAGCCAAACGATGCGCCGCCGCATGTGCTAACTCATTCGACTTGCCAACAACAAAATTATCAAACGTGAAACGTGGATCAAGCGGCACCCCAACATCATCACGCATACTATTCATTTTCGAAGAACTGGCAGGCAATGCCTCTTGTACGGGCGGCTTCGGGCGCTCATTGAGCTGAGCTAAACGGCTTGGTGGTGCTTTTTGAGTACGCGTTTGTGTGACTGGCGGCGACCATTCCGGCTGCAAATCAATATCGATACGTTTAACGCCTGCGTCTTCGACCTTCCAATATTCCAATATTCGAGAAAGATAATGCGCCTCAATCCAACTGCGCACAAAGCGTGTCGGAACCTGCAACATCACGCGACCATGCGACGTTCCCTGAACCGTTAACAGCTTAAACCAGCTATTAAAGGTCGCATCGCCCAATTCAGCACGAAGCCGAGATTTCACACGGTGCCATTGCATTTCAAGAACTCGGCTCTCGTCGCGGACCGTCGCGCTCTCGGTAGCCAATTCATTGGTTGCAGGCGTATCTTCCATCGAATTCATTTTATAACCTTTGAAAACTTCTATTCAAAAAAATCGAAACCTAAAATTAGCCTTGTCTCCAGGGAAGACCCTGAAACTTCCAGCCGCTTTGAGCTCCACGATGACCCGCATGGTCTGGGTCCCCTTCAAAGCCATGCAAAACATTATAGGCCTGCGTATAGCCGGCTTCCGTCAAATGTTTCGCAGCAGCTATGGAGCGAACTCCCGAACGACAAATCAAAAAAATAGGCGCCTCTTTATTATCCGCACGAGACGCCACTTGGTCCAAAAAACTAGGGTTCAAAACCATAGTTGGAAATTGTTGCCATTCACTAAGTATAATTTGCTCTTCAGCTATCGATGGGACACCGACAAATTGCCACTCGGCTTTTGTCCGAACATCAACTAACAAAAAACCCGAGTTAGACTGCAGGGCCTGATAAGCCATATCCGGCATCACACTTCCTGCGTAACCTTCATGATCAAGATCAACAGTTTCAAAGCTAGATGTCTGTTCGCTCAAACCAAGCCCCCCATTTCAAGTCAACCGAAACTAGATACGTTCTCGCAAACAACTCCGCCTCAGCTTTAGCCTTCGTTTTAATCTTTGTTCTAATCTTCTTAATCTTTGTCCTAATCTTCGTTTTAAACTTGGCTTTTCTCAAGCTCAGCCGCTTCTAAACTTAGGCAGTAGGATCAGCCCAATAGTCAGTTCAGATATCGCTACAAACTCTTCCATTGAAAGAAATCTAGCCAACCTAAAAAACAAACCCGTAAGACCTGTGATCCTCTGGTCTGTCTAAATTTAAGTCAAGTTTATAGGGCCACCCACGGCACAAGCCATTGATAGTAATACAAAAAAACTAAACAAATTTACTTAAAGTCGCATCGTCGAAGTCTGGATCAGAGTATAGTTGCGAGATGGTCGAATTGGCAATGGGAAAGAAACGAGAACATTTTGATTTTTTGCTTTTAGAGACGGAAAGATTTTTTTTTACCATTAATTATGGGCACTTGGCGGATTCAAAAAAATGAATATTTTTGTGTTTTTTTTGGACCGCACCGATAACCTTCACCATGAAAGACGAAGATCAAGGCAAAGCTGCATGATTGGCCTGGCTACAGACTGAACAAAAGTAAGGATTGAACCGAATTTAGCAGACGCTGAAACCAAGGCTTCCACCAATGCCATTAGCCAATGCCATTAACCAATGCCTTTAACCAAATGTTATGCAGGAATATTTGCAGCACAAATCTGATACAAAAAAAGGCTGCCTGAAAATCAGTGCAACCTTTTATCTAAATTTTGCCACCAGACTAATTATCCGGGAGATTTAACTCGACCATTTAGCTCGACGATTTAGCTCGAAAGTTTAGCTGAGTGAATTTACTCGCTTTGCCAAACGTGAAACTTTTCTGGAAGCCGTTTTGCGATGATAAACACCTTTTTGCGCGGCGCGCATAAGTTCAGGCTGAACACTTTTCAACGCTGATGCAGCATCTTCTTTGTTGCCGCTCTCAAGGGCTTCCTCGACGCGGCGTAGGAAGCTACGAACGCGACTTACACGCATTTTATTACGATCTGTCCGCTTGGCAATTTTGCGAACCATTTTCTGTGCCGACTTTGTATTAGCCATAAATCTTAATCCAAACTGACCGCAATGCGGTAATTAAATCCAATATAGGCGATTAAACCCGTTCGTAACCGACTATAAACCGATTATAAACTGGTTATAAACCGGTTATAGAGACGCTTACTTACACTTATCATATCTCGGGTGAATAACCCGTTTAGACATGCCATATGCGCCTAAGGCAATGAAAACAATTTCATTACCAATTGCGCGGTTTATAGGGGTTCACCTCGCCTGCGTCAACCAATAAATATGGCGCGGCTCGTTCCCCGAGGCCCGCTGGCCGCATAAGTCCGACTTATATATCGAAGCTAGACTTACTTACCCTTAAACTTCGGATCCCGCTTTTCGATAAAGGCAGTCATTCCCTCTGTTTGATCGTCAAAAGCGAACAGCGAATGGAAGACGCGCCGCTCAAAACGTACACCTTCACTTAACGTCGTCTCATAGGAACGGTTCACACATTCTTTGGCGATGAGAACCGAAGGCAGTGATTTATCAGCGATTTTGGTCGCTGTCGCGATCGCATCATCAATAAGCTTATCCGCGGCGACAATACGGCTCACGAGGCCGCATCGCTCAGCCTCTTCAGCGTCCATCATGCGACCCGTTAAACACATTTCCATGGCCTTTGACTTGCCGACAAAGCGGGTCAGGCGCTGTGTGCCACCTGCTCCCGGGATAACGCCGAGATTGATCTCTGGCTGGCCAAATTTAGCCGTGTCTGCGGCCAGAATAAAGTCACACATCATGGCCAACTCACAACCGCCGCCAAGCGCATAGCCAGCAACCGCCGCAATGATTGGTTTACGGGCTTGTGCTACCGTTTCCCAATTACTGGTGATAAAATCTTCGCGCAGGGCATCAATATAACCTTTACCTTGCATCTCCTTAATATCAGCACCCGCTGCAAACGCTTTTTCAGAGCCAGTTACAACCATGCATCCAATTGCATCGTCAGCTTCGAAGGTTTCAACCGCATGTGTAAGCTCATCCATCAGCTTTTGGCACAGGGCATTCAGGGCTTTTGGGCGATGCAGGGTAATGAGCCCGACAGACCCGCGCGTTTCGATGAGAATGTTTTCATACTTCATAGTTTGACTCCGGTACTCTCTTTACGTTTAATTTAAATCGACTAGGACCCATTTGCGATAGGCGTCAATTTAAGCGCCAAGCGGCTGGTCATTAACTTGACTTCCAATCGCTCTTGATCGCGATGAAAGACTAACTTGAGCGGGTTACTGCTCGGCATAAATTGCCAACCCAAATTCGGCATGGTCTGGCGGTAAAAACTGGCTGTTTTAGCTGGAGCTGGCTTTACAGCTTCGGCTAACTGAGCGTAGGCGGTTAAGATCCGCCCCTCGGGTTTATCAAAAAAAGACCCCTCATCATAAATTTCTTCCCAGCCATCGGCGAGAGGAATATCTGGTGCGGATATTAAATAATCACCACTCCAGTCTGGCATAGAGCTCGTTAGCTCGTCTGCATCTGCGTCCTGAGCAGCAAGCGGAACCATAAATACTGGCGCCGTCAATACTAGGGCCGTTAATACTAGGGCCGAAAGTAAAGCTGTAGATAAAGGGGCTTTGATCGCCCTAAAAATGCGCATGCAGATCCTCTTATTTCTGGCAGGTGCCACAATAAAATGTAGACCTTCCGCCTTGAACTAGTCTTTTGACTATACCCGCACATTCTTGTCGTGAACAGGGTTCATCGGCTCTCTCATAAACATCAAAATTATGCTGAAAATATCCGAGCGCGCCATCGCTAGACTTAAAGTCGCTAATGCTTGAGCCACCGGCCGCAATCGCCTCTGATAAAACCGTTTGAATGGCCGGTATCAATCGAGCCAATCTCTGTTTTCCAACGTTTTTAGCCAGTCGCTTAGGCGAAATATTAGCCCGAAACAAAGCCTCGCAGACATATATATTACCTAAGCCGGCAATGATATTTTGATCTAATAACGCCTGTTTAATTGGCGATGCGCGCGCCGATAGGCGGCTCAGTAAATCCTCAAGGGTGAGGTCTGACGATAAAGGCTCAGGCCCCATATTTACAAATGCGGGGTACTGGCTCAACGCATCCGCTTGAACTAAATGCATAAAACCAAAACGCCGTGGATCTGCATAAACCAATCGGCTTCCATCATCTAAGCCGATGATGACATGGTCATGCTTGGCTACCTCTAGCTGATTGTGAAACCGGCCAGGCGTAAACGATACATCAGCAATGCTATTATCCGCGAGCGCATCATCAGATCCTAAATCAGAGCGGGTAAACCGACCTGTCATTCCGAGATGCGTGATCCAAACCCAACTATCTCCAGTTAGGCCCGTCAAATAGGTCATAAGGTATTTGGCCCGCCGGTCCATCTTCTCAATACGCGCTCCCGTTAAGGCTTCAACAAAGCCCTCCGGAAATGGGAAGCGAAGATCAGGGCGTCGCAAATCAACATATGCAATACGCTTTCCCTCAATGTGAGGGGCGAGACCGCGGCGGACAGTTTCTACTTCGGGAAGTTCTGGCATAATTAGCGGACTATAGCTGTCGATGCTCGCGACCGCTAGCGCAAGTTTCGAGCGCGCCGAAATATGCTTATCGCGACCATGCAAATGCTAGCCATTTTTTCTCGTTTGGGCTATCGTCCTGCGCATGACAACGAATGATACATTGAGCCACACAACACAGACCTCATCGGCAGCGATTGAGGCTGTGGAAGATATGGACCCAACTACTAATTTTGGTTTTACGCAGGTTCCAAAATCTGAAAAACAATCACGTGTTCGCGGTGTTTTTGATGCTGTCGCGAACCGCTACGACTTAATGAACGACCTCATGTCTGCAGGTTTACACCGGGCTTGGAAATCACAACTTATTCGCAAGCTACCAATCCATTCGGATGCTCGTAACTTGAAAATGATTGATGTTGCAGGTGGCACCGGTGACATCGCCTTTCGATCTCTCGATAGCAAAGCGGGACGGGCTGGAAAACTCGATATCCAGCTGGTCGATATCAACGAAGAGATGTTGCGAGCTGGACAAAAAAATGCAGCGCGGCGCGACCTCGCGCAAACCATAAACTTCACGCTTGGCAATGCCGAAACTTTACCGTTCAAGTCGCGAAGTCTCGATATCTATACGATTGCTTTTGGTATCCGCAACGTGACCGATAGAGCCCGCGCCCTCAACGAGGCCTACCGCGTTTTGCGGCCTGGCGGCAGGCTCGCTATCCTTGAGTTTTCGCATATTCCTGAACCCGAACTGATGCGCCTATACGATCTCTATTCATTTAACGTGATCCCACCAATGGGAAAACTGGTCACGGGAGAGGCAGCCCCATATCAATATTTGGTCGAGAGCATTCGAACCTTTCCAAAGGCCGAAGCCTTCGCAACAGAAATTGAAGAAGCCGGTTTCAGCAAAGTGAATTTTGAGCGTTTCTCTGGCGGAATAGCGGCTCTTCATTTAGCTTGGCGAACCTAAGCCATGCGAGCTATGACATGAATATTATTGGATTTACACGTCTGCTCAGCATGGTACGCATCTTGGTTGCGCAAGACGCGCTATTGCCGCCTAATTTTAAAACCGACGCACCGTTTAAAGCCAAGTTTGGACGGGCATTATTCACGCTCGGCGCGCGCAGCTATGACAGCACGGAGCGCGGCCAAAAGTTATCGGCCAAAATTAGCTCCCTTGGGCCGAGCTATATAAAGCTAGGACAATTTCTAGCCACCCGCCCCGATGTTATCGGTAGTGAAATGGCTGCCGATCTAAAATTACTTCAAGATAAAATGGAACCCTTCGATACGGCGATTGCAGAACGCATGCTAAAAACAGAGCTAGCAAATGGCGGCGCAACGCTCGGGCCCATTGGTCCGGCTATCGCAGCCGCTTCCGTCGCTCAAGTTCATAAGGTAAGCTCGCGCGAAAACCCAGATGTAAAATATGCTGTTAAGTTCCTGCGCCCTAATATTGAAAAAATTCTAACGGCCGAAACATCTTTGTTTATGAGTGTCGCTAAATTATGTGAGGCCCTAATACCTAAATCAAGACGTTTGCGGCCGATAGCAATTGCCCAAACCATGGTCCGTGTAATGGAGATAGAGACAGACTTACGCTTTGAAGCGGCGGCCCTATCTGAAATGGCGGATAACACAAAAGACGAGCCATATTTTAAAGTCCCAGCCGTGATATGGGAGGCCAGCGGTAAACGCGTTTTAACCATGGAATGGATGGATGGTGTGTCTGCAAATGACACGGATGCGTTACGCGCGGCCGGCCATAATATGGAAGACATTGCCGCACGCCTCATTCAGAGCTTTTTGCAGCAGGCACTACATCATGGATTTTTTCACGCTGACCTGCATCAAGGCAATCTGTTAATTGGCGAGGATAGCTCGTTAATAGCTATCGACTTTGGCATTACGGGGCGCCTCGATGCGGATAATCGGCGCTTCCTCGCCGAGATTTTACATGGCTTCATTACGCGCGATTATAATAAAGTCGCGGCGGTTCATTTTGAAGCCGGATATGTTCCACAACGTCACGGCGTTGCTGAGTTTGCCCAAGCCCTAAGAGCTATCGGTGAACCAATCCGTGACCAGAGCGCAAACAATATTTCCATGGCACATTTATTAAGTCAGTTATTTGAAGTGACTGAGCAATTTGAAATGGAAACTCAGCCGCAATTAATATTGCTACAAAAAACGATGGTTAGCGTTGAGGGTGTCGCGCGTAGCTTCGACCCATCGCTTAATATTTGGACCGCGGCGGAGCCAACCGTGTCGGATTGGATGAAAAAACAAATCGGCCCAGAGGCACATTTGCGAGCCGCGCGTGATGGATTGGTTGGCTCGGCAAAAGCCTTGGCAAATCTTCCGACCACGTTACAAAAACTTGACGCTGCAGCCGATGCACTTTGCGAACCAGATATACCGCCCGTGCCCAAGCGCGATTGGTTAACCACCGCGGTTGCTGCGCTAGGCTTGGCTGTCGCGCTCGGCGCTCTCTGGCTTGCTTCCGTATAATTAATAATTTTACAGCCAAAAACTGTTGTTCTATATAATTACCAAGCGAGATCTGCTTTAATTCTAACTATTGCTTTTAACGGAGGCGACGAGTGACAATGTCTGAGAAACGTATTCTGCTCATTATCGGCGGTGGTATTGCCGCTTATAAAGCACCAGAACTCGTGCGGGCTTTGCGTAAACGCGGGTATGCGGTTCGTTGCCTTACGACCGCGGCAGCCGTTCAATTTGTTTCGCCTTTATCCTTAGCCAGTGTGTCGGGTGATAAGGTTTATGAAAATCTATTTGATCTGACCGATGAAACAGAAATGGGTCACATCCAATTATCGCGCGATGCGGATTTAATTCTCGTTGCGCCGGCCACCGCTGATCTACTCGCTAAAATGGCGCATGGCACTGCCAATGATTTGGCCAGCACCACCTTATTGGCTACGGACAAGCCTGTGTTCGTCGCGCCAGCTATGAATGTGCGGATGTGGCACCATCCAGCAACGCAAAGAAACTTAGAGCAATTAACCCATGATGGCATTCGTGTCATCGGGCCAGACCCCGGCGACATGGCCTGTGGTGAATTTGGCATGGGACGAATGTCTGAGCCTGAAGCTATTGGCTCAGCTGTTGAAGATTATTTTTCACAAAATAATCCTGCGCACAGCCAAGAACAAAAGCCACTATCTGGATATCGTGTTCTCGTAAATGCTGGCCCGACCCATGAACCGATTGACCCTGTACGCTATATCGCCAACCGGTCTTCTGGCAAACAGGGTTATGCTATCGCCACAGCGCTCGCCAATCTCGGCGCCGAGACAGTTCTAATAAGTGGACCAACACAGCTTGCCGACCCTGAAAATATGTCGGTGATCCGCGTGGAAACTGCGGTCGAGATGCAAGCGGCGATTGAAAAATGTCTTCCCATGGATTTAGCAATTCTTACGGCTGCGATTGCCGATTGGCGATGTGCGGCTCCATCGGAGCTAAAAATTAAAAAGCAGGCAGGCGAAACATCCCCTTCCCTTACCCTTATAGAAAACCCCGATATCTTGCATTGGCTATCAACACAAGTCCAACCGCGCCCCAAGCTCGTTGTGGGCTTTGCCGCCGAAACCAATAACGTAACCGAACATGCAAAAGCCAAACGTGAACGCAAAGGCTGTGACTGGATCATCGCAAATAATGTATCGCCTGAAACGGAAATTATGGGCGGAGATAATAACGCGGTCGAAATCATCACCTCGAATGAATATGAAGCTTGGCCGACCATGTCCAAAGTTAAAGTGGCTGAGAAGCTAGCTCAAAAAATTGCCTATACACTTTCTGCCGATACACCTACAGGAACACCGTCATGAATAAAATTGATATCCCAGTAAAACAACTGCCCCATGCGCAGGGCCTAGAGTTGCCATTTTATGCAACCGACGGAGCCGCCGGCATGGACTTGCTAGCTGCTATTGGTGACGATGAAACGATTACGCTATCACCCGGCAAACGCGAGTTTGTTCCGACCGGCTTATCTATGGCCTTGCCTAATCATTACGAAGCCCAGATCCGTCCGAGGTCAGGACTTGCGGCAAAGCATGGCGTCACTGTGTTAAACACGCCAGGAACCATTGATTGCGATTATCGCGGCGAGGTTAAAGTCATCTTGATTAATTTAGGAGACACAGATTTCGAGATAAAACGCGGAGAGCGAATTGCTCAAATGATTATCGCCCCAGTGACGCAGGCGCAGCTCATTAGCGTCGATGAATTAGATGACACACAACGTGGTACGGGCGGTTTCGGCTCAACAGGCAAAGGGTGAACGATGTTACCTTTATCACGCAAATCTTTACTCGCTATTGAAGCCGTTCTTGACGTCGCTTTGCACTCACGGCCTGACCCAGTTCAAGCCCGCGAGATAACGGAACGACAAAAAGTACCGCAGCGCTATTTAGAACAAATAATGCAAGCGCTCGTGCGCGCCGATATATTGCGCGGCGTACGCGGCCCGCGCGGCGGCTATCGGTTGGCAAGAGAACGTCGGCGTATCAGTATTGATGAAATCGTCCGCGTCATATCGGTTCTAGAAAGTCCAGAGGACCAAGCTACAGTTCGCTCAGATATTGGTAAGCAAGTTGTTGCGCCATTTTGTGATAAGCTAACCGAACAATTAATGACGGCGCTTGGCAAGACGACGATTGAAGATTTATGCAAAGACGTTTCAGCACCGCAAGCGCCAAGCCAAGCTGGTGATTTTACTATCTAGGGGGTAACCAAATGACGGATACAGCAAGAACGACAGGCCGCGGAAAAATCTACGATTCCATAATCGACACCATTGGTAATACTCCGTTGGTCAGACTGTCGCGAATTATGCAGGCAGAAAACTGTCAGGCCGAACTTCTCGCCAAGCTGGAATTTTTCAATCCTATCGCGAGCGTTAAAGACCGCATCGGCGTTGCCATGATCGAAGCGTTAGAGAAAGCCGGAAAAATAAAAGAAGACACGGTGATCGTCGAGCCGACCTCGGGCAATACTGGCATTGCTTTGGCATTTGCCTGCGCCGCAAAAGGATATAAATTAATTTTGTGCATGCCAGAAAGCATGTCTTTGGAGCGGCGCAAGATGCTTTTGCTTTTAGGTGCGCATCTGGATCTGACACCTGCTGAACTCGGTATGAAGGGAGCTATTGCTCGCGCTGAGGCGTTGCTAGGCAATAATCCAACATGGGTTATGCCGCAACAGTTTAACAATCCGGCCAACCCACAAATCCATCGTGAGACGACAGCCGAGGAAATCTGGAATGATACCAATGGCGGCGTCGACGCGTTTATTTCAGGCGTCGGTACGGGTGGCACATTTACAGGCGTTGGCAGTGTTCTTAAAGAACGCAAACCATCGGTGAGGTTGATTGCAGTTGAACCAGAAGACAGTCCAATTTTATCTGGCGGCAATGCAGGGCCGCATAAAATTCAAGGCATTGGAGCCGGCTTTATACCAGGCAATATGGAAATGGATCTGATAGACGAGACGGTCACAATTTCAAATGAAACCGCGTTTGAAACGGCGCGTCGGCTCGCCCGCGTAGAGGGTATTCCAGGTGGCATTAGTTCTGGCGCCGCCGTCGCTGCGGCCATAGAAGTCGGCAAGCGCCAGGATATGGCTGGCAAACAAATTGTAATTATTTTGCCCAGCTTTGCCGAACGCTATTTGTCGACGGCACTATTTGAGGGCCTCTAAACCCAATGACGGCGAAACAAATGACCGGAGTTGCCAGCCGCTTTAAACGCCAATTACTTCTCAAAGAGGTAGGGGGTGCCGGTCAGCAGGCAATCGCGAAAGCCCGTGTTTTAATCATCGGGGTTGGCGGATTAGGTTGTCCAGTAGCACAATATCTGGCCGCGGCAGGCGTTGGCACAATTGGCCTAATTGATGACGATGTCGTCGATGAAAGTAATCTCCAACGACAAATATTATTCGATGAGGCAAATGTTGGACAAGCTAAAGTCGATGTGGCTGTCAATAAGCTATCCAAGATGTTTAGCCAAGGTACTTATGTGCCGATCCAATCACGATTAACCAAAGAAAACGCCGAACGCTATATATCGGATTATGATTTTATAGCGGATTGCTGCGATAATTTTGCGACGCGCTATTTATTAAGTGACGCCTGCTATTACGCCCGTAAGCCTCTGATCAGTGCCGCCGCCATTGGGTTTAACGGGCAACTGACGACATTAAAGCCATATCTGAATAATCGTGATGGTGAGCCATTTCCGACATATCATTGTTTGGTGCCAGAGCAATCAGATGTGGATATGGAAAATTGCGAGACCCTTGGAGTGTTGGGGCCGGTAACGGGAATACTCGGATCTATGCAAGCTCTAGAAATTCTCAAAGAAATTACGGGCTCAGGCGAGAGCCTCGCTGGCCGCCTGCAAATATTCGATGGACTAAGCGGAACCATGCGCAGTATTAAGCTGCCGTTCGACCCCGCCAATCCGTTGACGGGCACCCCAAGTAAATAATAGGTCCAGCAGATTTAGACGAGAGGTTTTAGACAAGTGCACTGCTCGGCAACACACGATCGGGCGGGCGATGGCCATCAGCAAATGTTTGAATATTAATAATAACTTTAGCCCCCATATTCTGGCGTCCCTCAACGGTGGCCGAACTCATATGCGGCAGCAAAATTACATTATCAAGCGTCAACAAGCTCTCATCCACAGCCGGCTCGCGCTCAAAAACATCAAGCCCAGCACCCCCCAATAGACCCGATGCGAGGGCTTGACCGAGTGCCGCTTCATCAATAACCTCACCGCGGCTGGTATTTATGACCGTTACATGCGGCCGCAAAAGCGCTATTCGGCGCGCCGATAACAAATGATAGGTAGCCGGTGTATGCGGACAGCTAATGGATAAAACATCGATATGGCGCAGCATACGGTCGAGATTAGGCCAATATTGCGCCTGCAGGTCTGTCTCGGTCTGGTCATGCACACGGTTGCGATTGTGATAATGAATTTCCATTCCAAAGGCCGCGGCACGACGTGCCAAAGCTTGACCAATCCGCCCCATGCCAATAATACCGAGTTTCTTGCCAGAAATTCTCTGCCCCAACATCAAATTTGGCGACCAGCCCGTAAACTCACCCGGCCGGCGCATGATATGATCGCCCTCCAGCATTCGCCTAGATACAGCCAGAATGAGAGCCATTGTCATATCAGCTGTATCTTCCGTAAGAACACTTGGCGTATTGGTAACGGTAATACCTTGAGCATAGGCCGCATCAATATCAATATTGTCTGTACCCGTTCCAAAATTAGCAATCAATTTCAATTGAGAACCCGCTTGGGCAATTAATTCGGCATCAATCTTATCCGTAAGGGTCGGGACCAATACGTCATGGGATTGCATCAGAGCGACTAATTGGTCGCGGCTCAAGGCTGTGTCAGCGGTATTTAAGGTTACCGAGAATAGCTCAGACATGCGGGCTTCAATATCCGCCGGTAAGCTTCTGGTAAGCGCAATTTTTGTTTTGGTTGCGGGCACGTTTTTAACCTTTGTTCAATAATCATCCATTAGCCTTGTTGGAAGAGTGTATCATAGTACCAAATTACCGCCTGCGAAAATAGCTTTCTTGTATAGAATATCGGCGCGGCTTCGTTTATCTTGATGCAAATGTCAGGCGTTGAACGTCGACGATGGAGACTTAAAGTAAGCATGAGTTTTAGAATCGGAACAAGCCTGCCTAGCGCTATAATTGCGTTGGTTACCTTAATTGGCATGATTGGTATTACGGGTGTCAGCTGGATCATGGCGACGCAACCCGCTCACGCGCAAATGTCCGACCCGATGGCGAATATACCAAATCGAAAAATAGGCGAGAGTAAATTACCCGTCCCGCGTTTTCTCAGCGTTAAATCGAACAAAGCAAATGTGCGGCGCGGCCCCGGGAAAGACTATCCTGTGGTCTGGCAATATCGCAAAGGTAACTTACCTGTGATGGTGGTCGATGAATACAATGGTTGGCGTAAAATTCGTGACCATGAGGGATATGAGTTTTGGATGCTCGGTAACTTATTATCCTCTACGCGGTATGTGCTAAGTATGGCAACTCAATTTGCTGAACCCGTCCGTATTCGTCCCAATGACAAAAGTTTGATTATTGCTTTCCTGCAAAAAAACGCACTGGTCAGTCTTGATACATGCGTGACGGATTATTGTTTGGTAAATACCGAGTTTGGTTCGGGCTGGTCGAAGCGATCTGCGCTTTGGGGCTTACTACCGAATGAACAGTTCGATTAGTCGCCAGCCATCGTCTGTACAAAAAAAACGCGCACCCGAAGATGCGCGTTAATCTTGAAATAATAAGCCAGTATCGCGACACTCAATTAGAATGACGCATATTGAGGCGGCTTAAACAGCGTCGAAGTCTCCACCTAGAGAGGTAATGGTTTCCTTCGATAGTATCGTCATATGGGCATAATTCTCGTGACCAATACCAAGCAAAATTGAGACATCCGCTTCATGGAACTTTGCAATCAAATGATCCGGGAAAGGGAAATGAAGGAAATGGACCGATGACGTTTTGCCGTCAGATGCAGTGCGCTCAACTTCCTGCTCTGGCTGGGCATAAACTTTCTCACCATCGACTTCAACGAAAGCGGTCAGTTCTACATCCGTCAGACGACGCAAGATCGTTCCGCGTCGGGCTGGATCATCAATCTCAAACATCAGCGTCGCGGTTAGCTCTTTGCCCTGCGGGATCATCGGGTTGTATGCAGTTAGCTCATCCTCGAGCTGCTCTGCGCCACCTTTTTCGATATATAACATTTCTTGAATTTGCTGATGCATGGTCGCATAGCTTTCGAAGTAGAATGTTGCGAAAGGACCTACATCAATCCGGCGCGGTTTTTTTAGCGCAACAATGCTCCGACGCATTTCATTGCGTTTCTCAAGATAAGCTTCTGGAGATAGAATATCAGCTTCGGTAATAATTTTGGGAGGCATTATATATTTCCTTTTTCTATACAAGTACTGATGAACATTTTCGTGTAGTCGCAGGCGGCTCTATAAAAGATACGCCTTAAACAAGTTGATAGGCACGAGCAAAAACTTCAATCGGGTGCGCCGCTTCGGGCACATTCTCAACACCGTCGAGGTTTTCGACAACCTGCACAAGGTGTTTAGCAGCCAGTGGACAATCCGAACACACAGTTTCGGCTTCACTCTTCGCAACCAAACGACCCGTCGGTTTACCTATTTTCATGGCAACATCGTGGGTCTCTTTTAAAACCCCGAAGGTACCGCCATGTCCTGAGCACCGCTCGATTACGGTTACCTTGGCTTCTGGGATAAACCGCAAGAGTTCTGCCGATTTTGGCCCAACATTTTGCGCCCTGGCGTGACACGCCATATGCATAGCGACGCCGCCATGAAGCGGCTGCAAGCCATCAAGCAAGCCTTCTTTATTAGCAATCCCCACCACATATTCTGAGATGTCATAGGTCGCTGCAGAGAGCGCTTTTACATCTTCGTTATCCGGAAGAATGAGCGGCCACTCGAATTTAAACATCAGACCACAACTTGCCGTTAGAGTGATTATGTCATTGCCCGCATCAACAAGCGGGCGCATCGCGGCGGCAACTTTGGCTGCATTCGCAGCAACCTTGGCTATGTCACCTTGCTCGAGAAACGGCATGCCGCAACAACCTGGATAGTCAGTCGTGGTCTCAACACCTAAATGCGTGAGCACGCGAATAGCGGCATCACCAACACCTGGGTTATTGTAGTTTACAGCGCAAGTCGCATAGATGATCGCCTTACGGCCCAATGCCGGGCCATTTGGATTTGCGTCAAGTAACCCTTTTTTCTGGTCTTCCTTGGCGCGCTTCATAAATGTTTTGCCGGCAAATTTTGGCAGGTCGACCTTCTTGTCAATTCCAGCGACGGCCTCCAAAACGGGGCGCGTGATGGCATTGGTAGTTTTACTAGCCCAATTGGCGACGCCCGCGATCGGAGCAATCATTTCACCATTGCGATCCATTTGCGCGAGTTGATTTTGGACAAATGGCGCTTTGCCTTTTTCTTTCAATTCCACGGCGCGAGCGCGAAGCATCAGGTGCGGGAAGTCTAAATTAAATTCATGCGGTGGCACATATGGGCACTTCGTCATGAAGCATAAATCACACAAGGTGCAGGCCTCCACAATCGGAGCGAAATCTGCACTGTCGACTGTGTCCAACTCTTCAGATGCACTCTCGTCGATCAGGTCGAACAGCCGCGGGAAACTATCGCATAGGTTGAAGCAACGGCGGCAACCATGGCATATATCAAATTGACGGCGCAGCTCTTCGTCGAGCGCGGCCTGGTCATAAAATTCTTCACTCTGCCAGTCAATTGGGTGACGGGTAGGCGCTTCGGTGCTGCCTTCTCTTTTCATGGTCGTTCCGTTCTTTGGATGGAAAATAATTATGGGGTGAATGTATGAGAATGACGAATTACGGAGATTGCTAAGCTTTATTGCAAAACTTTTGAGGTAAACCGTAAGTCGTTAGCCGGGAGTATAGAACTCGGCGACGATGCGCCGAGTTCTAAATATCCGGAAGTCTTATTCCATTGTGTCCAAAGCTTTTTGGAAACGGCCGGCATGTGATTTTTCTGCTTTTGCAAGCGTTTCAAACCAATCAGCAATTTCATCAAAGCCTTCTTCACGTGCAGTCCGCGCCATACCTGGATACATATCCGTGTATTCGTGGGTTTCACCTGCGATGGCGGAACGAAGATTATCATCCGTGCTGCCGATTTTCTCGCCAGTCGCTGGATCACCAACTTCTTCCATATATTCTAGGTGGCCATGTGCATGACCTGTTTCGCCTTCAGCTGTTGAGCGGAAAACGGCGGCGACATCATTGTATCCTTCAACATCCGCTTTTTGCGCGAAATAAAGATATCGACGGTTGGCTTGGCTTTCGCCTGAAAACGCATCTTTCAAATTTTGAAGCGTTTTTGATTCTGCAAGAGACATGTTTAACTCCTCACTTGGTAACGCCCTCACCGAGTATCGGTAGAAGGACAGACCAGGCCTATCCCAGTCTGAAAGTAATATAGGATGAGGGGACTATATCGTCAAGTAATTTAGAATGATTCTAATAAATATTATTTTTGTTTCAGGCGAACAATAACGTCAACGTCACAGATGTCATAACCAGCGGGAGTATCAGGCAGTTGGCTGAACTCAATCACGTTCGCGGGCACATCAATAAGGTCGCCGGTTTCTTCAACATAGAAATGATAGTGCTGGCCAATATTAGTGTCAAAATAGCTTCGTGAACTATCAACAATGACTTCGCGCAGTAAACCAGCCTCGAGAAACTGATTGAGCGTATTATACACTGTGGCCAAAGAAACACCGAGATCGACACGTTTTGCGTCCGCATACAGCATTTCTGCTGTTAAGTGCCGGTCGCCATCCCGATATAATAGATGCGCAAGAGCAACGCGCTGTTTCGTCGAGCGCAAATTGGCGGATTTTAGCTTTTGAATTAAAGCCAACTCTTTAGCTGGGGTTAAATCCTCAAAACTAGTTTCTAAACTTGCCAACGGTAACGATCCTTTGTTCTGTAATATCTCCAACACTATAAACAGGTATGAACCTGCCACGTCCTGTCGTGATTATTCGATGATAATTATAATCATTCCAATAAACAATTGCAATATTATTTTTAGGCTCGGATAAAACCATCGGAACTGCATATTGCAGCGATACAGTTGAGGCAATTCTTTCTTGATTTGGACGAATGTGTTAACATTTATGCGAATTGGGCTAGACCGCGAGCTAGCCTGCGATATTACGGTCGAGAGTTATCTTTTTATTTGATCGTGTTATTTGATCGTGCCAACAAAAAGGATAATTCGAAAGGATAATTTAAATGACGAATCGCCCAACGAGCCTATCGTATGAGGAACTTATAGAGTGCGCCGATGGAAAGATGTTCGGCCTCGGCAATGCCCGCCTACCATCCCCGCCAATGCTGATGTTTGACCGCATTACAGAAATTAGCGAAACGGGTGGCGATAATAGCAAAGGCTTAATCAAAGCAGAGCTCGATTTAAATCCAGATCTATGGTTTTTCGATTGCCACTTCAAAGAAGATCCCGTTATGCCAGGTTGCTTAGGCCTAGACGCAATGTGGCAACTGATTGGCTTTTATCTTGGTTGGTTAGGCCAAAAAGGCCGCGGACGCGCGTTAGGGTCAGGTGATGTCAAATTCACGGGCCAAGTATTGCCAGAAAATAAACTCGTCCAATACGAAATTCATATGCGCCGCGTGCTGACAGGACGGCTCGTAATGGGCATTGGTAGCGCAAGTATGAAAGTAGATGGTAAGGAAATTTATACCGCCAAGGACTTGCGCGTTGGACTGTTTGGCGCTGACGCATTCTGAGCAACAAATTATCCGTTTAGCATTTATCAAAATATCATCTGCGGCCGATGAATAGGCGGCAACTTTGGGAGAGTAATATGAGAAGAGTAGTTGTTACCGGGATCGGCATTGTGTCCAGCATTGGAAATAATGCGAAAGAAGTCGCGGCGAGCCTATATGAAGGTCGCTCGGGAATTGGCAAGATGGACGTTTTCGCAGACATGGGCTTTCGGAGCCACGTTGCCGGAGCGCCAACAATAGATATTGAAAGCCACATTGATAAACGCATCCGTCGTTTCATGGGCGATGGCGCGGCGTGGAACTATATAGCAATGCAAGAGGCAATCGCCGACGCCGGTTTAGAAGAAAATGACATCATCAACCCCCGTACGGGATTGATCATGGGTTCCGGTGGGCCGTCAACCAAGGCACTCATTGCTGCCACCGATACGGCGCGAAACTCCAGTCCAAAACGTGTTGGACCATTTGCTGTACCAAAATGTATGTCCTCAACAAACTCCGCAACCCTAGCCACACCATTTGGCATTAAAGGCGTCAACTACTCCATTTCAAGTGCTTGCGCGACGTCGACCCATTGTATTGGCAATGCAACTGAATTGATCCAATGGGGCAAGCAAGATGTCATGTTCGCTGGCGGCGGCGAAGAGTTGGACTGGGCACTTAGTGTCTTGTTTGATGCGATGGGCGCAATGTCCAGCAAGTATAATGAAACGCCATCGTCTGCCTCACGGGCCTTTGATGTGAACCGCGATGGTTTTGTTATCGCCGGCGGCGCGGGTGTACTTGTGCTCGAAGAAATGGAACACGCGAAAGCTCGCGGTGCAAATATCTATGCCGAAATAGTTGGTTACGGTGCCACATCAGACGGGCACGACATGGTGCAACCATCGGGTGAAGGCGCAAAGCGTTGCATGGAACAAGCCCTGGCTAATGTCGACACGCCGCTTGATTATATAAATCCACATGCAACCTCAACGCCGGTTGGCGACGTTAAAGAGATGGAAGCGCTGCGTGAATTATTTGGAACAGACGGTGCAAAAATAAGCGCAACCAAATCTCTCACCGGGCACAGCCTCGGTGCTGCGGGCGCACAAGAAGCGATTTATAGTTTGCTCATGATGAAAAATAATTTCATCGCTGGCTCCGCACATATTGAAGACCTTGACCCGATGTTTGCAGATATGCCGATCGTACGTGAACGCATCGACAATGCTAAATTAGATTGCGTGATGTCGAACAGCTTCGGCTTCGGCGGAACCAACGGAACACTAGTTTTCAAACGCGTCTAAACTTTCTTAGATAGATTTGCGTTTGGCTACCGAACCCCGGACATAAAAAAACCGCCCCAGTAAAAAGGGGCGGTTTCTTTTTTCATACGTGCGAACGGAGATTTCCGTACACTCAAATTTGAAAAACGGATCTATTCTTCAGAAGCAGCAGCTTCCGTATCGAGACCAGTTTCTTGGTCGACTGTTTTCATCGACAACCGAACTTTCCCGCGGTCATCAAATCCAAGAAGTTTAACCTTCACAGTGTCGCCTTCTTTTACATGATCAGCCACTTTCTCAACACGCTCAGCTGCAAGTTGAGAAATATGAACGAGACCGTCGCGCTTACCAAAGAAGTTAACGAATGCACCGAAGTCCATAACTTTAACAACTTTACCTTCATAGATCACACCGACTTCTGGCTCAGCAGCAATCGAATTAATCCAATCGATAGCTGCTTTGATTTTCTCTGCATCATTCGATGCAACTTTAATCAAGCCCTCGTCACTGATGTCAACTTTGGCACCCGTTGTTTCAACGATCTCACGAATAACTTTACCGCCCGACCCGATGACTTCACGGATCTTATCTTTAGGAACCGTTAGCGTTTCAATTTTCGGAGCGTATGTACCTGTCTCTTCACGCGCTGTGTTCAGAGCTTTAGACATTTCACCGAGAATGTGCTCGCGCCCACCCTTGGCTTGATCTAGGGCCACACGCATAATTTCTTCGGTGATACCTGTGATCTTAATGTCCATTTGCAAAGACGTAATACCATCTTGTGTACCAGCCACTTTGAAATCCATATCGCCGAGATGATCTTCGTCGCCTAGAATATCGGAGAGAACAGCGAAGTCATCACCCTCTTTAATCAGACCCATGGCAATACCAGCAACTGGCTTCTTAAGCGGAACACCAGCATCCATCATAGACAAAGACGCGCCACAAACAGTCGCCATAGATGACGAACCATTCGATTCCGTAATCTCAGAAACCAAACGCAATGTGTAAGGGAACTCTTCTTTCGAAGGCAGCATGGCTTTCAAAGCACGCCAAGCCAACTTACCGTGACCAATCTCACGACGACCAGTGAAGCCAGTACGACCCGTTTCACCAACAGAGTAAGGTGGGAAGTTGTAGTGCAACATGAAGTTGGATTTATATGTGCCTTCCAGCGCATCAATCATTTGCTCATCGTCGCCCGTACCAAGTGTGGCAACAACAAGAGCCTGTGTCTCACCGCGTGTAAACAAAGCGGAGCCATGCGCACGTGGTAAAATTCCAACTTCAGAAACAATGCTACGAACATCCGCTAGGCCGCGCCCATCGATGCGTTTTTTTGTTTCCAAGATCGAACCGCGAACGATACTACTCTCTAATGCTTTCATGGATGAGCCAACGGCCGTGATTTCATCCGCTGTGCTTGTAGCTGTAATCAATTCAGCTTTAGCCGCATCTTTAGCAATGGCGATTTTTTCTTGGCGCTGTTGCTTGTCAGCAATTTGATACGCCGCTGCAACGTCGTCACCAATTAATTTAGTAACCTTTGCATTGAGCGCATCGTCACCACTTTCCGGAACTGGGCGCGGTTCTTTTGCACAGCTTTCAGCCATGCGAACAATTGCGTCAATAACAGGTTGGAAGTGTTCATGGCCGAACATAACGGCGCCGAGCATAAGGTCTTCGCTCAATTCATTGGCTTCTGATTCAACCATCAAGACAGCGTCTTTGGTGCCAGCAACAATCAAGTCCAGCTCGCTATCTTCATAGCGATCCATTTCTGGGTTGATTACATATTCACCATCTATATAGCCGACGCGTGCGCCGCCAATGGGCCCGAGAAACGGTACGCCTGAAATAGTCAAAGCCGCAGATGCTGCAACCAGAGCGACAATATCAGGATCATTCTCAAGGTCATGTGATAAGACGGTTAGAATAACTTGTGTTTCGTTTTTGAAACCTTTCACGAATAATGGACGAATAGGTCGGTCGATTAGACGCGATGTAAGTGTCTCGCGCTCAGAAGGACGACCTTCGCGCTTAAAATAACCACCAGGGATTTTACCGGCGGCATATGTTTTTTCTTGGTAATTTACAGTTAGCGGGAAGAAATCAATCCCCGGCTTTGCATGACGGTCGGCAACGACAGTTGCTAATACAGTTGTCTCACCGTATGTAGCCAAAACTGCGCCATCAGCTTGGCGCGCAACTTTTCCTGTTTCCAGGATGAGCGGACGTCCGCCCCATTCAATTTCTTCACGAGTAATATTAAACATCTAATTTTCCTATCAAGCCACAAGCATCGGACGCAAGTGACCTCGCGCTCGAAGCAAATCTTCGACAACGCTTATTTTTCAAAAAAGAACCCCAACGCGAACCGGTTCCGACGGACTATCCCCAAAGGGCAAACAATATCAGGTTCGTTGATATACGATCACGTCTAGCGGCGAATGCCGAGGCGTTCGATCAAAGTTTTGTAACGAGCTTCTTCAATTCGCTTCACATAATCCAACAAACGACGACGTTGGCTAACCATAGCTAGAAGACCACGACGTGAGTGGTTATCTTTTTTATGGCTTTTAAAATGTTCAGTAAGATTGGTAATCCGCTCGGTAAGGATTGCGACTTGGACTTCCGGAGAACCCGTATCGCCTTCTTTAGTCGCGTATTCTTTTATTAGCACTTGCTTGCGCTCATTTGATATCGACATCGTAACTCCATCTGTTGCGCCACTCAATCGAGCGGCTGATTAATAATCCGCCCTGGTCTAAATTGACCCTCTACAATCTCCCCTAAAGCAATTGCGCGAGACTGATATCCTGCCCAAGCAATAGGTGTCGACGGTAAAGATGCGACGGGAATTGACCGACCATGCCGCACCATGCGGGCCTGTTCTTCACTTAGGGCCAGTGCCGGGATGTCGTCCAGCACGGTCTCAAGTGGAAGTAACAAGCAATCTAGTTCAATCAAATCCGCCGCAATATGGCCTAAATGGCCCAGTTTTTCTAGTCCTATTGCGTTATTTAGCGAAAAAACTCCAACGCGCGTCCGCCGAAGCATAGAAATATGCCCAAATGTCCCCAATCGGAGGCCTAAATCACGGGCAATCGCGCGAATATAGGTTCCCTTTCCGCAGGATACCTTTAGCGAAATACGCTCCGGTGACGCACTGTCCATCACCTCAATATTATCAATTCGTACCTGCCGGGCGTCTAATTCTGGCGTCTCACCACGTCGCGCCAATTTGTAGGCCCGTTCACCATCCTTATGAATGGCGGAGAAAGCCGGCGGAACCTGCATAATCTTACCGATAAATTCGGGTAAAACAGCCCAAACATCATCCAGACTAGGTCGGTGGTCGCTTCGGGCCGTCTCGACACCCTCACTATCATCCGTGTTGGTCGCCACACCCCACTCGATCGTACATTCATATTCTTTTTCGGCATCCATCATCATGGATACCGTTTTTGTTGCCTCACCAAAAGCGATCGGCAATATTCCGCTAGCGAGTGGGTCTAATGTTCCTGCATGGCCAGCTTTTCGAGCTTCAAAAAGATATTTTGCACGCGCCAATGCCGGAGTAGAACCGAGGCCCGACGGCTTATCCAAAACGAGCCAGCCGCTAATATCGCGCCCTTTGCGTCGTCTCGCCATTTTAATCCTTAGCAGGGGTTGGCGTATCGCTAGCGTCACCGTCTGCAGATTTCGGCTCAGGCGCCACGTCCCGGCGCACAATATCGCTATTTAGGATACGATCAATCGATGCCGCTTCATCAAAACTCAGATCGGCTTTGAACGAAAGCTCCGGCGTGTATCGCAAATGCAAACCCTTCGCGACATCCTTGCGCAATTGGGGCGCGTAACCGTTCAGCAAGCCAATAATTTTGTCGATATGCAAACCGCCCAACGGCATAACATACGCTGTCGCGTGCCGCAGGTCAGGGCCAATTCGGACTTCGGTCACCGTGATGCCGGCCTTGTTCAATATCTTTTCATCAAACTCGCCACGCGCAACAATTGCACTCAAGCGGTGGCGCAGGAGTTCTGCAACCCGCAATTGTCTCTGGGTTGGTGGTCTACCCGCAGCTGATTTGCGCGAAGATGATCCGGAGCGACGCGATGTAGCCATTAACTATCCAGCGTTCTAGCGACGCTCTCAACTTCATAACATTCAATAATATCGCCGGCTTTCAGGTCACTATAATTCTCAAAGGCCATACCACATTCTTGACCAGACGGAACCTCTTTGACTTCGTCTTTGAAACGACGCAAAGAGCTAAGCTCGCCCTCATGGATAACAACATCGTCACGAATTAGGCGGACATTCGCACCACGACGAACCAAGCCCTCTTTGATCAAACAACCCGCAGCTTTCGAACCCTTACCAACGCTAAACACTTCGAGTACGCCAGCATTGCCAAGCATTTTCTCGCGAAGATCTGGTGACAGCATACCCGCCATCGCCGCGCGAAGGTCATCCACAAGGTCATAAATGATATTATAATATCGGATCTCAATTCCAGATTGTTCCGCGGCTTGGCGCGCTTGAACATTTGCCCGCACATTAAAGCCGATGACAATCGCCGTCGAGGTTGTGGCCAACGTAACATCACTCTCCGTGATACCACCAACGCCTGCGTGAATGACACGAGCCCGAATTTCTTCGTTACCCAGTTTCTCAGCAGCTTGCGCAATTGCCTCAACCGACCCCTGCACATCACCCTTAACAATCAAGGCAACCTCTTTAACTTCACGGTCTTTAAGCTGAGTTAACATCTGATCGAGTGAACTGCGAACACCGCGCGCGGCATTATCGTCGCGCGATTTACGACCACGATACGCTGCCACTTCCCGAGCTTGGGATTCATTTTCTACGACGTTGAAAACGTCACCAGCTCGTGGCACACCGCCAGAGCCCAAAACTTCAACCGGCACAGATGGCCCTGCAAGCTTAACCTGCTGGCCAACATCATTGATCAAAGCACGGACACGTCCAGACTCCTGACCAACAACAAATATGTCGCCCACTTTCAGCGTTCCGCGTTGCACCAAAACAGTCGCAACCGCGCCGCGACCCGTATCCAATTGCGCTTCAATTACAATACCAGAAGCCTCACGGTCAGGGTTTGCGCGTAAGTCCATCAGCTCAGCTTGCAGCAAGATAGCTTCAAGCAAGTTGTCCAGACCATCGCCAGTTGCCGCTGACACTTCAACCATTTGAATATCACCACCGAAATCTTCGGAGATAACCTCATGCTGAAGAAGTTCGTTTTTAACGCGAGTTGGATCAGCTTCAGGCTTATCCATTTTATTGATCGCGACGATCATCGGCGCATCTGCGGCTTTCGCATGATTAATCGCTTCAATGGTTTGCGGCATGACACCATCATCGGCTGCGACTACCAGAATAACAATATCTGTTACCTTAGCACCACGCGCCCGCATAGCGGTAAAGGCGGCGTGACCTGGTGTGTCTACGAAAGTAATCACACCGGATTCAAGTTCAACCTGATACGCACCAATATGCTGCGTGATACCACCAGCTTCTCCCTTTGCGACCTTGGCTTTACGAAGCGCATCCAACAAGGAGGTTTTGCCGTGGTCAACGTGACCCATAACCGTAACAACGGGTGGGCGATGTTGTTTGGCTTCCGCGGAATCATCTTCACCGACAACACCCTCTTCAACATCAGACTCGGATACACGCTTAACTTGGTGCCCTAATTCTTCGGCAACCAACTGAGCTGTATCGGAATCGATGACATCATTAATTTGCGCCATCATCCCTTGGGTCATCAAAATCTTAATCACGTCAACAGCACGCTCTGCCATACGGTTAGCGAGCTCTTGAATGGTGATGGTATCTGGAACGA
>Ga0209137_1000148_pt1 | contig 77683 bp, 75 predicted proteins | sample SaaInl5LU_22_DNA_FD_184642 | JGI IMG/M metagenome (GOLD analysis project Ga0209137, IMG submission 184642) | Marine microbial communities from expanding oxygen minimum zones in the Saanich Inlet - ESP_105LU_22_DNA (SPAdes) (version 2) | ecosystem: Environmental > Aquatic > Marine > Intertidal... | reverse complement strand
TGCCGCTCATGCATCTGCATCTGCATCTGCATCTGCGGCATAAATAATAACTATATATATAGATTTAAAATATATATATATTATATATATATATTTAATATATATATATATTATAATGATTAATATGTCAACTCGCAGAAGAATGTCTGGTGGAATAGGGAGCACAGCGGCTTCCAGAAGGGCTAAATCCCAAATCCAGGAGAAGGAGAACCAGAGAAAGCAAGAAATTGAAAAGCATAACCAATTAGCCATAGCGAGAAGGGACGAAGTAAGGGCCACTTGTAGAAATTATAGTGCAGATCAGTTTGCGTTTTATAAAGAAAAATGTGAAAATTATGGCGTGTATGCGCCCACGCCCAAAGTTGGCGGAACTGCCAAAAGAAAAACTGCCAAAAGAAAAACTGCCAAAAGAAAAACTGCCAAAAGAAAAACTGCCAAAAGAAAAACTGCCAAAAGAAAAACTGCGGCTCATAAAGCGGCTCATAAAGCGGCTCATGCAGCAAAAAGTGCTGCAAAATCTGCATCTGCAGCTGCTTCCAAAGCGGCTCATGCAGCAAAAAGTGCTTCCGCGTCCAAAGCGGCTAGTGCAGCAAAATCTGCATCTGCAGCTGCTTCCAAAGCGGCTCATGCAGCAAAAAGTGCTGCCGCTCATGCATCTGCATCTGCATCTGCGGCATAAATAATAACTATATATATAGATTTAAAATATATATATAGATTTAAAATATATATATATATATATATGACTACTACTTATCGAAAAAAAAAAGGTAAAAAATGCAGCACTAGACGAAATCATCACTCGCGAAAAAAAATAGGTGGAAAAAAATCAAAAAGTTCTTCGAAAAAATGGAAAACTGCGGTAGGAGCTGCAGATGAAGAATTACGTCGAACTGGAGATTATCATAAAGCCCGAAAAAAGTTACAGACACAGGCGCTTAAAAACGCACAATCAATTTTCGGTAAAATAGGATCAACCATATAAGATCGACAACAAAGCGAAATATTATTAGTTTATAATAATATTTCGTATAATTCAAAGATGATACTCATTTAGAAACGTATAACAATAATATAATCCAGGATAGTTATCTACACATTCTGAAGAACAGCATCTTTCTTCCCCTTTTCTACTAGACCAAATATATGTTACTAAAAACTTACCACACGTATCACAATATCCAGTTTTTGTAATTATATCATGCAATACTGGTTGTATTTTTCGTTGATGAGATTCCTTGAAGGTAAGGAATAAATTAGATTTGATTTCATTTATTATATCATCAGGTAATTTTAATTTATTCATACTTAAGAGTTTATTAATTATAGAAGTAGACATTTATTTTTTGCCCGTAAAAATAAAATATAAAAAATCAATTTTATTTAAAAACTATAAATAACACATTCATAATATAATTAACCTTTATATTATGAAATATTTACATTTTGAATGTGTGACGATTACGACATTTTCTGCAAAATGAACGTGTTCGACCACTAGCATGTTTACATCCTTTAGTACGTCTGCATACAGCTCTCCCTTTTCCTCTACAGTGTGAGCGTTTAACTCTTTTGCGATATTCAGATTTTCTACGAAGTTTCAAGGTATGACTTCTTGTATGAACCATTTTATAATAATAAAAGATTTAAATTTTTTATATATTAAATATTTAAATTGTTGCTAAACTTATTTTCTTATCAAAATATATAATGATAAAAGGAAATAAAATTATTGAATCATATTATGATATAGATAGCACACTAAAAGGCGTGATTCTTTTAGTTTTAGCAGTTGCAGGTAATTTTGTAGCAGAAACGTTAGGATGTAAAACGCAAAAATTATTAGCTGAAAATATGTATGCAAAACATTTCGTAATTTTCTTTATATTATATTTTGCGATTGAGTTTACCGCTGGAGATAAACCTCAGTCGCCTATACATACCTTTCAACTCGCGGCATTAATTTATATTTTATTTGTGTTGTTTACAAGAATGGATATATATTTTACTATCGCTACATTTGTGTTATTAGTAATTGCGTATATAAACTCTAGTTTTATAGCCTATTATAAGAAAGTAACCCCTAAAGAAAAACAAAAAAAAATTAGTATTATGGAAACAATTCAAAAATATTTATATGTTATTATGTGCATTGGTATAATGGTTGGATTTTCATTTTATTTTATAAAACAACGTAGGGAATATAGTAAAACATGGTCTACCACTAAATTTTTATTTGGTGTGAATAAATGTAAATCCATGTCATAATAAAGTTGCTAAATTTATTTATTAGGAGTGGTCATTATTATGGACGGCTGTATATCTTGTAGTTTACTAGTAATTTGTTCTTTATTTTCATCAATAGATTTCTCTTTTTGGACTACTTGATCTGACGAAAAAACCGTTTTATTTGCTGGCTTCGTGATATTATTTGCGTGATTGTCCATATTATTAGAAAGTAGTTCTTTTGTAGGGTTGATAGATGAGTCAGATTGGGTTTTCATAATAGTAGTCGCGTCTTTTTCTAAATTAGCAATTTGATTTTTGGTGGTTTCTAATATTTTGGCTTCTACTATACTTTCATAAAGTTTGATTCCGTTGACATAATCACTTTCACAAGTTAAGTAAAGATTACTAATGAATTTACGAGTTTTAATAATATTATCCTGTAATAATTTTTCATTTAAACTAGGATTTACACGAATTTGTTTTTTTTTTGTATAAGGATCTTCTACAAAAATAAAAATATCATTAATAACTGATAATAACTTTTTTTGATTGGAAACCGCATTATTCATCATATTTTTGATATTTTCGGCATACTTAACATATAAATTATCTTTAATAGAAATATTATAACTTTTTTGTAAAGGAGGATTAGACCCTTGACATCCTTTTTGAGAACTATAATCTCGTAATTTAATATCACTAAATTTTTGTATATCATCGGGCAAGGTTTTGTTACCAGTAAACGTTTTATAAAATTGCTCTAAATCGGAACGAAACTTTTTTTTCGTTTTTTCAGACATTCCTATAAATTCACCTGTTCCATAATCATAATTATCGTCAAAATATAATCTCATCAATTCTGGAATTCCTGGTTCATCGTTTAAAGTCTTAAGGTTTTTATTTTTATCAAGGTTAATATCACATACTTTGGGATGAATAGAAATGCTTTTTTTATCATCTGATAAAGTCTGCCCTCTTTTCAAAGCACGTATTCGCTCATCGCAAATATTCAATTTATATAATGTTCTTGGGGTATTTTTTGGTATTTTATCTTTTTCCATCAATCCGGTTTTTACCAATTGCCCAGTTGCGTCTTTATAAGTATATACAGGATTGATTGTCATAACAATTGCTGCAAAAATATGTGCAATTTTAACATAAAATTTAGCGATTCCTATACATACCCTTTTTTTTTTAATAGACTTATTTAAATCTTGTGATATATCTATTTTTTCTAATTTATCTTTATTAATAAAAGATACTCTGTCTTTTTGTAACTGGTTAATTTCTTGTCCTTGTTTAATACGCTGTGCTAAATAAGTTATTTCTAAATCACTAAATTGTTTTTTAATTATATCTGCTGTTAATACAACTAGTTTATCACAGTATTCTTTTTCGGATAATTTATTTAAGCTTTTAAAGTCCATAGTAAGAATATAGTATGTTGCAATATAATCAATAATATCATAAAAATTAGCGAACTCTTTATTATTTTCATTATTTCTACTATTGGAAGATGTATTTCCCATTTTCTATATAATATGAAAATAAAAACATTTAACTATTTATAAATTTAAAATTGAATTAAAAATATCATAGTAAATAATATTAATTGAAATGAATTTAGATAAAAGTAAAAAGAAGAAACAACCTATAAATAAATCACAATTATGGAATCAATTCGAAACAGAAATTGTTTTAGAACCAAAAATACCATTAGAATGTTTATATAGAACAATAGGTAATCGCGAGTCGTGTGAATTTTGTGAAAGTAGTTTAGCATTCTCAGATGAAGGATTCTTAACTTGTACAAATAATAAATGTGGTATAATTTATAAAGATATAGTAGATCATTCTGCAGAATGGAGGTATTATGGTGCAGATGATAATCAATCTGGAGATCCTACAAGATGTGGTATGCCGATAAATCCATACTTACAAGAATCCTCTTATGGATGTAAAATTTTATATAATGCGCCGATGACATATGAAATGAGAAAAATAAAAAGATATACAGAATGGCAGTCTATGCCATATAAAGAAAAATCTCAGTATGATGAGTTTCAGATAATAACAACTATGGCAAATAATGCAGGGATTCCTAAAATGATTATTGATGATGCAATAAGATATCATAAGAAAATATCAGAATATAAATTAACATTCAGAGGTGATAACCGTGATGGAGTTATTGCTGCTTCTATTTATATTGCCTGCAGAATAAATAATTTACCTAGAACTGCCAAAGAAATTGCCCATATATTTCATTTGGATATAACTAGTTCAACAAAGGGGTGTAAAAATGCAGTAGCAATTATTAATAATTTAGAACAAGATATGGAAAATAATGAAAAAACAAATTTAGGTATTACAAAACCGGAATCATTTATAGAACGTTTTTGTAGTAAGCTGAATATCAATACAGAGTTGACTAAATTATGTAAATTTATAGCTATGAAAATTGAAAAAGAAAATATTATGCCAGAGAATACACCACATTCAATAGCAGGAGGGGTAGTTTATTTTATATCGCAATTATGCTCGTTAAACGTAAGTAAAAAAGAAATTCGTGCAGTTAGTGAGATTAGTGAAGTTACTATTAATAAGTGCTTTAAAAAACTAGAATGTATTAAGTATAAGTTAATACCTGAGGTAATAATCAAAAAATATTCGGTGTTGAAAATTTAGAAATAAATTAACTAACAAAATGGTTGTTTTATTTAAAAACCTTTTTCTTTTTTTTCTTTAAATGAGTTAAATCAAAGGTATTTAGATATTCTTATAATATAATGTCCTTACCTAAACGTATTTTTATTGTTCCATATAGAAATCGTCTTCAACAGAAGTTTTTTTTTAGTAAATGGATGACGTTTATACTAGAAAATTGTGATGATTATGAAATTTATTTTTCTCATCAGTGTGACGCAAGAACATTTAATAGAGGAGCTACAAAAAATATAGGATTTTTAGCAATAAAAGAGAAATACCCTGATGATTATAAAAATATGACTTTTATATTTAATGATATTGATACAATTCCGTTCAATAAAATTTTCGATTATGAGACTCAAGAAGGAGTTATTAAACACTATTATGGGTATGAATATGCATTAGGTGGAATTGTTGTAATCAAAGGAAGCGACTTTGAAAAAATGAATGGGTATCCATGTTATTGGGGATGGGGTATGGAAGATAATGTATTGCAAAAAAGATGTGGACGATTTGGTATAAAAATAGACAGAAGCCAGTTTTATAAAATAGGAAGTCCAGAAATGTTACAGTTATTTGATGGAATATCTAGAATTATTAGTAAAAAAGATCCATGGCGTATGGATAATGATACAGGTAGAGATGGATTATCTTCAATAAATAAACTGGTTTATACAATTGATGCGGAGTCCAAAAATCCTCAAGATAATTTTTATAGTATAGATAATTCTAGGTTTTATTATGTGAATATTGCAACGTTCTTAACGCAAATTCGGTTTGAAGAAGATTCGTATTATACATATGACTTACGCGAACCGAAGCGAAAAATAATGAATCCAGATCGAATGAGGGAAACTAGACAGACAGTTGTAAGCACAGATAACTGGTCTCAAATTCCTTATTACCCAACATCGGTTGAGAGAAAAGAAAATATAGTAAAACAATTATTATCACAGGGTAAACAAGTACCCATTTCTCTAATAAATGAAATTAGAGCAGGAAAAAAACAATTAGAAGAAAATGATTTATATAATAATTTTCAAAAAGCTCCATCACAAAGTCAAATGACAAATAATAATAAACCTCCCTTACCACCTCAGTCAGGACAATATAACCAACATCCCCAGTATCACCAACAACCCCCTATTAAATATTCTCAAGAACAAAGAAAATATATAAATCCAGCGTCCGTCGCACGTATACGTTTACGCTGATTTCTTAATAAAATTGATATTTATAGATGATAAAATAGTATCTATAAATATAATATGTTTTGTGTTGAAATAAAAGAGTTTCACGAGTTTGATGAGAGAAATATAATAATTTGTCAATATTGTAAAGACTTATTTGATAAATATGGTCAACAAGATGCTCAGATACAAGAACCGCATTACTATATTCCTTTACAAAAATAAACTACATGTAAATAACTTAAACAAAATAAATTAATTACATTTTATAGATGATATTATATTCCTTATTAATGAATACGTTTGAATTCGTCAAAAAATAGGGATATATGTAGTAAATATAGAAACTCAATAAGAAAATAAACAGTTCATCTTACAATTTCTACTACAAAATAGATAAGGTGAGTTGTTTATATATATCTTTTTTTTATTATATAGATAAAAAATATTTCCACATATATCACAATCGACGATAGAAACTGTGTTTTTGATATCTTGCATAGCATTTTTATATTTCTCTCGATGTTCTGGATTAAATTCATAAATTAAATCTATTATTTCTTTTGGAAGTAAAAAGATATTCATATCTAACATATATAGATTTAATTTTTTTTCCAAACGTAACATAGCTCTTGATAATTATTTTGTCTTTTACTTTTTTTATAAGGATAGATATCATGTGCTTCACCAAGAAGGTCTTTCAAAACATTCTCATAAACCTCTTTACATATATTTATAATATAGTATCCATTTCTCTCAAGACCGTCATAAACTTTTTTAAAAAGTGGTTTATAAAATAATTTATCCATTTCCTTTTTATTTTTATATGGTGTATTATTTGCATATTTTTGTATAAAATAATATGGAGGCGAAGTAAATACAAAGTCATAATAAAGATTACTATAGTCAACTTCTAATGCATTTTTAAAAATCATATGAATTTTGGAAAAGGATCTAGTCATTAAATACTGTTTTAATTCTTTATATCCGGGTTCTAAATCTGTATTAATTTCGATTCCGATATAGTTAGGTATTCTTAAAGCAGCAGCAGCTACTGCTGCACCTCCCCATCCGGCACAAAAATCTAATATATGTTTGGGTTGATATTTACTATAAATTTCCATATATACGAGGGGTCGTATGATATTAATAGCACTTATACATATATTATAAACTTCTTTTAAAATTGTATACTGATTCATATGTCCATTTTTATTTTTAACTGTTTTATAGTAGAGTAACATATTTTGAATAAATTTTTTCTTTTTATATTCTTCGATATTTTCTATAAACTCGTAAAAATTAATATTATATTTACCTCTTGTTTCAAGACGGGTTTGAAAGGTAAAGTAGTCGACTATATTATTACCAGTTCTCGCTCTAGGTGATTGATTTTCAGCATCTGCGCCTATTTCAATAAGTTTTGTCATTTCTTTATCGAGAATAAATCTAGAAATTGGTTTAATACTTCGAGCAATTTGAAATTTATCGTCAAAAGTCATTCCGTTCATTAGAATATAAAAAGAAATAAAAAGTTAAAAATAAACATTTTAATATTTATATAAAATGCAATCAATTAATGATATCAAACACTGTTTTTATATAAATTTAGATAAGCGCGTTGATCGTAAACAACATGTGGAACAACAGTTAAATAATTTAGGTGTTCCATATGAACGATTTAAAGCGGTTCAACTGGAAAATGGTGCTATAGGGTGTAGTATGAGTCATCTATCTATTTTAGTAAAAGCTAGAAAAGAACAATTACCACATGTAATGATTGTAGAAGATGATATTACGTTTTTGAATCCAGAATTATTTAAAAAACAAATAACAAAAATTATGAGAACAGCTCATGATTTTGATGTTTTATTAATTGCCGGTAATAATGTTCCGCCATTTCAACAAATAAATGACGCTTGTGTAAAAGTATCCACTTGTCAAACAACTACCGGATATTTAGTAAAACAGCATTATTATGATATACTTATCAATAATATTAAAACAGGAATTAATAAATTAATGAGAGAACCCCAAAATCATGTTTTATATGCAATTGACAAATATTGGTTTCAATTGCAACAACGTGATAAATGGTATTTGGTTATTCCTTTAACTGTTACTCAGCGTGAAGATTATAGTGATATCGAAAAACGGGCAACAAATTATTCTAGAGCTATGTTAGATTTAGATAAGGTAGAATTTATGAAGTATCAACAACGTATGAGAGAACAAATGATTGAAAACCAAAAAATCAGAGGTGTATTTAATAATCAATATCCTTAAATTCGGATGGATCAAAATCAGTATTTTCTATATCTTTGAAAATTTCATCTGTTTTAATGGATAATATATTATCTTTAAATTCGGTATCTAAATGATATCCAATAGCATAATCTTCTAGACAGTTTTTCCATATTAGTTCTTTTTTTTTAGTTAAATCGTTAACCGCATCTTTTGAAAGACAATAAAATCTACCGTTACAATATTTAGTTACTTTTATAGGTATATTTTTTGGAAGTTCGTTATGTATACGGTGATACTGTGAAAGATATGGTCGTTGAACATCCACTATAAACCCACCATAGTCAGGTCTTGGAGTTTTTTTATTTAAAATATTAATAATTATATTAAAAAAATGCGGCTTTAATAATATTTGATCATCATCTGTTTTAAATATATATTCAAACTCATATGTTTTTGAAATTGCATCATACGCATTAATGACTTTTTTAGGAAGTGAACAATAATCATCTTCCACGCGTAACCATAAAATACGTTTTTCTTCATCAAATTTAAATTCGTCATCAAGTGTTTCATCGCCAATTACATGAAAATAAAGTATTTCTTTAGGTAAATTAGAAAGCCATTCCTTCTTTTGATAAAGCGCTTTATTACGATATTTTTTACAATTCATAATTAACAGTATATGCTTATTTAGGATCATTTATTTTATTATTATTAGTAAGATTTATTTAAATATAAATACTTTTAGTAAATTATGAATATTACATTTTCCACATGTTTTTATATTTTGAAATCCAAATTTGATCCATCAAAATATCAAGAGTGGATGAATAATTTAATATCGATTACCAATAATTTCAATTTGGTAATTTATACAGATGAAAATAGTTCGAAATTAATTCAAACATATAATAAACAAAATATTAAAATAGTGATAAAACCAATCGACACTTTTATAACTTATCGTTTCAAACGCAATTGGATAAATAATCATGATAAAAACCATATGTTAAATCATAATTCCCAAGGTAGTTTTGAGACATGTTGGGAACTAAATATGTTATGGTCAGAAAAGGTATGGTTTGTAAGACAAACCGCTAATCAGTGTTATTTTGATACAGAATATTATGGATGGTGTGATATTGGATACTTTCGAAATCGTGATACAGATATACATACAAATTATTTACAAGAATGGCCATCTAATATAATGATTAATAAACTAGAAAAAACTCATGTACACTATGGATGTGTTTGTAATAATAATTCTCTATTATCTTATATCAATAAATTAGTAAAAAATAAAAATAGTGTAGGATTACCCAAAGAAGTGATTCCTGCAAATCAACAGTCGGTTGCCGCTGGGTTTTTTGTTTTACATAAAAGTATGGCAGATTGGTGGGCGAAGACCTATACAGAAAAATTACATTTATATTTTGAAAATGATTATTTAGTAAAAGATGATCAAATTATTGTAATTGATTGTATATTTTCAGATTTGCAATACTTTAAATTATATCAAGAAAGAAATAGCCATATGGATAATTGGTTTATGTTTCAACGATTATTTAAAAGTGAAAAATAAATATATTATTTAAAAATAATAATTATATTATTATTATATTTAAATGATTACAATATTAATGCCAGTTTATAACGGAATCGAATTTATTAACGAGTCGGTTGAATCTATTATAAACCAAACCTTTAAAAACTGGGAGCTTATTATCGGAATAAATGGACATCCTGAAAATTCCAATATATATAAAATTGCCAAACAATTTGAATCGACGAAAATAAAAGTAATCGATTTTCCAAATATCAAGGGAAAACCCAATACGTTGAATGAAATGTTGAAATATACATCTTTTCCATATATAGCGTTATTAGATGTTGATGATATATGGAATGAAAATAAGTTAGCGATTCAATCGAATTATTTATCAGATTATGATGTAGTTGGTAGTAACTGTATATGGTTCGGCGAGAAACCGGGTATTGTTCCAAAAATTCCAACAGGCAATTTCACTCATTTTGATTTTACACGAGTAAATCCTATTATAAATTCTAGTGTTATTTTGAAAAAAGAGCTATGTTTATGGAAAGATATTATTGGAGTAGAAGATTACGAATTATGGTTAAGACTTCGTAAACTAGGGAAAACATTTTATAATTGTAAGGAAATATTAGTCATGCATAGAATTCATAACGACTCCTTTTTTAATAATACAAACCATAAGGCTTCTACCGAGTTGGTAAAAAAATTTAAAGATCAAATATATCAATCATAAGTTTATCCTTCATATGGATCAATTCAATAGTTTCTTGTGAAAAGCAATAATCATCCACCGGTTTTCGATTAGATACCTTTTGTTTTATACTCTTCTTGAAAGGAATATCTAGTTGCTGACAAATATCTGTTAGTTCATGTGTGATATTTCTCTGATTTAAAATAATAAAATTATGTTTAATCCATAATAATTCTTTTTTACAATCTTCATATGTTTCGAATTCTGTCAGTTTTTTTCTTGAATATTGGTCAAGAAATGCAAATGTATAATATCCTATTTTCAATTTAGATAATATATCAAATACATAATAATCATATGTGTGATGATTAAACATAATTTTATTTTTATGATATGATAAAAAATCAATATTTAATAATTTATTTATGATAATTTCTATATTTCTCTCAGTAAATCCGTTACTGATCCAAAAATTAAGATGTTTATCAAGGTTTAATTGACAAACATTATTATATTCTTCGTGTAATTTTGATATAGGTTGTAAAATATCTGAACAGTATTCCTGATCTAAACACCAAAATGTGATTAGAGATATATAATAATCGATAGGACTTCGAGTAATAGCAACCTTAGTTGTATTAGAAAAATCCCAATTATTTTCTAAACAAAAGTGATGGTTTTGATTATGAGGTAATACGTATCCATCTGGAAGACAATTCATCGCATACGTACCTGCCGTTTTAGGTTGATGAAAAATAACCAATTTTTCATATATTTTATAGGAATAAGATGTTTGTATACATTTCCAATTATCTAAAAACATATCAGTTGTGACATGATCCATACTAGGTCCAAACCATAAAGATGGATAACATTTAATAGAATATTGATTCGTATTTAAAAACGCACCCCACCAGCTAAAAGAACTATTTGCAATTATATTATGATTACAAAGAGACATAAATAATAACTGCTCCCAATCGGCCAATTTAGACGAACATCTTTCAAAATTAAAAGAAGGATATTTTTTTTCCAACGTTTGAACCATATCTAATACATTTTCAAAATCATCTTCTTCACAACAATAATAAATTTTAAATATATTTTTAGGATAGGTTTCATAAATAAATTGTAATCCAGATTGATAATAATCTATATTCAATACGGGATGACAATCTTGTATTTTTTTATAATCCCCTCGTCGAAAATGTATACTAATTGTATTTTTAAAATCATATGATTTCATTCCAAGTTTCTCCATGAGTTCTATTTTTTTATTGTGAAATTTCAATTGTTTATAGATTGTTTTGAATTCTTGTATAAAATACTTATAACTTTGAAAATAACCATATAGTAAAATATGTCGGTTTTTTATTTTTTCAAGTGGAATCGTATGGTATTCGAATCCATATTCTTTAATTAACTCTATATTAGAAGGAAATCTTTCAACAGGTATTACAATCATATTATTTAATAGTGTTTTCCAATACGTTTTTCGTATAATTGTTTTTCCTCCGCCAAGTTTTTCCAAATTAGGAAATAAAAAGGGATTTCCTGTTTTAATACCATACGCGATAGTAGTAAATACTTGAAATAACTGGTTACCCAACCCGCCCATCAAATTACATGTGATCATTATAAATAATCTATAATTTAATTTTAAGTAAAAATTGAATGTATTTTTATTATAAAATATGTAATAAAATAAATAATAAAATGAGTATTCATAACACAATTTTTAAAAATTTACCCAAAGAACTTATTGATATGATTTATCAATTTAATGTAGATCATAGATTATATTATTCCGAAGTAATAGAAGAGTTATTAGAAAGTGTACCAGAAGGAGGTAGGATGTGTATATGTAATGAATGTGATGAATGGTTTGATGAAAATTTAATTGGAAAATTTTATATAGATACCCTACCCCCGTTTGGTAAAAGACAACTTGCGTTTTGTTCAGATAGATGTTTATCTATATATCGATATGATTTTTATTATATGATTAAAAAAACGGAACGTGCAAAAGGAGAAGATAAAAGATATATATTCTGTTAAAAATCATCGGTAAAGTCAAATGTATCTTCATCAATTGTTTTATTGGCCAACGCATAACTATCATTTCGTTTTTCAAAAAAGTTAGTTTTTGATTCGAGTGATATCAGTTCCATAAAATCAAAACAATTTGAAACGTTATAAATTTTATCATATCCCAGTTGAAGACAAAGACGATCTGCCACAAATTGTATATATTGTGTCATCATTACAGAATTCATTCCTATAAGTCGACATGGTAATGCATGACATATAAATTCTATTTCAATTTCAACTGCGTCTTTTATTATTTCATAAATTTTAGATTTTTTTAATTTATTTTTTAATTTAGAATATAATAAAACAGCAAATTCAGTATGAAGCGCTTCATCTCGTGATATAAGTTCATTAGAGAATGTAAGTCCAGGCATTAAACCGCGTTTTTTTAGCCAGTAAATACTACAAAATGCGCCACTAAAAAAAATACCTTCTACACAAGCAAATGCAACTAATCTTGTTGCAAAGCTACTACGATTATCATTTATCCATTTTTGCGCCCATAACGCTTTTTTCTCAATACATGGAAAATTATTTATAGCATTAAACAAGTTATTTTTTTCCAAAGAATCTTTAATATATGTCTCAATAAGAAGACTATATGTTTCTGAGTGAATATTTTCCATAGCAATTTGAAAACCATAGAATGCTCTTGCTTCACTTATTTGCACATCTTTCATAAAACGAACCGCTAGATTTTCTAACACAATTCCATCACTGGCTGCAAAGAACGCTAATATCATAGATACGAAAAACCTTTCGTCTTTATTGAGACTGTTCCAGTCAGTAATATCTTTTGATAAATCAATTTCTTCTGCGCGCCAAAAGCAATCCACTTGTTTTTTATACATTTCCCATATATCTTGGTTTGTAATTGGAAACATTACAAATCGATTATCGTCAGGCAATAAGAGAGGTTCGTTTTGTGTTTTAGACATCCTAAATAATATATACGTATATATTTTAAATTTGTTTTAAAAATATAAAATAAATAGATATTAATAATGAGAGTATATGAAATACACGATAAATGTGAACAAAAATTATTAATTATTGAAGCAGTCATTCAAAATAAAAAAAATATGTTATATGAAAATCAACAAAAAATGAAGCATACAGTTAAAAATAATGAATTTTTAGAAACAGTTCGTGATGATTATGAAAAATATTTTCATTATATAGTTCAACAAAAAGAGGACCAAATAAAGGCATTAAAATTATTAAATGATTATTTAGAAAATAAAGTTAAAAAAGATGATTTAAGTCATTTTAATAAGATTGATGCGAATAACGAACAAAATAAAATATTAAAAGAAATCGATGATATTAAAAAGTCTCTAGATGATATAGTGAAAGATACAAAAACTCTTAGTTATAAATTAAATATATGATCTGTAAAATTGAAATAAAATATAATATAAATAAAATATATATATGTCGAATCCACCACCAAATAATGAATTTATTATAGCATTTACCCAAAGTTTAAAAAATTTACAAAATATTGATGGAGTTTTACAAAAAACTACGGATAATCGAGCACAATTTTTAGGGATGGTAACATCTGGTTTAAACGATATAAAAGAGAGAATTATAAGTTTAGCTACTTTAATTAGTGCGATGAAAAATAATTTGGAAAAGTTACAACAACAACTAGATAGTAATACAAGTGATATTACTACGAATAATAGAGAAAGAGATCAATTACAGCAACAAATTAAAAAATTAACTGCCGATAAAACGAAACTTCAAGAAGATTTAAAAGCAACGGAAGAACAAATGTTGCAACAAACGGCGATTACGCAAGCGGTAATTGACGGAAAAGAATCCCAAATAATAGAGTTACAAAATGAAAAAAAAACATTACAGGATCAAGCCGCCGCGTTAAATAAACAATTAGCTGATAAAGGAACTGAAGGCCAGGCTAGTGCAAAACAAATTGCTGACTTGACAAAACAAAACCAACAAGCTTTAGCTAAACAGCAAGAAGATTTCGAACGACAAATAAGCCAACTTCAAAAACAAATTCAAGAAAAAGAAAAGGAATTACTTGATTCATCAAACCAAATGAAACAAACTATAGAAGCTTTAGGAACACAGCTAAGAGAAGCTCAAATCGAGAATATTCGTTTAGAATCGTTAATTAACAATAATGATAGATCTACAAAAGAGATTACAGATCAAAATAATTTGCTGATTGAGAAAATTAAACAAGCTACTGCTATTATTAATGATACAGTTCAAAAAATGAATCAACTTACAAATGATGTACAAAATGCACAAGATATTCAGAGTATTAAAAAAATTTTCGAAGAAGTAAATCAAGAAATAACTAAGATCGAAACACTTTTAAAAGGTAGTTCTAATAGACCATCAGGACAAAATATACCTAGACCTACTAGAACACCACCACCACCTCCCTCAGGACAAAATAGAAATAGTCAAACACTTCCTGACAACACTTTAATAACGTATGATGGAACGCAACAAACATTTAAATGGATTAAAGATGAATTAACAAGGAAAGCAAGACAATTTGCTTTTTCAGCAAGAGGTGGTAATGATAACAAATATGTAAGGACAATAGAATTAATTAACAGAGCAACGTCAGCAGAAGAGGTGGCACAAATACTAGGAAATCAGAATATTAAAATTAAAAATAATCAAATTATGGGCGGTAATAGAACAAATAAAAATCATAAAGGAGGGTTTATTTATACAAAAAAATATCGTCGTTCATCTAATTCATCAAAATCGTCAAAATCGTCAAAATCGTCAAAATCGTCAAAATCGTCAAAATCGTCATCCGGAAAACATTCTAGAAGGAGACGTGGTAGAGGACACAAACATAGTCATAAAAAATAATAATTAAAAATTAAGATATATTTTTTAATTATTTAATAACGGTGTTTTCTTTTACGTGTTTTTCTTGGTTTTTTAGATTTCTTAGTTTGTTTTCTACTTTTTGATTTTCTATGTTTACGCCGCGTATGATGTCGTTTACCACCGGTTAAGGGAGGGGCTCCTGTTGCATAAGGCGATGAATTTGCATTTACACAACTTAACCTGGGCATAGTTTCTGAACTATTTGCAAAAGGATTTATAAAGGTTCCTGACATAGGAGATAAATTTCCTTCTAACTTTGGCGAAGTATTTATTTGTTGTGCTAAATTATTAAAAACTGTACGACTCATTCTAACATCTTCATTTACAGGGCCTCCAATTTTTTGTGTTTTTTTAAAATTAGGATCTTGTGCTTGACCTAAATCAAAAAAACCAGCTTTTATACCACTAGTTGAACCTATAATAACACGGCATCCGGTATTTCCGGAGGGCGCCTTTGCAATTTCTGTTGACATACCAATCCCTTTTAAAAAATTCACAATATCTACTGCATTTGTAAATAATATATTTAAGTAAACTGTATGTGACAAAGGATTGGGTACATAAGGACCCGTTTTATAATTTTGACAATCTAAATTTGCATCATAATTAACACTAATTTTACCTAGTGCAGTTAAGGTAGCATTACAATCTTCACTTACGATCGCTCTCATTTCTGGATCAGTTGAACATGGATGTTGATAACCATATTTTAGAGGTAATTCAGGTACAGGATCTCCTCTTGTGGTTACTCTTAAATAGAGAATTTTATGTTGTTTTACTAAATTACAAAATTTTTGCGCAATTTCAGTACTTACACATCTTGGCGAACCTAAACTAATACATATGATTTTTTCAGAAAAAATATTATATGGAACAGCATTATAAGGGGCAGTTTGACGAATACCTGTCCATAAATAAGCAAAATTCGTACACATCGCACCACCTAGCGAATGACCACATGTAAATACCTTAATAGAATTTGGATTTTTTGCTTCTAAAAATGACGTAGCTAAATAAGTCATAGATTCTAATATGGTATGTATTACTTCAACGCTCGGCTTAAAAATACCGTATAAAAATCTTTCTTTTGATTTACATCCTACTTGTAAAGGGACAAATGATGTCAGTTTCGAATATAAAGCAGCAGTCTTTGCACTATATGTACCTCGAAAAACAACAAAAATTGTTTGAGGCATACGTTTATCCGCAACAACATAAACCTCTCCGTAGTTAGACCATCCAATTGATATATATTTAACTGTATCAGGAGCAGGAGGTGTTCCATTAATAACTGTTTTAGGTTGACCTGTTATTTCATTTGTAATAAAATTAACATTCTGGGGAATATTTAATTCGTTAAATGCAATAAAATGTTCATTTTTAAATGAATATTCATATTTACTTAGTGGATTGTTTGTATCATTTAAATTGAATGTAGATTGATCATTTATTTCTGCTTTTAAATTTTCTGGGGCAATTTTATTAATATTTTTCAATATTTCAAGAACAATTATTGGGCCAAAAATTTTATTATACAATTCTAAAAATTTATTATCATTTGTATAAGCTAAACGAGATAAAATAGTTCCATATAAACTAATAAAATGTATATTGCCATATTTGTCTGCTTTACGCGACATATTAGACATCATCCCTATTTATAATAATTTATTATTATCTTTTGAATAATATTTAAAAATAATTTGATGTTAATATTATCCTAAAAATATGTTAGATTGGGTTAAAAGACGTTTAATTATTGAATCTCTAGATTTTGACTCATCACAAATTTTAGAAAATTATAACAATATGATAGTCAATTATAAAAACAGAGAATTTGTTATTTCTATAAATAGTAACTATCCTTTTAAACCTCCTAAATGTAGTTTTAATGGTGTAACATTAAATTATAGTTATCAAAATATACCTAAACGGTTATTATCGTATTATTTAAACGAAGGTAACTCATGTTTTTGTTGTCATAATATATTATGTCCAGATAATTGGTCTCCTTTACACAGACTAATAGATATATTTGAAGAATATACACGATTTGTAGATAATTTAAAAATCACTTATAAAAAAAAAATAATTCAAAAATTGAACTTACCGGACGATATGATATACTATATTTCTAGTTTTTTATAATAATATAATAATATTATATTATAATATGACAATTAAAAAATTTGCAGTATTAGGAGAAAGGTGTAGCGGAACAAATTATTTAGAAGAATTAATTAAACTTAATTTTGGGTTAGAATGTACGAACGAATACGGAAGTAAACATTTTTTTTGCTTTAGAGATTATAACAACTTACCCAGTAATGATGAAACACTTTTTATTGGCATAATTAGAAATCCTATCTATTGGATTAATTCATTTTCAAAAGAGTTATATCATGTACCTGAGATAAATAGAAAAAGTATGAAAAATTTCTTATTTAATGAGTTTTATTCAGTCTGTGATGAAGTTCATGACGCGAAAAAAAATGATATTTTTATGTTTAATACAAAACAGTATGTAAAATCATATGAAATAAATAAAGAAGACTTGAATTATATGAACGGTAAGAAATATAAAAATATTTTTGAACTACGTAAAAATAAAAATAATTATTTAATGAAAATAATGCCTACTAAAGTTAAAAATTATATATTAATTAACTACGAAAACTTATTATTTAATTTAAATAACACGCTAGAAGTAATAATGAATAAATTTAACTTAATCAGAGAGCACGATATTTTTATGAATATACAAAAATATAAAAAAACAGAACACTATCATTTTATAAAACAACGAACCGTTACGTTTGATATAAATACAATAAAAATAATTTGGGATAATTTAGATGAAGTACAGGAACTTTTTTTAGGGTATATTAAATTTGATAATAATAATACATTTAAAACAAATAAATGGAGCGGAGTATTTATAGAAAATTTATCTCAACCCTGATAACATACCATTAATAGTAGGAATATTTTGTATATGATTCGGCCATCTACCATTTAATTCGCGATATCGTAGTGAGGAAATAGTAGATCGTTGTTTTATAATATTGTTTCTTATGGACATAACAGTTTTCCACTTTCTTTGAATTATTTTAATCCAAACTGTTTTTAGTATACAGAAACATTCGCCGCTAGATGAATAATAACAGTTACCAATTTCAGGTTTTAATGTTTGAAGCAAATATTTATAATTTCTAATATATGAATGAATTGGTTTTTTTTTTAATAAAGTAAAATTATTCAATAACATATTTCTTTTATATTCACGAAAATAATCCAAATTAAGTACTTTAAATCTAGCTATAGTTAGAAGGTTATTATCGTATTTATTATTTACATGACCATTTATCATATGATTATATGGTTCATATAAAACTATATAATTTGATGATAAACTACTATACTCATCTGGTGCATAAATATTATCTTCATTTGCATCACTTTCATAATCGATTTCATACTCAGTTTCATGAGCAGTATCATACTCGCTTTCATAATTATTTATATATGCTACCATTTTACTTTATATAAATCCATTTTCAATATTAGAATTCATTTTTTTTAATTATAATATATATAATGAAATTTAAAGCCACCGGAGCAAAATTGTTAACAAATATATATGTTTTACATACAGTATTTGTTATAGCATTTTTAAATATAATGTGTTTTGTAATGTTTGGTAAGTTAGATGCTTTAATACTTTTTGTTTTAATTTCAATCATAATGGGAAACTTTAGTAGAAATATGATTTTGGTTTTAGGAGTACCGGTTGTCTTTGTAAATCTATTTTTATTGAAAGAAACATGTTTTCCTATAAACACATATGAAGGGTTTGAAGATGGGGATAGTGATAATAAAAGTAATAAAGCGGTTGCTAGAAAAAAATCAAAATCTTCGAATAATCGTGCCAAAAAAATGAAGGCAATTTCGAATAACAATACAGAATCGTTCAAAGAAAATTCAAATACTAAGAATAATAATAGTAAAAACAAACCAAAAATAGATTATGCTTCTACTGTGGAAGAAGCTTATGATAATTTGACTAATATGATTGGTAGCGAAGGTATTCAAAATTTAACAAAAGACACACAGAGATTAGTTAATCAACAATCACACTTGGCAGAAGCTATGAAAAGTATGGCTCCTATGATAGAAAATATGGGACCTCTTTTAGATCGTGCCAAAGGAATTCTAGGTGATGGAGGGATGGAAGGTATCGCAAATATGGCAAAAAAAATGACTAAAAAAATGACCAAAGACGAATAATTATATCATATATAAAATATATTATTATATATTATATGAAAAAGTGTCCTCCTGGCACAATTTGTTTAGAAACAACTACAACGCTATTAATAATATTTTTTTTGTTGATACTTTCATTTTTTTTGATGAGATCATTTAATCAAACTATTCTTTTAAATAATCAACCCGCGGAAAAAAATGTGATTGATAAAAAAAATACGAATGGTTATTCATCTGGGTTTCCATTTTTCCCTAGTTATCCTTATACAAATTTACCTGGTGATGTTTTATTGAATCCCTATGTACCTCCTTTAAGTGATAATAGATATCTAGTTCCAAATATTCCATATATTCCTCCAGGAACACTTCCAATAAATATTTCTACAAATGTTGGGGCGGTAAATACAAGTTATAGACAAGTCGGTATATTAACCGCTACACATTCAAAAGGAAAAATTCTGCCATTATTAGGACGACCTGTATTTACAAATCGAGATAAATGGCAATATTATACGATGAGTGATCAAAATAACAGTGTAAAATTACCGGTTTCGCAAAATGGCAAAAGTTGTACAAACGAATATGGGTGTAATAGACTTTACGATGGAGATACTGTATATGTGGAAGGAATTAATCAGCCATATAAAGCCACTATTTATGATAATGATACCATTCGGTATATTCCTCTTTAATTAATAACCGAAGACATTTTTTAATTGTAGTTCGTATGTATTCTTCAGAACAACCCATGAGTTCGCTTATTTTCTTATTTGATTTTTGTTTATTTAAAAAAAAATCGTATTTTAATTCAAATACACGTTTATCAAATGCTTTCATTTCACTAACTTCATGCCATATATCTTGAAATAAACGAACGTTATATTCTGTATTTTTCTCTTTATGTTTATTTATTACAAATTCATAATCATAACTATATGTGTTTAATAATTTTTTATATCTAATTTTTTCTAGATTATTTAAATTTGACTTATTCTTTAATCTATATGTTTTTGGTAATATACTTAATGAAAATGCGTCTGATAATGCTTTATTCAATTCACTATTCACATAATAAATCGAATAATTTGTAAAAGATGAAAATCCATTATATTTTTCAATTGATTTATATAATCCTAATCTACTATAAAAAATAAGCTCATCTAATTTAATATTTTTTTGTAGACATTTATATTTATGACGATTTCTAAATAATTTTGCTTGTTTAATAGCCCAATTATCATAATTTTCAAATATACGCAGATTTATAACTTTTCTTTCTTTTTGTGTAAATTTATTTTCACCTATATATTTTTGGATTTTATACATATTAAATGAATATGCAAAAATATATAAATTTATTAAAATAATAGACACCAATAACATGATAGTTTTAATGGTGCGATTGTTTTAAATTGTTTTTAATGTCTTCGAGTTTTTTTATGATATATTTTTTTTCGTTTTGTTTTATATTTCTTACCACCTTTCTTTTCTTCTGACGGAGTAGCATCTGGCGCAGCTTCCTTCTTTTCTTCTGACGGAGTAGCATCTGGCGCAGCTTCCTTCTTTTCTTCTGACGCAGTAGCATCTGGCGCAGCTTCCTTCTTTTCTTCTGACGGAGTAGCATCTGGCGCAGCTTCCTTCTTTTCTTCTGACGGAGTAGCATCTGGCGCAGCTTCCTTCTTTTCTTCTTCTTCTCCTCCTTCTTCTGACGCAGTAGCATCTGGCGCAGCTTCCTTCTTTTCTTCTGACGCAGTAGCATCTGGCGCAGCTTCCTTCTTTTCTTCTGACGGAGTAGCATCTGGCGCAGCTTCCTTCTTTTCTTCTGAATTGTCATTTTCGTTAATCTCTTCAGAGGTTTTTTCTTCATCAGCATTTTCATCATCATCATTAGATATAAAATCTTCAAAACTTTCAGTATTAGGTTTCTTAGGAGGAGTTTCTTCATTAGCAATTTTACGTGATGCTAAATCTACAGCTTTAAAACTATCTTGTGGTTTTTCTTTTTGTGCAGATTTTAATTTATCAATTATTCTATCAGCCATAAAATCAATAACAGTTGTTACAGCGTTATTTAAATTATCATCATCATCATCATCATCATCATCATCATCATCATCATCATCATCATCATCATCATCGGTGGTATTGCTATTATCATGAGTTTCAGATTCACCATCATCTAACGGTAAACTGTTACCATCATCGTGGGTAGATTCTTCATTCGACACATTATCTTCCCCTTCCGACTCATTACCTTCTTCTGTAGCTTGAGATGTAGTAGCTGGATCATCGCCTTCTGTTGTTGGAGTTGTAGTAGCTGGAGTATTTTCTGATTCAGTATTAGTTGGTTCTTCGGATTTAGTTTCTTCCCCTTCCGACTCATTACCTTCTTCTGTAACTTGAGATGTAGTAGCTGGATCATCGCCTTCTGTTGTTGGAGTCTCACCTTCTGTTGTTGGAGTCTCACCTTCTGTTGTTGGAGCCTTACCTTCTGTTGTTGGAGCCTTACCTTCTGTTGTTGGAGCCTTACCTTCTGTTGTTGGAGTTGTAGTAGCTGGAGCATTTTCTGATTCAGTATTAGTTGGTTCTTCGGATTTAGTTTTTTCAGAAGGCGTGGTTGTATTACCATCTTCTCCACCATAATGTTTTTTCATATGTTTATGACTTCTATTACTTAAATTCAAGGATTTTTTTTTTCTAAAGCTTTTTTTATTATAATTAATTTTCTTATGGAATCTTTTTTTAGATTGTGTTTTTTTTTGTCTGATTTTTGATATTTTGCCTTTAGATAATTTCATTTCTTATATAAATAAATTAATATTTTTATTTATTTACTTATATTAATGAGTATTAATAATTCTAGACAAAGAGGAGGTAGAAATGATTCAAGACGTGATGGGTCACCAAGTAACAACTCGAGACAATTCAATAATAATGATGTCAATAATAGAGAGCGTAATTCACGCGAAAGAGATAATAATCGTGATAATTTAAATGGTAGAGGAGGTAGAGGAGGTAGAGGAGGTAGAGGAGGTAGAGGAGGTAGAGGGGGTATTCGTGAAGGAGCTACATCACGATCATCAGACGATAACTTAAATAAAAGTATAAATATTTCTGTTCAAAATGTTTATGGTAGATGTGAAAACAAATGTCAATATTTTTTTGATTATCAAAGTACATCTTTAGTTGGAACAAATAATGGTATAATGTTATCCTATACATGTGATGAACAAAATACGAGTCCAGTAGAATTTAATCAAAAGAAATATAATGTAAAAAATATAGTAATTGTTGCACCATCAATCCACTTATTTAACGGAAGTAAAACTGATGCAGAAATTTTAATAGTACATAATCCTGTACTAGGAGGAATTCCACTTATTGTAGGATTACCTATTTCTGAATCTTCTAGCACCAATTCAGCAACTTCAAATGTTACAGATATGATAAATGCGATGGCATCAAATGCTCCTTCAGAAGGAGAAACTGCACAAATAAATATATCAGGTCTTACATTAAATAATATAGTACCAAAAAAACCTTTTTTTGCTTATATGGGTCCTGATATGAATAGATCGCCTGCATCATATATTATGTTTGGTACATTAGAAGCTATACCAATAACAAGTAGTACTTTAGATTCATTAACTGATATAATTCAATCATTTGATATTAAAACACCAGGAAAATACTTATTTTTCAATCGAAATGGACCAAATAGTACTACGAATACAGATGGTATATATATATCATGTCAACCAACAGGTGCTTCAGAAGATACTGTTACTGTTGACGATGGTTCTGACTCAAGTGAAACCAACTATAACTTAGGAAGTATATTCAAAAACAAAACGGTTCAAACAATATTAAAATTTATATTGATGGTGTTAATATTTCTAGCATTATTTAAAGGTATAAGTCTTGGTTATAATTACTTAACAAAGAATCCTATAAAATTAACTGGGTTACCATTTGCAAAAAAAGGTGAAAAATAATATTCAATCTATTTTAGATAATTATGTTTAACATCTAAAACAGATAATGTATTCAAATTGATGTTTTGGTTTGATAGAAATATTAATTGCGATCTGGTTATTCCGCCATTTAAAAACATATTATATTTTGCTTCAGATATATTACAAATTTGAGAACATTTGAGGGATTGTGATATAGGTTTATTTGTTTGATAAAACAAACACATAAACTAAGTTGTTATTAAATTAATTATTATCATTTAAAGAAGATGCATCATATAGTTCTTCTAGAACCGGTTTATAAGATGATGGTGTATTATCTTTTCCTGAATTAGATAAAGGGACCATTTTTTTTACAATTTCTTGTTCTAAAGTGAATGGAAATTGATTATATTTACAAAATTTACCTGAATTATTTTCTTGTATTTGAATTGGATATTCTGGAACTGGTTGGAACGGATGAGAGGAGCCAAACATATTACTATCATGTTTATAGCTAGATGATTGTCTCATAAGCTCAAACGCCACTAACAATGATAATGTTGCTAAAATAGGGTTTGTATATAAAAACAAAGATACGATAATTATTAACATAATAACTTTACCGTAAATAGAGTTTATAATCTCATCAAACCCGGAGGGTGTTTTATTTCCGGATAAAAGATAAATTATAAATAAAGTTCCTAATATTATTTCTCCATAATTTTCTCTTTTAAATAAACTTTTCATATATCATAATGATAGATTTTATTTCTCATGAATTAGAAGCTATAAAAGGATATAAATATATTTTACTAAATAATATAAATTTATATGATTGAAGATACATATTTTGGAAATAAAGGATATACAATACCTAAAACGAGTATAACGGTAGAACAAGAAAAACAAATACGAAATGATCTAATGATTGCTCCAAAGATACATGGTATATCATTTTGTGAGAAAAACAGTTTTCCTGCATATCGCGAGTCAAGTAATAAATTATACGTTCCATTTTATTATGGAATGGAAAATTTTGGCCCTCCTAAAAAAACTAAATTAAATGAAGGTGATAATATAAATTTAGAATTTATGGGAAATCTGAGAGAAAATCAGATTCCTGTTGTGAATTCTTTTTTTACTGCAATCCAAAAAGACAACGTAAATGGAGGTCTTTTTGAATTACCATGTGCATACGGAAAAACAGTATTAGCATTAAATGTTATTGCTAAATTGAAGAAAAAAACATTAATTATTGTTCATAAAGAATTTTTATTAAATCAGTGGGTTGAGAGAATAAATCAGTTTTTACCAAACACACGAATAGGTAGAATTCAAGGTCAAAAAATAGATATCGATGATAAAGATATAGTGCTTTGTATGTTACAAAGTTTATCGATGAAAGAATATCCTGCTAGTCTATTTGATAGTTTTGGATTTTCTATAATTGACGAAGTGCATCATATTTCAAGTGAAGTATTTTCTAATTCACTTTTTAAAATAGTAACAAAATATAATTTAGGTCTTTCGGCAACGATGGAGAGAAAAGATGGTACAACTAAAGTATTTAAAATGTTTTTAGGAAATGTGTTATTTAAAGGAACCCGCGATGAAGGACAATCTGTAACAGTAAAAGCAATTGATTTTTCTGTAGAAGATGATGAATTTAACGAAGTTAAATATGATTATCGTGGAAATCCGATGTATAGCTCTATGATTTCAAAATTATGTGCATATAATCGTCGTAGTGAATTTATTTTAACGATTTTATCTGATATGCTAACGGAAAATAATAATCAACAGATCATGATATTAGCACATAATAAGAACTTACTAAAATATTTACATGATGCGATTAAACATCGTAACATAGCAACGGTGGGTTATTATATTGGCGGAATGAAAGAAATTAATTTAAAAGAAACGGAAACAAAAAAAGTGGTAATAGCAACTTATGCGATGGCAGCAGAAGCATTAGATATAAAAACACTAACAACTTTAATTATGGCTACACCCAAAACTGATATTGAACAAAGTGTGGGTAGAATATTGAGAGAAAAACATAGTAATCCTATTGTAGTTGATATAGTAGACAGACATGATATTTTCAAAAAACAGTGGTATAAAAGAAGAACATTTTATAAAAAACAAAATTATAAAATTTTACATACTACTTTTGAAGATTATAAATTGGATAAATGGAAAACCGTATTTGAACCAATTCTCAATAAAAAACAGCGACATATTCAAAAGAAAAATATATCATGTAAAAGTAATAGTTCAGGCGATAAAAGTATTACAGAAGATTCAGATGAAGAAGAACCGTCAGAAGAATATAATAAGGATAAATTATTATGCGGAAAATGTTTACTCAAAATAAAGTAATCACTATATTAAACTGAGAATTTTGTACGAATTAGTATAAATACAATATTTTGATTTATTTTTCTTTATAATATTATTTTATTCATTTATATAAGAATATAAATGAGTTTGAATGGGATTGATATTATTTATTGGATAAATTTAGATAGATCAAAAGAAAGACGAAAACATATGGAAACTATATTAAAAGATCCAGTATTTGACGGAATAAAAAAGCAAAGAATAAAGGCAATTGACGGAGAAAAAGACCCACATACAATAAGAAAAAATATAGATATGCATATAACGGATCCTAAATCGATAAATTTAAAAATGTCCTTTCCCGAATATGCTTGTTTATTATCTCATTTAGAGACCATACGAAAATTCTCAGAGTCTAATTATAAATATGCGATTATATTTGAAGATGATATCACCCTGGAATATAAAAAATATTGGGAAAAGGATCTATCTGATCTTATAAAAGAGGCACCCAAAGATTGGCAAATTATAAGATTACAAAGAGCTCCTTTTGAATCAAATGATATATCTTTCAAGCAATCATTCAAGAAATGGGATTTTATTAAACGTTCTGCTACATTTAAAGGTGTGACTGGTGATTGGGGTTCGTATGCTTATTTAATTAAAAACTCTGCAGCAAAACAACTAATAAAACGTATTTATAAAAATAATAAATATAAATTAGATGACAACTATCCGTTGGTAGCTGATGCATATATATATAAAATGCTAAGAACATATACATATAAATATCCTTATTTTACATATCGTTCTGGAAAAAAAAATAGTACTACGGTTCATAAAGAAATTGGTAGTGAATGCCGTAAAACTCTTATGGATAAATTATATAAAAAATATAATAAAACTAGAAAACACAATAAAACGAATAAACGTAATAAAACGAATAAACATAATAAAAGTAAAAAATTATAAAAGTAAAATATCTCGATTCAATAAAAGCTTATTCCATTTACGATAATATTTATAATATATTTTTTTCACTAAAATACTATATGATGTAATTCCTCGTAACAGTGTTAATCGATTTCTCTCAATAAACTTTTCAAATAAAAAACGAATAATCTGTTTTTGTATTTTTCTGGCGAAATAAGAATAAATAAAATATCGTCTATGTTCAAAGGATTTTAATTGACAAAATATACAATTAGTATTAGGTATATGAGGAGAATATGTTGGACAATCTTTTTTATGTATTCCTCCAGGATATATCGGATACATAAATGGTAATTCGTGGACATCTGCGATGATATTATTGATGGGCTTTGTTAGCCATAAATCCGAAATTTCCGTATTTAGTTTATAAAAAGATTGCATATTTAAATATATTTTATAATTATATTTAAAAATTGATTACTATATTCATAATAATATATAAAAATAATATATATAATCATGAGACATTCGGATAGAGACATGAATAAAGACATGAATAGAGACGAATTTGATTTGATCGTTGATATGATGGATGCAATTACAATAAGCGAATGTAAAGAATTTGTAAAAAATCATACAGCTCCATTTGCGAATTCAATAGAACCAGAAATATCTGATATATCAAATCATATAAAAAGCGATTCGCATTCAGGGGCATCTTTCATAATTATTTTACGAAAATGTCATCAATTTTTAAATAATCCAGATGCATGGAATAAATTACAAACAAGGTTTAATGCCCACGACTAGTGAAACCTTTACCTGTAAAATGATTATAATTATCTGTACAGTTTGTAGACATAGGTAAACGATGAATAGGTGGTGGATTTGCTAAAGATAAATTTGCTGGTGATAATTGTCCACCAACAGAGTAAGTTCCTGTTAGTGGTTGATTATTTTGAAATTGCGCATATCCTGGTGGGTATGGTATATTTCCAGCAGTCATACCACCACGCATTTTTTTTGAACGATCACGTCTTTGTTTTCTTGGGTGCTTTTTAGAATAGTGCTTTTTAGAATGTTTTTTATGAACGCGACGACTATATTTATGCCTTAAACTTCTTTTATTACGACTACGACAACTTTTGTTTTTCATTTTATATTTTCTAGATATTTTATTTATTTTTTTTTTGAATTTTTTCATTCCTCCTCCTTTAAATAAACATATACCAGGAACATAACTATTAGCAGCATCTGTATTTATTTTTGCACCAGGCAACCCGGGTAATCCCGGTACTTGATTAGATCCAAACATACCAGGATAATGTGAATTATCAAAATTTACTAATTTACCATTAACATTACTTAATGGGGTGATATTACCATATCCTAGATTTGATGCATCAGTGCCAGCAGACATATAATATATATATATTTTATTTCTTATAAAGCGTTAATTTTTCTTTTTGAATTAAAGCTTCATCGCTAACTTTAATAGGTATCCATTTTTTAAATTTAAAATGAAAACTACATTCCATATTGATTGTCTTATTTAAATCAACAAATTTATCCGTATTTTCATTTTGAAATTCGTCTTCATCATCACTTTCCTCTAGGTGATCTAAATTAACATTTTCTTTGATTGTTCTAAACAAATTATTCATTATTACACTTTTTTCATAAGAAGGTATAAATGCATTTTCATAAAATTCTAATATGTCTCCATTTAAATAATATAGTTGATAAATATCATTTTGTATATCTGCTCTAATTGCGAAAACAATATTAGATAATTTAGACTTATTTTCAAATTTTAAATCAAATTTACTTGCATCCAATACAAGGTAAGAAGATACTTTATTAAAAAGATGAAATCGTATGCTCTCTATTTTATACGGTTGCGATGATAATAGTTTTGAAACTTCGTTTACGTGTTTACATAAAATAGGTAATCCAATATGTAAAAAATTTAAATTATAATTAATATTTTTAATTTCTGTTTTAAATATATCTTTAAAAGTAACTAGCTTATCATGCCAATTCGAGTGTGAAATATCATTTCCTTTATAATAAAAAATATCTTCTGCAGTAAAAAACAATCCATCTTTAATTTTTAATATAGTTCCATAAAAAATAGTATTATAACATAATTGCTTATCAAAGCAACAATTCGTCTGTGTAAAATATAATTGTTTCTTATTATTTTTAACTATAAAACATGAAGGTTTGTCATTATAAAAAGTAAACCATATAAAACATTTTACTCCTTGTGGAACTAAGGTTATAAAATTTGCATTCAAAACTTTCTTATGAATTATAGTTTCATAAGAAAGTTTTATGTTAGGAAACTTATTCTTTAACGTGTGAAATGTTTCGCTCATTTATTTAGTTATATATGATATATTTAAGCGTTTTAATTATATGAATAATAATTAGTATCAGTATTTAATGATGTGATTGGTGTACTAGTTTCAGAGCTCATTTGAGATTTTAAAAATGTTTTCAGTTCATTTTTCATATCTAATGACTTATCAGGTATAATTGGTTGATTGATATTAATTCCTTCATATGATTGGTCGTGAGATTTTTGAAGCAGATCAAAAATTTTATTATATTTCTCATGAGGTGTATTTACTAAATCTTTTATTTTAGGAACAGTTAATGTTGTTTTAAAAAAATGAATTAGTGAATGTAATAAATAAATAAATAAAATAGATAAAACAGTTACTTTAATGATCCATAAAAACATATATTATATTTATATTAGTTTAATAGTAATAAAAACTCATTAATCATTTCTTTTAATATATCATTTGAAATAGAATTATCGTGTAATTCAAAATAACAATCAACTGCTTCAAACTGGCTAGATGATGGTGTAAAAGAAAAACACTCATTTTCTATATATCTCACTATAAATATTAAGGGACTAGTTTTATACTTATAGTAAAATTCGTGAGTTTTAATAAAAATATGATTTGTAGGTAAATAATTCACACATTTTTTTCGTATTATACTATTATCGATTATCAAATTATAATTAGATAATTTGATAAATTGTGGTTCTCTATCTTCAATAGTAAATTGTAATAATTGACTTTTTGTAATTTGATATATACCTTCATCTGAGTATATATCCCCTACCTCACTTTTCTTAATTAAATATGGTTCAAGTCTTTGATGAGGAAATTTTTTAGGGTTATAATTTTCGATATAAATTCTCATAATAATTAATTAGTTTAAACTATTTAAACCTATTCATTAAACAATAATTATTATGTCCTCTCTAAAAACAATAATAATTGAAAAAAATTGTAATATGAAAGAGTTGTTGATAAAAATCTTCAATATAGATGATTTATATAAGAAGTGTAATTTTAAAAAGAATGATGATTTTGAAGAACGATGTACCTGGAATGTTAAACTAGATAGTAATAAATATTATATTAAATTATTTGCAAAAAATAAAGGGAAAAGTGGTTATGAAAATAAATATGATTTTCCTCCCCCTATTGATAAAGAATTATATTTTGGTAGCTGTATTTTATTTTGTTATACGCTAGAAAAAAACAATAAAAATTATCAGCATTTAACAATTGAGTTATGGAATAAAATATATGAAAAACTATTTGGCGGGTTTGAAGACTTGAATAATACAGCAGACGAAGATGAAAATGAACAAGATGAATTAGAAAATATTCCTAAAGAAAGAAAAACAAAAAATGGCTATTTAAAAGACGGGTTTGTAGTGGATAGCGAAGATACTTCTGACGATGAAGATGACGACGATGATGAAAACACAGATGACGAAAATATATTCAATCCCATTAAAGATATTGATGATGACGATAGTAAAAGTGATATGATAGATATAGGTTCTGAATTAACTGAAGATATGTACGAAGATTAAATAAAAAAATTGATTTAAAATTACTTTTGAATATCAATATTATATATAATGCCATCTTTATCTATAATAATTCAACCAGAGCCTTTTCGTGAAAATATTCGAAAAAAAATAAACCTTAAAATAGTGAATCTAAAGAACTGTAATAATATTGAAAAATCAATATTTAATTATTCATTAAAAGAAGCCGATCGCTATAAAGTGCTAAAGAAATGGGATAATCCGCGGTTTGTGCGCATTTATTTAGATAAATTAAAATCGGTTATGTTAAATTTAACATCTAATATTATAGATAAAATAGAAAATGGGTTTTTAGATGCGAAAAATATTGGATTTTTAACCCACCAAGAGCTAAATCCTCAAAAATGGGAAGTCTTGATACAAAAAAAAATAAAACGGGATAAATGTAAATTTGAAGTAAATGTTGAAGCAGCAACAGATACATTTACTTGTAGAAAATGTAAATCGAATAAGTGTACGTATTATCAAATGCAAACACGATCTGCGGATGAACCTATGACAACATTTGTTTCATGTATAGAGTGTGGTAATCGTTGGAAGTGTTAGAATGATAAAAGTAATTACCCAAAATAACATATAAAAAGTATGTAAATCAAATGTAATTAGAAAATACTCATTTTTTTTATTATACTCATAAATATAATAACTCAATACTTTATCTGAATAATTTGAATGAACTTTCCTTATAAACATCGCATAAGGATTATCTGATATATTTTTTTCTATAAATATATTATCTTGTGCGTTTTCTTCATGAAATAAATAAGGACTGGTAGCAGACATCATTCTGGACCAATCTGCTATATGCGTTACAGATTGGATGGTATTTTCAAGTTCATTATATTGTTTAAGTGCGATAGCAAAAATACTTTCATTTGCAAGTCCTCCATTATTAACTATATGAAAAACACGTTTATGATGTAATTTAAAATTTAGTATAATATCTGCTTGCTGTTTACAAAGTATAAAATAAGGGTCATTTGCTAATCTTAATTGTTCATTTAAACAAGCTAGATTTGCTCGTTTTTGTAAATTAATATTCCACCATGGTGGTTTCCAATTCAATATACTTTTATGGAAATAATTAAAAAATAAATGCCGAAATTTTTTTGGAGATATGATTGGACAACACGAATCCGTTAGAAAACAAAGCCATTCGTTATTATTATCATGATAACGGGCATATCTTATCAAATTTATATATGCAGGTATAACTTGATAATAACTGGTTTCTTCAATCATATTTTTAGGTATAATATGGTTTAAAATCCACGATGATTTTATTTTTTTATAATCTTTATAATAAAAATAGACATTAATAATATCACTATTGTGTTTAATCCATTCTTTCCAAATATGTTCTTTATTCAAAATATGATCATAACTAATAATAAAACAAAGTGCTACTTTCATAAAGTAATTTAAAAACTAGGTTTATATCATAATATTTTAAAAATAATAATCATATATATATATATATTTTTATATGATTCATTCAATACATTCTTCTGGCGTAACTGGAGATAATTTTGATTTTATAAACCAAATATTTTATACATTATTTACGTTTATTTTGGCGTTATTTAGTGCATGGACTTGGCAATTATTACCGCATAAAATAGTTCATTTATTTGATACTAGTCGTCGCGCGCAACTAGTCGTATTATATTTACTTTTTATGTTTACATTACAATTCTTCAATCCAGAAAATGACTTTTTAGATATTATAGGTAGAACTACTATCATGTTCTTTTTATATTTGTTAGTTACTAAACAGTCCCTCACCAATTTTGTGTTTACAATTTTAGGGTTTGCTATATGTGCGCTTATAACAAATAGTATAAGTTATTATACTACAAAAGAGAAGAAAATAAAAACAAAAGAAGAAAAAAAAACGATTGAAGAAATAATACAACGTCTAACTTATAGTAGAAATATAGCTATTACAATTACTATTATATTATTATTTATAGGTGTGATATTTTATTTTAGAAAGCAGATTAAAGAACATCCACCAAAAGAAGGGTTATTTTTATTTACAGTAAAGTTTTTATTTGAGGGTGGCAGTGATCAACGTAAACAAACCGGAAAAGTTGTTTTAAGAAAATTTAAATAGGAGGAAGAATAGTATTTAACTTTTTATGTATATGTTTTCCTTGTAGATCATATTCGTTTAGTTTATTTAATAATAAACTAAACGAACATAATATATTGTCATTATTAATATACTTAACTATCAGTAGGTCTTCGATCATATTTGTTTTATTTGCCACACTACAATTAAAAACCTCTATGGATTGAATATATTTTACTTTATTCCCTTCATGATATGAAAACTGATCTTTATTTTTTTTATTTTTACGAGTAATTCTATTTATATGTATATTTTTATAAAATGCATCCATAAACAGTTGTAAATTTTCTGTTGAAATATTTAAATCATCCATAATAACTAAATTAATATTTGTTATTTACTATGAAATACTTATTTTGTTTTCAATTTTTGTTTTTTTTATAATTAAATTGATTATAATTTAATTATAATTTGTAATAATAATCATATGAAAACAGAAGTAGTCACTTTTATGAATACATCACTAGAAATAACTTATTTAATAGGAGAAAATGCGAATGATAATTTTGAAATTTTAAATAAAGCGAGTGGAGATGATATATGGTTTCATGCAAATAATATATCATCGTGTCATATAATCGCTTATAATCTACCGCAATTAACGAAAAAAGAAAAACAAAAGGTCATCAAAAGAGGGGCTTTTATATGTAAACAAAATACCTCAAAAATAAAATCATTACAAAATGTTGAAATTATTTATACAAAAGTTAAAAATGTATCTAAAACAGATATTTCAGGTACCGTAAATATAACGAATGAAAAAAAAATTATAGTTTAATATTTTATTACTATATATCCGTCTCTAAAAAGCAATCAACTCTAAATCTTTTACGTTCCAATATTCAAACGCTCCATTAGGTAAAGGGCGTTTTATAATAAAAGGTATTTTTTTTTGTGATAACTCTAATTCAGCAATTAGATAACTATCAATTATAGTTTCTGGTACTTTCACAAGTGACTGTGCACCGCATTCAAGTTGTTTTGATCTTTGACCTAAAATTCGAGCTTTTTCATATTTTGTTAAAAACGGTAGAGTTTTATGAAACGGGTCAATTATATTATTATCACTATCTCTTAAGACTTTTGACATCATTTGAATCTCTTCGTAATTATTTTGAAGACACTGTGGATGGTAATCGGAAACATATTGATTCGTAAGTTCATGTTTGAACTTTTGAAAGTAGTTTTCTGTATCATCATCTTCTTCTTCTTCGTCAATATCTATATTATTATCATTACCAGAAACATTCCCTTGATTAAATTGATCATTATCTGTTGATCCACCTAAATGAGTATTATTAATTTCAAAGTCTTCTTCTGTTGTATATTCCTGTTTAACAGGTTCATCAGCAGCAGCAGGTTCATTTTCATCTTCATCATCGATATCCTCAAAATCTGTATCAGAATCCTCTTCTATAGAGCCTCCTAAATGAGATTTTTTAATTTTAAAGTTTTCATTTTCATTTTCATTTTCATTTTCATTTTCATTTTCATTTTCATTTTCACTACTATAATAAGAATCGATATCATCTAGTTCACTCATATTATCTTTTAATATTATAATCTTTAAATAAAAAAAATCAATTTTATTTTTAAATATTAAATATAGTATAAGGGAATATATTAATTTTTTATTTCCCACGTATAATCACAATCACTACATAGATATAGATATTTCATATTTATTTCGTCGTAGCGAATATAAATAATTTCACGATCTTTTTTCTTTTTATTAGTAATACAATCTTCATTTGGACATAATATATTGTTTATTCTAGGAAGTGTCGGATCTAATTTTGTATATTTATTAACAAAATGACTACATGCAATTTCATCATCCTTACTATAATGTTTATAGATTGTTGTAGATGAATTCAATAAATTATCTTCTTCATTTCCGCAGTGGCGACAGTAATAAATAAGTTTATTAGTATCTTCACTATCGATTCGTATGTAATACATATTTTCGCATTTTGAACAAAATCTCATATTATATTATTTATTATATTTTTAATTCAATATTTATTAATTCAATTTTTTTCAAATATTAAATAATAAATTAATCTATTTTTTTTCAACAGGTAAATGTATAAATGTATCATATAAATTCTCATAATCAACTAGACAAGACATATGATACATATCCGTTTTAATAACTCTTTTCTTAGTTTGTTGTTTTTGATTTAAAAATTCTAATATTTGTTCAATATTTTTATTGAAATGTTCTTTATACTCATTATAAAATAACTGAAAAAATGGTAGATACATAGTATCTTTTTTAATTAAAACATCATAAACTGCAATTTTAATATTAGCAAATTCAATAATTGTATTGTATTTTTTCAGATCAGGATGAGTTATATTAACACCAGGTTCATTCAAAAGAGGGTCTTTGGTAAATAACGTAACTATAGTAAGTAAAATTGATTTAATTGTTTGACATGAAGTCCACTGTTCACCTCTCCATGTATTTAATAATGAAATACATACTTTACCACTTTTATAAAAATTTGGATGTAATCTAATTCCATACCCATTTGTACAAAACTCTAGTTTTGGAGGTAAATACGGATATTCTGTAGGAAATTCCAATTTAAAAAAATAAAACCCTCCAAAATATGGGGTATCAGAAGGACCAACAATCATCGCGTATCCATGTAACATATTAACATCATCATGTTTATAATATATTCCACTATCGTGTAATGGATTTTTAATAATATCTTTTACATCTTTTAAAAGACGATTCATACAGTCTTTTGTAATTACAGTCATTTATTAATAGTATCATTATTTATTTATATAACTTTACTATTATTATTGAATGTAATTTTCACGAATACATAAAAAAATGAAATAGAAAAATCTTCGTATATTATAATAATAAATGTCGAATGAAATGATTCATAATTATCAAGATCTAAACGAATTCCTAGCAAAAAATTCTATCAAAGGTAATAAAAGTGCAAAACCTAGTCACACTAGAATTCCAGATACAAATCTTAAAATATATGGTGGAGCATTTTCTATTTCAGATGGCGACCAAGAAACATTTTGGAAATTGTATTATAGTGCCATTTTTGAAAATAAGAAAAAAGAATATCTTACTGAAAAACAATTAGATCATGGAGGGTGTATGTGTGTTGATTTTGATTTTAGGTTTGATTATAATATTGAACGAAGACTTCATAATAATGATCATATAGAAGATGCTATCGTGTTATATTTAGAAGAATTCAAACAAATTTACTCCTTTAATGCTGGTACATCGTTTGATATTTTTGTATTTCAAAAACCGAATATTAATCGTTTACAAGATAAATCATTAACAAAAGATGGTATCCATATATTATTTGGATTACAAGTCCCATTCAATATTCAATTATATATTCGCCAAAAAATGGTTGAATTATTACCAGAGCACTGGGATTTACCATTTATAAATGATTATGAATCAATTCTAGATGAAGGAATTAGTAAAGGTACTACAAATTGGCAGTTATATGGATCTCGAAAACCCGGACATGAAGCATATGAATTAACACAGCAATTTCGCGTTTGTTATGATGAAACAGATGGCGAGTTTTTAATGGATGAAATTAGTGTTAGAGATTTCAATTTGAAAGATAATATAGCAAAATTATCTGTTAGATATCAGAATAATCCAAAATTTCAAGTTAAAGCAGAAATGGAAAAACAATTCAAAAAAAATCAAGAAGTTAAAATAAAACGTCCAAATAGTAAAACCAAAGTTAATTTATTAATAGAAGACCAGGATGGCGAGGATGATATTTCGTTAGATAATATAAAATGTAAAGATGATCTTGATAAAGCAGTAAAATATATGTTAAATAGTTTTTCACAAAACGAATATGAATTAATTGAATTACATAAGTATACACAGCTTTTACCAGAAAAATTTTATGATCCGGGTTCACATTTACAAAATAGATTAGTTGCCTTTGCTCTTAAATATACTGACCCACGATTGTTTTTATCGTGGGTACAATTAAGAAGCAAAGCTCATGACTTTGATTATAATACTATTCCTCAATTATTTGGTATGTGGAAAAAAGTTTCCAAATCTAATAAATCGAATGAAAGTATAACTAAAAAGTCTATTCTATATTGGGCAAAACAATTTAATTATGAGGGATATTTAGATGTTCGAAAAGAATCAATAGATCATGCTATGGAAGAATGTATGAATTCTCAAACAGAATATGATAAAGCATTTGTATTGAAACAAATGTTTAAAGATAAATACGTCTGCGTAAGTTATGATAAAAAAGGGATATGGTATGTATTCAAAAATCATCGATGGGTATTAGATAGAAAATTATCACTACGCGAAGCTATTTCTAAATCTATGTATGAATTATTTTCAAAAAAATCTGATACGTTAAATAATGAATGGTATAATTATGACCCAACAGACGATCGTGCTGAATTTATTAAAAAGAAAATTAAAATTATAGGAGAAATTATGTTTACGCTTAAAAAAACAAATGATAAAAATAATATTATGAGAGAGGCGATGGAACTGTTTTACGATGACGACTTTATTAAGAATATGAATAATAAAAAACATTTGTTAGGGTTCAATAACGGGGTAATAGATTTTAATACAAAAGAATTTCGTGACGGATATCCAGATGACTATATTACTATGACAACTAATATTAATTATATTCCTTTTGTCGAAATTAAAGGTAACGAAGAACATAGCGAAAATATGAATAATTGTACAGATTTTATGAAAAAATTATTTCCCGTTCCAGAATTGAATTCTTATATGTGGGATCATCTTGCTTCAACATTACTTGGCAGTAATAAAAACCAAACATTTAATGTATATCATGGAAGCGGTTCAAATGGAAAATCAATATTGACAGATTTTATGTCTGTAACACTAGGCGAATATAAAGGTACAGTTCCTATCACATTAGTAACAGAAAAACGTGGATTAATAGGAGGAACATCAGATGAAATTTTGAAATTGAAAGGAAAACGGTATGCGGTTATGCAAGAACCATCTAAAAATGTTAAATTGAATGAAGGTATTATGAAGGAATTGACCGGTGGCGATCCTATACAAGCAAGAGGTTTATATTCTGAAAGTGAAATTTTTGATCCCCAATTCAGTCTAGTCGTTTGTACAAATAATTTATTTGATATCGATAGTAACGATGATGGTACGTGGAGAAGAATTCGTAAATGTGATTTTAAATCTAAATTTGTAGATTGTACAGAAGATTATGATAAAGATGATGGATATATATTCGAAAAAGATAAATCATTAAAAGAAAAATTACCTCAAATGGCACCTGTATTTGCAAGTATGCTAGTCAATCGTGCATTCGAAACAGATGGTATTGTAAAAGATTGTGAAATTGTATTAGAAGCTTCTAATGAATATCGAAAGGGGCAAGATTTTATTGCTGCGTTTGTATCTGAAAATATTGAAAAGACTTCCAACGTAAAAGATCGTATTAAAAAGACCGAAGTGGCAAGTCACTTTAAAATATGGTTTCAACAAGAACAGGGTAATCGTAAAATGCCAAAAGGACAGGAATTATATGATTATATGGATAAAAAATTTGGTGTACATAAATCTACAGGATGGCATAATGTTAAAATAATTTATCCTGATAATGACGAATTAGAAGAGATCGATATATAACTTTATTCACTTTGTTATAGATAAACGTACATTCTTTGGAATAATATCATATATACTATATAGAATAGAAATAATAACTGAGAGAATTGTTGGGGATATGAATGGTAACAAACATATTCCTATAAAAAATCCTATTTGTTTTTTTAATTCAAACGAGGAGGGGAAAAAAGCCATCGAAATTAAGAATACTATTACTATGATGACATAAATAAAAATCATTATAAAATAATAAAAACGCAAACTGTCTATACCCTGTTCTTCATAGACAGTTTTTCTATCACTTGTAAGAACATCGTTAGACTCTACCTTTATATTTTTTTTTAAAGCGATGTTTTCTCTTCTTAATTTCTTATATAGATCTATAACATTTATAATATTTTCAAATTGTGAATTATATGTATCTATATTATGTAATATTTCTTTTCGCTCTTTTTTAATCCTTTCTTTAAATTTACGTATAATATGATCTGCTTTTTCACTTAGTTCTTTTTCACGATGTTTATCCCATGCTTCTTGTCCATGAGCAAAAATAAAAAATTTTTTACATTCTACTAAAGCTTTTTCTTCATCAATCGACTCATATTTTTTAGCTTCCATACATTTTTCTCTTAGCATATGGGCTTTTTTTCTAAACTGACACTGTTCGTCACACGATTGTTTTTCTCTTGCCGCTAATATCATTTCATTAAATTGATCAGTTGGATTACAGTTTAAATTTGTAGTCAACTCGCGAACATCTTTTTTAATATTTTGACGTAATGTATCATCTTGTTTAACTTGAGAATTCTCACCATATTCTTTTAATTTTTGTATATTTTCTTTTTTCTCTGATTTGTCTAATGTTTTAATATAATCAGGTGTTAATGTATTTACTAAATTTTGAGCCAACGTTAATATATCCGACATATATATTAATAATATATATATATTATAAATTATAAATAAATTAATGCGTAAAAAAATAAAATATCAAATCTAATGTTTTATTATGCAATATTACTCTTATGGGCTACAATTTTCAGGAGTTAATATGATAGATAAATTTTTAGAAGATAGTTATAATATAAAATTATATAATTGTAATGATAAGAAATCATGTTATTTCAAACATTTTAGAATATATGATAATAAGAATTTAATACCAGTGACAACTTCTCCTTCAGAGTTTTATAATAATTATAAAATAAATACTCTTGAAGATTTAGATAATGCGTTGGGAGATTTTAACCATACAAATAAATATATTATAGTATATGATAATGTATTTTCATGGCTTTTATCTATTGAACAATTTGCAAAACAAAATGCATGGAGGACTAAAACAAAGTTGGAATTTCTTGAAGATTATTTACATTTTTTAAATAAATGGATTCAAATCAAAACTGATAGAGTCATTTTTTTAAATTATTCAACATTCATAACTAGCTACAACTATTTATATAGCGATTCCGCTTTTATAGAAAAATTAAATTTATTTTTTTCCAAAAATATATCATTTGGAAATTGTTTTTATAATATAAATAAAATGCAATTAAACTTCTATTCAAACCAACAATTTATACATAGGTTTAATAGGGTTGAATTAGAAATAATTAAAAAACATTCACTATTCGATAAAATTACAAATATGAATGAAGAAAAAAATATAAGCAGTATAGAAAATAAAGAATTATCCTTGTTAGATAACGAAATTAATAACACACAAGAAAACATAGATATGGAAGTTACTGAAATAGAAGACACGTCCGGAAATATATATGAACACATATGTGAAATAATAAATACATCTCCTGAAAAAATAGAAGAAAAAATAGAAGAAAATATAGATATGGAAGTTACTGAAATAGAATATAAAAATATTAAAAAACCCCCAGGATTTATTAGTCCTCAAGCTATGGCATTATTATCTATTGTTAATATGTTAAAAAAATAATATTAAATTATTCAATTCAAAATAGTTTAATATTATTTACATTTTAAAATTTAAGAAACTTTCTGTATGATTAGGTTTAAAATTTGAACTATGCGTTTTATACCGATTTGTTGTTGATGTTTTTGTAAGTTCATTATTAACCATACCTTCTAATGTTGTAAAATTATCTACAACACACTGATCTTCATCCGAGTCATAACTTGTACCATCTGCACAGCAATCTGAATCTGTACATCCAGATGAGATTTTTGACGAAGTAAAAGGATTACCACTAAAATCACTATTAGATTTTGTTGGAGCTCCGCTCGGATCGAATGCCCATTGATATTCCTGATAATCCATATTATCACGATGAAGTATCGAGACAAATACATTCCAGAAGAAATAACCGCCAATTACCGCAATTACTACTACCAATCCATAATAAATATTGGTGGGTATTATATTTTTACTATGTAAAACAGCTAATATAATTATAGGAATTAAAGTTGCTACAATTATTTTCATCATAAGTGCATGTTCTGCATATCTGTCTCCATAGTACGTATTAATTTGCGTCATTCTTAATTTATTATTTCTCTCCATTTCCAACATTTCGAGTTTCTTTTTATATTCATTCAACTGATTTTCAATCATTTGGATTGCAACCGTTTGTTCACGTAACGTACCTTGTGATGAGACAAGTGCATTTTTAAAGAATTGATTTACACCACCCATGGTTTGATATAAGTTCATTCGCATATTAGAAATTTTTTTAACTTTTCCAAGAATTTTTTCTTTTTGTCGTGAATTCATATTTGGATTATTTTCTAATTGGCTAAACATTTGTTGTTCCATTTGTTGTAATGATTGAATATCATTAACAATTTCTTGATTACTATCACTAACATCTGGTAAAGAAGACATATTATATAAATTATAACAAGATTATTTATAAAATATTTAGATTAATTTATTGTTTTTTTGGTAAATTAAGTAAAACAACTACCGCACCAATAGCAATAATAGAATACAGTGTATATCTATAGTTTTCTTGTAATACAATAATATCTGTTTCGCTTGCAATTCTCTCTTGATTTGGTAATTGAGATGATAATTCTTTTATTTTTGCTAACATATTAAAATATAATTTCATATTATCATTCGTACCTTTTTGGTTTTGGTTCATTTGATTAATTACCTTTTTTGAATTTAAATGATATATTTCGTCATTTTCACCCATTTCCGATGAAATCGCTTTTAATCTATTTTCTAAGTTCGATAATTTACTTTCATAAACAGCATTTACTTTTGCTAAACCATATTTTTCATTCATATTCAAATGAGGTGAATTACCCAAGTTTAAAGCGTGAAATTGTGTTGTACTAATAGGATTTGCTCCCCCTTCTATTCCAGGAGGACGACGACGTGGTTCTTTATTTCTTTGATACGTTGTCGTATCGCGTGATATCGAAAGATTTAATGGCCTTGACTTAGCATTTTTAAGCCAACAATTACTTCCATTTATTACAAACCCTGCACAATTCTTTTTTTGATTACAGGATTGTTTACAATCTTCTTCGTTTGTATTAGAAATCTCATCACCTATATTATTTCCTGGTGCCCAATTTACATCATTTAGTTCAGTATATTCGTCGGTAAAATTGAAATCTTTATTCGGATATTCCCTAACTTGGTTATTATCATCTATATAAGCTAATTTACCAAACACATTTCTCTGTGATTGTCCTTTTAATTCATAAAAAGCATTTCCTCCTGGTCCAGCAGCAGTTTGACCATCATTTGTTTTAATTTCATTTGGTCCCATTTCGAAGGTTACTAGTTCTAACTTTCCGTTATTCCATTCTAACACAATTGTTCCTTTATCATTCGCTAAAAATTGTCCTGAAGATAATGTTTGACCCGTAGTCATATAATTATTTCCGTTCACACTATTACTACTGGTTTGATCCGGATTTGCTGCTTTTTGTTTTTTATACGTATTACTTGCCCATATAAAACCTTGATTATCACTAGGATTTTGTCCTCTATAAATTACTAAATTACCATCATCCTGTGCAATTAAAAAACAATCAAATCCAGGATTTACACCATAAACTGAATTACTTCCTCCACCACCTGATGGCATACCTTTAACCATTTGTGTATTTGTAGCACGACCTAATGAACGCGCGTTGTTTAAATCAGAACTGCTAAAACACTGGCCTTTTCCACTTGAATCTGGATCATATAGACCAAATATAGTATTTCCTTTATCGTTTGCTTTATCACGACATGAATCAATATCATACTTTTTTTTTTTGTGATGATGATGATGATGATGATGATGATGATGCCCATGATGATGACTATCTCTATAACTACCATAATAATTTCCCCATGATTTTTGATTTTCAGGAATAGAAGATTGCCAAATAACTTTATCAGAAGAATCATAAACACTTATTTGTCCAGAGGTTTCCAATTTTGCATATGAACCACCATCCACATCTGCAGACCATAACACAGTTTTTCCTGTAACTGCCATAGATTTACCCGCTTGATCGATATTTACACGATTATTTGTCAACCCACAATAAGCATATCCTGTGTCTTTATTATATCCGCTTAAACTAAAATACTTATATCCAGCAACAATACTCGCCTTTTTACATAAATCAAAATCATAGTCCCCTCCACCTGCAGAACCTTTTACCAATTTAAATCCACATAATCCAGAAGAACAATCGCCTCCACATCCTGTGCCATTAATAATTGGATATAATTTATTTCCTCCCCAACCATTTCCAATATTAATTGCAGGTGATATATAATGTGTCCATTTATTTATTTCAGGAGTTACTGTAGCGCCATTATTTGCCCAGAATTGTTCATAACTACCACTTTCTTGTGTCGTAGAAGTAGAAAACCCTACTTTTAAAGGATTTGCGTTATAACCTCCGCAACAATTTCTACCACACATATAAAAACTAATATAGTAATTTGTATTTGGCTCTATATCAAAAGGTTGGGACTGTGGTGATGTAATCGTAAGGGTAGAATTACCTTGTAAGCACATGCACTGATCTCCTGTAGGATAAGGATATGGATACCCCCAAGCGTTAGAAGAATTCAAGATTATGACACTTCCGTATGCTGCATAAATTCCACATAAATTATAATTTAAAGGTAAATACCAAAAAGAATCTTTATTTATTTTAGGACAACCTACGTCTGTGTTTGCAAGTGGTATATTTTCCGGAGGACCACCTCCACTCCATACAATATTATCTATATTATTCATAGATCCTAAATAAGTTGTTTCACGCTCCATTTCTGATAAAAAATTACTCGCGTAAACGTTTTTACCCGCCCCTCCACATACTTGTCCTCTTTCTAAAGGTTCTCCTGTAATTAATGGTGGATCTGTTGGAATGATCGCACCAGGTCTTTTATATTCTTCTCTCCATCGTAATCCGGTATCGATCGCTTCATTCGGACATCCTTTTTTACCGCGCATAGATCCTACATGACCACCATACCACTGTGCAATTCCTAATTCATTTACATACATATGAACACCATTCACAAAACGAATATTTTTATTCAAAAATCGATTATGTTTCGGATTTATATGTCTATTATAAATTAATGTTTTTTTCATCATTTCTGTTTTAACCTTTTTAATCTCTTTTAAAATTTTGTTATACTGATTTTGTAATAAAATAAATCTTTCTTTATCCAATTCTGTTTTATTTAGGGTTAATTTTGACTCTTTTGACAGTTTATTCGTGTTATCTGTTTGGGTTAATTGCATATCTTTTGTATCAAAACTAAGTGTTTTCATATTATCAAATCCTTCTATTTCATTTTCATTTACAATATTATTCGGTTTTCTAAATAGTTTTGTTTTGTTTCTGTAAAAATCAGTTCCTTGTTTCAATGATATATTATTCATGGTTAATATATCATTATATTTATTTTTTAGTTATAGACATCGCAACTAATACACAACCTAATCCCAATATACCCCAGAACATATAGTCATAATTATCTTTTAAAACGTTTATATCACTTGTATCTTCAATTCTCTGCATCATAGGATTTTCACTCTTTAAATCCTTTATCTTTTTAGCAATAGTTTCAAACTCTTTGACTGTTTTAGAATTCTCTATACTATTTTTCATACTTTGCTGAGTAACCGTTTGGTCATTTGTTTTAAAATCAGCACTACTAATACCCAATTGACTTGCTAATGATGATAATCTATCTTCAATCTGTGAAAGTTTTTGTTGATCAACTGAATTTGCTTTTGCTAACCCATACTTTTCATCCATATTAATATTTCCAGCAGAGGGTATCGTCTTGAAAAGATAAGAGTCTATATTTGTTATAGATTTTGGAACCCCGGATGGAGTACTATTTGGTATTTTATCGCGAATATAAGTTTTTGTACCATTTGAAAAGGTGAGGTCTGATGGATTTGAACTAGTATTTTTAGTCCAGCATGTACTTCCAGATAATACAAACCCAGCGCAATCATCTGTTTGGTTACATGTTTGTTTACAATCATCTTCGTTCGTATTACTAATCGCATCGCCTAAATTATTACCTGGTGCCCAATTACTATTATTAAATTTCGTATATTGATTATAGAATTTATAATTAGTGTCGGAATATAATAATGCTTCCCCATTTTCATTTATATAAGCAATTTTTCCCAATTGGCTAGGATCACCTACTTCAGACATTTTATATAATCCAATCGCACCAACACCTCCCATATAGTTTCCATCTGAATCTTGAAGACTATTTGGTCCAATAGTAGATGTGTATAGCACTAGATTTCCATCAGACTGCATTATAAGTTGTAACTTTCCATCAGAACTATAGATAAACTCATTTGGATATAATATAAAACCATTATCCGAACCCGACGTTCCATTAAATCCGTTATACACCCAATCTGACCCATATTTACCTTTACTTGAATCCCAATTTGGATTGGAATCTTGTGTTTTTCCATTTGTACCCGTTGACCATATACCCCCTTGGTTATCGGCTTGCGATTGACCACGATAAATAACCATATTTCCGTCAGTTTGTAAAATAATAAAACAACCAAAACCTGGTTGCGTTCCATAAATCGCATTTGACCAACCACCCCCAATAATATTACCCGAAGAATCTTTGCTACAATTACTCGCTAATCCTGAATTTGTTATTTGACTTAAGTCTGAAGATGTTGAACACCAACTATTATCTTGTATTGCAAAAAAACTTTGAGAATTATCTTGTGCATATGATTTACAAGTATCAACCGTATAATCATATTGTTGTGGTCCGCCCGAAAACGATCGTGGTTTTCCCCACTGCGCCGCATCTTGATAACAACCCCAATAATTACTATTACTAGGACCCTGACTAGAATAAATAGACTGATCGCTAGAATTAAATACTTCTAATGTACCCAAACTGGTTAATTTCGCATAAGCACCTGGATTAGAACCTGTAGTATTGGATGACCATAATGCTGTTGTCGATACAGTTTTATAACTAATACCGGGATTTGTAGTACTAACATAATCGTTTGTTAATGCACAATAACCTTGACCTGTAGAACTGTTACCATTTTCAATACCAAAATATTGATAACCAGTATTTTCAGCAACATTCATACAATCGTTGAATGACATGGATCCAGAACTACCTCCTGACGCGGAGATTTGTATATCAGTAATTGCAGTAGATAAATCGCCAGATGAATTCGTTCCGACAAATCCAATTGTATTAGAACCATCTTGCGATACAGTAAATGTACTCGTCATAACTGTCCATGAATTTACTGGTGGAGTAAACGTATCAAATGTTATACTATTTAATTGTAAATTGACTGGGTTCGCTCCAGTACCAGGTCTTCCACATGCATAAAATGTTAATGTATATGTTCCAGATGCCATATTTGAAATTGTTTGTCCAATATAACCGGTGTTTTGAAGACTACAACACTGATTACCATTTGGATAAGGTATTGGATATCCCCACGCTGTTGAATTATTTAAAAGGACTCCTCCGTAAAAAAGCCATCCTGGAACCGTACTACTATCAACAGATGCCGCACTACCTAAATATTGATAACTATTATCGGCTATAGTTGGACTACTGAAATTCGGATTTTGAACCACTACTGGATCTGGTGGCGCTCCACCAGACCATGTAAGATTAGCGCTCCCGTTATCAATATAGCTGTTATCATAAGTGACAGTTGTATCCGAAACTATTTGGTTTACATAAACATTCTTACCAGATAATCCACATGCTTGACCATCTGTAGAACCAGACATAGGTGTACCTGTTATAAAAGGAGGGGTTGTGGGTAGTTTTGCTCCGGGCGACGCCCACGTATTGTTCCATTCGTCACTAGCAAAAGTCGTATCTATATTTGATTGAGTAGGACATCCTAATTTACCCACAGAATTCCAGTTTGGATACCATTTTGCGATACCTTCATGCGTGATAAAAAATATACCTTGTCCAATTTGTAAATTCTTACCAAGATATTTATTATTTTTGAATTTTGAATATTTTTTGGTATTTTTTACTAAATTGATCTTTGCTTTATTATATTCTTTTAATAAACTCTTATATTCATGTATTAATTCAGCGTTTTGTTTAGAGTTAAACTTTGTATTTTTTAAAACATCTTGCGATGACTGTGACATACTAGTTGTTTCAAAAGATTCTTTCATATCTTCCTCTTGATGATTAAACGTATTCATAGTAATTTCTTTTTGTAAATGATTAAATTTATATCCTTGCTGTGATAAAATAGATTGATTTTCTTTCATATATTATATTAATAATATATGAATTTTTTATTTATATTTAATTAAACCCTAAACTAATGAATATAATGCTAAATAAAAAAACTACTTCTGAATAAAAATATTTACCTCCACCACCTTTTTGGCTAACTGGTGTAGAAAATTTAAAAAATAGAAAAAGACATAAAATTGCTAGAAATGTAAAAATTATATAGTGATAATAGTACATAGTAGTAGTTATTTCTGATTCTTTACGAGCTTCTTCAACTGATCTATTTTCGTGGACTAGTCGCGCAATTTCAGCTCTTTCGTTTTGTAACATATTATCATTTGCTAGTAATAATTTCATAGTAGATTGATTATCCTTTGCGGAATCATTAAATTGCTTTACTGTATTTCGATTATTATGAATAATTTGTTGGTTAATATTCATTAATTTACTATTAATTTTCTCTAATTCTTCACCATATTGTTGAGTACTTTGCGAACTTTCTCCATTATTAACCGCGTCTATATATTCTGAATAAGTATTTTTATATTTATCTAATAATTCATTAAATTGGTTCATTAAATTTTCATTACTCATTATATAATTATAGTAGAAAAAGTAATTTATATAAATAGTTATAGCCGAATATTCGAAAAAATACTAGTCGCACCAGATATTCCGCTATACATACCACCACTTTGTTTTGGTGACACTTTTCCTGTATACATTATTGCTGCAATACATAAAATTGCTATTAAAAATAATAATATATATGCATAATAGTGACTGGTTGTTTGTATAGATTCGCTTTCATTTACTTCATTTATCTCTCGAACTTCTCTTTGAACTTTACGAATTGCGATTTTTTCTTTTTCTAACATTTTTTGCATCATTATCATTTCCTTTGAGCTTAGTTGTGAATTTTTTAATAACTTATCGTATTTGGGTTGTCCTTTATGATTAATCATCGTTAATAATTGACTGTTTAATCCATTCAGTTTATCATTTAATTTTTCTAATCTGTCTGCTGATGCACCTAGTTCAGGTAATATAGCTGTTTTTTCCTGTGATGGTAATATTTCACCATCGCTATATAATTTACAACTATTATCTGTTGAATTAAAACTGGCTCCTGTGCACGTCATATCACTGGAACAAAGAGCTTTACATTTTTCTAAACTCGAATTTGTGTTATCAGAAATTAATGTACCAAAGTAAGAGGCATTTGAAATCGTCTTCATACTACGTGGTTTAATACTTGCAAGTGATATAATACAACATGAATTTGATAGTAGTCCGTCTGCCCAGCTTTGGGTATTATTCATATTTATTGTATTATAATCAGGATGCATATATGTGTATCCATACCACCCACTATTTCTACCTGCACCAAAAATATTATTATTTGACGAAATCGTTAAATCATTAAAGTTTGCCCAACTTCCTGTCATTTGTTTCCAATTTTGGTTTGCTAGATTTTTATAAGAGTCTTTTTTATAAATATAATTATCGTTTAAGCCAATTCCCCATAAACTATTATCAGGAGCTAGAGTAATGGTACGAATCGGAATATTATCGGATGATTGAGCTCCTACCCAAGAATCTCCTTCACTTGCTTGAGTGTAAATTCCACCACCTCCACCAACTCCTATCATCCCTCCTTCTGGAGTTATAACTGCAGAAAGAATTCCTCCACCTCCCATATTCCATGTCTGCCAATCACCTTCAATACTGGTTTTATATACGATTTGAGCACCACCATTACACCCTATTAATAATTTATCTCCGTAACCTGGATTGATAGTAAATATATTATTGTTAGAATTATCATCTATTTTATGCCAACCAGCATCTTTATACATCCATAAACTACCTAATCCGTATCCATTTGAGTGTTCACCTCCTCCTGTCCCTAAACCAAATAATACTTGTTTATCTTTCCCTGCTAAATGTTTAAGATATTGTTGTTGTTCTTTATTATACATAGCCAAAGTACGTTGAAATTCCAATTTTAAAGTTTCTAAATCTACAGAAGTTGTCAAAATGTTTTCTTTACTTGGATTAAAACAAGTGCCTAATTGTCTATCTTTACCAATTGGTATAAAATTACCACATTTTGGTAAATCTTGCGGACACATATAATCTGGATCTCCTTTTTGTCCAAAATCAGTTTTACACTGTATTCTACTATTTTTATCGTTATTCATATTAATATATTAGATTTTTATTTGAATATATTAATACATACTACTTAGTATCTTGATATAACTAGTTATAGTTTTATTTCACGTGGTTTAAATACCATATTAATTATTCCTCCAGCAGCAATTAATGAAAGAAAAAGAGCCCAATTTTTTAAGTATTGTATTTCATAAATTGTTTCATAATCACCAATTCGTTCAATGGAAGTATCTGCTATTTCATGTAAATGAAAATATTTTCGTTTTAACTTATTATTTTCTACTCTCAATTTTTTAATTTCTTTATTAAAAAATAATAAATAGTTGTTCATCTTATTTGTATTACTATGGGCCGCATTTTTATTATCTAATAATTCAGATGAAAAAGAATGTATCTGTGATTGTGATTGAGAATACAAATTTTCCCCTTCATCATAAGAAGGGTTCATAAAATGAGATATAAAACTTCGTTTAAATTCCATCATTAATGGCGGCATTTTTTTTAATTCGTTACGTAATTTTTCTTTTAATGATTCAGGAGTTACCATATTATTCAATAGTTCGTTTACATCATTATCAACTTCGTGAAAATTATTAGGACGTCCCATAATATATATATATTATGAATATAATTAAAAACATTTATCTAATTCATTTATTTGTTTGAAATATTTTACCAGTTGGCTATAACTTCCTATAAATTTATCGTCTAAAAAAATAACCGGAAACAAAATTGTCTTTTCTCTTGTACGTTTTTTTAAAAACTTTATAAACTCGTCATGATTATTTATCAAATAGTCTTGACAATCGATATATTCATATTTTCTATTATTATCATCTAATAATTCTTTAACTTTTCTACAGTTTTTACATCCAGGTTTTCCATAAATTGTAAATATTTCTTTTAAAGGAGATTGAAAATCCATAATAGTATGTATTATTATGGATTATTCTTTATATTAATATCACCGGTTTGAATATACAGTGAGAATGAATATGCTTATTTATTGTGATTGGTTCTATGCTTTTTTTTCGTTCGATGTTTCTTTTTGTTTCGTTTTCTTCCTTTTTTTGTAGTTCTCATGCCTCCTTTTTTATCTTCCATAATATCTTTATACCAAGCATTTGATTGAAAATCGTTAATTAGATTTTTATATTCGCTCTGTTCGGACTCGGTAAGAGTTTGATTGTTTATTATTTTATTGAGTACATATTGCCCTTTCTGATACGTTTCAAGAATTGCTTTTTCATATAAAGCTTTATCGTATTCAAGTTTTTTTTGTTTTGCTTCCGAAAACTTTATAAACATATGTGTGGCACGGTTTTGTGGGAAATAAAAACTGCAAGTCGGGAAACATTTATCGATACTTTTTTGATTGTATTGGAAATCGTTGAATTTGACGTCGCCTTCCGGTCCACGTGCATTTACAGTAGGTGTTTTGCCTTCTTTTGGAGTAAATCGAGTTAATAAGTGGTAGGATTCTGTTCTGGATTTTAACACTTGAACGTGTGTAAATCGAGCATAATATGGATGGTCGTTTTCACGTGTATTACGCTTGTTTATATTGATTTCTTCACATTTACCACTTGCAAAAATAAAAAATGGTTTAGTATTTGGATTGTTTGATTGCATATACACCCTTCTAGGTAAGGGTTCAATAATATAATAATATTTTCCGATCTCTAAATTATTTTCAGGAATTTTATTCTGGTTTGCTTTTTGCATCCATTCTGTACGCGGAGTAACAGGTGTGTCTAATGTATATTCTATTAATCGGTCTCCCTTTGGAGATGATGGGGGTGATCCATCTGGAGAATGACTCATATATATAATTACGATAGATATTAAATATTATAGATAACCATATAAATCTTGCCCCCATCCGATTGATTCATCTGTTCTTGTTATACTTAAATGATAACCATTAAATTTATAAGTAAATGTATCTTTATAATCATGAATAAATTTTAAATGAGTATCTTTTGGGTATATTTGATCTAACTTTATAATTTTGGTATTTGTTTCACTACTTCCTATTATTATACTATCAACAAACGGATATTTATTTAGTTTATAATCAGATATCGATGAATTATTTGGATAATCCAACCCGTTAATTGGTAATAATGTTTTATTTTTTACTGGAATACCTACTATATTGTTTTTATTAATATAGGTAATTTCTAATACATCAGGAATATTATTTTCAATACCCGAATGATTATTTCCATGAGCGTGTACGATATAATGAGTTTGATTAAGTTTTTCTAAGCATTTAATTTTATCAATTAATGGAGACCCCCAAGTATTGTCATTTATTCCGTGAAATTCTATGGCAATTTGTTTAAATTTTTTTAATTTATCTTGGGTTAAAGATAATAACCATGGATATTCACCCCCTTCTATATCTATACTTAAAAATATTTTATCATATTTATCAATTAAGTAGTTTAAATTTGTATGATTATTATCATTTACATTAGAAATATTTTTTTTAATAAAGGTTATATCTTTCGTGAAATGCCATGGATAATCATCAATAGTTCCATCAAAAGCAAAAGAATTATTTTTCCCAATATTTTTATATAAATTTAAAAAATCCCTATCGAAACTTGCTTCGTTTGATACTCCGCAACTAATATAACAATTATAATCTCCTTCCAGATTACAAATTATATATCCACCATCGTGTTTATCTCCTAATCTCAATTTATCTGAGTAATTAAATACTTCTAATAAATGTTTATACATATTTTACATATAAACATATATTTATTTTTTGCATAAAAAAAATATAAAAATTAAATTTGTCCTATTCTAAAATTTCAATATTAGAAATCATTTTAATTTACACAAACGCGATAATAATTACTTTCAATTGCCGTTTTACTACTCCTTTTTATCATACATACTTCATTTGGTCTCATACAAATAGCTCTAGAAACCGGATCAAATCTAGATATTTGGGGTAATTGGTTTTTATTATTTATATTATATTTTTTCATCATCTCACTTATATCATCTTCATTTAATTTTATATGTTCAGGTACAAGCGAGTGATTTAAAATATTAAATTGTAATCGTTTTAGGGATTCTATTATAATAAATATACCTTCTTCTTCCCATATTTGCTTTAATTCATTTAACATGGTTTCATTTGGTTCGTCTTTAATAATTATATATAAGACGTCATTTTTTGTTAACATCTCCTCTATAACAAATAGATCTTCAATCATTTCATGAATATTTTGTGGTAACAATCTACCTAAATAATATCGAATATAAATTTTTTCGGATATTTCTTTATTTCTTTTTTCTAAAATAAGATCTAATTGATTATTTTGTCTTAAAATATTTACTTCATTTACGCCAAAATTTTCAAAATTGGAGATGTCATAACCTTGTTTATCCATTAATTCCAAAATTATTTTTCGAGAATTAAAAATATCATTTATTAGAATAGGTGCCTGAGCCATTATATATTTGTTATATGTATTAATTTTTACATATTTAAATCAATTTTTTATTTAATATTCACTATTTTATTCGTATCATCTGTTTTATTATTAAGACTTTCAGTGTTTATTGAAATAATCTTTTTATCTTCTTTATTATTTTCATCTTTTTCATCAGAACCATCTTTTACAGGAATTTCGGATAAATCTTCTACTTCTAAAATAGTTTTGGGCTCTTCTTTTTCATTTGATTGATTATTTTCGATTGAATTTGTAGATTCAGCATATTCAGGAGAAACATAATCGGATGGAGGAGTGATTTCTGTAGAGACCGTTACATCTGGAGAAGCGGCTGGATCAAATTGCGGCGAATCACTAGGAATTTCTTCTATCTCTTGTTTTACAGATACATTCGGTAGCTGAGATATATCTGTTGGATTATAAATAGACGATGTCTGTGTATCACTACTTTCAATTGGAGGTTTTAAAAATGGAGTATCTACCTTACCTTCTTGAAATTTATCTTTTTGTCGTAATAATAAATATGATTGTTTATCATAAATTTCTTTTAATATTTTTTGTTGAATCATCATAGGTTGCTGTATTAACCACCTTTGATCTTTTTTACTTAATGATCCAATTATATCATATGGAGGAGGGTACTTTGTCACCATTTTTTTTGTTCCGTCTTCCAGTGTTTCTTCTTTATAAAAGGTCTTAGATGGATCTTCTAACATATCCTGGGTTAATTCTGGTTTTAAAGCATCCTCACCAGTTTCGCTTCCGGTTAAACTATATTTTTTCTGATCATCTGTAATCTTTAGTACGTTTACTCCTTCAAAAGGATTATCGCTCTCACTTTCTACCTCAATTTTATCTCGTTTGGTTTTTTTTCTTTGCAGTGCTAGACGAACTAACGATCCATAATGTAGAACAGACTGTTCTAAAGTATCTTGTTTATTTAATAATAATACAGGATTAGATGAATATGACATACTTTCTATTCTATTTATATTTTCATCAGTAATAATTCTCATTTGTATATTCATAACCTCTAACTCTTGAATAAATAATTTTAACGCATAAGGTACTCTTAAAATACTAAAAGATCGACCATATCTACTTACATTTTCAACATTCATTTTTCCATCAGATGTTGTAGAAAATTTAATTGGCCCATCTGCTAATGGACTCAAAAATAAATTTTTGGATTTATTATAGATAGCCAAACAACCTGTTTTATTACAAACTGCAATAAAATATTCATCTCCTCTTACTAAAAACGATTCATTCAAAAAATAAGACATGCCATGCGCTAAAACACCATCGCGTTCCATTTCTCCAATACGTAATCCTCCATCATTTGCGCGCCCCTGTACCGGTTGTTTAGTTAGTACGTTATTTGGTCCTCTCGCACGATAATTTATTTTATCTTTAGTCATATGTTTCAACCGCATATAATAGGTTGGACCGATATAAATATCGGATGCAAGAGTTTCACCGGTCATTCCATTATACATAACTTGATTACCACTAGAATTAAAACCTGCTTTCACCATTAAAGGTGCATATGTAGTATAATTAATACCTTTTATTTTGAATGCGGTACAGTCGCCAAAAGCACCATAACTCGTACATAATTTTCCAAATAACGATTCTAATATTTGTCCAATAGTCATTCGTGAAGGGATAGCATGAGGATTTATAATTAAATCTGGTTTCAATCCGTCAGAAGTAAAAGGCATATCATTTTCAGGAATAATCAAACCAATTGTTCCTTTCTGACCAGCTCGTGAGGCCATTTTATCGCCTATAGCTGGAATACGTTCCTCGCGAATTCTCACTTTTGCGGTATTAAACCCATCTTCATTATTTGTGATAAACGCCTTATCAACAAATCCTAGTTGACCTTTTTTAGGTTTGACAGAATCATCTATCCATATATCTTGGTTTTCCATATTAAATTGTATTTTTCCTATTACAATAGTTTTATCATTTAACTCAGTACCCTCTTTTATCATACCGTAATCATCTAAATGGCTATAATCGTATCCTTTTTTTTTATTGATAACATTATTTTTTTCTACACTTGCAAATTTAGAATTTTTTAATCCAGTAACTTTTGAACTTTCTTCATGATCTTCATACATAGAAAAATAAGTAGTACGAAACAGTCCTCTATCAATAGAACCTTTATTGATCAAAATAGCGTCTTCAACATTATACCCAGTATAACTCATAATTGCTACAATTGTATTTACACCATATGGTTGTTCTTCTTTATTTAAATACTCAAGATAACGCGATTTTACTAGAGGTATTTGACCACAATTTAATAAAATACCTGATTTATCTATACGAGATGCAAAGTTACTATGATACACAGATACAGCTTGTCGACTTTGTCCGCATGAAAATGAATTTCTAGTTCCGGGATTATTTTCTGGATAAATAATTTGATTTCCCATAACTCCTAATAAAAAAGACGGATCAACTTCTAAATGAGTATAATATTTTGACTTTTTTAAATCATCCGGTTGAACCGCTATAAAAGAAGTTTCTTCTTCGTTAGCATCTAAATATTCTAATACCGACTTATTTTTTTCTAAATTATTTCTTACTATATCATCGTCTTTATTTAAATCTGGATATAAATCAAATAGATTAAAAACAGTATTATTTTTATAGTGATAATCGTCTGGTTTTTTTTTAGTACCCGATATGAGAGATTGCCAATCTATCGTTTGATTTTGAATCATTTCAATAATTTCTTTTCGTTTATAACTGACAGTTTCATTTTCAATATAATAAATAGGTCGGATTAATCTTCCGGCGTCAGTATAAATATAAATTTCGTTTGTTTCATATAAAAACGTAATACTACTATGAACAGATATGATACCATTTCTTCTATATAGCCTCATTTTTTTCACTAATTCAATTGGGTTATCAATAACCCCTATCCAATTACCATTTACAAATATTTTCGTTGTGTTTGCGATATATTCTTGAGAACATTCCATTAATAATTTAATAGGGGTATTAAAACGAAACCAATCAATTATAGGTTTTGATGAAGCTCCACTGGTAATAGAGGCGCTTATTGCTAAATGTTTATGTAATCCAATATTTCCACCATCTGGAGTGTCAATCGGATCTATAAATCCCCACTGCGATCCGTTCAATAATCGGGGACCAACTACCTTTGCATTAGAATCAAGCGGTAAATTGAGTTTACGCATATGCGATATAAAACTATTCCAACTCAATCTATTTAAATCCTGGACTACTCCCAATCGTTTTGTATGTGATTGAGATCCCCAATTTCCTTTGAATGCTTTCTTAAAACCGGTTTCTAGAGTTCGTTCTTTGAAAAATGATTTAAAATTACTTTCTATTAAACTCGTAAAATTATTATTATATTTATCTGCTTCTTTGGGGCGATCTGTTTTTTTTTGTTTATCTTTTATACTTTTCTCTCCTTCTTTATATTCGCCTTTATGATAGTAATATTCTTCATCGATTTTTTTCGCTATTTCCTTTTTCTGAATAAGATAATACTCTCGAAATAAATCGTATAATAGCGTACCAACTAATTCAACGCGTTTAAATCTAAAATTATCACGATCAGTCGGACGATTTTCTTTATTAAATACTTTCAATAAACTAAATGACATATAACCTAGATAATATGCTTTGTCTAAAAAATTTAATTCTCCTATATGAGGTAAGAAATAATCTGATAAAATTTCCATTACACTAGAAACGGTTCCTCGTTTTGTAAAGGTTGCTATATATTCTAAAGCGGTTTGTTGATTAAATATCTTATTTGCATCATGAATTGAAGGTATGAAAAATTGCATATAAGACTTGTTTTTTCCCAAGTCTAACAAGCAATATTTTATAATACTTAAATCAGATTCTACTCCTAATGCTCTCATTACAATAAATAATGGCATTTCTTTTTTTACATTAGGAACTGTAACTACCAATTGATTATTAGATAAATTAGGTGATGGTGCTACAACTTTAACTGCTGTAGTTCGAATTGGTTTGGAGGAATCTTCTGAAACCGATCTAATTTCGGCAGAATAACTATATGTATCATCTGATTTATTTTTTTTAATATTCAATATATTTTCCGCGAATTTTTCTTGTGGTACAATAACTTTTTCTTTTCCATCTATAATAAAATATCCACCATAATCATTTCTACATTCCCCCATATTGAATCTAATATCACGCGATAATCCATCCAAAATACATAAATTTGATTGAATCATAATAGGAAATCTACCTAGATAAATTTTTTCCAACGTTATCGTATGATCTATTCTCTCGCCATCTTCATAATAAATAAAATCTACGTCTACATCGTAATGGATTGTTATACCATATGTCATATTTCTTAACCTCGCATCATTCGGATACATATAATGTGTGTTATTTTCGTCATAAATAATGGGCTTACCTAAATAAATTTTATCACCTTGTTTACCACCTAAATATAAAAAACATTCATTTTTAAACTCTTTTCCTTCATCTCTTTCTTGAAACCTGATAGGATTATTCTCATAAAAGATACGATTTATACCAGAATTAAAAAAATTATTATAAGAATCCAAATGATGTGCTACTAATATTTCCGGATTATCATTAAAATACGTATCTATAATTTTCCAAGATAAATTTGTTATATCATCATTCATTTATATAATATAAATCATATTTTTTTAAAATATAATTTTCATTTATTAATAATTGGATTATATAATTATGTATAAAATAAAATGTTTTAGCGATTTTACCGACAGTAATACTTGTAAATTAAACTTTGAAAAAGCATGTAAAGTTAGTAAAAATAAGCTATACGGAAAAAAATATTTATTTACAAACGATGAAGATTATACCCATGTAATTATAATTAATCAAGCGATGCCAATTTTAAACGTACCCAAAGAGAATGTTATAGGGCTTGCTTTCGAACCATACAATATATTAAAGCCAACAAAATTATTTATTATTTATGCAAAAAAATGTATAGGTAAGTATTATATAGGTAATACTAAAAGCTTACCAGAACCGTTTGTGGAGGGTTTTTCATTTTTATGGTATAGCTCTCCCGAACGTTCTATATCTTTTAAAAATAAATGTATGTCTATTTGTTTTAGTACAAAATCATCCGCTCCTGGTCATATTTATAGACATGTGTTGGTAAGCGAAATCTTAAAACAAAATTTACCGGTTGATATTTATGGTAGAGGTTGTAAACTTTACAGCGGTAATCAATTGAAAGGAGAATTTGAAGAATATGAGCCATATAGTGAATATAAATTTACTATTTGTATTGAAAATTGGATGGAACCTCATTATTTTTCAGAAAAAATAATTACACCTATGTTATGTAATTGTATGCCAATCTATATTGGATGTTTCAATATAAATAATTATTTTCCAAATAAAGTAATTAATATGGCAGGAAATTTAGAAGATGATATTTCTTTAATAAAAAAAATATTAGATTCACCTGATGATTATTATCGAAAAACATATAAAATACAAAACAAAATAAATTTAGTTAAAAATATTGACACTTTATTCAGTAAGAATATCCTTCAATCTTAAAATGGTGTCATATACAGATGTTTCTCGTTTCCAATTTCCACCACCTCGAAAATGAAAAAATTTATTATAATAAATTTCGCAATAAAAAAACCCATTCTTATTTCTTGAATCTGTTTTCAAGAATTCAAAGAGTTTATCATTCTTCAATTTATTATTTGATTTGTTCCAATTGAGAGAACTCAAATGATTTATAAAATAAATACCACCTTTTTGTAAATTAGATAATTGATAGTTCATAAGCCACTTATTCATCATACCACCCGTATCAGTATTATAACTACAGTGCCAATTCATTTTATTCATGTCTAACTTCGGTGTATTAAAATAATATAAACCATTCCATATATAATGGTAGTGATGTCTATTTTGTAACACTACTGCGCCGTCATAACTTTCGAATTCATCTATCGAAAAATCATCGATCAAAAACATATCGCTATCTAATAGTAAGTATTTATCTGGATTTTTCTTTTGATATTCTAATATAAAATTCATCGCGACTGCGGTACGGTAACTCGCATTTTTTATTTTTTTTTGATTATCGTTAGAAGGAATCTCAATACACTTAATATTATATTTTTTACATATATCTGTTATTTTCTCTCTTAAAGTTATATCGTTAAAATTGGAAAAGTCAGGAAACGTTTTTGCATCGTTGAAAACAATAAATTCATATTCAGACTTCATATATTTTTGTAGGGTATGAAATTGAATTTCGATAAAAACCGGATTATTTACTGCAGATGTAATTATTTTCATTTAAAAAATTAAAATAATTTAAAATAAATATTTAATCGCTTAAATATTTTTACGAGTTTTTTTATTTTGATTATGATGTCTTTTCGTTTTCTTTTTATTTTGTTTACCTAATAATGTCCAAGGCTGTGAAGGACGATCGTATATATAATCTTTAAAATTTCTCCATTGGAGATGTTTTTTAAAGAAGTTTTTCGCATTAAATGCTGTACCGCAAGAACTTCCCCATCGACCATAAAATTGTAGTTTTCGCGCTAGTTTACTATCTACTGCTACTCCGTCTACGGCACCTTGTGGCTGGAATGGAACAGGTCTACCGGGTTGAGACATATATTTACGATCATCCATTTCATAATGAGAACACACCGTTCTTGAACTTGGATTTATTTTATGTACATATACATCATAATGATCTGCTATTATTTTTTTTGCAATATTTACATCCAATTTTCCTTTATATTTATTCATTAATTCATAAATACGAACATTTCGAGCACCTTGATGACGTCTTGTGTCATAAAATCCTGTATTTGAACATTCTAAATTACGAATACGTGGATCGAATGGAGCATTAAATCCAATAAAATAACCATTTTTACTTTTTTTAACGTCTACATATTTTAAGCCCAATTCTAGCCTCATTATTTCTTTCGTGTTAATATCTCCGATTAACCATGCATTTGCATAATCGCCCGAATTTCCGTCGGTAAAGTATTTTATATTATCATCTAAAGAATTTGAATATTGCATCGCTTTTCTTGCTCTTAAAAAAAGAGGGGTGTTATTTTTAAAACTTGAAAATCCTCCAAAAGTGGTTTCTGTTCCAATAATTCCAGCCGATGAAAGCCAAAAATCAGTTCCACTCCAAATCCATCCAGGACTAGTTTGATAAATAATTTCGTGACCTTTATCGGGTTTTATTTGTACTACACATCTTGCATATTGTTGATCAATAAACTCTGCAAATGAATTATGAGCACATACTATTCCTCCATCTTTTGTCCAATCTTTACCAACTGCCATAAATGCGCTGCATTTATCTGGAGCACCTCCTTCTTTTGCACCGACTCCACTACCCGCAGGGAATAAAGTAGATATCCAGTACGGTAAAGAGCAATAAAAATTCCATGCTACCATTTCTTCAAATGTAGTTTTCCCTCCTGCCTCATTCACTCCTGCAACAATTCCTTCGATTTCTTTTTTAAATTCTAAATATGTGTTATCTTCGTTAAATGATTTATTTACATCTTTAAAAATACGTTTAACTAAATAATCCCATTTAAGTCCATATGATTCATACACATTAAAATCTAACATATGTTGTATTTTTGTAAACTCGTCAGCTATCTGACGTCCATATGCTTTTCCTCTTTCAAACGGAGCACCTTCTATATATATATATAACCACCCTTTTTGCTCATAACAAAGGCCACTTTTCATTATATATATATATCACTATTAAAATTGATTAATATAAGTCCAATTAAAACAAAAAATAGTAAAAATGGAAATAATACTAAAAGCCATGAAAACGTCGTATAACCATCTTTACAAATTAAATTTAAAATATATGTCCAAAATAAAATATAAACTAGTTTTGCTATAAATAATATAATCGTATTTGGACAATTACAAGAATATATACCTATTTTATAAGAAGTAAGTATTCCAAAATTTTGTATCAACATGAGTATATAAACGAATATCGATATATAAAAATAAAACATAGCTGGAGCGCATAAATCCTTTACTGATTTTGGAAATGCCATATACAATATACTCAGAAAAAAATTAAGTATATAAATTATAACTTACTGGATCTCGTGTAAGTTGGTCTTTATACGGTAAAGGATTAACTGGTGCTTCATATCCATTAATAGCATTATACGTAGTTCCGAAATTATAAGGAATCATATTACCTAAATTATTGAAATCACCGAGCAGATTACCAATACCTCCCCCTTTTTTATTTTTACTATTTTTCCCACCTTTATATGTGAAAGGAGGTTGAGCTCCTATATCTAACATTTGACGCGAAATATCTACGGGCTTATATGTATTATATGCTAAATGATTATTATTCATAGCAATACCATCTACACCAGGCCACGTACTAACGTTGGGAGTCCATGGACTACCTAATAATCCATTAGGATAAGGTAATCCATTATTTGATTGAGATGACCCTCCTCTTTTCTTTTTACTCTGTTTTTTTGATTTACAAATAGAACATTTACATCCTTTTCTATGTTTACAGGTAGATAGTATATGATGCGTTTTTGTACCCCCTGTCTGTGGCACTAAAAAATTAAACCCACCTGCAGCTGGTCCTTGAGCAGGGTAAGCACGATTTAAATTAGTATTTGAATTACTTCCTGTATAAGCTAAATTAGTATTTGTAACAGTAGGAACATTATTCGAAGGATAAGCTAACGTACTGCCTCCCAAATATTTTTTTGACTTATTCTTATGTTTTCTATTTGGTTTTTTATTTTGTTTTTTAGATCTTCCCATAATTATATATATTACGGAGAAATTTATTCTATATCCACATGAGTTAAAAAATGCCGCCTACAACACATTCTTGTAAAATTTAAATCATCTAAAGTTTCTCCTTCAGGTGTTTTATCGTTGAAATCCGTTGTCAAATAAACTACTTTATCTAGATCTGTTTTCCCAGAGGTATTTGATAATTTCTTTTTTCGAACTTGCTCCAAATAAAATCTATATTTATTTGCAATAACATTACCACACGTAAAACATTTAACAGGTATAATCATATCTAATATTATATGTGATGATTATATTTAAATCGTTTCATTTTTTTATTTTTATTTAGTATTTGTATTTTTAAATTATCTTAATAATCTATATACGATGGATAAAAAATATAATAAACAACATGGTGGATTACCCCAAGATTTATTTATGCAATTAGTAGCATCCTTTATGGTAAATAATCCTAAAGCAACACATAATGATATATTTATCTTTAAAAGAAAACTAAGTCAGATGTCTAACCGTATTGAAATATTTACAGATAGAACTAGAATGAGTTGGGTTAACAGATTTAATACTGATCCGCACAATTTTGAACCCCGAACTAAATTACAGGTAATGCAAATGGTTGGATGGACTTTATTAAATACTTTTAGAGGAGGTGTTGACGCTGGTAATAACCCAAGAATAATCTATGGTGGATTTATTAGAGATTATATTTTACGAAATTGGGCTCCGAATGATATTGATGTTCAATTATATCCCACTCCTGCGGAACAAACACCCACATTTTATAGTGATTTATATGACCAATTACTCATAGATTGGCCAACTGCGATGAAAATAACTATTAGTAATAGTCAGTGTCGGAATTTAAATTTACTTGAAAATTGTGATTTACCTCATGAACGTTTAGCAAATTTTCAGAGAAATAGCATTCCAGTCGTTATATTATTTTTAACAACAATAATGAAAGAAGATAATAGTAACGAGCCCAGTCATCAGTTTTCTTCAGATATGAATGATTCAAAAATGCAAAAAGTATTAAATATTGATTGTCAACCTAAAAATTTTCAGTTGACTCCCTATATGGAAGGACCAGGTGTTACCAGTGATGTGGAATCATTAGGTTTAACAAGAGATGGATTGATTATAAAATGTTCAGGTTTAATACGAGATGATTCACCGTTTAGTAATTTATATGAAATTATTTATCATGCTTTAACAAATACAGCAATTTTTTATTTAAAAATTGATAATCCAATCGATATGACTAGAGCTAGTCCAGGGGAACGAGCTAGGAGATTAACAGAGCGTGGGTTTAATGTTAAAAATAGAAATGGTGTGATACCTTTTTACAAATATTGTAAAAACCCTTTTCCTGATTCTTCTGGGCTTTGGACTTTTGAAATGCCTCAAAGAAGTTATGATAAACAAGTAATAACTACATTTATTGAAGGAACATTGAAAAGAACTGAGGTCAACGATGTTTTTAACGATCTAAAACGTAGACAAGGAATAGGTAATACTCAGACGAATGTATTTAGACCTCGCACGCCTACTAGAGCCAGAACACCTGGCAGAAACCCATTCGCTCTTGGTACGGGAATGGGTAACGCTCAGACGAATGAATTTAGATCTCGCGCGCCTACTAGACCCGGAACACCTGGTAGAAACCCATTCGCTCTTGGTACGGGAATGGGTAACGCTCAGACGAATGGATTAAGACATCGTACACCTACTAGACCCGGAACACCTGGTAGAAACCCATTCGCTCTTGGTACGGGAATGGGTAACGCTCAGACGAATGGATTAAGACATCGTACACCTACTAGACTCGGTGCGCCTACTAGACCCGGTACGCCTACTAGACCCGGTACGCCTGATAGAGCCATATTAAATCCTATACCCGTTATGCATATTGGACATACAGTAACACCCACTGATACAATAGAGATAATGGATGATGATACGAATGAAAACATATGGAATGAAAGATTTAATAAAGTTTTGGAATTTACACAACAGAATGCAGTGGTTGCTAAGCGAAAAGCTATAGAAGGCTTTAAAATCGCGACGGTAGCCACTTTAATTGGAATTGAAAGAGGGGGAATTTTCATAAAAGAGAAAATAGATGCTAATATACCTGATGGAAAGCATAAAGAGTATTGGGATAAAATAACCGCTTTTGTTTATGGTGTATTATTTACATTATTTGTACAATTTTTAGGAAGCATGATAACCCCCCGCATGGGAGGTAAACATCATACAAATCGTAAAGGAAGAACAAATCGTAAAAGAAGAACAAATCGTAAAAGAAGAAACAAAACCATTAAAAAGCATTCTCATAAAAAATTGAAACATATATCTACTAGAAGTATGAAGCGCAAAATAAAACGAATGTCCCGGAAAAGAGGAGGTAATATACCTTTGTCACATGAAACTTTATTAATTGATAATACTCCCAAGGATATTCCAGATAAAGAAATTATTAAAAAGGATTTTTTAGCAGGAATTATTACTCCATGTGAAGATAATTCTTGTAAATTATCTACTGACCATATTAAATTAGCGAAACATATCACTGATACACTTAAATTATGGTTTAATAATACGGCATGTGATATAAGAGTTATACCATATTTAGTAATGTTATGGGTTGATTTTAATGCTCTTAAAGAAAATTTTCCTTTAGAATATGATCCCGAATTTATAGACGAGGTTGTTGCGAATCATAATAGTTACGAGACAGGATATATAACATATATAGCTGGATTTAGAAGTAAAAAAACTCATATTGTATATTTAATGTATCAACAAATTCTACACGAAAATTTTAACTCAGAGGAAATTAAACGATTTGCGGATAAAAATATGGATATAATGGATAAAATTGATATTATCTGTATTGTAAACGGATTATCAAGCGAATTAAATAGACAGATTGATTGGCCAATATGTCAATTAACATATGCGATGAATTTATTTGATAAATAACTGGATTTTACGATTAAAATATTAAATAAAAATGTAAAAACATAATAATTTTTACATTTTTAACAACCATAACATTTTTCTTTAAAGTAATAGGGTGTTTTTTTAGTGTTGCCATTTTTATCTGTATTAAAAAGCGCGCCGTCTTCATTACCCGCTACACATTTACCACCTTTTTCAAATATACAACAACTCATTTCGTTACAATTTTTAAATGTTAATGAATTACACTTTTCGTTTAATTTATTTCCTGTGTAGCTTTTACAAAAAGATTCATTAAGTGAAGATGGAAGCGCTTCAAAGGATTCTTTATAAAAATTAGATATATAACAGCTAAATATAATTAAGGTTATAAAACAAAGACCTAATAAATAATAATTATACATTTTCATATCTATTTTTATATATATATATTAAATATTTTGGACTTCTTCAACAGTATCTATTTTTGTTCCTTTTGTCGTTTTTATACGTTTAGTCTGTTTTTTTTTATGAAAAATACGATGACAGTCTTCACATAGTGCCATTAAATTAGCTACACTATTTTTATGGAATATCATATTATCATTCTTAATAATACCATTTTTATCTGCGTTTTTTTGATACTGTAAATGATGTGTTTCAGATGCTTTTTTTTCACCACAGTTTTCACATAGACCAACTAATTTTTTACTATTAAAATGTGATGTTTTAAATGATAAAACACTTGTATCTCCTGTATATTTCAAACGAATATTAAATGCATTTTCCAAAAAATCATTCGGTAAATGTAATGATTTACATACTTCTAAACCATACATATTATTACCAGGTCCATCCATTAACTTTCTGTTATATACTAATATGTCTTTTTCACGATCATAATATACTTCCATATGTTTAAGCGAAACCTCTTTTAGTGATTTTATTTCATCATAATTTATAATTTCGTGTAAATGCGTTGCAAACATAAACGAACTATTTTTTTTTACTAGTGTTTGAATACCTGATACAAATATACCAATTGCAGAAGATATTTCGGTTCCAGAGCATAATTCATCTCCTAATATTAAACTATTTTCATTCGAGTGATTTAAAATTGTTCTTAGTTCAGACATTTCTACAGCAAAAGTAGACATCCCTTTGAAAATATTATCATTTCCTAGTATTCTAGTAAATATATATTCATACGGCGAATAAATAAACTCGTCACATGGAACAAACATACCAGCTTGAGCTAAGATAATTGAAATTCCAATCGATTTAATAAAACTGGTTTTTCCAACTGCGTTTGTACCATAGAGTAGAATACCGTTTTGTGAGGTAGTACCTAAATCCAAATCATTCGAAATATAAATCTCATCTGATTGAATATTTTCAATCAATAAGTGTCTTATTTTTTTTGCGGAGAAAAAAGCTTTTTTTTGTTTTTGGATCACCGGCTTAGTTAAATTATATTTACTCGCAATAATTGCCTTTGTGTATATGATATCAATTAATGTAATAAAATCTATTAGTTCTTGAAAGTCGTTTTGATAATTTTCAAATTGTACTAGTAAATCATGATAAACTAATGTAATATCGTCTTTTAATCCGGTTTTTAAACTAGTAATTTTCGAACAAATATTTTTAATATGTGTATTCGTAATAAAGTTATTGGCAGAAGACTGAGTTTTATATTCAAACGTTTTTTTACCAACTATGAAAGGAATCTCATGATATAATCCATCCTGCTCGATTTTTAATATGGTTTCTTTTTCTTTATCAGGTAATACTGTTTCTAATAATTTACATCGTCTACTTGTACAAATTAGAGCAAAACTATTTTTTTCCGTTTCATGAATTTTTATAAATTCGGTGGTTTTCGCTTTTGTTTTTTCAGGAACTAAATTATTCAAATATTTTCTAATTTCTTCCAAATATAGTTCATTCTTTTTAAGTTCATTACTCTTTTTATCTAACTCATGATTAATTCCTCTGTTTATAAAATTACTTTCAAATCCAGATATTTGGTCGCATGTTTTTGCAATTTCCAAGTTAAAATAGGCTTGAATAAAGCCCTCTATATTATTTAAAAAGTGTGATAATTCGTTAAATTTATTTGTTCTTTTATTAAAAAATGTAGCTATTTTTTTTTTATTTTTTGTTTTATTATAAATATCACGGATTATTTTCAAATTATCTAATAATATTACAAATGATTTGGGGGATATTTTTTTAAGAAAAATAGATCGTTCAAATTTAGCTAGGTCCTTCATCGTAGATAAATCGCTTTTTATTCTATCAAATTTATCTTTTTCTTTATCTAATAAATACTCCGTAATATTATATTCTTCTTGTAAATATTCGATGTCCCTAGTAGGAGACGTAAGTATAAACTGAAACTTTCGTTTTCCCATCGAGGTCGAACATTCGTTCAACATGGTAGAAACAGAAGAAAATTTTCCTTTATAATTTAAATCATTTATAATATTCAATTGTTTTAAACTATGATTTGCTAGATGTAACTTATTAGATGTGTTCTCTAGTTCAGGATAACTTATTTTTCTCACTAGTTGAGGATTATGACGTTCTACAAAATCTAATAAAAAACAAAAACCTTGACAAGCGATTATATCACTTGAAAAATCGTTTTGAAATATATCAAATTTATCCTCATAGAATCTATTTATTATCTCCTTTTGATAAATTTGATTTTCGCAATTTTTTGCTTTGATAGCCTGAGGTTCTTTACTGACTAGCGAAATTCTATGAATTTTTGAAGAGTTTAAATTTATATAAGAAATAATATTATTCATTTTAGATTCTTCTAAGTTATATATTAATATAGCTTCATTTGGCTGATAAATAGATATAAATCGTTCTAAATCATCAAATGTAGTTGGGTTATTAAAATAAGGTTGTTCAAACTGAATCATATGTGTTTTACCAGTTAATATATCGATATTTGTAATTCCCATTACTAGATGTTGCCCTTTAAATAATACTTTATTATCGATCAATTCAAACCATAAACAGGTGATATTATTTGTTAATATAGAATTATCGTTTGAAAAATATGTACCTGGACTGAATATACCAGTACAACTTCGGGTTGTGTTTTTGGAAGGTTGATCTTGTGTGTAAACAATTGTAGTAAATCCAGCAATTTGTAATTTTTTCAAATATTTTTCAATCATTATATCTTTGAATCCAGCCATCATAATATTTTCTTTATCACTTGATACACATACGTTTTTCTCCGTAATATTTAGTTCACATATTTGGGAAAAATCGCTTATTTTACTATTTAGAATCGTATTTTGGGTTTTAACCCCGTATACTTCAAAAAACGATCCCACTTGCATAAGTAAAATCGTTTTTTCACCGTATTCACGAATATATTTATTTGTTAGTTCAAAATATTCTTTAATTAAAGACATAATAAAATATATATGATGTCTTTAATCTCTTTATAGTTATTTGTTTTGACTATTGTCTTCCTTATAATAAGGGTTTTCAAACCCAATATCAATAAAATCTGGTCTTATTTTGTCAAATAAATGTATTATATTTTTTTTTAAATATATATAATATTTAATATTAATTATACCTAAATAATAGTATGCAATCTTTAATATTAATAACATACAGCAAGTAATAAATGGTATGTTACTATTATTATTATGTTCGGTTAAAATAATATCTTTATCTTTTTCATTATAAATAGATAATTCTATTTGAATATTTTTTTTTAGATATTCGTATTTGACCTTAAACCCTTTTACTATCTTATCACTAACATTTGTTCTATAAATTACTGGTTTTATATCTCGTTTATCTAAATTAAAAAAATGTGCTAATTTATTCAACGTAGAGTCTGTGTTATGTGTAAAAATATCTATATCTACATCACTATAATTTTCCAAAAAATCTATTCTTTGTATACTTCCATAATAATAAAATGAGGTCTCTAAATATGACTTAAGTTTGTCTAGTAATTCTTTAGTATTAGTATTTAATTTATTATATGTGGTTTCCATATTGAATTAGTATTATATTATATTTTTAAATAATATCACTTTTTAAAAAGTTATCCATCATGGTTTCATTATTTAAATTTGTAATTTCTCCGGACATCATAGATGATTCATATAACTGTCTAATAATATTATTTGGAGCACCACTACCTATTTTTATTAAATTATGATCTCTCAAATAATTTTTTATTTCATTTGTTGGTTTTTTTCGCAAATCTTTACACGCATCTGTTATTTTTTTTCTAGTATTATTACTTTTTACTAGTATAGATATTTCACGTTTATTTTTTACCTTACCTAAAGTAAATTTTTTTTTTATGGTTTTGATAGTCTTTCTATTGAAAGGATAAGATAATTGATTATTTTTTTTTTGTTGCGGTACTATTTTTTCATTTGATAATTGATGAGTTGTGTTCATTTTTTCTTTAAGTAGATTGAGTTTTAATTCGCGGTCATTCAATATAGGTATATCGTTAGATGGTGACGATATATTCGGATTTATAGTATCTATTGAAATAGACGGTGGAGTAGTAGGGACCGTGACATTTTCAACATTTTTATGTGTTTTATTCCATACACGATAAGTTGGTTTTGTACCATTTTTTAAATTTCCATATGGTATATCATCTTTTAATTTAACTGTATTAGTATTTACAATTATCATGGGTTTATCTAATTCATCTGGTAAGTCAATTTGTATACCGGATTCTTCTGTAACAGTAGGAGAGTATATAGTTTGATAATTTTTAACTGTTTTTTTTTCTAAATTTTGTTTTAAATTATTTGTTTGCTTTTCTTTTGAAAGCGATTGTAAATATTCAATCGAATCTTCAAATTCATCATTAAATAGGGGATTTTTATTATCAGATTGATTTGAAAAACTATTATACGATGTATCTTTTGTATTCAGCGTATCTTTTGTATTCAGCGTATCTTTTGTATTCAGCGTATCTTTTGTATTCAGTGTATCTTTTGTATTTAATGTTTTTAAATTTTTTGTTTCGTTCAATTTGTGCTGCTTAATTCGTTTTAATAATTTATTTTTTATAATATTTGGAGATATAGTGGTTCTTTCTTTTTTGGGCTTTTTTTCCTTTTTTGGTTTACTAGATAAAGAAAATAATGTTGGATTTATCTCAATAGTTTTATTCATATATTAATAAAAATAAAATCATTTAATAAATTTTACTAACAATAAAGCGTATTTTGTAAATATTTATTAATTTCGTGTTTATCATTGTTAACTTTATGGTCTAAATATGTCTTTAATCCTTTTTCTATATCATCCATAGTGATCAATTTTTTCTCTTCTATGGGTTTACAGAACACCCGATTACTATGTGCTATTTTAACTTTTGATAAAAATGTTTCAATATCTCTACCGAAAAATGTAAAATGTTTCATATTTTTTACAAACCATTCTTTTGTTAATTTACAATCCGGGTGAATATTCCATTTAATATCTTCTATTTTTTTTTTAAATATACATAATAAATCTTCTGCGTCATAATTATCAGTTTTGAATCTCCATACGAATCTAGATTCTAACCCTTGGTTATAATTAAAAAAACAATTATTTAATTCATTTTCGTATCCAGCGATAATAACCATTAGGTTATCTTTATGATCGCTTAATGCTTCACATAGTGTATCAATACATTCTTTTGCAAAGCTGTCACGCTTTTCAGAATTACCTAATGCATATGCTTCATCTATAAATAATACTCCTCCTAATGCATCTTTTATTGCTTCTGTCGTTTTAATAGCCGTTTGTCCTAAGTAACCCGCAATTAAATCACTTCTAGTTACTTTACGGAAAGTTCCCTTTTTAAGCACACCAATTTTTGAAAACAATTTACCCATAATTTTAGCTACTTCAGTTTTTCCTGTTCCAGGAGGACCACTTATTACCGTATGCATAAATTCTCCGCTTGTTTTATAGTGAAATTTCTGTAAAAAATAAATAATTTGTTCTACAATATTATTTTTAAGTGTTTTCATTCCAATCATATCATTTAATGTTATTAGAGGACCCTTGATAGCATGTAATGTTTTAATATCAATATTATATTCAATAGTTTCATCATCAGGATATGTATTAATTAAATTTATTATATCCGTTATATTATTGATTGATGTATTAATAGTTACTTTCTTTTTTTTGATAATATTATTATTTATTTTAACATTTGATATAGGCTCTTCATTATATTCGTTAGAAATGGCTTTAAATCTATTTTCTATTTTTTTACAAAGACTATCTAAAGTTTCTGTTAAATCATAATTATCACTATTACTATTTGATTTTTCATCCAGCTTTTTAACAAATTCTTTATATTTATTATTAACTGTCATAAATGTTATTTAACTAATTATATTTTTATTTTTATATTGATTTTACATTTATAAAACAATTTAAAAACAAATTGAAATGTAAAATATTGTAATAATGGAAACAATATATATGAATAATATGACAACAAAGAGTGTAAAGATAAATAATAATAAAATATCCAACAATAAAATATCCGAAAAAATGTCGTATGATTATTCACAAGATAATTCATATATAGAGGATCCATTTACATTAATTGATAGTTACTTTAAAGGCCATCATTTACCTCGACTAGTAAGACATCAATTGGAATCCTATAATAATTTTATAGGATATCAAATCAATAAAACTATAGAAATGTTTAATCCTGTACAAATCGCATCTGATCTAGATTATAATATACTTGAAAAAAAACATTCACTGGAAATTTTTATTGATTTTACAAATTTTCAAGTATATCGACCTCAGATTCATGAGAATAATGGAGCAATCAAGCTAATGTTTCCACAAGAAGCTAGATTACGTAATTTTACATATTCTTCATCTATGACAGTAGATATAAATATTAAATATGTTATTAGAACCGGTAAACAATTAGAAAACACTCAAATACAGTATAAAACGCTCCCTAAAATTCATATAGGGAAAATTCCGATTATGTTAAAATCTAATTTATGTGTTTTATCTCAATATAAACATTTCGATAATATGAAAACAGGCGAGTGTAAGTATGATGCTGGAGGATATTTCATTATTAATGGTTCCGAAAAAACTGTTTTGGGACAGGAACGTGCTGCCGAAAATAGAGTAACGTGTTATAATGTTTCTAAAAATAATACGAAATATTCTTGGGTTGCAGAAATTAAATCGGTACCTGATACTAAGTGTATATCACCAAAACAAATCAATCTATATCTAAATTCAAAAAATAATGGTTTTGGATATTCAATTTATGTTCAAATACCTAGAATAAAGCAACCCATTCCATTATTTATATTATTTCGTGCATTAGGGATCATCTCAGATAAAGATATTTGTAATATAATTTTACTTGATTTGGAAAATAATGAAAAATTATTAGATCAATTACAAGCGTCAATTATCGAAGCAAATGAATATCTTACACAAGAAGACGGTATTAAGTATATCAATAGTTATGCTATGTATACACCCATGAACGTAGATAAAGAACTCGGGGCTATTAAAAAAATGAACTTTACACTAGAAATATTAAAGAATGACTTATTTCCTCATTGTGAAACACCTATTCAAAAAGTATACTTTTTAGGTTATATGACTAATAAATTATTAAATACAGCTTTTATTACAAAAATTCAAGATGATCGTGATTCATATTTAAATAAACGTGTTGATTTGACCGGAACGTTATTAAATAATTTATTTCGTAATTATTTCAATAAGTTGGTAAAAGATATGGAAAAACAAATTTTAAGAGAAGTAAATAACGGTTCCTGGAAATCTACAGATGATTATGAAAATATTATCAATTTGACCAATATTTATAAAATAATAAAATCTAATACAATTGAAAACGGAATAAAACGTGCATTAGGTACTGGAGATTTTGGTATAAAACATGCAAATTCAAATAAAGTAGGTGTTGCTCAGGTGTTAAATCGTTTAACATATGTATCTAGTCTGAGTCATGCGAGAAGAATTTCTACACCAACAGATAAGAGCGGTAAATTAATCCCACCAAGAAAATTACATAACACTTCTTGGGGGTTTTTATGTCCAGCCGAAACGCCAGAAGGACAATCTGTAGGGATTGTTAAAAATCTAAGTGTTATGACTCATATTACAATCCATTCTGATCCATTACCACTTTATGAATATGTAATGCCTTTTATAACTGATTTGACTAATATCAAAAGCGTTTCAAATATTATCAATAAAGTTAAAGTGTTTATTAATGGATGCTGGCTTGGGTTTTGTGAAAATCCTTATGAATTGTTTACCAATTTGAAAGAAAAGAAAAATAAAGGGATTATAAATATTTATACTAGTATAATATTTGACTTTAGATTAAAAGAAATCAAAATTTGTAACGATGCTGGTAGGTTGACAAGACCTTTACTACTTGTTAAAGATCAAAATGTACTTCTCACAAAAGATATTATTCACAGATTACATACAAATCAACTTAATTGGGAAGATCTACTAACAAATACTGTGTTAAGTAATTCTATCATAGAATATATAGATGCAGAAGAGCAAAGTTGGTCCATGATAGCAAATTCGCCTCAAAATATATTAGAAAATCAATCTGATAAGTTATTTAAATATACACATAGCGAAATTCATCCGTCTACAATCTTTGGAATATTGGGATCATGTATTCCTTTTCCTGAACATAACCAATCACCTAGAAATACTTACCAGTGTGCACAAGCCAAACAGGCGATGGGAGTTTATGTAACAAATTATCAAAATCGTATGGATAAAACTGCTTATGTATTGAATTATCCAACACGTCCACTAGTTGACACCCGTATTATGAATATGATAGAGTTAAATAAAATACCATCGGGGACGAATTTGATCGTTGCAATCATGACTCATACTGGATATAATCAAGAGGATTCTATATTAGTTAATCAAGGTTCTATTGATAGAGGTATGGCTCTAGTCACCGTTTATCATACTGAAAAAGATGAAGATAAACAAAAAATAAATGGGGATGAAGAAATTCGATGTAAACCAGATCCTGCTAAAACGAAAGGTATGAAAATGGCAAATTATAATAAAATTAATTCAAAAGGAGTTATTCCTGAAAATACATTAGTTGAAAACAGAGACGTTATTATTTCTAAAATAACTCCTATTAAAGAAAATAAGAATGATCATACTAAATTAATTAAATACGAAGATCAAAGTAAAATATATCGTACAAACGAAGAAACCTATATTGATAAAAATTATATTGAAAGAAATGGTGACGGTTATAATTTTGCAAAAGTACGACTTAGAACCGTAAGAAAACCTGTAATAGGTGATAAATTTTCCAGTAGACATGGACAAAAAGGTACAGTAGGTAATATAATTCCTGAAGCAGATATGCCCTTTACCAAAGATGGTGTGCGTCCAGATATTATCATCAATCCTCATGCAATTCCTTCTAGAATGACCATAGGTCAATTAAAAGAAACCTTATTGGGAAAAGTTCTATTAGAATTAGGATTATTTGGCGACGGAACATCATTTGGTAATATGGATGTAAATTATATTGCGAACGAACTACAGAAATGTGGATATGAGTCACATGGGAATGAACTTATGTATGATGGAACTACTGGTGAACAACTTGAATATAGTATATTTATCGGTCCTGTGTTTTACCAAAGATTGAAACATATGGTAAATGATAAAGTGCATAGCCGATCAATTGGACCCATGGTTAATTTAACTAGACAACCTGCAGAAGGTAGAAGCAGAGATGGTGGGTTACGATTTGGAGAGATGGAACGGGATTGTATGGTATCTCATGGAGCTGCACGGTTTACCAAGGGTAGATTATATGATGCTTCTGATAAGTATGAAGTATTTTCGTGTAAAAAGTGTGGTTTAATATCAGCTTATAATGATAAATATAATATTCACTATTGTCGCACGTGTGATAATCGTGCGGATTTTGCCCGTTTACAAATACCTTATGCATGTAAATTACTATTCCAAGAATTGAATACGATGAACGTTGCACCAAGATTTATTACTAACGGTTAATTACTTGTATTTATAATCTATGTGCGTCCCCAAATTCATTAAAAAGCCCGCCGCGTTAGTTATAACCCGGGGGGGTCTGTGGTCGTGGTGAGTCAGGGTTAATTATGTTGTTAAGCCAAACGACCCACGCGTTCGGCTTAGGTGGTGCGTATATTGACGGATCAATCGGTCCAAAGGAATTCCTAGCTGACCTAACTGTTGATGGGTCTTTAAGCGATGGCCTAGACGATGGTAGTGTTGATGATGATGATGAATTTTGTAAGGGAACCTCCCCCTTAAACTCACTTTGTATTCCACTTTGTATTCCTTGTATAGCTGCTGCAAGTTCTTCGATCTTACCAGTCATCTCAGCGTTTCCATGAGTTATTTCATTACTAATAACATCCATAACACTTGTAAGGTTATCGAACCCATTATTGAATGAATTACCTAACTCCTGTAAATCTTTACCGAGGTCGTTAAATCCACCCAACAAATTTTCGTTCATTATATTTAAACCCTCTATAGTTTTTTTCGAACCTTCAACTATATTATCATTTATATTATTGAGGCCTTTAAAGGTTCCTTCAAACCCTTTTTTTTGTGAAGCAGCAACCGCCTGAGTTGCATCTAATTGTGCAACAGCAGCCGCCTGAGTTGCAGCTAATTGTGCAGCAGCAGCCGCCCTGGCATGTTTATGTGCTTTATTTATTGAATTATTCTGGGCTTTAATTAAATCATTCACTTTCCGTTGCATATTTTCTATTTTTTTATTATGTTTATTCTGTATTTCTGTCTCTAATGCTGCTTGTTTTCTATCCATTAATGCTAATTTATTAGCTGCGGTTGATTGATCTAACTCTAAGTTATAAATATAAGCCTGTTCATTCGCTATTTGTTCGCTTCGTATAGAACTTATCGTTCTATCTTGTTTATACATAGCATCCAGTAGTTTTTTATTTACATTTATTAATTCTGTAGTTTTTTTTATTATTACATCTTTTGCCTCTTTAATTACGTCGTCTAATCTATTTATATTATTGTTTCTATTGGTTATTTTTTCCTCGATAGTCATGTCTTTTAAAGTTAATTTTAAGATGTCTAACGGTTTATTTAAATGTTGGTCATTAATCTTGTTTTCAATATGATTTAACATTTCTTCCTTAGATACTTCCTTACCATTATCATAATAATATTTTCCATCTCGCTCTTCAATTGTCTTTTCCTTCCTCATTTGTTCAAACAGCACTGCTGCCATTTGTTTTCTTAATCTTTGTTTTAATATCTTCATGTTTTTCTGATCATTGAAGAAACTGTTCACTTCAGTATCTGATGATATCCCAATCAACGGTTTGAGATACTTTGTTATAAACATACGATTAGCCTGGTCTGAGATCAGGCTGTTATCTCGACTGTTATCTATTTTGTTTGTTTGTACCGGAGATTGATCGGTTTCTTTTGATTCTTGTAGTTCGTTTTGTAAAGACATATATTATTATATTTGAATATATTATTTATTTTAGTCTAAATTTATTAAAATTCCAAAAAATACAAAATATCTATTCACAAGTATCTTTTTTCACAAGGACCTGTACATTTTTCATAAGGACCTGTACGTTGGTCTTATTTAGATTATTGTTAGTAATCAATAAGGCCGCAAGTACCTGCAGGGTTTCGAAACTTCCTATCCAGTCTCACCCCCTCGGGAAGTTTATAACCTTTTGGAGCGTGCGTAAAATTGATATCGGTCTTTACTCCTCTATTTTGTTGTTCTTTAGCGTGTTCTGTACTCTCTATCCATTCGGGCCAAAACCATGCGCCTGTACCACCATCACTAGCACAATAGTGCCCATCGGCACAACATCTATAAATTGTTATACCTGTTTGGTTTGTCGTTGTATTTATTGCTTGTGTTGTTTCAGGCCCATCACACCATTTTCGCATTTTGCAATCCCAGGGAGGAAAACCAGCACACACAAAAGGCATTCCATTTTCCCTTTTTCTAGCATAGTTCTCAAATTCATGATGTAAATCTGTTACAGCTTTAGTAACCTTATCGTACTCATTAGTAACATCATCGTTTCCACGAGTTATTTTACCAGCAACACCCTTCGCAGCCTCTGTAAGGTTAGTGACACCCTTTTTGAATTCCTCTCCTAGCTCCCAAAAATCTTTACGGTGCTTGTCAAATGCACCCGTCAAATCAGTGTTAAAATCATTTAAAGCCGTCTGAATATTTTCCGAACCGGTAAACACAGTATTATTTATATTATCTAAGTGCTTTAAGAATTCGTTAAACGATTGAGCTTGTGCAGCAGCAGCCGAGTGAGTTGCATCTAATTGTGCAGCAGCAGCCGCCCGAGTTGCAGCTAATTGTGCAGCAGCATCCGCCCTGGCATCTTCATTTGCTTTATTAGATGCATCAAGCTGGGATTCACGTAAATCAATCTGTTGCTGGTATAAGGCGGCCATTGCTGCATTATGTTTATTCTGCATTTCTGTTTGTTCTGTCTTTGATTTGCTATTCATTAAGTTTGTTTTATTA
>Ga0209137_1000140_pt1 | contig 80793 bp, 80 predicted proteins | sample SaaInl5LU_22_DNA_FD_184642 | JGI IMG/M metagenome (GOLD analysis project Ga0209137, IMG submission 184642) | Marine microbial communities from expanding oxygen minimum zones in the Saanich Inlet - ESP_105LU_22_DNA (SPAdes) (version 2) | ecosystem: Environmental > Aquatic > Marine > Intertidal... | reverse complement strand
TAAAAAAACCTGCAAACATTAAAATATTAATCCAAAGTTGCGAGTCAGATATGTGTTTAAAAAAATAAATACTATCAAAAAATAATATAAATACAAAAAAATAAAACGACCAACCTCTCTATTAAATACTAATAGAATTGCATTGACATTTTTTTTAGGAATCTTTAATAGGTGCATTATTTATATGTTTAAAACAGTCCATTGTATGATCGTTAACCATGCCTATTGCTTGCATAAATGCATACACCAAAGTTGACCCTACAAATTTAAAGCCTTTTTTCTTTAATGCTCTAGAAATTTGATCTGATAAACCCGTAGTAGCTGGCACATCTTGCTTGCTTTGAAAATTATTTATGATGGGTTTATGGTCTACAAAACTCCAGATGTATTTAGAGAAAGAACCATAATCATTTTGAATTGCAATAAATAATTGGGCATTAATAATGGTGCTTCTAATTTTTAATTTATTTCTAATGATCTCTTTATCGTTAAGTAAAGAAGCTACTTTAGACTCAGAGTAAATGGCTATTTTTTTGTAATCGAATTGATCAAAAGCAATTCTGAAATTTTCTCTTTTATTTAATATGGTTATCCAACTTAAACCAGCTTGAAACATTTCTAAAACTAAAAATTCAAATAAAGTAGCATCATCAAAAACAGGTACTCCCCATTCATTATCATGATAATTTTGATAAAGTGGGCTATCTGTTACCCAAAAACATCTATTTTTCATATCTTTTATTGAACCCTTATCAAACAATGAAGGCTATTAAATAAGTAACTAAAAATTAATTTTAAAAACAATATATAAATTTATACCTTTAACTAGTATGAAATTCTACAAATACTTTTTAATTACTTTTTTATTTATTTTTTTGTGTAACAATTGTAAATCACTTCTCTCTAAAAATTTAAATATTAGTCAAGAAGAACCTGTAGTTATAGCTAATGATAGTTTGGCCTATGAAATTATTATAATTGATCCTGGCTTTACAAATTTCTTAAATGCTATAGCACAACCAGAAGGATTTTACAGTCAGAAATACCTTGAATCTAGAAATAAAATTTGGGTACTTACTTGGAATCAAAGAGCAAGAAACCCACTACAATTTAATCCAACTATTTATGAAAACATAATTGATTATCAACCCACTATAAATTATGGTTACGAAGTAAATTACAAGTTATTTAACTATTTCTTGTTTGCCCAAAAAAAGTATAAAATAAATTTGGGTAGTGGCTTCAGAACGAATAGGATTAATTAGTTTTTTTTAAATATTTTATAAAACTATATCTATAGCCATTTTTTTCGTCTGGTTCAAAATCTTCTTGCGCTACTTTTTTCCAAATCATAGAATCTATCTTAGGAAAGTAGACTTCCGCCTCAAACGTTTCATGAACAAAAGTTATATCTAAAGCATCTGCTAATTGGTGTTTTAGAGCATAATCGTAGATCTGAGCTCCACCTATTATAAAAATCTGTTTATCTTCTTTTTTAGCCAACAATAAAGCATCCTCTAAACTATGTGCAATTAAACATCCAGCTTGTTGGTATTCTTTATTTCTAGTAACAATTATAGTAGTTCTATTGGGTAATGGCCTCCCTATTGAATTATAGGTATTTCTACCCATGATAATAGTGTGTCCAGTAGTTACTTTTTTAAATCTTTTTAAATCGGCTGGTAAATGCCAAATTAAGTCGTTGTTTCTTCCTAACTCATTATTCTTTGCAATTGCTGCTATTACTGTAATCATCTACTTTAATTGTTGAAAATACACTATGTTTTTACATTTATTACACAGTGCTTAAAAAAGTTAACTATTTATTTTACTTCTTTTTTATATGGCTACTTTACCTTTAATATGAGGATGTGGGTTATACTCTTTTAATTCAAAATCATTAAACGTAAAATCTTCGATATTTTTTACAGCTGGGTTAAGTACCATTTTAGGTAAAGGTCTAATTTCTCTAGACAACTGAAGTTCTAATTGCGCTACATGATTATTGTAGATATGAGCATCTCCAAATGTATGTATAAATTCCCCTACTTTATACCCACAAACTTGTGCCATCATCATTGTAAACAATGCATAAGAAGCAATATTAAAAGGTACCCCTAAAAATATATCTGCACTTCTTTGATACAGTTGACAAGATAATTTACCATCAGATACGTAGAATTGAAAAAAAGCATGACAGGGAGGTAATGCTGCTTTTCCATTTGCTACGTTTTCAGAAAAAGAGACTGAAGTGTCTGGCAAAACCGAAGGGTTCCATGCAGAAACTAACATTCTTCTAGAGTTTGGGTTTTCTTTTAAGGTAGCAATTACTTCTTTTAATTGGTCTACTTCATCACTATTCCAATTTCTCCATTGATGGCCATAAACTGGGCCTAAATCTCCATTTTCATCTGCCCATTCATTCCATATTCTGACACCATTTTCTTGCAAATACTTAATATTTGTATCTCCTTTGATAAACCATAGCAATTCGTAAACAATACTTTTTAAATGCAGTTTTTTAGTAGTTACCATCGGAAAACCTTCACTTAAATCAAATCTCATTTGATATCCAAAAACACTTTTAGTACCTGTTCCTGTTCTATCTCCTTTTTCATTTCCGTTTTCTAAGACGTGTTTAACTAAATCGTGGTATTGTTTCATAATAAAATTGACTTTGTGTAAAAATAAAAAAGCTTCGACTAATTAAGTTGAAGCTTTTTAAAAAAAGTTTAAAAGTTATTAACGAATTGAAGATAAAAAAATTAAAAAACAAAAATTAACTTTTATCCAATAATCATTCCTGCAATTGCAGCAGACATCAAAGAGGCTATTGTACCCCCTATTAATGCTTTAATTCCAAATTCTGATAATGTTTTTCGCTGACTTGGTGCTAAAGATCCAATTCCTCCAATTTGTATCCCTATAGAAGCAAAATTAGCAAAACCACATAACATGTAGGTAGCCATTATTATGGATTTATTAAATGTTAAATGTGTTGCATTGGCAACATTTTTTAACTCAGCTAGTTGTATATAACCAACAAATTCACTTGCAGCTAATTTTATCCCTAACAATTGCCCCATTAGTGCCATATCTTTAGACGACACACCAATTAACCACATTAAAGGAGCAAATAAATACCCTAAAATAGCTTCTAAAGAAAAACGATCATAAGAAGTATGGTCTGCCATCCAAGAATTTAAGGAAGTTACATTACCAACCCAACCTAAAATACCATTAATCATTGCAATTACAGCTACAAAAACCAATAGCATTGCTCCTACATTAACAGCCAAACGTAATCCCTCTGTTGTTCCATTGGCAATAGCATCTAAAATATTAGCCCCTATTTTATCTTGTGAAACGGTAACATCTGTATTTACGGCTTCTGTTTGTGGGTATAAAATTTTTGAAATTACAATAGCTCCTGGCGCTGCCATAACAGAAGCTGCTAATAAGTGTTTGGCAAAAATTAATTCTAGGGTTTTATCACCACCTCCTAAAAAACCGATGTAAGCTGCTAAAACAGCTCCAGCCACAGTAGCCATACCTCCTATCATTACCAATAACATCTCCGATTTGTTCATTTTATCTAAGTATGCTTTTATCAGTAGTGGTGCCTCTGTTTGACCTAAAAATATATTCCCTGCTACAGATAAACTTTCCATACCAGATATCCCTAATACTTTACTCAAAGCTAAAGCCAATAGTTTAACAACTTTTTGAATAATTCCTAAATAAAACAACAATGATGTTAAGGCTGAGAAGAAAATAATTGTAGGTAAAACTTGAAAAGCAAAAATATAACCAAATGTATTTACATCGCCGACCATTCCTGAAAATAGAAATTCACTTCCGGCTTTTGTATATTCTAAAATTTCAATAAAAATACTTCCAATGAATTCAAAAATACGTTGAATAAATGCAACTTTTAATACACCAACAGCGATTAAAAGTTGAATAGACAAACCAATACCTACTTTTTTCCAGTCAATTGCTTTTTTATTACTACTAAACAAAAAAGCGATTATAATTAAAGAAAACATCCCCAAAACGCCCCTCCATAAACTGTTAAATGAGAAACCTTGACTAGGTACAATTTTAGTGGTTAATTCTATAGCATTTAAATCTTTCGAAAAAATAGCTGTAGAAAAAATGCAGAAAAATACAATGAGTATTTTTTTCATAATAATATAAATAATTTTTTAAAAACGTTTGCTAATTTCGTCTCTAATAGTTGCTGCCAATTCATAATTTTCATTGGTTACAGCAGCATCTAATTTTTGGTTTAATTCTGTTAAAGAAAACGTCTTATAATCTACCTTTGAATCGGAAGAATCTTCTTTAAGGATACTATCTTCTTTAGTATCTAAATTATTTTCAATTTCTAATTCTTCCTCTACTTTTAAATATATTCCTGCTTTATCTAAAATATTTTCATATGTATAAATAGGAGCATCAAAACGAACAGCAATGGCAATAGCATCAGATGTTCTTGTATCGATAACCTCTTCTTTTCCTTCTTTTTCACAAACTAAGCTAGAAAAAAATACTCCATCTACTAGTTTATGAATAATAACTTCTTTAATCGTAATCGAAAAAGTATCAGAAAAAGTTTTGAATAAATCGTGTGTTAAAGGTCTTGGAGGTCTAATTTCTGCTTCTAAAGCAATAGCGATAGATTGCGCTTCAAACGCTCCAATAATTATTGGCAAAGTCCTAGAGCCATCTAGCTCACTTAAAACTAATGCATAAGCGCCAGTTTGAGTTTGACTGTAAGAAATTCCTTTAATTGTTAGTAGTACTAAACTCATATCTCAATCTCCATAAATGAAAAAGCAAAAAGACTTTTTTTTTAGAGGGCACAATTTAATAAAAATAATAGATTGGAAACTTTTATTTCAATAGTTTTTTGAAAAGAAAAAACCTATTAAAAATTTAATAGGTTTTTTCTTTTATTCAAGGTTGCTATTTATGATGCTTGCTTAAATGCTTTTAGCTTTTCTATTAAAGAAGGGATCACTTCAAAAGCGTCTCCAACAATACCATAATCTGCTGCTTTAAAGAAAGGTGCTTCAGGATCTGTATTAATCACTACTTTTACTTTAGAAGCATTAATACCTGCTAAATGCTGAATTGCTCCAGAGATTCCTATAGCAATGTATAAATTTGAAGCAACTGGCTTTCCTGTTTGACCAACGTGTTCTCCATGTGGCCTCCAACCCAAGTCAGAAACTGGCTTAGAGCAAGCTGTAGCCGCTCCTAAAACATCTGCTAAATCCTCTATCATACCCCAATTTTCAGGACCTTTTAAACCTCTACCTGCAGATACCACTACTTCTGCATCTGCAATAGTTACTTTACCTGATACTCTTTCTAATTTTTCTGAAGTAACTCCAGAAGTTGCAATCGTAGCGTTAAAGTCTTCTGTTGTTCCAGCAACTTCATTTACATGAATTCCATAAGAATTTTTTGCTACCCCAATAATTTTATGATCGGTACTAATAACGGTATGGCTAAACCCTTTGTTAGAGAATGCTTTTCTTTTTACAGTAAATGGTTCTGTTGAACTCGGTATAGCTACAACATTAGAGGCATATCCAGCATTTAGAGCAACCGCAAGTAATGGTGCTGTATGTAAAGTATCAATACTTGAATCTAATACTACAACAGAAGCTTCTGTAGAAGCAGCTGCTTGTTGTATAACAGATGCATATTGTTTTGCATTGAACGTTTGTAAAGCTTCATTTGTTACGGATAAAACTTTCTCTGCTCCATAAGTAAATAACGCGTCACTATCATCTGCATTTATTGTTACAGCCACTAAATTAGTGCTCAACTGATCAGCAACGTTTTTAGCATAAGAAACAACTTCAAATGCGCTTTTTTTAAATTTTCCTTCTGTAGAATCTGCGAAAACTAAAACTGACATATATTTTTTATTTTGTATGTTGAATCTTTATTAAATAAAAAATCAACACGATTAATTTCATTTTTTCCGATTTTAAAACTTCGGATAGTTGTACTACTAAATTACTTTAGCTTCATTGTGCAATAAGTTGATTAACTCATCGATGTTATCTGCATCAATTAATTTAACCGCTCCTTTTGGCGCTGGCTTTTCAAAAGATTGAGTTGAAGTTGCTTCTTCAGCTGAAACAGGTTCTATCACATTTAATGGTTTTTTTCTAGCCATCATAATACCACGCATATTAGGAATACGTAAATCTTTTTCTTCAACAATACCTTTTTGTCCACCTACTACTAATGGTAAAGATGTGTGTAAGGTTTCATTACCACCATCTATTTCTCTAACTGCATTTACAGAAGTACCTTCTACATCAATTCCTACGCAACCATTTACAAAATTAAAATCTACAAAAGCAGCTAACATTCCAGGTACCATACCTCCATTATAGTCTATAGATTCTCTTCCTGCCAAAACTAAATCATAACCACCAGACTTTACAACTTCTGCAAGTTGTTTGGCAACTAACAAACCATCTGTTGCTTCTGCATTAATACGTATTGCACCATCTGCTCCAATTGCTAAAGCTTTACGTAATGTAGGCTCTGTACTAGAATTACCAACATTTACAACAGTAACAGTTGCTCCTTGTTTTTCTTTAAACCACATGGCTCTTGTTAAACTAAACTCATCATAAGGATTAATTACAAATTGCACTCCATTTGTATCAAACTTTGTATCACCTTCTGTAAAATTAATTTTAGAAGTTGTATCGGGAACGTGACTTATACAAACCAATATTTTCATAAAAACTTATTTATTTATTATAATAGGTAACAAAATTACTGATTTTTTTTAAAAAATACTATGCATGCATAATATATTTTATGTTAAAAAAATAAAAATTCACTTTTTTAGAACTATTATTTTCTTGTTAAGGTTCTTGTTTAATAGTTTTCTAATTTAAAGATACTCTATTAATCTTAAAATTATTCATATAATTCATAAAGTTTAGACAAATTCTCATCAATTTATTACGTTCTTTATAATTGTATAGATATCAATAAAACTTGTAGTTTGTTTACATCAAAAATTCTTACTTTTGTTTTTTATTTTTAACATACGTAAACAACAAATGAAAACAGTTCAATTTAGAGAGGCTATTTGCGAAGCAATGAGCGAAGAAATGCGAAGAGACGAAAGCATTTATTTAATGGGTGAAGAGGTTGCTGAATATAATGGTGCTTATAAAGCAAGCAAAGGAATGCTTGATGAATTTGGTGATAAAAGAGTTATAGATACTCCAATTGCAGAGCTTGGATTTGCTGGTATTGCTATTGGTTCTGCCATGAATGGAAATAGGCCTATTGTAGAGTACATGACCTTTAATTTTTCTTTGGTAGGTATCGATCAAATTATTAATAATGCTGCAAAAATCAGACAAATGTCTGGTGGTCAATTTAATTGTCCTATCGTATTTAGAGGACCTACTGCCTCTGCTGGTCAATTAGGTGCTACACACTCTCAAGCATTTGAAAACTGGTTTGCAAATACACCAGGTTTAAAAGTCATTGTCCCTTCTAATCCTTATGATGCCAAAGGCTTACTAAAAGCAGCGATTAGAGATGATGATCCTGTAATTTTTATGGAGTCTGAACAGATGTATGGTGATAAGATGGAAATACCTGAAGGAGAATATATCATACCAATTGGTGTTGCAGACATTAAAAGAGGAGGTACAGATGTAACTATTGTTTCTTTTGGTAAAATTATTAAAGAGGCTTACAAGGCTGCTGACGAATTGGCTAAAGAAAATATTTCTGTAGAAATTATTGATTTAAGAACTGTAAGACCTATGGATCATGCAGCAATTTTAACCTCAGTTAAAAAAACAAATAGATTAGTTGTTTTGGAAGAAGCATGGCCATTTGCAAGTGTCGCTTCAGAAATAACATATAGAATTCAAGATGAAGCATTTGATTATCTAGATGCACCTATCAAGAGAATTACAACCGCAGATACTCCTGCACCGTATTCTCCAGTTTTATTAGAAGCTTGGATTCCTAACCACGAAGATGTTATTAAAGCAGTTAAAGAAGTGCTATATATATAAACGAATTATTATGTAATATAAAAACCTTTTTGAGGGCACTCAAAAAGGTTTTTTTTTATGTGTTAAAACCAAAAGCTTAGCGTAAAATTAACCTTATAAATACTTCCAATAAACAAGCACTTTCATTACTTTTGCAAAAATTATAATCTATTTAAGAACAACCATGAGCGATACAAAATCCCTAACTTTTGATGTGTTAATTGAAATTCCTAAAGGAAGTAGAAATAAATATGAATATGACTTTGCGCTCCATAAAATACGTTTTGATAGAATGTTATTTTCTTCTATGATGTATCCTGGAGATTATGGTTTTATCCCAGAAACGTTAGCATTAGATTCAGATCCATTAGACATATTAGTATTGGGGCACCAACCTACTTACCCAATGGTGGTTATGGAGGTAAGACCTATTGGTGTTTTTTATATGACTGACGAAAAAGGCCCAGATGAAAAAATTATATGTGTCCCTGTTTCAGATCCTATCTGGAGTAATAAAAGAGACATTTCTGATATAAACCCTCATCGATTAAAAGAGATCGAGCACTTTTTTCAAGTTTACAAAGATCTTGAAGAGAAAAAAGTTGACACAGGTGGATGGGGTAATGCAGACGATGCTATAAAAATTTACCACGAATGTGTAACGCGTTACGAAAATAGTGAACATAAAAAAAAGCGCACATTTACCATTTAAAATTCAACAAATTATACGTTAATACAAAACAACCATCTTTATAAGTAAAGGTGGTTTTTTTTATCACATTGATTTTTCCTATTTTTGCGACCGTTTTAAATTAATCAAATATATAATATATGGAAATAATGATTTGGATGCCAATTGTGATGGCTATTTTAGGTTTAGTCTACATGTGGGTTAAACAATCTTGGGTAATGAAACAAGATGCAGGAGATGGTAAAATGAAAGAAATTTCAGATTATATCTATGAAGGTGCACTGGCTTTCTTAAGTGCTGAGTATAAACTACTAGCCATTTTTGTTTTTGTTGTGAGTTTAGCACTTGCAGCAGTTTCATTTATAGTTCCAACAACACATATTTTAATTGTAGTTGCATTTATTTTTGGAGCTATTTTTTCTGCGTTTGCAGGAAATATCGGAATGAAAATTGCAACAAAAACGAATGTTAGAACTACACAAGCAGCAAGAACTAGCTTACCAAATGCTTTAAAAATATCTTTTGGTGGTGGTACAGTTATGGGCTTAGGTGTTGCAGGTTTAGCCGTATTAGGTTTAACCGCTTTCTTTATATTCTTTTTCTATTTCTTTATGGACAGCACATGGACAAATACCATGGATATGACCGTTGTTTTAGAGACTTTAGCAGGATTTTCTTTAGGTGCTGAATCTATTGCTTTGTTTGCAAGAGTTGGTGGAGGAATCTATACAAAAGCTGCAGATGTTGGAGCCGATTTAGTAGGTAAAGTAGAAGCTGGTATTCCTGAAGACGACCCTAGAAATCCAGCAACAATCGCAGATAATGTTGGAGACAATGTAGGAGATGTTGCAGGTATGGGTGCAGATTTATTTGGATCTTATGTAGCAACAGTTTTAGCTGCCATGGTTTTAGGGAACTATGTGATTAAAGATATGGGAGGTGCAATAACAGATAATTTTGGAGGTATTGGTCCCATTTTATTACCTATGGCAATAGCAGGAGCCGGAATTATAATATCTATTATCGGTACATTGCTAGTAAGAATTAGCTCAAACGATGCTAAAGAAGACCAAGTAATGGGTGCTTTAAACAAAGGTAACTGGACTTCTATTGTTTTAGTAGGTTTATCTTGTTTTGGCTTAGTAACTTGGATGTTGCCAGAAACTATGACAATGGAATTCTTTGGTGAAGGACCTCAACAAATTTCATCTATGCGCGTATTTTATGCAACTTTAGTTGGTTTAGTTGTTGGTGCTGTAATTTCATCTGTAACAGAATATTATACAGGTTTAGGTAAATCTCCAATATTAAAGATTGTTCAGCAGTCTTCTACAGGAGCTGGTACTAATATTATTGCTGGGTTAGCAACTGGAATGATTTCTACTTTCCCTTCTGTCTTATTATTTGCAGGCGCAATTTGGGCTTCTTATGCCTTTGCTGGTTTTTATGGAGTAGCGTTAGCTGCCTCTGCAATGATGGCTACAACTGCCATGCAATTAGCAATTGATGCATTTGGACCTATATCTGACAATGCTGGTGGTATTGCAGAAATGAGTGAACAAGAACCAATAGTAAGAGAAAGAACAGATATTTTAGACTCTGTAGGAAATACAACTGCTGCAACCGGAAAAGGATTTGCAATTGCTTCTGCAGCATTAACGTCATTAGCACTTTTTGCTGCTTATGTAACGTTTACTGGAATAGATGGAATTAATATTTTTAAAGCGCCAGTTTTAGCCATGCTATTTGTTGGAGGAATGGTTCCTGTAGTGTTTTCTGCTTTAGCCATGAATGCTGTTGGAAAAGCGGCTATGGAAATGGTACAAGAAGTTAGAAGACAGTTTAAAGCTATTCCAGGAATTATGGAAGGAACAGGGAAACCTGAGTATGATAAATGTGTTGCGATTTCTACTGAAGCTTCATTAAAAGAAATGATGTTGCCTGGTTTACTAACAATTGGATTTCCACTTATCATTGCTTTTGTTCCTTTAGCCTTTGGCATGGATAATCTTGCCATTGCAGAGATGCTTGGAGGGTACATGGCTGGTGTTACTGTATCTGGTGTGCTTTGGGCCATTTTCCAAAATAATGCAGGTGGTGCATGGGATAATGCAAAAAAATCTTTTGAAGCAGGTGTAGAAATTAATGGAGAAATGACGTATAAAGGTTCTGACGCGCATAAAGCTGCAGTTACTGGAGATACAGTTGGAGATCCTTTTAAAGACACTTCTGGGCCTTCTATGAATATTCTAATCAAGTTAACTTGTTTAATCGGATTAGTTATTGCTCCGATTTTAGGAGGACATGTTAACGATACTCATACTTCAACCGAAATCAGAGAAGAAGTAAAAGTAATGTTAACTGTTAATGAAGCAGATGAGGCTAAAGCTACAGTTACAACTACTTATGTAGAAAATGGTGTAGAAAAAACAAAAGATGAAGTAATCACTGGTACTTTAGAAGAAGTAGAAGCTAAAGTAAATGCTTTAAAAGGAGAGGGCGTTCACGGAGAACATCACTTTAAATTAGATGCATCTAAAGGTGAAAAAAGTAAAATGGTAAAAGTTGAAATTCAACAAAAGAAGTAACATTCTATTTACTTACTTATAAAAAAGCATCCTAAAAAGGATGCTTTTTTTTGTAAAACTATTTTATTAATTGCTGTAAAGTATCTTTTGCAATCCATCATATAACAACAATACTTTTAGGTGTCAATTTCTATGTCAGAAAAATAAGCCGCTTTTAATACCACTGATTTTAAAGAAGTAAGGAGCCTTCTTAAGTTTTCGTGCATATCAATAAAAAAAGGAAATACGAATAATTATTATGTGAAGTATCGCTATTTTTAAAAGTAAAACACCTCATAAAAATGAGGTGTTTCTGATTTAAATAAAAAAAATTAGTAAGCGTATCTTTGAGGACCACCTCTTCTGATTTCCTCACTAGCAAATTCTTCAAATTGTTTAAAATTCTCTCTAAATGCATTAGACAATTTAAATGCTGTTTTATAATAAGCATCGTCATTATTCCAAGTAGCTCTTGGACTTAATAATTCTGTAGGTACACCTGGACAACTTCTTGGTTGTGCCACTCCAAATACCGAGTGTATATGATAATTTTCGTAAGTATAATTATTAAGATCTCTGTTTAAAACTGCAGTAATCATTGCCCGAGTATATTTTAAAGGCATTCTTCTTCCCTCTCCGTATTTGCCTCCAGACCAACCTGTATTTACAAGCCACACATTTACGTTAGCTTCTTTCATTTTTTTAGCTAACATCTCTGCATATCTAGTTGGATGCAATGGCATAAAAGGTGCTCCAAAACATGCAGAAAAACTTGGAACAGGTTCTGTTACACCAGCTTCTGTACCTGCTACTTTTGCAGTATATCCAGAAATAAAATGGTATGCAGCCTGACTTGGTGTTAGTTTAGATATTGGAGGTAGTACTCCAAAAGCATCAGCAGTTAAGAAAAATATATTTTTTGGATTTTTACCGATCGAAGGTTTTTGAATGTTTTCGATATGATAAATTGGATAACTAACTCTTGTATTTTGAGTAACAGAGGTATCCGAAAAATCTACTTCTCCTTTATCATTCATAATTACATTCTCTAAAATAGCGCCTTTTTGTATTGCTGAGAATATTTCAGGCTCTTGTTCTTTAGATAGATTAATTACTTTTGCATAACAACCTCCTTCAAAATTGAATACCGAATTTTCAGCTGTCCAGCCATGCTCATCATCTCCTATTAAACTTCTTTTTGGATCTGTAGATAGCGTTGTTTTACCTGTACCTGATAGCCCGAAAAAGATTGCAGTATCTCCTTTTTCACCTACATTTGCAGAGCAATGCATAGGCAATGTATTTTTTGAAACTGGCAATATAAAATTTAAAGCAGAAAAGATCCCTTTTTTTATTTCACCTGTGTAGCCTGTTCCTCCTATTAAAGCAATTTTTTTAGAAAAATTTAAAATTGCGAAATTGTGCTGTCTTGTTCCATCTGCTTTAGCATCAGCCATAAAACCTGGAGCATTTATAACAGTCCATTCTGGAGTAAAGGTTTTTAACGCCTCTGCTGTTGGTCTTAAAAACATATTATGAGCAAACATATTACTCCAAGGATACTCATTAACCACTCTAATGTTTAAGGTATAATTTTCATCTGCACAAGCATAACTATCTCTTACAAAAATCTCTTTTTCAGATAAATAATCAACTACTTTTAGATACAAAGCATCAAATTTGTCTGAATCAAAAGGCAGATTTATATCGCTCCACCACACCTCATCTTTAGTTATTTCATCTTTTACAATAAATCGATCCATTGGAGAACGACCAGTAAACTCTCCTGTTTGTATCGCAATTGCACCAAGTGATGATTCTTTTCCTTGCTTTTTTAATAAAATTTCATTGTGTAATTCGTCTGAACTTAGTTGATAACGAATTGTAGCATTTTTGATTCCTAGACTATTTAACGAAATCGTTTTCGTATTTGTATCTACCATATCAATATTTTTATGTTTTATTTTCTACAAAACTAATGAATAATTTAAAATAAGCTGATTTTTATTAAATAATTACATAAAATTCATTTTTTAATTAATTTTTTTATGAATTTTACAATCATAAGCACCCAACCAATACAAAATAATAGACCACCCAAAGGGGTTACAAACCAAATTGATTTTGCTTTAATTGTAGTTAATTGAATTAAATAAATAGAACCAGAAAAAAATAGAATGCCTGCAAATAAAAAATAACTAATCCAATTTTTATCCTGATTTGAAAAACCGCCATACGTATTTATAAATAGAAGAATAATAACATGATACATCTGGTAGGTAACTGCTGTTTTAAAGCTTTGCAACCCTTCTAGTGTTAGTACTTCTTTTAAAGCATGCGCAGCAAAAGCTCCTAAAACAACCGAAGAAAGTCCAAGAAAAGAGGTAATTACTAAATTTTTAAACATTATTGTATCTTTTTGTTATATTTTAAACATTTAAAGTATCTTCGTACTACATCAAAAATACAGTTTTATTTATGAAGAATATCTTAATTATTGGCGCAGGAAAATCAAGTTCATCTCTCTTAAAATACCTTTTGCAAAAATCTGAAAAAGAACAATTATTTTTAACTATTGGTGATCTTACAGTAGCACATGCCAATACTATAGTTATGCATCATAAAAATGCTAACGTTATTGTTTTTGATGTTTTTAACACCCTACAAAGACAAAAAGAAATTAAAAAAGCAGATCTAGTCATTTCTATGCTACCTGCGAGATTACATATAGAAGTAGCTAAAGACTGTTTGCATTTTAAAAAACATTTAGTAACTGCTTCATATGTTTCTAACGAAATGAAAAATCTTAATGATGCAGTAAAGAAAAGTAATTTAGTTTTTATGAATGAAATTGGTTTAGACCCTGGTTTAGATCATATGAGTGCAATGAAAATTATAGACGCCATAAAAGCTAAAAAAGGAAAAATGCTTCTTTTTGAGTCTTTTTGCGGTGGGTTAATTGCGCCAGAAAGCGATACTAATTTATGGAATTATAAATTTACTTGGAACCCAAGAAACGTAGTATTGGCTGGGCAAGGTGGAGCTGCAATGTTTATACAAGAAGGCACCTATAAGTACATCCCTTATCACAAATTATTTAGAAGAACAGAGTTTTTAGAAATTGAAGGTTCAAAGTATGAGGCATACGCAAATAGAGACTCTTTAAAATATAGAAGTATGTATGGTTTAGAGCATATAACAACCATGTATAGAGGCACAATAAGAAAGGTAGGTTTTTCTAGGGCTTGGAATATTTTTGTTCAATTGGGAATGACAGATGATTCTTATACTATAGAAAACTCAGAAGATATGAGTTACCGAGATTTTATCAATTTATTTTTAGGATATTCTCCATCTGATTCTGTAGAACTTAAGTTAAGATCGTATTTAAACATTGATCAAGATGATATAATGTGGGAAAAACTTATTGAATTGGATCTTTTTAACAATACAAAAAAAATAAAATTAAAAAATGTAACTCCTGCTAAAATCCTACAAAAGATTTTAGAAGATTCTTGGACCCTTCAACAAGAGGATAAAGATATGATTGTAATGCAACATTTATTTGGATATGAAGAAAATGGAATTAAAAAACAAATTGAAAGTAGTTTAGTGGTAAAAGGAGAAAATCAGTACTACACAGCTATGGCAAAAACTGTTGGATTGCCATTAGGCATTGCTGCATTAAAAATTCTAAACAAAGAGATAAAAACACCTGGGGTACAAATACCGATTGCAAAAGAAGTTTACCAACCTATATTAAAAGAGTTGGAAAATTTTGGTATTGTTTTCAAAGAAAAGGAAGTGCCTTATTTAGGCTATAACCCCAATCATGTTTAATAACATTACATCTTTAGGTAAAAATCTTTAGTTAAGCGTGTATAATCCTCTGTATAGTTATGCCTTGTCGTTTCGATAATTAATTGTGCTTCTTCTATTGCTGTTTTTCGAAAGGAAAAAGTCAATAGACTTCGTTTTACTGGTGAATTTATATTTCCTTGAACCCTACAAATTCGGTTTACAAACAAGTTATTTTCTTCTGCTATAGCGATAAATTGTGCCTCTTCTTTACATGGTATAATTACCGAAAATTTTCCATTTTTCGATAAAATTTTCGAAACTCCTGTAACAAGTTCTTCAAAAGAAAGAGAAGAAGTAAATCTTGCTTTATTTCTGGCAAGATCTAGGGTTTCAAAATCATCTGTATAAAAAGGAGGATTAGAAACAATTAGATCATAAGTTTCTTCTTCTTCCTGAATTTCTTTTACAAATTCTTGAAAAGTTGCGTTGTAACAATACAGCCTATCTTTCCATATAGATTTTTCAAAATTTTCTACAGCTTGTTCAAATGCCTGTTCATCAACCTCAACAGCATCTATGGTCATTGCATCAGAACGTTGTGCTAACATTAAAGCGATAACCCCGGTTCCAGTACCAATATCTAAAATTGTATCGGAAAATTGATCAATGGCGCACCATGATCCCAACAAAACACTATCTGTACCAACTTTCATAGCCGTTTTATCTTGATCGATGGCGAATTCTTTAAATTGGAATGGTTTATTGATAATCGTTTTGTTTTGTTAAATGAAACGTATAGAATTGAAAATACGTTGCTACTATTCTTGCAGAGAGGAAGGGATTCGAACCCTCGATACCATTACTAGTATACTACCTTTCCAGGGTAGCCAGATAAACCACTCTTGCACCTCTCTAAATAAGTGTTTGGAAAATTACAAATACAATTCAATTAACCCTTCAGGAGTATGAACTTGTATTGTTTTATTTTTTCTATCTACTTTTTTTATAAAGTCATCTATCATAGGAATAAAAACTTCTTTGCCATCATTATCTATCTCAAATAGTGGCTGAGCAGCTTTATCATTAATATGAACGATGGTACCCACAGTTCCAAAATTAACATCTACCACTTGAAAACCAATAACTTCATGATAATAAAACTTATCACCAGACAGCTTAGGTAATACCTCTAAAGGCAAATAAACACCACACTTTAAAATGGTATCGGCTTCTTCTTCAGAATAAATATCTTCAAATTGAACACGTAACTGGTTGCCTTTGTGAAGAGAACTTTTTTCAATAAAAAATGGAACCAGATTTGTGCCAAACTCGACATAAACTGATTCCATATTTTTATACAACTCTGGTTCATCTGTATCTAATTTGATAACAACTTCCCCTTTAAAACTATATTTTGTTACGATTCTGCCTAAATAAAAACACTCTTCTTTACGCATACTCGTATTAAAGTTTTATTCAGCTGACTTTTCTTCTTTAGAAGCTTCTACTTCTTCACTTTCAGTAGCTTCAGCAACTTCTTCTGTAGCAGGTTCTGCTTCTTCTGTAGCTTCTACTTCTTCTACCTCTGGTAATGCAGCAGCAATTCTTGCTTCATTTACTGCTTTTTCAGCTTCTAATGCTTTTGCTTTAGCATCTGCTTCAGCTTTTGCTAATTTTTCTTCTTTACTAGAAACTTTTCCTTCTTTTTCTGCTAACCAAGCTTTAAATTTCTCTTCAGCTTGCTCTTCAGTTAAAGCTCCTTTACGAACACCACCTACTAAATGATTCTTTAACATAGCACCTTTGTAAGATAAAATGTTTTTTGCAGTATCAGTTGGTTGTGCACCATTTTGCAACCATTTTACAGCACCATCAACATCTAAGTTAATTTCTGCAGGGTTTACATTTGGGTTGTACGTACCTATTTTTTCTAAGTAACGTCCATCTCTTTTTGCACGTGCATCAGCAGCAACAATCCAATAAAATGGTTTGCCTTTTTTTCCGTGTCTTTGTAATCTGATTTTTACAGACATAATTTATTAATTTTTTGAGGTTCTCGACCTCGGTTATTAAAATTCTTATTATCTCGTAATAAGCGAGCGCAAATCTACAATTTTCTTTTGAATAAAAATTAAGAAAATGTATTTAAATTATTAAGTATCAGCATAAACTAGTATAAACTAAAATAAAACCAAATACAACTCGGTTTTGTAAATGAGTGAATCCACTTTATTGTTGATAAGTCTACACAACTTATTTGTAAGAAATATAAGGTGTTTTTGTACATTTAAAGTTCCTTAATTTACCAGATAAAATCGTTTATGTACTTAATTTTTGATACTGAAACAACAGGGTTACCTAAAAGTTGGAATGCACCAATTACAGACACAGAAAATTGGCCAAGATGTATACAAATTGCCTGGCAACTTCACGATGAGAATGGACATCTTTTAGAGCATAATGACTTTTTAATTCACCCTGATGGTTTTAACATCCCCTATGATGCCGAAAGAATTCACGGAATTTCTACTGAATTAGCAGAAAAAGAAGGAATTCCTTTAGCAAAAGGATTGGCCTTGTTTAATGCAGCACTTAAGAAAACTAAGTTTATTATTGGTCAAAATGTTGCTTTCGATTTAAATATTATGGGATGTGAATTCCATAGGTTAGCAACAGAAACAACTTTAAATACATTACCTGTTTTAGATACTTGTACAGAGAAAACAGCATTACTTTGCCAGATTCCTGGAGGTAGAGGTGGTAAATTTAAACTACCCACTTTAACAGAATTACACAAACATTTATTTGGTGTAGATTTTACAGAAGCACATAATGCGACTGCAGATGTAGAAGCTACAACACGCTGTTTTTTTGAATTAATAAGAATTCGTGAATTTAGCAAAGAAGAATTAGGTGTAGATGCAAATTATTTTACCAACTTTTCTACTTTACATCCAAAACCCATCCAACCTGTTGGTCTAAAACACATCAATCTAAAAAAAGAAAGTGATAAAATTAGACAACGGCTAGAAAAGCAAAAAACCTCAAAAGAAACATTATCTACCTCAGAGGGCCTTGCAGCACTTCAAGATGCTTCTTTTGCGCACTTGCACAATCACACACAGTTTTCAGTATTACAATCTACCATGCAAATTGGTAATATTGTAGCCGCTGCAGCAAAAGACAATATGCCTGCAGTTGCAATGACAGATACTGGCAACATGATGGCCTCATTTCATTTTGTTAGTGCAGTTTTAAACCATAATAAAACTTCAGAAACAACAATGAAACCAATTATTGGGTGTGAGTTTAATGTATGTGAAGATCATAAAAACAAATCTCATAAAGACAATGGCTATCAAGTAGTTTTATTGGCAAAAAATAAAAACGGATATCACAATTTAGCAAAAATGTCTTCCATAGCATTTGTTGATGGATTTTATTATGTACCAAGAATCGATAAAGAAATCATCAAAAAATATAAAGATGATATTATTGTTTTAACCGGTAATCTGTATGGTGAAGTTCCAAGTAAAATTTTAAACTTAGGAGAAAAACAAGCAGAGGAGGCTTTATTGTGGTGGAAAGAACAATTTAAAGAAGACTTTTATATTGAGTTGATGCGTCACAATCAGCAAGATGAAACGATTGTAAATGAAACGCTATTAAAATTTTCACAAAAACATTCCATTAAAGTTGTTGCCACAAACAACACGTTTTACCTCGAAAAAAAAGATGCCAATGCACACGATATTTTATTATGTGTAAAAGATGGCGAAAAACAAGCAACTCCAAAAGGAAAAGGACGAGGATATAGGTATGGTTTACCTAATGAAGAGTATTATTTTAAATCTACAGAGGAAATGAAAACGCTTTTCGCAGATCTGCCTGAAGCGATTATTAATATTCAAGAAATTGTAGATAAAATAGAAATTTTTACACTAGCAAGAGACGTTTTATTACCTGCTTTTGACATTCCAGATGAATTTAAAGACCATAAAGATGAGGAAGATGGTGGAAAACGAGGAGAAAATAATTTTCTAAAACACCTAACTTTTGAAGGAGCAAAAAAACGATATGGTACAATTATACCAGCTATTAAAGAGCGCTTAGACTTTGAGCTAGAGGTTATCGAAAAAACAGGATATCCTGGGTATTTTTTAATTGTAGAAGATTTTATTAGAGAAGCTCGAAAAATGAATGTTGCAGTTGGACCTGGCCGAGGTTCTGCTGCTGGTTCTGTAGTAGCCTATTGCCTTTGGATAACAAATATTGATCCTATAAAATATGATTTACTTTTTGAGCGTTTCTTAAACCCTGAACGTGTTTCTATGCCCGATATTGATATCGATTTTGATGATGAAGGTCGTGGTAGAGTCATGGATTATGTAATTGAAAAGTACGGCTCTAATCAAGTAGCACAAATTATTACTTATGGAACAATGGCTGCAAAATCTTCTATTAGAGATACAGCCAGAGTTTTAGATTTACCGCTTTTTGAAGCTGATAGAATTGCCAAATTAATTCCAGGAATAAAACTTAAAAATATTTTTGGAGATGACCCTAAAAGTAAAGGTAAAGTAGATGGTTTACGTGCAGAAGAAAAACAATTAGTAGAAGAATTAAGAACCATGTCTGTTGGTTCCGATTTAGTGTCAGAAACCATTAATAAAGCTACAATTTTAGAGGGTTCTGTAAGAAATACAGGTATTCATGCTTGTGGTGTAATTATTACACCTGGTGATATTACCAACTACGTTCCTGTGGCTTTGGCTAAGGATTCAGATATGTATGTAACCCAATTTGATAACTCTGTAGTAGAATCTGCAGGTTTATTAAAAATGGATTTCTTAGGATTAAAGACACTAACATTAATTAAAGACACTGTAAAAATTGTAAAAGCAAAACATGGTGTAGAATTAGATCCAGAGAACTTTCCTTTAGATGATGAAAAAACATATGAGTTATTCCAAAGAGGAGAAACAGTAGGTATTTTTCAATATGAATCTCCTGGAATGCAAAAACATATGCGCTCTTTAAAGCCAACTGTTTTTGCAGATTTAATTGCAATGAATGCCTTGTACAGACCTGGACCCATGGAATACATTCCGAGTTTTATAAACAGAAAACACGGGATAGAAGATATTGAATACGATTTACCAGCAATGGAAGAGTATTTGGCAGAAACCTATGGAATAACGGTTTACCAAGAGCAAGTAATGCTTCTATCGCAAAAGCTTGCAGATTTTACCAAAGGTGAAGCCGATGTTTTACGAAAAGCCATGGGTAAAAAGCAAATTGCTGTACTCGATAAAATGAAACCAAAATTTATTGAGCAAGCCAGTAAAAATGGTCATGATGAAGAAAAGCTAGAAAAAATCTGGAAAGATTGGGAAGCTTTTGCAAGTTATGCCTTCAATAAATCTCACTCAACTTGTTATGCTTGGATTGCTTATCAGACTGCATATTTAAAAGCACACTATCCTGCAGAATATATGGCATCTGTTCTTTCTAATAACATGAAAGATATAAAAGCTGTTTCTTTCTTTATGGAAGAGTGTAAACGTATGGGATTAGAAGTTTTAGGACCAGATATTAATGAATCTTATTTAAAATTTTCAGTAAATCAAGAAAGTGCTGTTCGTTTTGGAATGGCAGCCGTAAAAGGTGTTGGAGCTGCAGCTGTAAGAGCAATAATTGCAGAACGTAAAGAAAATGGAAATTACTCCTCTATTTTTGATTTAGCAAAACGCGTAGATTTAAGAGCTGCCAATAAAAAATCTTTTGATAGTTTAATAAAAGCAGGTGCTTTTGATTCTTTTTCAGACACACATAGAGCTCAATATTTTGCTACAGATGAAAAAGGAATTACTTTCTTAGAAAGAGCAATGAAATTTGGTAGTAAATACCAAGAAAATGAAAATTCTGCTCAAGTTTCTATGTTTGGTGAAACCTCTACTGTTCAATTTCCTGAGCCAGATATTCCTGAGTGTGAAACTTGGGGAACCATGGAACTTTTATCACAAGAAAAAGAGGTTATCGGAATTTACATTTCTGCACACCCTTTAGATGATTTTAAAAATGAAATGATTTTCTGTAATGCCTCTTTAAAAAATTTTAAAGGAGATTTGAACAAACATGTTGGTATGAACTTGTCTTTTGCAGGTATTATAACAGAAGTACAACACAGAGTTTCTAAAGCAGGTAAAGGGTGGGCTTCTTTCTTTATAGAGGATTATGGTGATAGTAATGAATTTCGTGTTTTTGGAGAAGACTATTTAAAGTTTAAGCATTTTCTAGTTCCTAATTCCTTTTTATTTGTGCGCGCAACAATTCAAGCTGGTTGGACGAACAAAGAAGGCGTACAAGGTGAACCAAGAATTAAGTTCACAGAGTTTAAACTTCTACATGACATCATGGAAACGCTTTGTAAAAAAATTACAATTAAAATGTCTATAGATGATGTGAGTGAAGAAAATATTTTAAATCTAGAAAGTGTTCTGAAAAATAGTAACGGAAAACAAAGTGTACACTTTACAGTTTGGGATGCTAAGGAAAAAATTGAACTAAGTTTACCAAGTAGAAACACGAAAATTAAGATTTCTAAGAAACTTTTAGCCACCTTAGATCAGCAAGATATTAGATACAAACTAAATTAAGCTATCATATTCACTACTAGAATTGTTTTTTTTATGAATATCATTATATAAGGTGTTTTTTTTATTAATATCTAATTTTGGTTTTTATTAACATTAAAAAAACACTTCTTAGCCTTATTATCTATAATTTTGTTTAATAATTTATAAAAAAAATGAAACAAGATAATAACGGCACTTGGGTTAGTTGGAATGAAAATTTAAAATACAACTACAAAACAAAGTATAGCATTACCAAAGAAGAAGAACTTCAACATGTAATTGTAAATAAAGATAAGATCCGTTTTTTTGGTAGTAAGCAATCCTCTGCAGACATTGCTGCAGGTACTGATGCTATAATAGATATGACTACTTATAACAAAATTGTTTCTTATGATTATTCAAAAAAAACAATCACCGTACAATCTGGTGTTATCTTAAAAGACTTATTAGAAGCGATAGAATCTGTAGGCTGGTGTATACCTTGTTTACCAGACATCAATACAATTACTATTGGAGGTGCTTTAGCAACAGGTACTCATGGTACAAGTGGTAAACTTTTATCTGAATATATGGTTGCTTGTAATTTAATTCTTGCTAATGGTACTATTAAAAACATTACAAAAGAAGATGAATTAATGAACGCTGTAAAAGTTTCTTTAGGGATGTTGGGCGTAATGTCTACTATTACATTTCAATGTGAGCCAATTTATACACTACATGTAAAAGAAAGACCCGAAAATGATAATGAGTGGTTACCAAAAATAAAAAGCAGGTTAAAAGAACATGATTTTTTAAGAATTCTATGGTTGCCTCATACTAGTAAAGGCTATGTTATTACTGGAGACAAAATTGATAAAAATAAAGAGGTTACTGAAAACAATGGACCGAAGTTTTTAAAGCATAGAAGAAAAGCTTCTAAAATGTTATACAAATATTCTCATAAATATCCTTGGACCACAGCAATTGCTAATAAAATATTAGCTACAATTTTCTTTAGTTCTAAAAAAGAACACAAAGGAAGTTTGTACCAAGCAACAGTTACAAAATCTAGAGGTTCTACTTTAGAATTGGCAGAGTGGACGATTAGCTTAGATAAATTTCCAAAAGTATTTGAAGAAATAAAAACGGAGATTAACAAATGGAGTAATAAATCATTTATCCATATCCCTATGGATGTTCGTTTTGTATACAAAGACAAAAGTTGGTTAAGCTATGCGTACGAGCAAGATACTGTAACTATGGGTTGTGTATCTAGAAATGCAGCTACAGCAGACACTTATGAAGCTTTTAAAAGTGTAGAAAAGATTTTCTTGAAACATGGAGGTAGGCCACATTGGGGAAAACGTTTTGCTGCAAAAGATGCGCAATTAACTAAAGTTTATCCTAAATGGGAAGATTTTAAAAATCTTAGAAATGAACTAGATCCAACAAACAAATTTTTAAATCCATATTTAGCGTCTTTAGTAAATGCTAAAGCAGTTGTTTATGAGAATGCCTAAAGGTTTTTTGTTTGATTTTGATGGTGTAGTTGTAAATAGTTTTGAAAGTCATCATTCTGCTTGGGCATCTGCATTTTATGAACTTTTTCAAAAAGAAATTCCGCCTTTTCCTCTGGAAATGGCGGGTAAATCTCCCATGAAAATTGCCAACTACTACTGTAGCAATATTGGAGAAGAAGCGCAAACAAAAAAATTATACGATTTAAAAGATTTGCACTTAGACCAGTACTTTAAGACCCCAAAATTGTTACCCGGAATTAAAGAAATAACGGCTTTTCTAAAAAAAGAAGGTATTCCTTATGGGATTGCTAGTAACGCAACCAAACAGTTTCTAAAAAATAGTATTACACAGTTAAATTTAGAGTTTACAAAAGTTTTTGGTGTAGAAGATTATGCAAAACCAAAACCAGCACCAGAAGCCTATATAACACTGGCAAATGCACTGGGCTTTTCAGAAAAAGATTTTAAAGATCTCTGGGTATTTGAAGACAGTTTAACCGGAATTACGGCCGCAAAATCTGCAGGAATGAATCCAATAGGAATACTTACTCAATATAGTGAAGAAGCGTTAATAAATGCAGGAAGTATTCTTGTTTTTCCAACAGTTTTAGAAGCCTATACCTACTTGTTAAATAATTAAGAAGTAATTTTTCTGAACAGGTCTTCTAATTGCTCTTGTTCTGAAGATAATTCTAAAATTTTTAACCCTTTATCTTTTGCGAAATCAAATAATTTTGGCCTCATATCTTCTTTACTATTAAATGTAACTACCCAAGAGTCCCCTTTTTTTAATGTAGATTTGATGTTTGATAACGAATTAAAATCAGCCTCTGAAATGGGTTTATCAAACTGAACAGAAAGTATTTGATGAGTATTTTTTTGCAAGTTACTTAACGTTTCATTAGCTACAATTTTTCCTTTATTCACAATAATAACAGTATCGCAAATAGCTTCTACCTCTTGCATGATATGAGTCGATAATAATATTGTTTTTTCTGTACCTAAATCCTTAATTAAAGCTCTAATTGCTACCAGTTGGTTTGGATCTAACCCTGTAGTGGGCTCATCTAGAATTAAAACTGAAGGATTATGAAGAATAGCAGCTGCTATACCAACTCTTTGTTGGTATCCTTTAGAAAGCTGATTGATTTTTTTATGTGCCTCTGCAGTTAAACCTACCTTTTCTATATAATGCTCAATTTGGCTTTTATCAACTTTATAAATATGTGCTCTAAATTGTAAATACTCTCTTACATACATTTCTGCATACAAGGGATTGTGTTCTGGCAAATAGCCAATATTTTTTTGACTTTCTATGGGCGTATCCAACACATCTATTTCATCAACCAAAACAGTCCCAGAATCTGGCTTAATAAATCCCGTTAGTATTTTCATCATGGTAGATTTACCAGCACCATTTGGGCCTAAAAAACCAATAATTTCCCCCTTTTTAACAGAAAAAGAAATATCATCCAATGCTTTTTGGTTTTTATAGCTTTTAGAGACAGATGTTACGTGTATAGACATGTTTTTCTTTATATATTTTCTTAAATTGAAAAGTTTAGAAAACTGATTTTAGTTTTTTAAACCTAAAGTTAAATTACGAATATTTTTCATTCGCTGCCAAGCCTCTCTATGCCTTTGTTTGTATAACCATAATGTACCTAAATCTAGTAGAAAATAAAATAAACTAATACCACTTGGTGGATTTGCACTAGGTAAAAACGATACTACGTTCCAGGCCGTAGTTGGCCAAAACCAACATTTATAATAGGTACCCACCAATTCTAAAATTACAACAGAGACATACATTGTTAAGTAAAACAATCGTTCTTTTGATGTATTTCTTAGGATCAGTAAAGTAGCAACTGTCATAACAAAACCAAAAACATCGTTCTTAAAAACTAAGAATATTGTTGCATAAATAACGATTGTAATTGTTAAAAATTTTTCGATTTGAAATCTTCTTAGCTTAATTGAAGATGCTTTAGAAAAATACAATACTGCGATATAGACAAAAGCATGACCAAAAGGAATATAATGTGGTATATTTTCTAACCTATAGGTGTACATTCCTAAAACAATAGAAAATAAATACTCTCCAAAAAAACCAATCAATACCGCATTTATCATTTGCTCTTTTATTCGTTTAGGAACATTAAAAAAAGTAATAAAAAAAACAATTAGCATTAAGGCATTTGCATAAAACTGCGCATTTTTAGTAACATTAACTAAGTAAAAACTATCTAAAAATAAACCGACCACAAAAAACAGATAAAGCAACCCTAAAGTTTTTAATGTGCTAAAAAGAAATGATTTTGAAGCAAGTACACTCATATTGCTAAAATAAAAAAATGACTCACAAAGTGAGCCATTTTAAACCTAATATTTTAAGGTAATTATAGTTGGTAACGGATTCTAAAACTTATAAATCTTGGTAAGATAAAGCGTTCATTTAATGTAAATGCATTTAGGTTTTGACTCACAGATGCTTCAGAGCCTGTTGCCAATAAGTTGTTACCCACAACTTCGTATTCTAATTTTGCATCTTTATCTTTTCGATACGCTAATTTTGCATTCCAAATACTAAACGTATTTGTGGTTACCCCATTTTGTCTTTGATTTGTATAAGAAAAATCTGAAGTTAAAGTAATTGATTGCTTTATATACGCATCAAAATTAATAGAAGGTCTATGGTTTACCGATTTAAAAATTTCAGGCCTAGCTGTATTTTCTTGATTACTAAAGTTTACAGCATAACGTAAACTTACATTCGGAGCTTTTCTAAAATTTGTTCCAATCCTTGCATTTACACCATAATTATTATTAATGTTTGTATTCTCTGCTCTATTAAAAAACTGATATGTTTTGCTGTAATTATAGTTCCCTCCTATACGGGTTTGAATTTTACCAAAAGTTTTACCTGCAGATAAAATGGCTGTTAAATTCTCATTATCTAAAGGTGAGTTTATTGATGAGCTGTTAGAAACAACAGAACCCGGTTGAAAAATAACATTATTATTTACTTGATCTATTGTTTTTGTATATCTAATCGTAGAGAAAACATTACTATTATTAAATAAATTAAAACTTCTATAGCTTAAATTAACATTATGAAAACTTGCATTAATCAATTCCGGATTTCCAGAAAAGAAAGCATCGTAACTTCTTGCGACGATACCTCTAGCAATTTGATTTACATCTGTAAAATTTACTTGCTGTCTGTAGGTGAAATTTAAACTTTCGCTTTGCTTAAACTGTGCAATAACATTAAATTCTGGTAAAAATTTAAAAAATTTATCCTCAAAAGTTTCTAAACTGTATTGTGTATTGTTAGAATTATATGAGTGTAGTGTAAAACCAGGAGTAACCGTAAAAATTCCTGTTCTTAAACGATACCTTAAACCTGCATAAATATCTGTAAAATTATACTCTGTATCATTGGTAGTTGGTGGATTTGAACTACCTCCTACATTTGTTGGAATTGGGTCTAATTGAGTTCCATTGTCTAAAATCTGAAAGAACCGAGAATCAAAATTTTGTTGACTATGTATGGTACCTGCAACAAAGTTTAAATTACTTTTTTGATTTAAAATATAATAGTAATCTAATTTTGCATCCAATTGATTCGAGGCTACCCTTCTATCTTGCTCTAAAGTATAAACCCTATTGGACCTATCTAAACCTAAAGTTTCTGCAGCATCATCAAATCCATCATTATCAAGGTTGTCATTATTGTTAGGATCATTTTCTAATGATGCAATATAAAAAGGATCTTCATCTTGCAATAAGTGTTTTACTTCTAGTGCGAAAATACTTTTTTCACCTGCAGTATAGAAATAACTAAAATCTTGATTGATAGTAAATGGAGTTGCTTTCTCGTACTGAGAAATATCACTCAAAACTCTAGAATCTACAGTCTGGTTGCTATATTCGTTAGAGAAACGACCAGAAATATTATAATTTAACTGATTGTTAAAATCTTTCTTGTAAATAGTGCTGAAACGAAATAAACCTGTGTTACTTGTTTGGTCTGTTCTAGTATCTCTAAATTCGTCTGGAATGTTAGGATCTACATAATCAATATCATTAATATTTCGTTGTCCATTACTATTCCCAGACCAAATTAAAAATCCACTTAAATCTAATTTTGGATTAGGAGAGTAACTAAAATTTAAAGCAGAAAGGGTTGTTTCAATTCTATTTGCATTTCTTGCCCCTGCATTTAAAAAACCAATACCTGCATCTCCTAAGCTAATATTTGTTCCGTTAGAAGGACTCTGACTTTGAAAATTACCTCCAAAACTTCTAGCATCTCTTCTACTAATTACAACATCGCCAAGGTTATTTACATCTCCAATAACATTAATAGTATATTTAGGTGTATAATAAAATAGTTTAGGTTGAAACAAGTATAAGGTTTCGTCTTGAGACTGCCCTCCTCCAGCAGATATATCTCCAAACCAAAAGTTCTTTTTACCTTCCTTTAATTTAATATTTATAGCTACTCTATCTTGGTTGTTCTGCACACTACTTAACTGGCTAACATTCGAGTAATTTCTCAATACCTGAATTTTGTCTACTGCGTTAGAAGGTATATTTTCTGTAGCTAATTTAGTATCTCCACTAAAAAACTCTTTACCATCTACCATTATTTTTTCTACAGCTTTCCCTTCTACTTCAATTTGCCCTGCATCATTAATTTCTACTCCTGGTAGTTTTTCTAATACATCTTTTAATTTTCTTTCTGAACCATTTTTGAAGGAATCAGCATTGTAAATAATAGTGTCTCCTTTAACAGTAACAGGCATTTTTGCTACAATGTTTATACCTTCTAGCATGTTGTCTTCATACATACTATAGCTTTTAGACATGTTGGCTCCTTTCGTTGTAATAAATTCACTAATTTCCTTGAAGCCCACATAACTAATTTTAATATTATAAACAGTATTTTTAGCTAAGTCTAGTTTAAAAACACCATTAGCATCTGTAAAACCATAAGAGGCAATTCTTTTAGCTACAGTATCTAAAGCAATTACATTTGCCATCTCTAAGGGTTCACCTATAGAGTCTTTTACCACTCCAGTATATTTAATTTGTGAACTGGCTGCCCATGACACCATAAAAATGGCGATAAGAAATATTTTTTTCATAAATGATTTTGTTTCGATAGATAAGATTATAAACTACTAATGCATTAATACCTTCCTCTTCCACGTCTGTTCTGAAAACGCTCTTTTAGCTCCTCGGTCTTTTGTTTAATAATTTTATTATATTTCTCTCTGGTAACCTTTGTTCCTTTTTTTGGTTTTTCTATGGCTACAGGCTCTGATGGATTAATTACAATCTCTGTACACAACATGGTAGTCCTATCTGCATTTAATTCTAAAATTAAACCCGGTAACCCCCAATAAGATTCAGGACCTGAACTTACTGGAATTTGTGGTGTATACCAAGCAGTAACATTCAGCATTTTCTGTGCAGCGTTGTCTTTTGTTTTTGTAGAATCTTTTTGGGCACCTCTTCTACCTCTTCTAAAAATACCACCCCAATCGATTTTGGTATCTACAGTGGTCATTGTAGCTTTATAAACGGTATACTGCCCAATTTTTTTACTTTCTGTACCAAGCTCCCATTTAGGTTGCTCCATAGATTCAACAACCAGAAAACGCTTACTAAATTGCTCTACATCTTCTATCATCTCGCGGTCCTTTAGATTTTTATAAACAGATCCTTGCCCGTTACTTGCACCCCATCTTGGTCCAGAAGAGCCTGGTGCGTCTAACTTAACTTCCTCTTTAAAAGACGATTCATTTTTATTAAAACTTAAAGTATACGTTTTCTCTAGAAAGTTTTTCATACGAGCCATCATTTGTTTTTTTTGTTGCTCGCTCATTTGATTTCCAAAACGTTCCATGTCCATGGTTGTTTTAGACATATAGGTTGCTTTACCTTCAAAGTTTTTTTGAGAAAAAGTAGCCATTGTAATCAATGACAAAAAGAGTGTTAGTAATTTTTTCATGTTTATTTTTTAAAATTTAATCAAAAGTACTTGTATATTATACACTAAGACTTAAAAAAAACTTAAAAGTTTAATGCTATTAGGAAAACTTTAACATATCTATCGTCCCATTTTTATTTGGATACCATTACCTAATTCAACTCCTTTTCTGCTCTTCATTTTCTCCATCATTTCGTCTGATTTCTGTTTCTGAATTTTATCGAACTTCTTTTGAGTTACAACTTTACCTTTATTGGGTTCTTCTATGACAACTTTTTTTTCTGGATTTAAAACAATTTCAGTACAAACAATTAAATTTTTACCATCATTAATTTCTAAGATTAAACCTGGTAAGCCCTGGTAATTTTTAGGACCGTTACTTATTGGAACTTGAGTTGTATACCAAGCAGTTGTTGTTACAGTTTCTGTAGTTTTGGTTTCTTTAGACGCACCATTAATCATACTTATTTTAACACTCTCTACTTCTTCTGTAAATGTTGCTTTATAACAAGTATACATTCCAATATTTTTAGTTTCAGAAGATAGCTCCCAATTATATTGCTTAAGCTTATCTTTTACTAAAAAGGGCTTACCCATAATAGCTGTTTTATTTAAAAATTTTTGATCCTTTATATTCTTATAATAAATATCTGTGCTGCCTGAACCGCCAAAAGACATTACCATAACACCACTTCTGACCCCCATTGGATTTGGACTATCTAATTTTACATCTTCTTTATAAATAGATGAAGTCTTATCAAATTCAAGAATAAATGTTTTTTGATTCATTTTTTGCATTCTCTTCTTCAATTCCTCTTGCATTTTATCGCTAATTCCTTTTTGATTCTTACCAAATTTAATAGTCGATTTTCTACTTGTTTTATACGTAGCTCTACCACTAAAATCTTGAGCGGATAAAGTGGTAGCCATAAAAAGTAGAAATAAGGTGTATATTGTTTTCATAGGTGTAAAAATTAAATTTAAAAATAGTCAATTAAATTTAAAAGAAAATAAAGTACACAGATGCGCCTAAAGATATTTTACATGCATGACTTCTAAAAAAAAGGAATGGATAACTTATTTATAAAGTTTAAATTAATCTATAAACTTTTTTACTCTATTATTTTTAGTAATTTAGCAATCCTTAATTTATAGAATAAAGAAATGCATTTTGCAATAGCAGGAAATATCGGCGCTGGTAAAACTACATTAACCAAATTATTAGCCAAACATTACAAATGGAAACCTCATTTTGAGGCGGTAGATGAAAATCCTTATTTAGATGATTTTTATGGAGAAATGGAACGTTGGTCTTTTAACTTACAGGTTTATTTTTTAAATAGTAGATTCAGACAAATCTTAGATTTAAAAAAAACAGGTAAAAATATAATTCAAGATAGAACTATTTATGAAGATGCAAATATATTTGCACCAAATCTTCATGCCATGGGTTTAATGACAAACAGAGATTATAATAATTATAGTTCTCTTTTTGAATTGATGGAAAATTTAATCACCCCACCAGATTTACTAATTTATTTAAGGGCAGATATTTCTACATTGGTAGGCCAAATTCACAAAAGAGGAAGAGAATATGAAAACTCTATAAGTATCGATTATTTAAGTAGACTAAACGAACGTTATGAAGCTTGGATATCTACCTATACCAAAGGAAAACTACTAATTATAGATGTAGATAAATTAGATTTTGTGAAAAACCAAGAAGATTTAGGGTATATTATAGACCGAATAGATTCTCAAATAAACGGTTTGTTTTAAACAAAAAAATATTAAAAATCAAAAGAGACTTTTTTCACAGTCTCTTTTTTTTTGTGGTAAAATAACCACTTATGATAGATTGTCCCCCAACTTTCTATCAAGTTTTTATTGAAATTAATATACTTGATCATTTCTAAGTACTTAAAAAATTAAATTGATTCTTAAAAAATAATAAATACTTACTAAAAAAATCATTTTAAAATTTGCTGAAAACATACTTCATATTTTTAAAATAAATACATTAATATATAAAAATTAAGGGATGAAAAAAGAAGGGGTTTATGAAAAAAAAAACTTTTTTTGTAACATTTTTAATCAAACCATCGTATAAGTAAACAAGGAAAAGAAAAATCTCCCTTTTTAATTATATAGCATCTAAATGAGACAACTTAAAATTACCAAGCAGGTTACAAATAGAGAAACTGCTTCCCTCGACAAATATCTACAAGAAATTGGAAAAGTAGACCTAATTACGGCAGATGAAGAAGTAGAATTAGCACAGCTTATTAAAGCTGGTGATCAGAGAGCTTTAGAGAAACTTACAAAAGCAAACTTACGTTTTGTGGTTTCTGTGGCAAAACAATACCAGAATCAAGGGTTAACTTTACCCGATTTAATAAACGAAGGAAATTTAGGTTTAATTAAAGCTGCAAAACGTTTTGATGAAACCCGTGGATTTAAATTTATCTCATATGCTGTTTGGTGGATTCGTCAATCTATTTTACAAGCACTAGCAGAACAATCTAGAATTGTACGTTTGCCATTAAATAAAATTGGTTCTATCAATAAAATTAATAAAATGTATGCGTTTTTAGAGCAAGAAAACGAAAGACCTCCAAGTCCTGAAGAAATTGCTAAAAAACTAGATATGACTGTAAACGATGTTAAAGAATCTATGAAGAATTCTGGACGTCATGTCTCGATGGATGCACCATTGATTGAAGGAGAAGATTCTAACTTATACGATGTATTAAACTCTGGCGAATCTCCAAATCCAGATAGAGTATTATTACATGAATCTCTAAGAATAGAAATAGATAGAGCTTTAGAAACACTTACACCTAGAGAAGCCGATGTTGTAAAATTATACTTTGGCTTAGGAGAACACCAACCTATGACATTAGAAGAAATTGGAGAAACTTTCGATTTAACAAGAGAGCGTGTTCGTCAAATTAAAGAAAAAGCAATTAGACGATTAAAGCACACCTCTAGATCTAAAATCTTAATGACTTATTTAGGCTAAACGCAAAATACTTTAAAAAAACAAAACTCTCAAATTCATTTTTGAGAGTTTTTTTTTGCATTACGAATAAGCATTAGAAAGTTGTTCGCATATTGATTATAGTTTCATTAATATTTTAATTTAATTAAATCTAAGTTCTTTACCTAATTAATTATCTTTGTCAAAAACAATACAATACGAATGAGTAATTTAATAGCACCCTCAATACTAGCCGCAGATTTTGCGAACTTACAAAGAGATATAGAAATGGTAAATAATAGTGAAGCCGATTGGTTTCATATAGATATTATGGATGGTGTTTTTGTGCCAAATATCTCATTTGGGATGCCTGTTTTAAAAGCCATTGCACAACATGCTAAAAAAACAATCGATGTGCATTTAATGATTGTAAATCCAGATCAATACATACAAACTTTTGCAGACTTGGGTGCAGATATATTAACAGTACACTACGAAGCGTGCACGCATTTACACAGAACAATACAAGCAATAAAAGCGGCAGGCATGAAAGCAGGAGTTGCTTTGAATCCTCATACACCAATTGCGGTTTTAGAAGATATCATAGAAGATTTAGATATGGTTTGTTTAATGAGCGTTAATCCTGGTTTTGGTGGGCAATCTTTTATAGAAAATACGTACAAAAAAGTGAGTCAACTAAAACATTTAATTGAGTATACAGAAGCCAACTGTTTCATAGAAATTGATGGTGGGGTTACCAACAAAAATGCAAACGCATTAATTGAAGCAGGAGCCAATGTATTGGTTGCAGGTAGTTATGTATTTAAAAGTGATAATCCAACAGAGACCATTGCAGATTTAAAGAATTTAATTGCCTAATTGTACACAGTAATAGACATAGAAACCACAGGTAATGGCTTTAAGGGGCAAAAAATTACTGAGATTTCTATTTTTGTTTTTGATGGTAAAAAAATTGTTGATGAGTTTACAACATTAGTAAATCCAGAACAGAATATACCTCCTTTTATTACCAATTTAACAGGCATTACCAATGCCATGGTCAGGTACGCACCTAAATTTCATGAAATTGCTAAAAAGGTAGAAGAACTTACAAGAGATACTATTTTTGTAGCACATAATGTAAATTTCGATTACAATATTATTAGAGATGAGTTTAAACGTTTAGGCTTTGATTTTAAACGTAAAAAATTGTGTACCGTTCGTTTATCAAGAAAAATAATGCCTGGCTTACGTTCCTACAGCTTAGGGAATATTTGTATTGATGAAAAGATACCCATAAATGGTAGACACAGAGCTAAAGGAGATGCAGAGGCTACTACAGAGTTGTTTAAAAGGTTAATTGAAAGAGATGAACATTTTATCATCAATTCATTTTTAAATCCTCGTTCACGTGAGGCAACCTTACCCCCTTTACTAGACAAAAAGGTGGTAGATCAATTACCTGAAACTTTTGGTGTTTACTATTTTAAAAATAGTGCAAAAGAAATTATTTATGTGGGTAAAGCAAATAATATCAAGCAAAGAGTAATCAGTCATTTTTACGATAAAAAGAAAAAAGAAAGGGAGATGTGCCTAGAAACTGCACATGTATCGTATACAGAAACAGGTAGTGAACTTTTGGCTCTTTTGTTAGAATCATCAGAAATTAAAACAAAATTTCCGAAGTACAACAAGTCACAAAAAAACAGTAATTCAGCTATTGGCTTGTTTTCTTACGAGGACCAAAAAGGAATAGTACATTTGGCATTTAACAAGCTAAAACTAACCCCTAATCCAATCATGACGTTCTATACCGTTGCTAAATGCAGAGCTTTTTTAGAAGGGTTATGTTCCGAGTTTCAATTATGCCCTAAATATTGTCATTTGCAAACCAATGTAAAAAGCTGCTTTAGTTACCACTTACAAAATTGTAATGGTGTTTGTATTGATAAAGAAGATATTGCTACCTATAATTTACGTGTGCAAAAAGCAATTGCCTCTATAGGTTTTGAAATTAAAAATCTGGTTATTAAAGAAACCGGAAGAAATGAGCACGAAATTGGTTTTACACTTATTTTAGATGGCACTTATAAAGGCTATGGTTATTTAGAGAAAAGCCAAGAAGCAGCGTTAAAACAACCAGAAGATTATCAATTCTTCTTACAGCCAAAAAGAGACAATAAAGATGTGCAACGAATTTTAACAGGGTATTTAAGAAAAAAATCAACCACAAAACAGAAATAAAATGGAGAAATCAGCCTATAAAATAAATATAATCGGTGCAGGAGTTAGTGGCTTAGTAGCTGCTCAGGTTTTAGAAAATTTTGGGTATCATCCAACCATTATAGAAGCTACTGATAAAGTGGGTGGTCGTGTAAAATCAGATAAATTTAAAGGATATACTTTAGACCATGGGTTTCAGGTATTGCTAACCTCTTATCCTGCAGCAAAGAAATATTTAGATTTTAAGGCCTTAGACTTACAAGAGTTTTTACCAGGTGCAACCATTTTTAAGAATGGAAAACAACAAACTATTGGAGATCCTTTAAGAAAGATTTCACTTTTAGTACCTACGTTACTTTCTAATATTGGTACGATTTCTGATAAAATTAAAGTCTTACAATTAAATACCCTTTTAAAGAAAAAAGAGATTGCCTCTATATTTAAAGAAGATGAAAAAACAACGCTAAACTATTTAAGAGATTTTGGCTTTTCTGAAGAAATTATAACTGATTTTTTTAAACCTTTTTTCTCTGGAATATTTTTAGAACCAGATTTAGACACTTCTAGTAGAATGTTTGAATTTGTGTATAAAATGTTTGGTGATGGATTGGCTGTTTTACCCAAAAAAGGAATTCAAGAGATTTCCAACCAATTAAAAAATAAATTAACGAAGACTCGTTTTTTATACAACACTAAAGTTCAAGAAGTAAAAAACAATGCAATTTTAGTAGAGGGTGGTAAAGAAATACAAAGTCATATTACCATAATTGCCACAGAAGCAAGTGCGCTAATTTCAAACTTAAAAAATCAAGAAACAACTTGGAAAAATTGTGATACACTATACTTTGAATCCGAACAAAGAGTCATTCAAAAACCGCTAATTGGGTTAGTAACAAATAGTGAAGCATTGGTAAACAATATTTTCTATCATACAAGTGTTGCCACAGATGCTAAAAACACAAAAGAATTATTATCAGTTACAGTTGTAAAAAATCATCAATTATCAGAAGAACATTTAATTGAAAAGGTTCAGAAAGAGTTAAATGATTACTGTAAAATAACCAATGTTAAATTTTTAAAGAAGTATCAAATTAAAAATGCATTACCAAATCTTAGGAATATTCAATATGAAATTTCCAGTACAGAAACCAAATTAAAATCTACCCTATTTTTGGCTGGAGATCAGTTGCTAAATGGCTCTTTAAATGCGGCAATGATTTCTGGTGAGAGAGCTGCCTTAGGAGTTATACAAACTTTAGAAGACGGCTTAGTTGTAGATGAACTAACTTCTGAGTATCAATAAAAAAAGCCATACAATAAACAGCTTATACAAACCCTTTTACGAAATGGAGAGATTCATTTATTGCAATGCATAAAACAAATACTACACCTTTTAAAAGTTACCCTTTAAAAGTTTTCATTTTCGGATAATGATCATAAAAAAGTGACGTTATCCCGTGAAATTTAATGAAAAAAGAGTATCTTTATAAACATATAACTAGTTAGCACCAATTAAAAAAAACACCGCAGAATATTATGAAACATATCGCACCAAAAGCTAGAGAAGAATCATTTCATTGTCCACATTGTGGAGTATTAGCGGAACAAACTTGGTCATCAAACATACAGTGTCATTATAAAGGGCTTTTGCCAAGTGGAGGAACAGCAAACACTTCTTACCATTTACAAAAAAGTCTGACAGCAAAGTGTGGACATTGCAAAGAAATTTCACTTTGGATTGACGAAAAAATGGTATATCCTTTGACTGGAAATGTTGAAATGGCAAATCCTGACTTACCAGAAGACATAAAGAAAGATTATAACGAAGCAAAAGACATCGTAAATATTTCACCAAGAGGAGCTGCTGCTCTATTAAGATTAGCAATACAAAAACTTTGTATTCATTTAGGAGAGAAAGGAAAAAACATCAATGATGATATTGCTAGTTTAGTAAAAAAAGGATTACCTAAAACAATGCAGCAAGCTCTAGACAGTGTGAGGGTAGTCGGAAATAATGCTGTTCATCCAGGGAAAATTGACTTGAATGACAAAGTAGAGGTTGCACACGCTTTATTTGGTTTTGTAAATGTTATCTGTGAAGTTCTGATTAGCCAACCAAAGAAGATTAAAGAGTTTTATGAAAAAAATGTTCCAGAAGGAGCGAAAAATGGAATTGAACAAAGAGACAATAAATAACTGGTGCTAACACCGTATAAAAATAATTGCGGTTTAGTGCTTAATCAAAGGTCGTTGCGTGTTTGTAACGTCTGATTTTCCTTCGGAAAATCCTCGCATACAAACCCGCAACTATTCTTATACATAAACGTTAGGCACAATAAAAATTATACTATTTTACTTTTTAAAACTTCGTAGGCTTCAATCTGTTTTTTAAAGCATGGTTTTTTACCGTTAATTAAGTTGTTTATTAATAAATCAAGTTGTTCAGCAGTTTCTTTTTTAATAGTTATTGTTTCTATTTTCATAATTTTAAAAGTGCCTAACAACGTGTATAAAAAATAGCTTTGTTAGGGCTTGTTAAAGGTTAATTAATATTTATTTACTGTTTACTTATTCAATTTTTATATGTGTTAAAACGCTACATTTCATACACAAGTACGTTGGCATTAATTGACGCAACGCACTCAAAATTGAAAATTATGAATAAAACTTACACAGTATCAATGTTTATTTCAGCTTCATTATTATTGTCCTTAAAGTTGACAGATTTAAAAGAAATAAACCTCATAATATTATTAGAAATTACTTTTTACTTATTCATTATTGTCTTTATGATTTATAACTTCATAAAATTAAAGAAAGAAAAATGAGCAATTTAACCGACATTAAATCCGAAATTTAAAAATATGCGAATGACTCAAGTTTGACGGAATTGCAAATTATTGAGAAACTGGAAAAACATTACTTTGACAAAAAAGTAAGCGAGAATTTAAAGCTGTATAAAAAAGGAAAGAAAAAAGTTAGCTATATAACTAAAGACTGGAAAATCTCGCCACGAAAATTTTACGCAATTTTGGAAAAGAAAAAAATTGAACATAAGAAATATAAAAAATCCGAATGAACATAAATTCAACATCTGAATTTAGCTCGTTTGCGGAATCGAAAACTGGATTGAAAACCAAAAACCGAACTGAATGCGGAATTTAGCAAGTTGCGGAATTGCTCACTCAAACACTGGAAAATCGGAAAACGGAATAATAAATAATCTGAATAAAAACAACGAAATGCCAACACCATATATAATTTATTGCTGGCTTCTTGCCTACTTACGAAAGTCCTCGCGGACTTTCTTGGTCGGTAATTATTTACTAAGTTAAGTCCTTAAACCACGCAACTAATCTTATACAAACACGTTGGCATTCATTGCGGAATGAACTCGGATTCAAAAAATCGGAATTTTAAAAAACTAATTTTTAATATATGAAAAACAGAAGTCAAATAAAATGGAAAATTTTAACTTTAATTAGTTTAATCTGCTTGATAATTCCTTTTTCAATATATAGTTTATGGATTTATGTTTATAAATTAGGAACAACACAAGCTGAAAGAGTTTCTATTTTTAAGGATTATTTCCCTGATTTTCTTGATGGAAGATGGAGCACAACAATTATTAGTATAATTTTTAGTATTTCAGCAGTTATTTTAAGTAGTATTAATCTAAAACATTTAAAAGGAATATGGAAATTAATAAATATTGTAATTCTAATATTGAGCAGTTTATTGTTATTTCTAAATCTATTTTCAATGATGTAATCTTTATTTTCTTATTGACTTTAATTAAGCAAACCTGAATATTTAATTAATCGGAATTGAGCAAGTTTATGAATACTGAATTAATCAAGTTGCGGAATTACTCACTCAATCGGAATTGAAAAATTTTGCGGAATAAATCGCTGACCGAATTCACTCAAACGCTGGAAAAACTAAAACTGAATTAAGCCAAATAAGAATAAGTCAAAATAAAAACAACGAAATGCCAACACCGTGCATAATTTATTGCTAGTTGATTTTCCTTACGGAAAATCCTCGGACACTTCCAATGTTGGTAGTTTTTTTTTCTATTTAAGTCTAATAACGTCGCAACTAATCTTACACAAACACGTTACTAAAGTAAATAAGTAAAAAAAGGAGAATCAATTACTTTTATCGATTCTCCTTTATTGTGACTCCAGCAGGATTCAAACCTGCAACCCTCAGAGCCGAAATCTGATATTCTATTCAGTTGAACTATGGAGCCATTTTATTAAAAACAATTACCGTTTTTAATAAAAATTAAATTAAATTTTTCTTAACCAGCATAGAAATGGTTTTACCATCTGCTTGACCAGAGAGTTTTTTAGAAACTACTCCCATAACCTTACCCATGTCTTTCATGCCCTCTGCATTTAAATCAGCAATCACTTCCTTTACCACTTTTGATACTTCTTCTTCAGATAATGCCTCTGGTAAAAACTGCTCTAATACCGCAATTTCTGCTAGTTCTGGTGCTGCTAAATCTTCTCTGCCTTGTTTTAAAAAAATAGCTGCACTTTCTTTTCGTTGCTTTACTTGTTTCTGAATAATTTTTAATTCTTGTTCTTCAGAAATGTCTTCTTGAGCTCCAGACTCTGTTTTAGCCAATAAAAAAGCAGATTTTACCGCTCTTAAAGCTTGTAAAGCAACTGTATCTTTTGCTTTCATAGCTTCTTTCATTTTTGTCATTACCTGTTTTTGTAAACTCATAGTATTTTGTATTAATTATTGTTTTTCTAATTTTAAATATAAAGCATGCGCTTTATAATCAATAAATGCTTTTCCTTTCTCTAAAATATCTGCACCTATTATTCCATGAACTTTCTTAGCATTGTGTTGTTCTAAGGCAGTATTTACATGCGCTAGATTAAACAGTACCAAATGACTTTTATGTGTAATCCAATCTCCTATTTTTAAGGTATTTCCTTTAGATTGTTGTGTTTCCATTCCTGTAGCTCCTGCTCCAGCCGCTTTTACTTCACTTTCTTCTGCATCTAACTTAAAAAAAGAAATTAAATCTAACCCTACGCATGAATTAGAGGCTCCTGTATCTAATATAAAATTACCTTTTACTCCATTAATTGTTGCTTTTAATTTTAAATGATTGGTTGCAATTTTCTTAAGTTTAATTTTTACATAATTCTTTTTAAGAAGAATTTTGTCTATACTTTTCATGCAATAGCTTTAGGTATCCAAAAATACAATTTTAAAAAAAGAGATGAAAAGGAATATAGAACAATAATTTAACTTTTAGTTATTTTAAAAGTTTTTAAGAATACGTATCTTTAGTTTGTAAAATAAAATTCTAATGAAGACTTCTAAACGACTAGAACAAGCATTAACTAAATTATACAATGCATATCATAACAATCAACTAAATCCAGAAGATTGTGCCGCTTGTGCGGTAGGTAACATTTTAGACAACCATGATAGTTGGAAACATTTATCTAACCAACACGGATCTTTAGAATTAAGTTATGTGGGTAGGGTACATCAAAATCTAGGGCGTAAATTTAATGGATATTCTCCTAAAGAAATACTACAAATAGAAAAAGTATTTTTAGAAGCTTGTGGGTTTAAAACTCCTTTATGTCATTACAATGTAAAACCTTTACATCTAAGAGCTAATGATGTGCTTTTTAACGGACTATCTGCAGTAGTCTCTTTGTTATGTAAGCTAGATTCAATTGAAGATGTAATGGACTTATCCAAGCTTTTTGAACAAGAAAATGGTGAACCTATGTATCATTTAGACACCTTTTTAAAATAACAAACACTAGCATAAATAAATTTTAATACTAAAAAAAAAACCAACATAATTGTTGGTCTTTTTTTATCTATAAGAAGGATTTCTATCCTCCAAAATCGTCAAATCTAATGTGTTCATCTGGTATACCAAAATCTTCACCCATTTTCTGAACAGCTTTATTCATTAACGGTGGTCCACAGAAGTACAATTCAATATCTTCTGGAGATTCATGATGGCTTAAATAATTGTCAATTACACAGTTGTGTATGAAACCTACAAACCCATCACCTTCCGCATCAATATTCTCTTTTACTTTCCAATTATCCTCTTCCATTGGTTCAGATAAAGCTAAATAAAATTTAAAGTTTGGAAAATCTCTTTCTAATTCTTTAAAATGATCTAAATAAAATAGTTCTCTTTTAGAACGACCTCCATACCAATACGTTACTTTTCTACCAGTCTTTAAGGTTTTAAATAAGTGATATAAGTGTGAACGCATTGGAGCCATACCTGCACCACCACCAACATATAACATTTCTGAGTCTGATTCGTTGATGAAGAATTCTCCATAAGGACCAGAAATTACACACTTATCACCTTTCTTTAAGTTAAAGATGTAAGAAGATGCAACACCAGGATTAACATCCATCCAATCACCTTTTGCTCTATCAAAAGGAGGAGTTGCAATACGTACATTTAACATAATTTCTCTACCTTCTGCTGGGTAAGAAGCCATTGAGTAAGCTCTTTCAACGGTCTCTGTGTTTTTCATTACTAATGGCCAAAGCTTAAACTTATCCCATTCAGCTTGAAATTTATCTGGGGTATCATGCTCTTCTGGGTGAGCAGTAATGTCCATGTCTTTAAAGTTAACTTCACAAGGCGGAATTTCTATTTGAATATATCCTCCTGCTTTGTAACCCATATCTTCTGGAATTTCTACAACAAACTCCTTAATAAATGAAGCTACGTTATAGTTTCTTACCACTACAGCATCCCATTTTTTAATTCCGAATACTTCTTCTGGAATTGTAATATTCATGTCTTGTTTCACTTTCACTTGACAAGCTAAACGAATACCAGACTTTAATTCTTTTTTTGTAAAATGTGGTACCTCAGTTGGTAAAGCTTCTCCTCCACCTTCTAAAACATGACACTCACATTGTACACAAGAACCTCCACCACCACAAGCTGATGGTAAGAATATTTTTTCATTTCCTAAAGTTGTAAGTAGTGTACTACCAGAACCAACTTCAATTTTCTTTTCTCCATTAATGGTAATAGTTACTGGACCAGAAGGAGATAATTTCTGCTTCACAAACAACAATAAAGCAACTAATATTAAAGTAATTAGTAAAAAAGCTGCTACTGTTGCAATAACTGTGCCTGTTGTACCTGCTGCTAATATCATTCTAATTGTTATTTAAGTTTGTGTTATCTGCTACTATTTTAGCATCGTCTTCTTTATTCAATTCTTTCTGTACATCGATCTTAGCCTCTTCTATCTTAGGCTCATCTTTCTTTTCATCACCCCCTGTTAACATACCACCAAAACTCATAAAACCGATAGCCATTAAACCTGTAATAATAAAAGTAATCCCTAAACCTCTTAACGCTGGAGGTACACTAGAATACCTAATTTTTTCACGAATTGCAGCAATAGCCAAAATTGCCAAAAACCATCCAATTCCTGAACCTACCCCATAGGTTAAAGCTAAACCTAAAGAAGGTATTTCTCTAGATTGCATAAATAAACTACCTCCTAAAATTGCACAGTTTACAGCAATTAATGGTAAGAATATACCTAAAGAGTTATATAACGATGGAGAGAATTTTTCTACTATAATTTCTACCAATTGCACCATTGTTGCAATAGTTGCAATAAACATGATAAAAGACAAGAAACTTAAATCATACTGTGCATAATCTTCACCCAACCAAGAAAGCGCGCCATCTTGTAAAATGTATTGATCTAACAACCAGTTTAAAGGTACAGTCACTGCTAGTACAAAAATAACAGCAGCTCCAAGACCTACAGCAGTAGATACTTTTTTAGATACAGCAAGGTAAGAACACATTCCTAAAAATGTTGCAAAGACCATGTTGTCTATAAAAATCGATTTGAAAAATAATTCTATATGTTCCATATGTATTTCAATTACATCAGACAAACTTTATTTGTTTCCTAATAAAGATTGAATGTTGATGTTTGTATTTAATTTTCTTCTATTAGTGATTTGTTTTTTGTTCTTTGAATCCAAATAATGATTCCAACAACAATTAAAGCCATAGGTGATAATAACATGAATCCGTTATTTTCGTAGCCAAAAGCATACAAACCTGTTTTCTCTATAGGATCTCCTAACACTTTAAACCCTAATAAGGTTCCAGAACCTAACAATTCTCTAAAGAACCCAACAGCAATTAAAATAACACCATATCCTACAGCGTTTCCAATACCGTCTAAGAAAGATCTCCAAGGGCCGTTTCCTAAAGCAAAAGCTTCAAAACGTCCCATAATAATACAGTTAGTAATAATTAAACCAACAAATACCGAGAGTGTTTTACTTAATTCATAAGCAAATGCTTTTAAAACTAAATCGACAATAATTACTAATGTAGCTACTACAATTAGCTGAACAATAATTCTAATCTTAGAAGGAATAATGTTTCTCATTAGCGAAATAACAACGTTTCCTAATCCTAATACGAATAATACAGATACAGACATTACAATAGAAGCCTTAAGCTCTGCTGTAATTGCTAGTGCAGAACAAATACCTAATACTTGAATGGTAATTGGATTATTATCCAATAAAGGATCTTTAATTAAGGCTGCGTCTTTTTTTGATATAAGTGCCATAAATTATGGGTTTAATGTTTTAAAATAAGGTACATATAATGACAAGTCTGATTTAATCATTGCAGAAACACCATCTCCTGTAATGGTTGCACCAGCGATTGCATCTACCTCGTAATCATTTTTATCGTCGTTTTTAGGATCGTTATTTCCTTTAGCAACGGTAATTCCTTTGAAATCTCCTGCTTCAGTTAGCAAGTGCTCTCCATTAAAATCGTCCATAAAATAACGTTGCTTAATATTTGCGCCTAAACCTGGAGTTTCTCCTTTATGATCAAAATAAGCGCCTTGAACAACCATATTTTCATCCATAGAAACATACCCCCAAATAGCATCCCATAAGCCTTTTCCATAAATTGGAGCTACATAAAATGTTTTACCATCTTTTTCACCAATAAATAAAGGGAGTTTTCTTGTTTTTCCGTTTTTTGCATTGGTTTTTTGTTTTTTGATATCTATTAAGTAAGCGTCATCACTTTCTGTAATTTTATCTCCTTCTATAACCAATTGTTTTTTGATGTATTTTTTAAACTCTTCTCCTGCAACCGATGTAGAAACAAATGTTGCACTAGATTCATCATTTTCATTTACACCCATTGCATACAGGATATTCTGTTGCTTTTCTATTCTTTGATTTTCTTTAATGTTTGGCTTTAAAGAAGAAGCCATAAAAGCCAATAAAGAACCAACAATTAACACCATTACCACAGCGAAAATCATTGTATAACCATTACTATCTGTTCTCTTACTCATATTTAGGCAGTTTTAACTTTAGCACGTTTTAATCTCTTTTTTACATTTCCTTGAACCACATAGTGATCTATTGTTGGTGCAAACACATTCATTAATAGAATGGCTAAGAAAACACCTTCTGGATATGCAGGATTAAATACACGTATCATTATTGATATGAAACCAATTAAGAAACCATAAATCCATTTTCCTTTATTGGTTTGCGAACCAGTTACAGGATCTGTAGCCATATACACCGCTCCAAAAGCTAAACCACCAATCATTAGGTGCTCCCACCAATTGGTACTCATTAAACCGTAAAATTTACTGGATTCAGTAATAATATCTGCATTTACAATTTCGTTAAAAATTAAGCCCATTACTGCTGCACCAACAAACGTAGATACAATAATTCTCCAACTTCCTATTTTAGTAAAAATCAAGAAAGCTGCACCTAATAAAATTAAAAAGGTAGATGTTTCACCTACAGAACCAGGAATAAAACCAAAAAACTTATCCCAATTTGAATAAATAACTTCTTGATTTTGTGCATAACTTCCTAAGATAGTTTCTCCAGATATTGCATCTGCAGTTCCTGTTCTATTTACAGCATCGTATACCCACACTTTGTCTCCAGACATCCATGTTGGATATGCAAAGAATAAAAATGCTCTAATGGTTAAGGCAGGATTTAAGATATTCATACCTGTACCTCCAAAAACTTCTTTACCAATGATTACACCAAATACTACAGCAACGGCTAACATCCAGAGTGGCGTGTCTACAGGTACAATTAAAGGAACTAACATTCCTGTAACTAAGTATCCTTCTTCCACTTCATGTCCTTTGATAACAGCAAAAATAAACTCTACCAACAAACCTACTCCATAAGAAATAACTACTAGTGGAAGTACCTTAATAATACCAATCCATAAGTTATCTAAAGTAAAAAAGTTAGCTAATATATTGTCTCTTAGAGAACCGTCTATTGCTGCATAATGCTGGTAACCTGCGTTGAACATACCAAATAATAAACATGGTATTAGTGCCATGATTACGGTATTCATTGTACGCTTTAAATCGTCAGCTGCTTTTATATGAGTTCCGCCATGAGTTACCTCATTGGGTAAATATAAAAAGGTATGGATTGCATTAAATGCAGGTGCCATTTTAGTTCCTTTATATTTCTCTTTTAAATTATGTAAATTTTCTTTTAAGCTCATAATTTTATCCTAATTCTTGTCTCATTAAATCTAAACCTTCACGAATTATTTTTTGGTGTGGTTGCTTAGACACACAAATAAATTCTGTTAAAGCAAAGTCTTCTGGGGCTACTTCATAACCTCCTAAAGCTTCCATTTCATCTAAATCTTGTATCATAAATGCCTTTAATAATTGCATCGGATAAATATCTAGAGGAAAAACATTTTCATAAGTTCCTGTTACAACAAAGGCTCTATGCTCTCCATTTGTATTGGTATTTAAATCATACTTTTTATTGGGAGTTAACCAAGAAAAAGTTAATGCTCTTGATGGAGAAATTTTATTAAATACTGGTTTATTCCAACCAAAAAATTCATAATCGTCCCCTTCTGGTATAGCCGTAATTTGATTATCATAATATCCTAAGAAACCACTAGCATCTATTTGTTTTCCAGAAAGTACGTTCCCACTAATAATTCTTGTATTATCTACATTTAAATTATCAGTTATTAAATCTGAAATAGAAGCACCAGCAATTGCTTTTATATATTTAGGGTTCTTAAATTGAGAACCTGTTAAAGCAATTGTTCTTTCTAGGTTTAATTTCCCTGTTAAAAGTAACTCACCTATAACCACTAAATCTTGTGGTGTTATAACCCAAACAAATTCTCCTTTGTTAATTGGATCTAGTTGTGCAATTTGAGTACCTACATTCCCTGATGGATGAGGCCCATAAACCCGATGAAGCTCTACCCCTGATAAATTTTCAAAAATAGAATTAGCTCCTATAGAAAAGTGAACTTTACCTTCTGTTAGTTTAGCAACTGCAGTAATAGCCGTTTGTAATTCTTGTACTTTATCTGCTAAAGTATATTCTAAATCTGCAGCTAAAGGTGCAGTAGCATGAGCTGAAATAAATATTGCTTTTGGTGCTTGATCTGGGTTTGCAACAACATCATATGGACGTTGCTTAATAAAAGGCCAACAACCTGAGGCAAACAAATGATTTTTCACCTCTTCTGCAGACATTTTATCAACGTCTTGCACCCCAAAGTCTTTGTGTATTTGTTTTGCATCTGCTGTAATTTTCACAGCCATTACCCTTCTTCTTGCCCCACGAATTACCTCAGAAACTTTACCAGAAACAGGGCTAGAAAATAAAATACGTTCGTCACTTTTATCGTAAAAAAGTGTATCTCCCGCTTTTACCTCAGCGCCTTCTTTGGCAACAAGTTTTGGTGTAATTCCATGAAAATCTTCTGGTTGTACCGCATAAACACTACTTAAAGAACTATTTGTAGTATTTTTTTCTGCAGTACCAATAAGCTTTATATCTAAGCCTTTTTTAATACGAATGTCTTTTGACATGGTAAATATGGAATTTTAGTTAACTAAAAAAATCATGCAAATTTACGGCTTTTACGAATTATTTTAAACATAAAAAACAGGTTAAATTTACTATTTATAACTATTCTAAATAAAAAAATTCTATTTCGTTAAAATGATTATTTGACCCCGTTATTGTTCAAATGTTTTAGTATTTTTGTTTGTATGACTAAACACATTATTTATATACTTTTAGCAATATTTAGTAATCCATTTTATAGTCAAAACATAAAATCCATACAACTTAGACCACTATCTAAAAATTCTTATACCGCAATTGTTCCTCTTGGCACTTCATTGCACTTGTCTTTTGACGATTTAGAGGCAGATGTTAAAGATTATCGGTACAGAATTGAACACATGAATCATAATTGGCAAAAAAGCAGATTGCTTTCAAGTCAATACATCAATGGTTTTGATGAAAATACAATCATAAATGTTACAAACTCCTTCAACACACTACAAAGTTATACACATTACGAGGTACAATTCCCAAACACAAATACCGTAATTACAAAGAGCGGTAATTATGTTGTTTCTGTTTTAGATGATTATGACACGGTCGTGTTTTCGAGACGATTTGTCTTATATGAGAAAGCAGCTATTATTGGACTTCAGGTGAGCAGAAGCAGAGATGCTAAACACTTAAATACGCAACAAACATTAGAATTTAGCATAAATCACCCAAGGTTAAGAATCAACAACCCCTCACAAGAAATACATGTTACACTCCTAAAAAACAACAACTGGAAAGAAACAATCTCTGACATACAACCCACTTTTTTTGGACCTAAACAGTTAAAATACACCTATACAAATAAAACCAATTTTTGGGGCGGAAATGAATACCTGAATTTTGATAGTAAATTTTTAAGAAACAAGAGCATTAACACTGTCAGAATAGAGAAAGGACCTACTTTTCAGCATTATTTATATCCTTACAACTACAACCCAAACTTAACCTACAGGTACAACCCAGACATAAACGGACAATTTGAATTTAGAAGTTTAGAAGGTAATGATGCTAGAACAGAGGCAGATTATGTTACCATGCATTTTTCGCTAACTAAAGATATCCCTTTTACCAATAAAAAAGTACATGTTTATGGCGCATTTAATGACTTTAAAATAGAAAAAGCCACCGAACTTTTTTATGACTTTAATTCAAAAGCTTACAAAGGCAGTATCTTATTAAAACAAGGGTTTTACAATTATACGTTTGCAACTGTGGACGAAAATAAAATTGTAGATACAAATGAAATAAACGGCACATTTTTTCAAACAGAAAATCAATATACCGTAATTGCATACTTTAGACCTTTTGGCAGCTTGTACGACAGAGTAATTGGTGTAGGCACCTCTAACTTTAGTCAAGATAAATAAAACAATGCATTTGTACGTGTTCCATATTAAAACTATATTTACTAGCGATGATAGAAAAGATAACAAAAGGTGTTAAAATATCTGTTAAAACAAAGTTTAATGGAGCAACGTATAGAGATCATAAATTGCATTATGTTTTTGCGTATTTTATAACTATTAAAAACAACTCTCAAGAAACAATACAGCTAACTCATCGGTTCTGGAAAATATATGATGCTTTAAACAAACCCGAAGTTGTTTCTGGAGAAGGTGTTGTAGGCCAATCTCCAGTGTTACTTCCAAATGACAAATATTCTTACAGTTCCGGTTGTCTATTACAGTCTGGCATTGGCGCCATGAACGGCTACTATACCATGCAAAACACAACAAGTCTAGCTCAATTTAAAGTATACGTACCAACATTTCAACTTGCAACAACACTACTATCAAACTAACAAAAGAAAAAAATAAAGTTACCAAGGTTAAAGATCCAGCATGCTTAAATTGTGGGTATCCATTTCTAGAAAATGAAAACTTTTGTGCAGAATGTGGACAAGCTAATAAAGGGCATAAAATATCGTTCTTGAGCATTGTTCGGGAAATTTTTAATGGTTTTTTTAATTTTGAAGCTAAGTTTTGGAATACTTTAATTCCCCTGCTTATAAAACCCGGAAAAGTTTCTGAAGACTACATTAAAGGAAAAAGACAACGGTAAAGCAATCCTTTTCGATTTTACTTAACCGTTTCAATTATTTTTTTCTTAATAGTTGGTCTACATAAAACCGTCCAAAAATTCGAAGCTTTAGCAAATGATACTGAAATTTTGGCTGCTAAAACAAAAAGTAAGATTCAAAAAAAACAAACTCAGAAAGATCTTGATTCTTTAAAAACTGAAGTAAATAACGAATTGAAAAACTTTATCATACCTGTTCCTAAAAAAATGCGGAACGCTATTTTAGAAGAGGTTGATAAACAGTCTAAAGACTCCACGCTCCTTAAAAAAGATGCATCTCACAATAGTGTAAAAAATCTAGAGACAAACTTAGATAATAAATTAGAGATCTTTATAGATTATATAAAAGAACATCCAAAAGCTAATATCAATAACGCATTAGATAGTTTAGGCTATCAGAAAAACTTTACCAATAGATTTTTATACACAAGAGCGGAAAGTGTATATGCAATCAAAGAAAATAAAGAAACGAGAAGTCAATTTTTTAATCAACTATTATCATACGGTTCTATCGCTTTATTTATTTTTTTCCAATCTTTACACTTTTCCTGAAAGTCTATTATATAAGAAGTGTATATACCTACGTAGAACACCTCATCTTTGTATTTCACATACAAACCGTGTTTTTTATGCTATTTACCATTTATTTCATTTTCCTGACGCTAAAAATTTCTCCTGCCTTATGGGTGTTTTTAAGCTTATTTTTAGTGTATTTGTATATTGCTATGAAAAACTTTTACAAACAAAGCCATCTTAAAACAGCCCTCAAGTTTTAGCATTAAATAGTAGCTTTGGTTTTGTAGCTTCTTTTGGAATAATAATTTTATTTCTAATCTCTTTTGCTTTTTTCTAAAACAAAATACAACCCAACTACCTTCTGCGTTTTTTAGAAGTGCTTCTTGTTACTTTCTTCTTTCTTCGGTTAAAAGGAACAGCGTCATCAAATGTGTTTTTTGCAGTTTTTGCCTTGGTATTTTTTTTCCAGGATTTATTTTCAGGCAACAAAACATTTAACAAATCTTGCCTCCCTACTTTGTTAAGTGTCTTTTTAATCCAATCTTTATTTTCTTTCTTATACCAAAAGAAAAATTTATGCTGATCTTCTTTCTCCTTTTTAGTTTTCGGAGTTCTGGTAGGTTTTAGTGTATACGGATGATACCCAGAGTAGTAAATGACAGTTGCAACTGTCATTGGTGTAGGTGTAAAACCTTGCACTTGTTCTAACTGAAATCCCATATTCTTAGTTTCAGCAGCCAAATTAGCCATGTCTTCTACTTCACTTGCAGGGTGACTAGAAATGAAATATGGAATTAACTGTAGGTTAAGTTTTTTCTTAATATTAATTCTATCAAAACGCTCTTTAAACTTATGAAAATAAGTAAAAGAAGGTTTACGCATTAATTTTAAAACAGGGTCTGAGGTGTGTTCTGGTGCTACTTTTAAACGACCAGAAACATGTTTTGTCATTACCTCTTCTGTATAAGCATCTAACTCTTTTGGATCTGCATTCTTATTAAACTCAGGCACTAACATATCATGTCTAATACCACTACCAATAAATGATTTCTTTATTTTAGGGTGCTTATCAACAGCTTGATATAGATCTGTTAACGGCTTGTGAGACGTATCTAAATTAGAACATATTACTGGAGAAATACAACTTGGCGCAACACATTTATCACAAATTGATTGCACTTTTCCTTTCATTTGGTACATGTTGGCAGATGGCCCACCTATATCTGATAAATACCCTTTAAAATCGGGCATATTCGCAACTTTATCTACTTCTTTTAAAACAGATTCCTGACTTCTACTCGCAATGAATTTTCCTTGATGTGCAGAGATGGTGCAAAAACTGCACCCTCCAAAACAACCTCTGTGTATGTTTATGGAAAATTTAATCATTTCAAAAGCAGGAATAGGTCCACGTTTATCGTACTTTGGATGAGGCAATCTTGTATAAGGTAAATCAAAAGAACCATCAATTTCCTTTTCCGCCATTGTTGGAAAAGGAGGGTTAATCACCAATGTTTTGCCAGATACATCTTGTATAATTCTTCTTGCTTTTAATTTATTAGATTCTTGCTCTATGACTTTAAAATTGGATGCAAATGTTTTTTTATCTTTTAAACATGCTTCATGCGAGTTTATCGTTACATCTTCCCAGTCATTTACAACAGGCAATTTAGCTACTTTTTTATCTACTAATACTGCAGTTTGTTTTATGTTTTTTAAACTTGAAAAAGGCACCCCTTTTTGTAAAAGAGTTACAATTTCTCTAAGAGGCTGCTCTCCCATACCATAGACAAGCATGTCTGCTTTAGAAGTTTCTAAAATAGTTGGCATTAATTTATCTGACCAATAATCATAATGAGTCACACGCCTTAACGAAGCTTCTATACCCCCAATTAAAACGGGTACATCTGGAAATTTATCTTTTAATATTTTAGAATAAACAGAGGTCGCGTAATCTGGTCTAAACCCTTTATCTCCATTTGGCGTATACGCATCTTTGTCTCTTCTTTTTTTACTTGCAGTATAATTAGAAACCATAGGATCCATACAACCTCCTGTACATCCAAAAAATAATCTTGGTTTTCCTAATTTCTCAAAATCTTGAAGATTATCATTTACATTAGGTTGTGGCACAATAGCAACACGAAGTCCATAACTTTCCAAAATACGCCCAATTACTGCAGGGCCAAAAGAAGGATGGTCTACATATGCATCTCCACTAAACAAAATAACATCTAATTGATCCCATCCACGAATTTTTACTTCTCGGTTTGTAGTTGGTAACCAATCTGTTAATTGATGTTTTTTAGTTTCTTGCATAGTTTGCAAAAATACGTAGAAAATCTGTGAAGAAAAATTAATTGACGAATGTCTTTACTGTATTTTTTAGAAAATTTATGGCTTTAGTTGCTGTACAATCTTTATCGCTTCTACAGCTTCTTTTACGTCATGCACTCGTAATATATTTGCCCCATTTAACAATGCTATCGTGTTTGCAGAGGTAGTGGCATTTAAAGCTTCATTAGCAGAGATACCTAATGTTTTATACAGCATTGATTTTCTTGAAACACCTGCTAAAATCGGCGCTTCTAAACTTTTAAATAGCGCTAAATTTTTTAAAATTTCAAAATTATGAGCTATTGTTTTCCCAAAACCAAAACCAACATCAATAAGCACATCATTTACTTTTAATTGATGGAGTTTAAAAATCTTATCTGCAAAAAAGGATATAATTTCTTGTGTTACATTTTTGTAAACAGGGTTTTGCTGCATATTTTGTGGCGTGCCTAACATATGCATTAAAATATAAGGAACTTGTAACTCTGCAACAGTTGCAAACATATTGGAGTCCATGTTACCACCAGAAATATCATTTATAATAGCAGCACCAAGCTGAACAGTTTCTTTTGCTACACTTCTTCTAAAAGTGTCTATAGAAAGTATACTCTCTGGAAATTCTTTTAACAATACATCAACTACAGGTAAAATTCTACGAAGTTCTTCTGCTTCAGTAACATGAGCTGCTCCTGGTCTAGAAGAATACGCACCAACATCTATAAATGTAGCCCCTTCTTTAAGCATTTTTTCTACTTGTGTTAACATACTTTTTTCATCTTTATACTTACCACCATCAAAAAAAGAATCTGGAGTAATGTTTAATACCCCCATTACTCTTGGTATACTTAAGTCTATTAAATTTCCTTTACAATTTATAGTCATGCTATCGAACTACTTTTTGAATTATACTGTTTTTTTCTAAAGGGATATATTGATGCATTTTCTCCATTAATGTCTCTACCGAATTTGCTACTAAAAATAGTTTTTTATGTTCTGGTTTTATATATCCTTCTGCAATCATATGGCCTATTTGAGTTAAAATTCCATCAAAAAATCCATTAATATTTAAGAGTCCTATTGGTTTTTGCTCTATTTGCAATTGATTTAATGTTAGCGCCTCAAACAATTCATCTAACGTACCAAAACCTCCAGGAAGTGTAATATATCCTTCTACCAATTGACTCATAATTACCTTACGCTCGCTCATTGTTTTACAAACAATCATTTCGGATACTTTTGGATGTACTACTTCTTCTTTTTTTAAAAGTTTGGGAATTACACCCACAACTTCTCCTTTTTGCTCTAAGATAGCATCTGCCAACACCCCCATCATTCCTATTTTACCTCCACCATACACTAAACCAATTTGATGATGCACAAAATAGTTACCCAATGCTATTGCTGCATCTTTGTATACGGCTTTATATCCTAGACTAGACCCACAAAAAACAACTATTCTTTTCATAAATTGGTAAATAATTTCATTGTAAAAATAAATGAAATCGTCATAAGATTTACTACATTTGATAAATTCTTTTTTTAAAATAATGCAAGAAACATCCAAACAATATGATACTGTAATCGAAGAATGCAGAAGTTTATTTATTAAAAAAATGTCCGATTATGGAAGTGCTTGGCGCATTTTACGTTTGCCCTCTTTAACAGATCAGATTTTTATAAAAGCACAGAGAATACGCCAACTTCAAGAAAATGAAGTCCGCAAAATAGACGAAGGTGTAACACCTGAATTTGTTGGTATTATTAACTACGCTATTATGGCTTTAATTCAATTGGAAAAAGGGATTGTAGAAAATCCAGATTTATCAACTGAAGATGCTACAATTCTTTATGATAAACATGTTCATATTACCAAAGAATTAATGTTAAACAAAAATCATGATTATGGAGAAGCTTGGAGAGATATGCGTGTTTCTAGTTTAACCGATTTAATTTTACAAAAATTATTACGTGTTAAACAAATAGAAGATAATAAAGGAAAAACTATTGTCTCTGAAGGGATTGATGCTAATTATCAAGATATGATAAATTATGCTGTTTTTGCCATGATTCATTTGGCCTAATTACTACATTTAATAAACTAAAAATAGATGAAAATACTTATCCAGCTTGCCCGAATAATTGTAGGTGCTTTATTTATATTTTCGGGTTTTGTGAAATTGGTAGACCCTATAGGATCTCAATACAAGTTTGAAGAATATTTTTCGGAAGGTGTTTTAAATTTAGAATTTTTAATTCCTTATGCATTGCCATTTGCAATTTTTCTAATTATTGCAGAAATCGTTTTAGGAGTGGCTCTTTTAGTGGGTTGGAAAGCAAAATTTACAATAAATAGCCTAAAGCTAATGATAGTATTGTTCTTGTTTTTAACCTGGTATTCTGCCTACTTCAATAAAGTTACAGACTGTGGTTGCTTTGGAGATGCTATAAAACTCACCCCTTGGCAAACCTTTAGTAAAGATGTAATTCTTACGTTTTTAATCTTCTTAATTGGCAAATACAAAACCCATATAAAACCCATTCTATCAAAAAATAATAATGGACTAATTGTTTTTATCTCTTTAGGTATTTCTTCAATTATTACTTGGTATGTTTTAACTAACTTACCCATCATAGATTTTAGACCTTATGCTATAGGGAATAATATTCCTGACGGAATGACCTATAAAAATGATGGTAAAATACCTCCCATCCATGATTTCTTTTTAGAAGATGCCCAAAATGATTTGGCTCCAGAAATCTTAAAAATGGAAAAAGTACTACTTATTATAATGCCTAGTCTAGAAAAATCTGAATTCATTGCGTTTCCAGATATTAAAAACTTAGCTGATAACGCTAAGCGCAATGGATATTCTGTTTATGGTGTCTCTGCCTCTTTTTCAGAAATAATAACGCTTACTCAAAAAAAATATGAGCTTGATTTTGAAGTTTTATTTTGTGATGAAACAACACTAAAAACAATGATTAGGGCAAACCCTGGAATCATCATATTGAATAAAGGAACTATTGTTGATAAGAAAAACTGGAGAAATATAAATAAGTTAGCACTCTAATGAAACATCTCTTTTTAATTTTTATTGGAGGTGGATTTGGCAGTGTATTGCGTTATGCAATTGCAAAGGCGTTAAATCAATCTGTATCCACCTTTCCATTTGGCACATTGCTGGTAAATGTTTTAGGCAGCTTTATCATTGGTTTACTAATGAGTTATTTTGCGAAAAACGAGCTTATTTCTGAAAATTATAGTTCATTATTAGCTATTGGATTCTGTGGTGGATTTACCACCTTTTCTTCTTTTGCTTATGAAAATCAAATTCTTTTAAAATCTGGTGATTTTACTTCTTTTGCTTTGTATAGTATTGGTAGTATTGTACTAGGATTTTTAGCGGTGTTTGCAGGAATGTATTGCGTAAAATTTATATAATAATATATGACAGAAATTGTTACCTACTCTTCATCAGAAACACATGCATTAGTGACCATAAATAATGGGAAAGCAAATGCAATATCTCATAAAGTAATTGCTGAATTACATAACAGCTTAGACAAAGCTCAAAAAGAACATAAAGTTGTTATTTTAACGGGTACAGACGGTATTTTTTCTGGAGGATATGATTTGAGTATCATGAAAAAATCTCCAAAAGATGCAATTGATTTAGTTACTGAAGGATCTAAACTTTCTTTAAGAATGTTACAATTTCCATTACCCATAATTATTGCTTGTAACGGACACGCTATCGCAAAAGGTGCTTTTTTACTTCTTTCTACAGACTATAGAATTGGAACAAATGGCCCTTTTAAAATAGGATTGAACGAAGTTCTAATAGGCATGACAATGCATGATGCAGGAATAGCCATTGCAAATGCAAGATTGTCTGAAGTTTACTTGAATAGAAGTGTTAGTAATGCAGAAATCTTTTCACCTCAAGAAGCGATAGTAGCAGGGTTTTTAGATACCATTGTTTCTCAAGAAGAACTCTTAACTACCGCATTTAAAACTGCTAAAATGTTTTCTACTTTGAATTTAAAAGCACATGCTGAGACAAAACTAAAGGTTCGAAAACAACATTTAACAGCAATAGAAAACGCAATTATTTCTGATGCAAAGAAAAGTATTACTTTAAATGTTTAATGCTTTTTAAAAGTTTTAATTCCTGCGCTTACTTCAATTGCTAAATGATTTTTTCTAGGTGTTAATGGACACGAATATTTTTCATTATAAGCACAATAAGGATTATAGGTGTTGTTAAAGTTTAACGTAACTGTGCTATCAGGTTTAATATCGCTAAGCATAACATCCATATATCGTCCTGCACCATAAGACTCATTTCCAGTAGTATTGTCAGTAAATGGTAAAAAAAGATAATCTTTGTAGGCATCCTCTTTTAAATCATCTAGACTTTGATAAAGCGTTAATTGAAAAGGCGTATTTTGAAGTTTAAAATCCAATATACCATATGCTCTGTATAAAGGAGCTCTTTCGGTAGTCGTTGGCATTTCAAAAATAGGAGCATTTTCAGTTCGTGTTAATTTTGCTTCTACAATAAACGATGAATCAATAGGGAAAAAATCAAGCCCTTTAAAATTTTTTAAATCTTTTTTTAATAATGGTGAGGTTGTAGCATCTTTAAAGCTTGCATTTAATTGCTGCTGATAGGTAGTTGAACCAAGTATAGGCCTCTTATCTTTTGAGTTACAAGACAAGAATAAAAAAACAAAAAAAAGTAATACATATTTTTTCATAACGCGTTATTTTTAATAATTATAACGTAAAACATATAAAAAACAGATACGCAATTAGCAATAGCAACCCGTGAATCCAAAAAAGCTTATATTTTTTTGGTACAAATACCATTGGTAATAACACCAAAGAGATTCCTAGCATCCAAAAAATATCGCCAGACAACAATCTTTGATCCGATAAAGTTATTGGAGTTATCATAGCTGTAATACCAATTACTGCTAAAATATTAAAAATATTAGAGCCTATTAAATTACCTAATGAAATAGCTTTCTCTTTTTTTACCACTGCAATTATAGACGCTGCTAATTCAGGAACACTTGTTCCTAAAGAAACTAAAGTTACTCCAATAACACGTTCTGTAACACCATATTCTAAGGCTAAAGCAGTTGCCCCTTTTATTAACAATTCTGAACCGAGCCATAAACCAAAACCACCTATCATAAAGAAAATAGCTATTTTATAGTTTGGTAAATCAATTTCTTCCTCTAAAACCACATCTGTATTTGATTGTTTTTGTGATGTTAATAGATAAAAAATAAAAACCACCAACAATGCAAACAAGAACAAACCTTCTACCCCTGTAATTACAAAATCGTTTGCTAAAAAAACATACAACAACAAAGAAGCAACAAGCATTACTGGCCAATTTAATTTATAAAAATCTTTGTTAACCTCTATAGTGCTTAACAGTAATGTAACCCCTAAAACTAATCCTAAATTTGCAATATTAGATCCAATTACATTTCCTAAAGCTAAATCTGAGGCCCCAGTTAATGCGGCATTAATACTCACAATAAGTTCAGGAGCAGAAGTTGCAAAAGAAACTACTGTCATTCCAATAATAATCTTAGAGATTTTTAATTTAAGCGATAAAGCAACTGCTGACTTTAACAACCAATCTCCTCCAAAAATTAGCAATACTAAACCAATGATAATTAGCAATAAATTCATTAAAAAAAATTTTGACAAATATACAAGAATACGCAATGATATAAATTCATTTCTTTTAGAAAACCCAATTCACATTCGGGCATCCTTACTTAAAACAAAATCATTAATTTGAATTTAAAATCTAATCAACTTTTTTATTTTTTGTGATGTAGCTACAAAGCATAAAAAATGTAGTTATTTTTACCTAATTTTAACGACTAAGCATATACGTCATGAAAAAATCAATTTTCAAAGCACTCGCAAAAATGAATAAGTTCATTTTGCCATCGTTTACAAAAAAAGAATTGGACATTACAAAAGCCTCTAAAATACAACTAGCCATTATAGGTTGGAGAGCTTATGTTACTATGAAATCTTTAGATTAAAAATAAAATTATGGAAACAAAACATATTACCGTATTTTCTGGATCTTCGATTCTTGTAAAAGGATTACAAAATAGATTGGAAGACAACAATATAAGTGTTATCATTAAAGACCGTGTAGAATCTGCAAGATTGGCAGGTTTTGGTGTACACAGCACTGCAATAGAACTACAAGTTTTAAGTATTGATGTAGCAAGAGCCAAACCTATTATTGCAAACTACGAAAACGAAATTAATTCTTAAAAACTCAATCTAAGATTTCTTAGTTTAAAAAAAACAGCTATATTTGCACCCGCAAAAAGGCCATGTGGCGCAACTGAATAGCGCACTTGATTACGGCTCAAGAGGTTCTAGGTTTGAATCCTAGCATGGTCACAAAAAAACTCATTTTTAATAAAAATGAGTTTTTTTTGTTTTTTAGATAAATGTAAATTATTTAAAATATTGTGTCAAAGCTAATCTATGTGCAGGGACACTTTTATCGTAGTTTTGCACCAACTCTTCTAAAATTTCGGGCTGCTTTTTCCCAATTTCTTGTCTCGACGAATACTTAGAGACATAAAGCGTATAGTTTTCCTTATCTTTTTCAAAGATTAAAAAATGTGTATCATTTAATGCAGTGTAAGCAATTTCTCCAGAAAAAGTATCAGACTGATCTTTAGTAAATTCAGAAAATTCGTAATATTTTAAAATATTTTCCATAGCTATACCAATTCTGCAGACAAACCCAATTGTAATAATTTTGAACATCTAGGTTCTAAATCTTTAAATTCACCAGATTTCACAGTACATTTTCCTTTATAATGAACCAACATAGCACACTGCTCTGCCTGTTCTAGTGTATGACCACAAACACGTATTAAAGACTCAATAACATGATCAAAAGTGTTTACATCATCGTTGTGTAAAACAATTTCATGCTGAAAAACTTCTTGTTCTAGAACGTCTACTTCTTCTTGAATTTTTTCTTTTGTACTCATGCTAACAAAATTACAATTTATTGTATTTTAATGCAACCCAATTATTTCTTTCTATAGTATTTTCTTGCTTTAATTGATACTTTTCTACTTCTTGATCAACTATTGGAATATCTTCTTTATAAAATCCGCTTAGTAGTAACACTCCTCCATTTTCCAAACAATTTGTATACGACTGCATATCTTGTAATAGAATATTTCTGTTAATATTGGCAATAATAATATCATATTTTTGATCCTTTAAAAGTGAAGCATCTCCTTCAAAAACATGAATATTTGAACAGTTATTTCGTGCTACATTCTCTAACGAGTTTTCATAACACCAACTATCTATATCTATTGCATCTACATCACTAGCACCTTTCATTGCCGCAAAAATTGCTAAAATACCTGTACCACAACCCATGTCTAGTGTTTTTTTGCCATTGACTTCTAAAGAAATTAAGTGCTGTAACATCATATGCGTTGTTTCATGGTGCCCTGTTCCAAAACTCATTTTAGGTGTTATGACAATATCATATCTTAAATTAGGGTTGGGATGAAAAGGAGCTCTAACACTTACGAGGTCATCTACTTGGATAGGGGTGAAATTCTTTTCCCACTCTGCATTCCAATTGGTTTGTGCTACTTCTTTAAATGTATGGGTTATTAAAAATTCTGTGGAATTTAAACTATAAATTTCATCTAAAATAGTTTCAAAATGATCGTGTTTTTGTATATATGCTGTAAGCCCATGATCATTTTCTACAAAACTCTCAAAACCAACAGCACCAAGCTCTGCAATAAGAATTTCTGAAGCGGGTTCTTTGGGTACAATAGTAAATGTGTATTCGATATATATATTATCCATAAAAAAAGCATCAAGATTTAAATCTTGATGCAAATTTATTGGTTTTATACTAAAGTTTCTGAATTAGATGAACTTAAATTGATTTTATAATTGCAGCAAAATCTGCTGGTTTTAAGGAAGCACCACCTATTAAACCCCCATCTACATCTTCTTTAGAAAATATTTCATTTGCATTGGCAGGTTTTACACTACCTCCATATAAAATAGAAATACCATCTGCTACATCTTTTGTATACCTATCTGCAATTGTTTTTCTTATAAATTCATGCATCTCTTGTGCTTGTTCTGGACTGGCAGTCTCTCCTGTTCCAATTGCCCAAACAGGCTCATAAGCTAAAACAATATTCTTAAAATCATTAGCCTGTAAGTGGAATAAAGCATTGCTTAATTGCGCTGCAACTACCTTAAAATGATTCCCTGACTTTCTATCTTCTAACAACTCTCCAAAACAAAATATAGCTTCCATATTATTGGCTAAAACCGCATTTACCTTTTCTGCTAAAATAGCATCAGATTCCATAAAATACGCTCTTCTCTCTGAATGCCCAATAATCACAGATTTTACACCTATAGCTTGCAACATATCTGCAGAAACTTCTCCTGTAAAAGCACCACTCTTTGCTTGATGCATGTTTTGTGCAGCAACTTCTATAATTCCTTTTTCTGTTAACGCTAATGCTGAAGATAAATTAACATAGGAAGGCGAAATAATAACTCTTGTATTTGTGAGGTCATAGCTAGCTATTTCTTGATAAATACCATCAATCAAAGCCTTTGTTTCGGTTGCATTAATATTCATTTTCCAGTTTCCTGCTACTATTTTTTTTCTCATGGGTGTGTTTTTAAATCCAATTGTAAAATTAAGAAATGATCTTTAATTATTCTTTGAATTAAAAATTAGTTACTACAACGTTTCCTTAATTTTTTTCTAATGCGTTTCTAATTTCTTTAGCACTACAATCTGTTTCATTAAAAACCGCAATAGTACCATCTTCATTAATTACCATGTAGGTTGGTATCCAAGATAAATTTATAAAATCTATAAAATCACCGTCATTCATCCCTTTTGGTAAATTATAATGTTCTCCCCTTAACTGGTATTTTTGAATGGCTCTTTTCCATGAAGGCTTACTAAAGTCTGTAGATAAGAATACATAAGCAACATCAGGAAATTCATTTTGTAATGCTGCTAAATCTGGAAAACCAACAATGCAGTCTTTACACCAAGAAGCCCAAACATCAATTAGTATTTTTTTCCCTTTATGTTTTAAAAGAACTTCTCTTAAAGTAATTTTAGAATTATCGAGCCCAATAAGCATTTCTAAATTAGCTGCTTCAGAAAATGATACAGGTTGTTCTTTATAACAACCAATCATTAAAATACAAAATAGGACTACAACTTTTTTCATTTTTTTATTTGGATTAAAAAATAAGGTTCTTTTGAAGCTTACTCATTAAAAATAGTATTTTTGCACTATAATATGCAAAACTAATGACTACTTCACAACTTATAGCAGAAATAAATAGAAAAAAATCATTTTTATGTATTGGTTTAGATGTTGACTTGGACAAAATTCCAACTCATTTAATGAATTTGGAAGATCCTATTTTTGAATTTAATAAAGCTATTATCGATGCTACCCATCAACTTTGTGTAGCTTATAAACCTAATATTGCTTTTTATGAAGCCTATGGCTTAAAAGGTTGGAAATCTTTAGAAAAAACAATTGAATACCTTAACAATAACTATCCAGAAATATACACCATTGCAGATGCTAAAAGGGGTGATATTGGCAATACCTCTTCTATGTATGCGAAAGCGTTTTTTGAGGATTTAGCTTTTGATTCGGTAACTGTTGCGCCTTATATGGGTAAAGATTCTGTAGAACCATTCTTAGCATTTAAAAATAAACATACTATTTTATTAGCGTTAACCTCTAATAAAGGAGCTTTTGATTTTCAAACGCAGACCTCAGAAGGTATACCAATATATCAAAAAGTATTAGAGACTTCAAAAACTTGGAAAAACTCAGAAAACCTCATGTATGTTGTAGGAGCTACTAAAGCAGAATATTTTGCAGAAATTAGAAACATACTACCAGATGCTTTTTTGTTAGTGCCTGGCGTTGGCGCTCAAGGTGGAAGTTTACAAGAAGTTTGTAAATATGGCCTATCAAAAAATGTGGGCTTGCTTGTAAATTCTTCTCGTGGAATCATATATGCCTCTCGAGAAAAAGATTTTGCTACTGCTGCTGCTTTTAAAGCAACAGCGTTACAACAAGAAATGGAAAGGATTTTAAAGCGTTTGTTTTAGATTTCAAAGAGTTGCATTACTAAACGATTACATCTCTGTCTAAATAACTAACTTGATTAATCTTCTTTAAAATTTTCATAGCCTTAAAAGCAGCTAAATCACTTTTGGCTTCGTCTACGAAACGGTAACTATTGGATTGCTCTAACAAATTGGCATATCTTTCTTTAAGATGCCTTTTGTAATTCTGGAATTGATTTTGGTAATACATATGAATTGAGGTTAATTTCTATAAAGCTAAGAAAAAAAATCAACTCTAGCAATCTCTAAATCATTTAAAACAAATAAATTAGCGTAATCTTACTCTTTTATAAGTTTAGTAATTGATGTAGCTCCTAAACTTTTTAACTTTAAAAAATACACTCCTTTATTTAAAAAAGAAACATCATGACTTTTTAGTTCTGAGTTTTGTAAAAAAGTATGTATTTTTTTTCCTGTGATTGAATATAAAATAAATTCGCCTTTTAAATGATGATCATTCAAACGAATCGTTAGTTGATCTTTAGTAGGATTGGGATAGATTGTAACATCATGGTTTTTTTTAGTGCTTTCTTCTACACTTAAACTTGTGGTCTCTTGATATACTCTAACATAATCAACCTCCATAGGACTTTGGGTAAAATTTGAGGCTATATTTGGAAGAATTGCCACATTTAAAAGTAAATATTGTGGAGCATTGTATGGCCAATTTTCATTGTTTTTATTTTCTGGTGCATACTCATAATGTTGAATGCCATCTACACTAAATTTCATTTTAGTAGCATTCCATTCTAGTGTGTATATATGAAATTCTGATGAGGCATTCTCTATAGTTCTTCCTCCTTTATTTACAGTTCCTCCAAAGCTAGATCTATTGTGTAATGCGCTTTGAACAAAATCTTGATTATCTCCCCAATGTTCTATAATATCAACTTCACCACAATCTGGCCAGTAAGTTGTTCCATGTGTTGCTGCCCAATACCCTCCTGTTTCTTTAATGTTTTGACCTAACATCCATAGTGCAGGAAATGTACCAACACCAAAAGGCATTTTTGCTCTAATAACTACTTTTCCGTGGGTAAACGCAAATTTAGAATTTAGTCTTGCTGAGGTAAAGTTTTTTGTTACACCATTTTTTGTGTAGGACTCCTTTTTTGCTAAAATCTTAAGTGTTCCATTACTAACATAAGAGTTGTCTATACGATCTGTATAATGTTGTATTTCACCATTTGCCCAAGTTTGCCCATTAATTATAGGGTAAGTTTGTTTGTACCACTTTGTATCATCTAAATCTGTAATACTTGTTCCTTGTCCATCAAATTCATCTGACCAAACTAAATTATCAAAAACAGGACCATCTGGTGTTGCATCTAAAGTTCCATCATATAAAAAATCATCTAGATAAGCTGTAACGTTATCATTATTATTTTCTCCATTAACTTGTATTACCACTCTATTAAAATCAGATCTATTTATTGGTGGTTGTGAGGTTGGATCTAAATTATTGTAAGAATCATCTTTAAAATTAACAGTTATGGTTTGCCACTCATTTAAAACTACTGCTTTTATAACTTCTGTTTGTGTAGTCCATGGCTGGCTTAAATCACCATTTTGGAGCTTTAGTGAAACTTGATTGTTTTGTGAACCTGTAATTCCTACAGCTGGAATATATATTTTAAACGTAAATGTGTAATTTTCTGACAAGTCAAAATTATCTTCAACATCAAATCTAACGTTAGCATACTGCCCTCCAACATCTTTATATTCTAAAACTGTATTCGAGGTATTTATAGACTCCTTATAAGGGTTAGTAAATCTTGCGTTTACATTAAGATCGTCGCCAAACCAAGAAGAAATGGTTCCATTACCTTCAAAATCATCCTCGACAGTTTGTTGCGCAGAAATTTGAAAAAAAACGAAATATAAAAGAATAACTATAAGATTTTTCATGAATGTATTTGATCTATGTGTGTTTTTGTAAAACTACAATTTGAACATAAAAAGGGCTAAAAAACAACCTATATAAAAACCATACAACACCTTTTAATAAGTACTTTTACCAATATGTAGTTCAAAATATAGCGAAGGGCTATAATATACTAACTAAAAGTATCTGTTTTTTTATCATATCCATAAGGACAATGTTTACAACCACTTTTACAACAATATCCTCTTTTTAAATGAAATTGTGCTGTAAATACTTTATACCCTTTTTCATTTAGGTAAAAATCGCCATCCTCTATGGGTATTCTTTCTTTAAACATATTACAAAAATAACCTTTTAAACCCTTATAGTGATAAGTACAAAATAGTTGTTTCGGTTTTGAGCTTTTTTATAATAACAATACATTTTAATTTAAAACAGAGAACTCAATACTAGAGTCAGTAAAAACGGTATGTGTTTGGGTTTTAAAATCTTTTTCATCTGCCTTGTAAATATTATCTACATAAGTTTGCGGATTTAAATCAATTAATGGAAACCATGTGCTTTGAACCTGAATTTGAAGTTTATGTCCTTTTTTAAAGGTATGAAAAACATCTTGTAATTTTATTGTTACATCAGTTTTTGTATTGGGCGTAAAAGGTTTTGGATTTTCAAAACTATCTCTAAACCTACCTCTTAAAACTTCACTTCTTACCATTAAATGGTAATTACTCATTTTTAAATGGTCTTGTAAGGTTTCATTATCTTCTTTTAAGTCTGATGGATGAACATCTATTACCTTAACAATCCAATCTGCAGCTGTTCCTGTAGTCGCTACTTTTAATTTTGCTAAAATTTCACCTGCCAATGTATAATTTTCAGTTAAAACATCGGTTTCAAAAACCAAAACATCGGGTCTTCTCGCTGCAAAACGCTGGTCATCTGTCATATACTTTCTTGGAGTAAAAACGGTTTTGATATCTTCTGAATACGGAACAGGACGTTTTATATCACTAATAAACTGCATTGCTTTTGACGGTATTTTTTGTAGTGTTAACCTTTGATTATCAGACAAAAACCAGTCTTGCTTTACTGCATTTTTTGGAGGCCAATTTTCAAAACTTTGCCATTCTTTTTTTCCAGAATCAAAAACATATGCTTCTGGTAAACCTGTGTTTTTATCTCCAGGCCCTTTTAAAAAATGATTAAAAAACTTCGTTTCTATTTCTGATTGAAACTTTAAAGTGATAGAATCTCCAAAATAATAATTTCCTACTGTATTTCTCACTGAATTTCTTGCCCATTTCCCATGATCCCAAGGGCCAAAAACCATAGTGTTATAGTTGTCTTTACCATTTTTTTCGATACCCTTATACGTTTCTAATGGTCCATATAAATCTTCAGCATCAAACCAACCGCCAACAATCATTGTCGCAACTGTACTTGGAACTTTATCTAAATGCTGAATTATACCTTTACTTTGCCAAACCGAATCATAATTTGGATGCTCTACAATTTCTTTCCAAAAGAAATCATCTATTTTATCTTTAGCGACTGATGCGCCAATATCTAATTTCTCATATTGAAAATATTCGTTTAAATTTTTTAAAGGACCTTTGTCTAAAAAAAATTGATATTGATCTTGTGAATTCATCTTTGGAAAAGAATACCAAGCAGAATCAGTAGGAGTATCTTTATAGGTTCCAAATAGAGAGATTGCTCTAAAATAACTTAATAAAAAAGCACCATTATGATGAAAATCATCAAAGAAAAAATCACCTATACATGCCTGTGGAGATGCTGCTTTTAAAGCAGGATGCGCATCTATTGTAGAAATAGTAGCGTAATGTCCTGGATACGAAATACCCCAAGTTCCTACTTTTCCGTTATTGTTATCTACATTTTTAACTAACCAATCTATAGTATCATAGGTGTCTGAAACTTCATCTGATTCATTTTCTTTTTTATTAGGAATATATGCTCGCATATTATCATACACCCCTTCACTCATCCATCGTCCTCTAACATCTTGATAAACTACAATATACCCCTCTTTCATTAAATGAGAGTTTGGGCCAATCTTAGTTTTCATACCGGAACCATAAGGTTTAGAACTATAAGGAGTCCTTTGCATTAAAATAGGATATGATTTAGAAGTGTCTTTTGGACTATAGATTGTTGTATGCAACTTTATACCATCTCTCATGGTAATAGCTACCTCTTTTTTTGTAAAGTTATCTTGTACATAAGTATCTTTTTCTTTGTTATCTGTTTCATTACTTGTACAAGAAGAAAAAACAACAAGTCCTATAAAAAATATAAATAATTTTAATCTCATAATTGAATACTATTCTTTTTTGATAAAATTACAAAAAGTAAACGATATGAAACCACTTAAAATTTGAAGCTCATTTTGTGTTACCATTCGATTAAATGAGCCGCTCGATTTTTATTTTATTAAGATCTTAAAAATAATTTTTGCATGAATCATCTTAAATTATAAATGATGAAAACTTCAATAATTACATTGTTCTTTTGTACTTTTTTAGCACTTAACAATTTTGCTCAAAAAAATAGTGAAATGGTAAAAGTGGGCGATATTTTTACAATTGCTAAAGTTGACATGAATAACTATAAGTACATAAAATTCCCAAAAGATAACTTTATTATTAAAAAAAATGGATTTGCAGATTATACAAACATTGTGAATCAAAAAGTAAAAATTACTGCTTTAAAAGAAAATAAAAAGGGTAAAATACAGGCTACAATTCAACTTACTTCTGGACGCTCATTCTTTAAAAGTTATAAAAGCATACAAGTAGATTTAAAAAACGCTTTAGCTAAAAAAGAACTTATTTAACATAGCACTAAATATTCAACACCTATAGGTTTCTTGCACTCCTAAAATTAATTAGTACTTTTACTGAAAATGAACCGTTATAGATGTTAGACTTTGTCGAATTCTCTTTTTTAGATGTACTAGATATCTTATTAGTAGCAATACTACTCTACTATACCTATAAGTTATTAAAAGGAACAGTTGCGATCAATATTTTTATTGGTATTTCTTTAATTTTCTTGATATGGAAAATTACACAAGCCTTAAAAATGGAAATGCTTAGTGGTATTTTAGGGTATTTACTTTCAGGAGGTGTAATTGCTCTTATTATTGTGTTTCAACAAGAAATAAGAAAGTTTTTACTAATGATAGGTACCACCAACTTTTCTAATAAAAGAAACTTTTTTAAACAATTAAAGTTTTTACAATCAGAAATAACTTCGGAGATAGAGACAGATCAAATTATTGAGGCATGTAGTAGTATGTCTCATTCTAAAACAGGAGCTTTAATCGTTATCGAAAGAACTAATAGTTTAGATTTTTTAATCAACACTGGAGACGCTATGAATGCGTTAGTTAACAAAGTACTTTTAGAGAGCATCTTTTATAAAAACAGCCCTTTACATGATGGAGCAACGATAATTAGAGATAATTATGTGGTAGCCACAAGGGTTATTTTACCCATTTCAGACAGTACTATAATACCATCTAGATTTGGTTTAAGACACAGAGCAGCTATTGGTGTTAGTGAAAAAACAGATGCTATTTGTCTTTTAGTTTCTGAAGAAACTGGCGAAATTTCTTATATTAAAGATGGAGAATTTATACTCTATAATTCTAAAGAAGAGCTGAATGAAAAGCTTAAAAATGATTTTACATAATTAAGAAGTCTTCTCTAAACTAAATTGTTTTTCGTAAAGATTTTTATAATACCCTGTGCTTTTTTGTAAAAGCGCTGTATGTGAGCCCTCTTCTACAATAAGCCCCTTATCCATTACTATTATTTTATCCGCTTGTTTTATAGTTGCCAAGCGATGTGCAATTACAATAGATGTTCTTCCCTTAGCTATCTTTTCTGTTGCAAACTGTATCATTTGTTCGGAATGAGAATCTACAGAAGAAGTAGCTTCGTCTAAAATAAGTATACTTGGCCTACTTACATAAGCTCTTAAAAAAGCGATTAATTGTCTTTGTCCAGAAGATAACATTGCACCTCTTTCTTTTACGTTATAATGATATCCACCAGGAAGTGATAAAATAAATTCATGGATGCCTATTTGCTTTGCAGCTGCTACAACTTCTTCTTCTGAAATAGCCGTGTTTTTTAAAGTTATGTTATTTAAAATAGAATCAGAAAATAGAAAAACATCTTGTAAAACAATAGCAACTTGATCTCTTAAACTCTCTAAATTATAACTCGCAATAGACACACCATCTATTGATATAATTCCTGAGTCTATTTCGTAAAAACGATTGATTAAGTTTATAATTGTAGATTTTCCTGCTCCTGTTGCTCCTACAATGGCAATTGTTTGCCCACTGTTTACGGTTAATGAAATTCCTTTTAAAACTTCTTCATCTTTTATGTAAGAAAATCTAACATTATCAAAAACGATATCTCCTTTAAGTTTCTCTGCCACAACTGATCCGTTTTTAGCGATAGTACTTTGAGTATCTATTACCTTAAAAACTCGTTCTCCTGCAACGATACCCATTTGGAGTTGGTTAAATTTATCTGCAATTTGACGCAAAGGTCTAAATAACATTTGTGCAAACTGAATAAAACCCATGATCATACCCACAGAAATACCAGTATCTTTTATAGCTTGACCTCCACCAAACCAAACAATTAAACCAATCCCTATAGAAGACAAAATTTCTGCTATAGGAAAAAATACAGAATAATACCAGATGGCTTTTATGTATGCTTTTTTATGTTTCTGATTAATTTCTTTAAAATTTTGATACTCTATATTTTCTCTATTAAAGAGTTGTACAATTTTCATTCCTGTAACTCGCTCTTGCACAAAACCGTTTAAATTAGCCACCTGATTTCTAACTTCTTGAAAAGTAGCTTTAATGGCTACCTGAAAAACCATAGTTGCATAAATTAAAAACGGAAGTATAAGAAGAGTAATTAAGGCCAGTTGCCAATTTAAAAACAACATGATAATTGTTACTGCAAACATTTTTAAAATATCACTAAGTATTGTAAAAACTCCATTACTAAAAAAAGCCGCTACAGTTTCTATATCAGAAACAACGCGCGTTACTAATTTCCCTACAGAGTTTTTATCAAAAAAAGACATTTTAAACTGTAAAATATGTCTAAATATTTTAGCGCGTATATCTCTAATAATATGCTGACCAACCCAATTCGCAAAATAAATAAAAGTAAACTGCAATAGCACTTCTATTAAAAGCACACCTAACATTAAAAGCGTGTAATTTAAAAGCCCCTCTTTGTCTTTGGTTAAGATGTAATCATCTACAGTGTTAATTAAAATATAAGGAGATAAAACTGAAAATAATGCGAGTAGTATCGTAGAAGACGAGGCAATAAAAAAATAAAGTTTATAGCGTTTTGCAAAAGACATAAGCCTTTTAAAAATCTTCATATCAAAAGCGTTCCCTGAATTTTCTGCCAAAACTTAATATTTTATATGTGTTAAAAACAATCCTTTTGCAGGGACTGAGAGTCCTGCATTCCCTCTAGATTTACTTTCAATTATTTCTTTAAAATCTTGTATTGTAATTTTACCAAAACCTACATCTAATAATGTTCCGACTATTGCTCTTACCATATTTCTTAAAAAACGATTCGCAGTGATGTAAAAGGTAAGTGCATTTCCTTCTTGCTTCCAATAAGCAGCAGTAACATTACAATTATAAGTATACACATCTGTTTTTACTTTAGAAAACGTTTGGAAATTAGTATATTCTAACAATAGTTTAGCTGCAGTATTCATTAACGTAATATCTGGCTCTTGAGAATGTATTTGCCATGAAAAATCCAATAAAAAAGGATTTCTTCCTAACCAAATTTTATATTCATAACTTCTAGAAACGGCATCAAAACGAGCATGTTTATCATCTGCTACTAAAAACACTTTTTGCACTACAATATCTGATGGCAAAATAGCATTAAGTTTAAATGCAAAATTTTCTGACAATTCTCTCTCAATATCAAAATGTGCATACATTTCTGAAGCATGAACACCTGTATCTGTTCTTCCAGCGCCAACAACTAAAATTTCTTTTTGAAAAATGGTACTCAATGCCACATTCAATTTCTCTTGAACTGAAATTACATCAGGCTGAATTTGCCAACCGTGATAATTTTTTCCATTGTAAGAAAGTGCTATAAAATACCTCAAGAATTATATTATTTTTGGAGTATTCAAAATTACGGAATTTATTTTGTTATCCTTACTTTTGAAAAGGTTTGCCTCCTTAAATTTTTCTTAAGATACTATTCTATGAAAAAAATACTATTATTATCTGATACACACAGTTATATAGACGATCAAATACTAAAATTTGTACATCAAGCAGATGAAGTTTGGCATGCAGGAGATATTGGTCAATTAGCAGTAACAGATACCATAAAAAAAATTAAACCTTTACGTGCTGTTTTTGGAAATATTGACGATAAGAATGCCAGGTCAGAATTTGATTTAGATTTAAAATTTATAGTTGAAGGTGTTTCAGTTTGGATTACCCATATTGGTGGTTATCCAAACAAATACAATCAAAGAATTCGAACAGAAATCAATCAAAATCCTCCTGATATTTTTATTACAGGACATTCCCACATACTAAAAGTAATGTATGATAAAAAATTAAACCTACTGCACCTTAACCCTGGTGCTGCAGGTAATCATGGGTTTCATAAAATAAGAACAATGCTTAGGTTCGAATTGGATTCAGGAGAGATTAAAAATATGGAAATTATCGAGTTATCGAAACGTGGAGCCAACTCAATGAAATAATAGATTCATTTGATAAAGTACTACGTTTATAATGCAAAAAACCAAGAATAAATTCTTGGTTTTTCTCGCACTAAATATACTATCTATTAAAATTATCGTAATCTATCTACAGATTTCACAAGATCTTCATCCTTTATAATAGCTTTATTTGCCAAAACAATAAGCAAAACAACTAAAATCGGTAAGAACATCCCAATACCTTTCTCAGAAACTACTGTTTCTCCAGATAAATTTAGAGATAAATAAATCAATACACCTAATAAAAAAAGGTTTATCAAAATTATAACACGCCCAATTACAAACTGTAATTTTCTGTTTTTAAACAAAAACAAAGCAATTAAAGATAAAATTGCTGACGCAAAGAACATTAAAGGAATTATTTTAAATGTAAAAGCCTCCTCTAGAAACAAATCTACAACAAATATTTTTTCTTTAATTGTATTCCATAAATTAAATACAAAAATTAACCCTCCAGATACAATGGAAGCTAACAGTAAATAAATGCTTTGTAGTCTTTGAATCATTTTAAAAAATTAGACTACAAAAATAGAATTTCTTTTTAGAAAAAGAAAAACTTAAAAGTAAAAAAAAAGTGTATATTTGTAAAATAATACCCACACAAATAAAATTGTATAGTACTATATACAGTTTACTAAAGTCTAAATAAACAATTTCAAAAAATCTTAAAATCTTAAGATATCTTATAACTTAATCATTACATTAAATGTTCGAAATTTCTGAACTGAAAGCAAAAACGCTTGCAGATTTGCAAAAAATTGCTAAGTCTATAGGACTTACTAAAACCAGTCAATTAAAAAAATTAGATCTTGTATATCAAATACTAGATACCCAAGCAGCAAACCCTGTTATAGAAAAAAAATCAGAACCAACTGCAACACCTATCAAATCTGAAAAACCTAAAAGAAAAAGGGTTGTAAAAAAACCAACTGTATCTAAACCTGTAGAAAAAAAGATTACGGACACAGAAGTAAAAAGTACACCTACAGAATCGGTTAAGGTCATTCAGAAAAAAGAAGAAATAAAGGAAACTTCTAAAGTAGAAAAAAATTCTTCTGAGAAAAATAAAACAAATGATCGTACACCTGATTTAAAAGATAAAGAACAAAAACCTGTTCATAAAAATCAGCCTCGCAACAATAATCAACAGCGTAATCCGAATCAAAAAAACAACAAAAATCAGAATAGAGATAAAAATAATACCAATAGAAATCATAATAAATCTGGAAACAGGTATAAAGATCCAGATTTTGAATTTGATGGTATTATAGAAAGTGAAGGTGTTTTAGAAATGATGCCAGATGGCTATGGTTTTTTACGTTCTTCGGATTATAATTACCTATCATCTCCAGATGACATCTATGTATCTCAGTCTCAAATTAAATTATTTGGTTTAAAAACTGGAGATACTGTTAGAGGTAATGTAAGACCTCCAAAAGAAGGTGAAAAATATTTTCCTTTAATTAGAGTTTCTAAAATTAATGGATTGAATCCCAATGTTGTTAGAGATCGAGTTTCTTTTGAACATTTAACACCATTGTTTCCTCAAGAAAAATTCAATTTAGCAGAGAAAGGAAGTTCTTTATCTACTAGAATTATAGATTTATTTTCTCCTTTAGGAAAAGGACAGAGAGGTATGATTGTGGCGCAACCAAAAACGGGTAAAACCATGTTGTTAAAAGATGTAGCTAATGCTATTGCTGCAAATCATCCAGAGGTTTATCAAATTGTATTGCTGATAGATGAACGTCCTGAGGAAGTTACAGATATGCAAAGAAGTGTTCGAGGAGAGGTTGTTGCTTCTACTTTTGATGAACCTGCAGACAAACACGTTCGTGTGGCTAATATTGTTTTAGAAAAAGCAAAACGATTGGTAGAATGTGGACATGATGTAGTAATTTTATTAGACTCTATTACACGTTTGGCAAGAGCCTATAATACCGTTGCTCCTGCTTCAGGAAAAATACTTTCTGGAGGTATTGATGCCAATGCTTTACACAAACCAAAACGCTTTTTTGGTGCTGCAAGAAATATAGAGAATGGAGGTTCTTTAACGATTATTGCTACTGCTCTTACAGAAACAGGCTCTAAAATGGATGAGGTGATCTTTGAAGAATTTAAAGGAACTGGTAATATGGAACTGCAGTTAGATAGAAACATCGCCAACAGAAGAATCTACCCTGCGATAGATCTTATTAAATCTTCTACAAGACGTGATGATTTACTTCTAGACGAGAAAACAGTTCAAAGAATGTGGGTATTACGCAAATACCTTGCAGATATGAATCCTATTGAAGCTATGGAATTTATTAACGAAAGAATAAAATTCTCTAAAAATAACGATGAATTTTTAATCTCTATGAATGGATAATTCAGTGTAAGTCTTTAAACTAAAAAACCTTTTTGAGTAATTCAAAAAGGTTTTTTTTATGGTCTATTTTATAGAAAAAATAAAAAGTAAACAAAACTCATAAAAAAAAATCCGTTCAATTGAATTGAACGGATTTTTTTAATTATTAGTAGGTCTTGTTATCTAATTACTATACATAAAAGCCCTATTATCTTCAACATCAGAAGCTTTTTTTATGGCTTCGTACATTTTAAAAGTTTGTCTTTTTCTTGCCTCAGCAATACGCTTTCTGTTGGCATCATAATTTGGCAATGCAGTAGGTATTTTTTTATTTTTTAGAGTAAAAGCAAAAACACCTCTTTTGCCTTCTATTTTGTTGTATAACTTACCAATTTCTGCATTATACATTGCTCCTACTACTTTAGGTGCTACTCCAACTCCAGAAAGTGTTGGACTTTTTAAAGTAATATTGTTAGCAGTTCTTACGCTAGCTCCTGCAGATTTTGCAATATCTTGTAAAGAAGCTCCATTAAATTTTTCTACAAGTATAGCTGCTTTCTTTTCATTCATTAAAATAGGTCTAACTTTACTAGTAGCCTTATTTACAGACATCAACCCTTTTTCTTCTTTACCTGTTAAAAACGCAACTACATGACTTCCTTCTAAATCAAAACGTTTAAAATCGTTCACATTAGTTTCGTTATTAAATGACCAGCTTACAATTTCTCTTTGATTTCCTATACCAGGAACATTTTCATCCAACACCTTTAAACCAACTGCTGGCTTTGGCTTATAATTTAATTGTTTTGCAGCGTCAAAGAAATTGTATTCTTTAGAAACTAATAAAGCAAATTCTTCTGCTTGTCTAAATACTGCATTTTCTGTTTCTTCTGAAGGAACAATATTTTTAGAGTATGTTGCTAATTTTACAACTTTTTGCTTGTTTTTTTGTCCATCTATTTTAATAACATGAAAACCGAATGGAGATTGCACAACACCAATATCTCCTTTGTTACCTTCAAAAGTAAAATCTCTAAAAGCAGGGGTCATTCTATTGTAATTAAACCAATCGTATGCTCCACCTTTTTCTGCAGATCCTTGGTCTGACGAAAATTCTTTAGCCAAATCAGCAAACTTACTTCTCCTTCTTTTTACAACAGTTAAAAGACTATCTGCTAAAGCTTTTGCATCTTCTTCGGTTCTTGTAACTTCAGGTGCTACTCTTTGTGCACCCACAAAAGGAATTAAAATATGACTTGCTTTTACAGAGTCTGGCAATTGTACAACTGCTGTAATTTTAGATAATTTAATTGCTTTTAAGTCTTTGTAAGGCCCTACAACATCGCCTTTATTTGCATCAAATATTGCATCTGCAATAAGAGCGTTAAGGTTACTTTTAAATTGATAACCTGTATTTAAGTTCGTATCAGAATCATTCTCAGATAAAAACAAAGCATCATTTTGACTTGCCGTAAAATCTTCTTTTAGACTAGCTACATTATCCATAATAGCTTTCTCATCTTCTGACGTAGGTAAAATATCAAACTTTACGTAAGAAATATCTCTAGAAGCATCTACTTGGAATTGTGTTTTGTGCGCTTTAATGTAATTTGCGATATCTGATTTCTTTAGCTTTACCAAGCTATCTGGAATCGAAGTATAAGGAACATAAACAAACTGACTGTTTAATTTAGTATTATCTATTAAATACTGCATTTCACCTTCTTTTAAAGAGGCTCCTAAACCAGCAGTAACCAGATTGTTAAAGGTAGTTGTTTGTGCGTTATCTCTAAGTTGATTCATATAAGAAGACCATTGAGACCAGAGTTGAGCATTATTCTCTTTGGTGTCTGCTAAAAATTGCTTAAACTTATTTTCATCAAACATCCCTACTTCGTTTTGGTATTGAGGATTGTTTTGCACAAAAGGGGCATTAACAATTTCACTCCAAACATCTGCTTCTCCAATAGTTATTCCTGCTTGATCTAATTGATTTTTATATATTTTTTTTCTTACAATATTGTCCCAAACGGTTTTTGCTGCTTGCATTTCAGAAACACGCCCACCTGATTGTTGCTTGTAAGTTTCTAGTTCATTCGCAAATTCTTGTCTAGAAATAGCTTCTCCATCTACTTCACCTACTTCATTTACTTTACTAGAATTAAAAAAATCACCAAGTGTTGATGGATCTAAAACAAAAGCAAATAATGCTAACCCAATAATGATGATTAAGAACATTGATCGTTCTCTAATTTTTGATAAAACTGCCATATGATTTTTAAATTAATTTCAGTGGGCGAATATACATTTTTACTTTCTATATTGCAACCCAATGACTACTTATTAGTAGGTTGTTATGTATTTTTACACCTACTGCAAAACATCAAAAGTACTACTGTTCAGGATTGGTAATAGTAAGCAATACTTCATCAATCTTTGCGCCACTCATTTTTAATATTTTTATTTCGAAATTATCAATTTCTAATACCTCTTTTTCATCAGGAATATTTTCTGTATGCTCTATGATAAAACCACCTAAAGTTTCATATGCTTCTGATTTGGGTAAATTTACATTATACTCTTCATTCAAATAATCTACTTCTAATCTTGCAGAAAAATTAAATTGATGGTCGGATATTTTTTTTTCTAAAAATACTTGAGAATCGTGTTCATCTTCTATCTCACCAAATAATTCTTCAACAATATCTTCTACAGTAATCATCCCAGATGTACCTCCATATTCGTCTACTACTACAGCAACACTTTTTCTCTTTTTCATTAATGAATTAAGGATATCATTAATCATCATCGATTCTGGTACAAGTTCTAATGGCAGTAGAATAGACTTTATCATTTTTGGTTTTTTAAATAACTCAAAGGCATTAACGTAGCCCAATACATCATCTAGAGACGATTTATAGACTAAAATTTTAGACAAGCCTGTATCTATAAATAATTTTTTAAGATTTGTAACCGTTTCATGGATTTCTACAGCAACAATATCTGTTCTTGGCACCATGACTTCTCTTGCTTTTACATTCTGAAAAATTAATGCATTTTGAAAAATTTGTATCTCTGAATCTACCTCTTCGTCATTACCTGTTTCTAATTGTTCGTTAATATAATTCCCTAACTCTTCTTTACTAAATTCTGTTTGCTGTTCGTCAGATTTGGTTTTAAAAAAAATACGCAAGAAAAAATCAGATATTAGCGTTATAAATTCTGAAAAGAAATGAAAGATTACGTAAAAAACATAAGCAGGAACTACAAATATTTTTAAAACCTCGTTGGCATAAATTCTAAAGATAGTTTTAGGTAAAAACTCTGCAGTTATTAAAATTACTAGCGTAGAGGCAACTGTTTGTAATAGAAGAATTGAAAATTCATTTAACCCATCTACAGGTAATAATTTAAGTAATAAACTTCCCATGTAATAACTGTAAATTACTAAAGAAATATTATTACCTACTAACATTGTGGTAATAAACTTAGAAGATTTTTGAGTAATTTTTGTTAATATTTTAGGAATAAATCCTGCTCGTTTTTTTTCTAATTCTATGTGCATTTTATTTGCAGAAACAAATGCAATTTCCATACCTGAAAAAAAAGCAGATAGTAAAATGGTTATAAAAATGATAATGAGTTCTACCTCCATTTAAAAATTAAGAATTATTTCTTTTGACGATTTCTTTTTTCAACTTTTTTTCTAAAATGCCTTTTAAAGAAAAACACTAATGTAATAAAAATGGAGAAACCAATAAATAAATACGCTTTTTCTCTCTCTGAATTAAAACGAATAATACCCTCTATTAAACATAGGATAGCAATAATTAAATATCCATATTGAAAGATTTTCCAAAGTTTTGTCATTGTCTAGTTTTCTGTAGTTTCTAATTTTCCTGTTATTTTTTTTGCAAGATGTTCGGATAGATCTCCTTTTGATTCAAAACCAACTCCAAAAATAGTGTCATTTTCTTTGGTTAAGCAAAATGGTTTTTCTGACACGAAATAATTTGTCTTTTGGTCCCAAAATAACTGTTCTGTAGTTAACATGGAAAGATCAGAGTGGTTTTTTACAATAACATTACCTCTTATTTCGGAAACAGAAGTTTTTGCATATGTAATTGCATAATTTCCTGTTATAGTAACCGAATCTAATCCTTTATTTTCAAAATTTACAATTTTAATTCCATCTGGAAACTCATTGTAAGGATGTTCTTTTCTATTACTAAAATCTAACATTCTATTGCTAATTAATTTTGAGGTAATATATCCAGAATCTTTGTAAATATGGTAAATATTTTTAGCGGTACCAACAGGTAAGTTTTTATCAGCTAAAAAATCTCTAGCAGATTTTGAAGTGTTAGAACATGAAAAAAGTACTACTGTTAGTAAACAAACAGCAGTACTTTTTAAAAATATTTTAAAAATGTTTATCATCTTTAGTCGCTTGAAGCAACTTTTACAGTTTCACCAATCCAACATTTAATGGTGTGTAAAGCGCCAACCATTGCACCTTTTGTAAAAATTACTTTTTTACTTGGTAAGTTTGCTTTGTAACTTCTAATATATCTAGCTGCACTTGAAGAAATACTTGGGTCTACTCTTGCTGCAGTTTGTGCTTTTCTTAAAGCTGCTGCATACACCATTCTTTTCTCGAACTCATCACTTCCACAATTGTTAACACTAGATTGGTACAAGCTAGCGATTAACAAATAAGCTCTACCATAATTTGGATTAAACTTTAACGCCTCTCTTGCCAAACTTCTAGCCTTAGATAATTGTCCTCTTGACTTTGCAGCTTGTGCAAATTTTAATTTATACTTTGCTTTTTTGATAGGATCTGTTTCCAATTCAAATGCCTTTTCTCTCATTTGTGCAGCACCAGTTGCATCTCCATTTTTTTCTAAAATCCCTGCGTAAAAAGTATATGAATCTGGTGAAGGAGCAGATTCTGCATATGCTTTCGCTAACTTTTCATACATTGGTTCTTCTTGACATTCTTTTTCAAACATTCTAGATACAGCTCTTCTTAACCAAACTGAATTTGTTTTATTCGCTTCAAAATCTCTTTCGTATAGAGGAACTAACCTTTCACAAGTTGCTATTTCAGAAATCATATTATCCAAACCGCCTTCAACTTGCCCTAAAGCTTTAGAGTTTACCGTGTAAGCATAAATTTTTCTTTTATTTTTTACAGAGTCTACGCTTAACTTTCTAAGCTGAGCAGCATAATTTTCTAATTTCTTATTTACATTTTCTAATACATCATCATAAGTATCAAATACTTTTTGAGGATTGGTATCTTTATTTCTATCTGTTACCCCTTGAAAGTAAACATATAAATTTTTGACTCCTATTTTAGTAGGATCTATTGAGTATGCTTTTTCTAAAATTGAAAAAATCTCGTCATTTGAAGACAATTTATTCGTCATTAAGTAACTCGCATAATCACTATGAACTTTTGCTGGGTTTTTCTTCGGAAAATATTGCAATCTCTGTTCATAAATTCTTTTTGCCAATACAGGGTCTTTTTTTGCCTTCTCTGCTAAATCAGAACCGTATTTATAAATATTTACAGATAAGTCTTGACAGTTATCTAGTAAATAGGTTAGGTTTAGTAAAGCGTCATCATATTTTTTCGAATTAAAATCACCTTTAAATAGGTTATATTTAATTTGACACTCTCTATTTGCATCTTCCTGGGCATTAGTTTTAGCAGCGATAAACAGTAAGTTTACTGCTAGTAAAAACGTGATTTTTTTCATTATGATTGTTTTAATTTAATCTATTCTTCTTTTTATAAACCAAGTGTCTGACAAAGATAAACTTAATCTAAAATTAAAATAATTTTCTTGTATTAAATTATTTTCTGTGGTTCCTCTTCTACCAAATTCAAGTCCTGCGTTTACCGTAGACAATCGTTTTAATGGCAAACCTAAACCAAAAGATATGCCAAAGTCTTTAATTTCTGTAAAATTTGAATTAGCACCTGTTCCATCTACTAATAATCCCGTATTCTCAAAACGCAAACCTGCTCTGTAGGTCACCCTTTTCCAATAACTTGATATTGAGTTTATCTTCGGTAGATAATACCCTCCTAAGGATATTCTATTTGAATTACCATACTTGTAAGCACTATTGGTGTTTGCTAGTAAACCATTGGTGATAAACGCATCTTGATTTTGGTATTCTACACCTGCATACCATTTGTCTAGTTTTCCTAACCCTATTCCAAAAGTAGACTTTATAGGTATTACAAATTGCCCATTAATAGTAGAGACAGCAATAGTATCTCTTGGCGCTTCATTACCACTAGAATTAAAGGTTAAAGAATACAAATAATCTTTACCTGTTACATTAAGTTCATTTTCTAGTTTTACAGTTGCTCCAAGATCTAGAGCAACTTGATTTTTAAATTGTTTTTTGTACTGAGCTCCAAATTTTATTGCTGTTCCTCTGATGGAAGTTTGCTCGTTGTATTTAGTAGCTAAAGAAACATTAGCTCTTTGATTAATAATACTATTTTCTATATTACCGAAACTAAAATCTGCTTCAACCCCTAGTGATAGGTTTTTGATCGGTATAAAGCCGAAAGTTCCATACAATCTATTAATACCACCATTACCAGAATACAATGTAATCTCAGAAGTACTTCCGTCTGAATTTAATATGGCATTATTTAAAGAGTAACCAACAGAAGAAAATGGTTGTAAACCTATAGAAAAACCTGCCTTTTTACCAATGGGCACTGCTAAAGCGACATAAGAAATACTGGTTGAAGTACTATTTTGACTATTATTAGTCGTTTTTACTGTTAAATCATTATTTAAAAGTCCAAATCCATAGGTTGTATAACGCAAGTTTGCAGTAGCTGCAGGGTTTGTGAAATTTAAGTATTTGTAATGGTTAAAAGCAACTCCAATTCCTCCCATAGAATTTTGAATTACTGTATTGGTATTAAACTCTTCACCCACTCCAAAATAAGAGTATGGAGATGAGTTAGATCTTTGAGCCATAAAACTTACAGAAGTAAGGAGTAAAACAATTACTACAATCTTTCTAATCATTTGTTATTGTTAAAAATAAGTATTCTATTTAATCCTTCTAGGAGAAAATTTTGATTGGCAAATATGCTACTTTTTAATTGTTTTGACAAGAAATTTGTATCTCCTCCTGTTAAAACAACTGTTAAATCTAAATATTTGTTTTTGTATTGGCTGATAACCCCTTCAATTTCTTGAAGTACACCATTAACTATTCCAGAATGTATGCTTTCTTCAGTACTATTCCCTGTAAAGTTTTGAAACATTGTTACCTTTAGCAATGGAAGTTTAGCTGTCTGGTTGTGTAGCGCTTTGTAACGCATTTGTAGTCCAGGAGAAATCGCACCTCCATAGTACGTTGTGGTAGCTCCAATAAAATCGTAAGTTATACAGGTTCCTGCATCAATAACAAGTACATTTTTTTGAGGAAAGGTTAAAAATGCGCTGTACGCTATACATAAACGATCTAACCCTAATGTATTTGGAGTAGCATAACTGTTGGTGAAAGGAAAATTCATAGAAGAATCTAGTACTTGCAAAGGCAGTATTTGGTGTAAGTCTGAAATTATGGGTTCAGAAATATGGCCAACATTAGATAATATGGCTTTGTCTATAGCATAGGTAATACTAATTTTTTTTATTTCTGGCAGAAGCTGTTTTGTAAAAAAGACAACTACCTCAACAAATCTATCTTGCTCAAAAACAGCAGCTTTTACTCTTGTATTACCAACATCTATGACTAAATTCATTTCTTACTTTTAATGAAAATCAAAAATACACACATTTTTTTTTAATTTTATGTAGGAGAAGTAAAAAAACATATTATATTTGCATCCGCTAATGGTATTGGTACCTTAGCTCAGTTGGTAGAGCAAAGGACTGAAAATCCTTGTGTCCCTGGTTCGATTCCTGGAGGTACCACAAAAATATCCCGTAACTCATTTATAAACAATGATTTACGGGTTTTTTGGTTTTTAGAGTTGCTCGAAAGGTTGCTCGGGAGGTATAAAAAGATAATTATAAACTGGTTATATTGTGTTCTAAAAGTTAGGTTACTGGA
>Ga0209137_1000135_pt1 | contig 81779 bp, 75 predicted proteins | sample SaaInl5LU_22_DNA_FD_184642 | JGI IMG/M metagenome (GOLD analysis project Ga0209137, IMG submission 184642) | Marine microbial communities from expanding oxygen minimum zones in the Saanich Inlet - ESP_105LU_22_DNA (SPAdes) (version 2) | ecosystem: Environmental > Aquatic > Marine > Intertidal... | reverse complement strand
GGCGATCCAAGCGGCGCCCAATTGACTGCCGCATGGCGTCGAAGTCGATGTCAGTTTCGCCACAGGTTTCTTTTGATTTTGACTCTTCATAAGATAATTTGACCTCAATGTTCAGCAATTGCTGGCGGGCATTGTCTAAGTCTCTGACGCATTTAACTAATCTTGCGGTATCGGCCTCTGTGTCATATTTGACGGCCTGCAAAATCTCGACGATTTCACTGGAATATTCCGCAACAATCGCCCGATATTTGTCTCGCAAAATCACGTCACGCCCGTCGATTGGGACGGGAGTTGATTTTGTCATATGTCTGCCTCTCTTGCGCTCGGCACGACGGGCGCCGCGTCGCGGCATCCGTGCATTAAAGTGATGTGAGGAGTTTGGCCCAAAGATGTAAAACCTTTGGAACCGGGGCGGGCGGTCACATTGACAAAGCCTTACGGCTGTCTGGCCGCTTCAATTTTGCGCCAGGCCGCGACATTGCGATTATGCTCTTTGAGCGTCACCGCAAAGGCGTGGCCGCCGCTGCCGTCTGCTACGAAAAATATAAACTCGGTCTGCGCGGGTGTGAGCGCCGCTTGCAGGCTGGCCAAGCCTGGGTTGGCAATCGGCGTTGGCGGCAGACCACGGTTGACATAGGTGTTCCACGGCGTGTTTTTGCGCAGCTCACTTTTGCGCAGGCCCCGCCCCAAAACGCCCCTGCCCTGAGTGATCCCATAAATAACCGTCGGATCCGTTTGCAGCGGCATGCCCTTTTCCAAACGATTGGCAAAAACCGAGGCCACTGTGAAACGCTCATCGGCGACACCGGTCTCTTTTTCAATGATTGAGGCCAGGATCAGCAGCTCTTCCATCGTCTCGACTGGGGTGGCGTCGCTGCGCTGCGCCCAAACTTCAGCAAGGCGGCGCTCCTGCTCTTGCAGAATCCGCGCGAGCAGCTCTTGGCGCGCATCGCCGGCTTTGATTTCGTAACTGTCCGGAGCCAACAAACCCTCTGCGGGGACCTGTGCAATATCGCCCGTCAAAAAGTCGATGGATTTGAGAGCTTCGACCACCTGCCAACTGGTCGTGCCCTCTGCAATTGCCAGTCGAATGCGCGTATCGCCCTGCCCGATCACCCGGCTATAGGCTTGCGGTGCTGGCTCCTCAGCTGGGGTAAAACGCGCGACTTCTTCATAGCTGTTGGACACCGGATCCAATTCGCGCACCAAAACCGAGCTGCGCGTGACCCCCACGCGATAGACAACCTCAGTCCCGCAGGTATTGCGGCCACTGGTGGTGATTTGATCAGCAATTTCTGCCATAGAGGCACCCGCTGGGATCAAAAAACTGCCCGCTTTCAGGCGCGCCGATTTGTCGGTGTAATCGGCGCCAATATTGAACAATTCTTTGCTTCGGACCGCGCCCTTATCCTTGAGATTAGCCGCCACCATCGACATAGAGCTGCCGGGCTCGACCTTGAGGCAAATCGCCTCTGCCAAAGGACCAGCTTTGTAATACTGCGCTTTGAGAAGCGTCATCACCCCGCCAATGAGGAAAAGAAAGACAACACCTAAGGTCATTGCATTGGACGCAATGTTTCGCCACATATTATGCAAATTTCCCGAAAACGACGCTGGCATTCGTGCCGCCAAAGCCAAATGAGTTGGACAGGGCGACGTTGATCTGGCGTTCCACCTTGGCATTTGGCGCCAGATCAATCGGTGTCTGCACTGCTGGATTGTCCAGATTGATGGTCGGCGGGGCGACTTGATCGCGAATGGCCAGAATGCTGAAAATCGCCTCAATCGCGCCTGCCGCACCCAACAAATGCCCGGTGGATGATTTGGTGGATGACATGGTCACCCCAGAGGCGGCGTCGCCCAAGAGGCGCTCAACCGCGCTTAGCTCAATCGTATCGGCCATGGTCGAGGTGCCATGGGCGTTTATGTAATCAATCGCCGAGGGCTCCAGCCCCGCATTTTTGAGGGCCGCCCGCATAGACCGCTCGCCGCCCTCGCCGGTTTCGGATGGGGCGGTGATATGATAGGCATCGCCAGACATGCCATAGCCCAGAACCTCGGCGTAGATTTTCGCGCCGCGCGCTTTGGCATGCTCCAGCTCTTCAAGGACAACCACACCGGCCCCCTCACCCATGACAAAGCCATCTCTGTCCCTATCATAGGGGCGGCTGGCCTTGGTTGGATCAGCCTCTGATTTGGTTGACAAAGCTTTGCAGGCATTAAATCCAGCGATACCAATCTCGCAAATTGAGCTTTCCGCGCCGCCGGCCACCATGACATCGGCATCCCCAAACATGATCAAACGGCTGGCATCACCGATCGCATGCGCCCCGGTCGAGCAGGCTGTCACAACTGAATGGTTCGGCCCCTTAAAGCCATATTTGATGCTCACTTGCCCGGAGACCAAATTGATCAAAGCCCCCGGAATAAAGAATGGCGAGACCCGCCGCGGACCTTTTTGATGGATCAACAAGGCCGTTTCGGCAATGGTTTGCAGCCCGCCTATTCCAGAGCCGATCATCACACCGGTCCGCTCGCGATCCGCATCGGCCTGCGGCATCCAGCCACTGTCCTGCACAGCTTGTTGAGCGGCGGCCAGACCGAAGAGAATGAAATCGTCAATTTTGCGCTGCTCTTTTGGCTCCAAATAGGCATCGCCGTTAAAGGTGCCATTCGTGCCATCGCCCAAAGGCACCTCACAGGCGTATTTCGTGACGACATTGGTGGTGTCGAATTTCTCGATCATCCCTGCTCCGGACTGTCCTGCGAGCACGCGCTCCCAAGTCGCCTCAACCCCATCCGCCAAAGGGGATACCATTCCAAGCCCAGTTACCACGACACGACGCATCTTGATCTCCAATTTTGATCTCTAGTCAATTATGATCTAAACCAATCGATAGGTCAGCCCCCAATTTTGGAATAATCACCGGGGGTATAAACGAAAACGGCATCCAAGAGGATGCCGCAATCAAAACTCAAGGTGCTGAACTTAAACAGCTTCAGAGATATGCTTTACAGCGTCACCGAATGTTTGGATCGTTTCAGCTGCATCATCAGGAATTTCAATTCCGAACTCTTCTTCGAAAGCCATAACCAGCTCAACAGTGTCCAGGCTATCTGCGCCAAGGTCATCAATGAAAGATGCATTCTCTACAACTTTATCTTCCTCAACACCCAGGTGCTCTACAACAATTTTCTTAACGCGGTCAGCTACATCGCTCATATATCAGGTCCTTATTCGTTCCGGGGCTTTCGCCCGTGGTTCTCCGCAGAATTTGCGGTCTTGATATGCTTCAACATCGAAGCGGTAGATCCCCGTATTGCCACAGGGGGCCGATGTGAGCACAAGTGGGTGCAAATCACGTCGTTGAGCCGGCTATAGCACAGGATGGCCGGGGGGCAAATGTTTTGTCACCTGCAATTTCAAATAGGCAAAAAACCCCTAAAGCATGGCCATGCCGCCGTTGACATGCAAAGTGGCCCCTGTCGTATACCCCGCCTCTTCGCTTGCCAAATAAAGGGCAGCGGCGGCAATTTCGCCCGAGGTGCCCATGCGCCCAGCCGGCACTTGCGCTAAAATTCCCGCTTTTTGATCTTCTGTCAATTTATCCGTCATCGCGGTGGTGATGAACCCGGGCGCAATGCAATTGACGGTGATGCCCCGCGTGGCCACTTCATAGGCCAATGATTTCGACATGGCCACAACCCCTGCTTTCGAGGCGGCATAATTGGCCTGCCCAGGATTGCCCGTGGCGCCGACGATGGACGATACATTGATAATCCGGCCCCAGCGGGCTTTCATCATGCCGCGCATCACGCCTTTGCACAGGCGCATCGTGCTGGTCAGATTGATATCGAGAACTGAGGTCCATTCCTCATCGGACATGCGCATAAACAGATTGTCGCGAGTCACGCCGGCGTTATTGACCAAAATATCAACGCTCCCCATCACGTCAGCGGCCTGTTTCGGCAGGGCTGTCACGGCCTCAGCATCGGAAAGGTTGCATGGCAAGACATAGGCGCGAGATCCCAGCTCATCGGCCAAAGCCTGTAGCGGTTCAACGCGAGTCCCCGAGAGCGCCACACATGCCCCTGACGCATGCAACGCCTTGGCAATTTCCCCGCCAATGCCGCCCGAGGCCCCGGTGATCAACGCGTTTTTTCCATCCAAACGAAACATGTGATTCTCCTAAATTCGTGTTTTTCCAATTGGTCCATAGACCACATATGATCCTCAGGCGTCTGCGGCGCCTTTCAGCTTGGCGATATCCTCAGGGCTGCCAATGGTTTGGCAGGCAATGGCCCGATCAATGCGGCGGATCATACCGGACAAAGCTTTGCCCGCGCCGACTTCCCAAATTTCTGTCACACCCTCCGCGGCCAAATAGGCCATAGACTCGCGCCAGCGCACTGCGCCTGTGACCTGCTCGACCAAGAGCAAGCGGATCAGCTCCGGATCAGAGACGGCATTGGCCCGCACGTTGGCCACCACAGGCACTGACGGCGTGTTAATATCCACCTCTGCTAAGGCCTGCGCCATGCGTTCGGCGGCCGGCTGCATCAAGGCGCAGTGGAACGGCGCGCTCACAGGCAAAAGCACAGCGCGTTTCGCACCGGCCTCCTTGGCGAGATCCAAGGCGCGCTCAACGGCCGCTTTATGACCGGAGACAACCACCTGTCCCGGATCATTGTCATTGGCCGCCTGGCACACCTCGCCCTGCGCGGCAGCTTCCGCCACGGCACTGACCGCGGCGAAATCGAGACCCAAGATTGCCGCCATAGCGCCGACGCCGACCGGCACAGCCTCCTGCATGGCGATGCCACGAATGCGCAGCAATCGGGCCGTATCAGCAATGCTCATCGCCCCTGCCGCCGCCAGGGCCGAATATTCGCCCAAGGAATGCCCCGCCACGAATGACGCCGTATCAAGCCCCAAGCCTTCGGCCTCGAGCGCCCGCAAGGCCGCCAAAGAGGTCGCCATCAGAGCCGGCTGCGCATTGGCTGTGAGGGTCAATGTGTCAATATCCCCATTCCAAATCAATCCAGATAGGTCTTGGCCCAATGCGTCATCGACTTCCGCAAACACAGCTTTTGCCGCCGGGTAACTGGCCGCAAGATCTTGCCCCATGCCGATGGTCTGAGCGCCTTGACCTGGAAAAACAAATGCTCGCATTTTGATCCTCATTTGAAACTTTGGTTTTTCTTGGCATATCCCCTGTCACGCCGCACCGCAACGGTTTACAGCATCTGCGCCGGGACCGCCCCTGCCGTGGGCGGCGCGCCGGCATCGAAAAACGCGCCTTTAATGCGGAGACGGGCGCCATAATCCTTGCACCTTTGCCCCAGCTGTGGCAAAGGCAGCCATCCGCAGAAACATCTTCTCCCGTGCGGCCTCTCGTGATCAGACTGCGGTCTCACCTCTGGTCTTTGAAGCGCACCTAAAAAACAGGAAAGCACATGTCACTTTATGAGCATGTCTTCATTATGCGTCAGGACCTGTCAAACACACAGGCCGAAGCATTGATTGAAGAATTTTCCAATGTTCTGAGCGCAAACGGTGGATCCGTTGTTGATCAGGAATATTGGGGCGTCAAAACCATGGCGTATAAAGTCAACAAAAACCGCAAGGGCCACTATGCCTTTTTGAAGACAGATGCCCCTTCGGCCGCTGTTGCCGAAATGGAACGCCTGATGGCATTGCATGAAGATGTCATGCGCACGTTGACGATCCGCGTGAAGAGCCACGAAGAAGGCCCCTCCGTTCAAATGCAAAAACGTGACGACCGCGGTGAACGCGGTGAACGTCGCGAACGCCGGTCTTAAGGAGCGCTAAGTCATGGGAACAAAACCATTTTTCCGCCGCCGGAAGGTCTGCCCTTTCTCTGGTGAGAATGCCCCGAAAATCGATTACAAAGACACACGTGTTTTGCAGCGCTACATCTCTGAGCGTGGCAAAATCGTGCCGTCCCGTATCACTGCAGTCTCTGCGAAGAAGCAACGTGAGCTGGCCCGGGCCATCAAACGTGCGCGTTTCTTGGCCTTGCTGCCCTATGCTGTGAAATAAGGAGCCAAGCACATGCAAGTTATCCTTATGGAACGAGTGGCCAAATTGGGCCAAATGGGCGATGTCGTGAATGTGAAGCAGGGCTTTGCCCGTAACTTCCTGATCCCAACAGGCAAAGCCATGCGCGCCTCTGCCGCCAATATCGCAGCCTTCGAAGCGCAAAAAGCACAACTCGAAGCGCGCAACTTGGAAACCAAAGCAGAGGCAGAAGCCTTGGCTGCCAAGCTCGACGGTCAGCAATTTATTGTGATTCGTTCAGCCTCTGACGCCGGTGCGCTTTACGGTTCTGTCACCACCCGCGACGCGGCAGAAGCGGCCACTGAAGCCGGCTTCAGCCTCGACAAAAAGCAGATTGCGTTGATGGCCCCAATCAAAGAACTGGGCATCCACAATCTCTCTGTGCGGTTGCACCCTGAAGTTGAAGCGAGAATCGAGCTGAACGTCGCCCGTTCTGCCGAGGAAGCAGAACTTCAAGCGGCTGGAAAATCGATCCAAGATCTCGCAGCAGAAGAAGAAGCAGCGGCTGAGTTTGAAATTCAGGAACTGTTTGACGACATCGGCGCGGCCGGCATGGATGACTTCGGCGGTGACGACGCGCCAAAGGCCTCCGCGGGTGACGCATCGGATGACGAAGAGGCTTAATCCCTCTCCTCCTGCACGACTTTTAAACGCCGCTCTGCTTTCAGGGCGGCGTTTTTCTTTCCCCCTGTCCACAAGGGATGCAACACCGCACAGCTCATAAAAAAAGCCACCCTTTCAGCAAGGGTGGCATGATCAAATCTATCGCAGGCTGGTGCCGGAAAGACCCGAAGGAGACCCGCGCCCGCAGCCCGCTTCAAAAAGCGGATGCGGGCGCAATCACATTATTCGTCGTCCATCGCTTCCACTGCTTTTTGCAGCTCATCTTTGGAGACTTCTTTGTCGGTCACAGTTGCCAGTTCAAAAACATAATCGACAACTTTATCCTCAAACAAAGGCGCCCGCATTTGCTGTTGCATCTGTGGGTTTTGTTGAACAAACTCAAAGAATTGACGTTCTTGCCCAGGGTATTGACGCGCTTGGTTCATCATGGCCTGTGTCATTTCCGCGTCGGTCACTTGGATCTCGGCTTTTTGACCCAATTCCGCCAAAAGCAGGCCCAGGCGCACGCGGCGCTCTGCCAATGAATTATGCTCATCTGTCGGCTTGATTTCAGGATGATCGTGGCCCTGCACGTCTGGGTTTTCATCATGCCACAGTTGATGTGCGATTTGTCCGGCCTCAGCCTCCACCAATGATGGCGGCAGCTCGAATTTCACCAACTTATCCAACGCATCCAACAGGTGACGCTTTTGAACGGCGCGCGCCGCCCCAGCATATTCGGCCTCTAAGCGCTCTGAGATTTGACCTTTCAAAGCGGCCAGATCTTCTGCGCCAAATTTCTTGGCCAATTCGTCATTAATTTCAGCGGGTTTGGGCGCCTTGACTGCTTTGATTTTACATTCAAAAACCGCATCTTTGCCAGCGAGGTTTTCGGCGCCATATTCCGCAGGGAAGGTCACATTCACCTCAACCTCTTCGCCAACTTTCACGCCGACCAATTGTGCTTCAAAGCCCGGAATGAAAGAGTTGGAGCCCAAAACCAGTGGGTAATCTTCTGCAGCGCCGCCCTCAAAGGCTTCACCGTCGACTTTGCCGAGAAAATCGATGGTCACTTGGTCGCCATCTTTCGATTTTGTACCTTTTTTGCGATCTTCGAAGTCTTGCGCGGTTTCCGCCAAATTCGCGAGGGCTTCATCAACCGAAGCCTCATCGGCCTTGGCAATCAATTTTTCCAATTTGATTTTTTTGAGATCCACCTCAGGAATGGTCGGCAGGGCTTCATAGGACATCTCAACATGGATATCATCGCCCTCTTTCCAATCCTCATTGGTCATTTTTACCGCAGGTTGCATGGCAGGACGGTCGCCGCTGTCTTCAAAATGCTTGGACATGGCGCCATCAATGCTCTCCTGCATCGCTTCGCCCATCAACCGCTGGCCATATTGCTTTTTCAGCAACGCCATAGGGACTTTGCCCTTCCGAAAGCCCTTCATTTCAATTTCAGGCTGCGCTTCAACCAGTTTTTCGTCAACCTTTGCGGCCAACTCATCTGCTGTCACAACAATGTTGTAACCGCGCTTTAAGCCTTCGTTCAGGGTCTCAGTGACCTGCATTGTACATCCCTTTTCAAACCATGGTGCGGGTAGAGGGACTTGAACCCCCACGCCTTGCGGCGCTAGAACCTAAATCTAGTGCGTCTACCAATTTCGCCATACCCGCAAACTATGTGGCAGCCCCGAAGAGCCGCCATATTCCGGAGCTCTCTAACAAAGCTCGCCCGAGGATGCGAGTGGAAAATGACAGTTTCGGGACGAATTTTGTCGATGGCAAAAATTGCACTTTTCCGGCGCGCCAGAGGCAATTTGCATCCCAATGGCAGGCTTTTTCACCGGTCCAGATTCATTCATGTATAAAAAATGTGCTTTGTGACTATTTTTTAGGCAAGTTTGGGGATACCTGCGGCATTCCACCCCGATCCCAACAGTGAGCAATTGCCGGGCCGGATAAAAAGTGAAATTCCCGACCTGCAATCAAACCAGCGGGTATCAACATGAAAAAGATCGAAGCCATCATAAAGCCTTTTAAGCTCGACGAAGTCAAAGAAGCGCTTCAGGACATCGGCGTGCAGGGCCTCTCTGTTGTGGAGGTCAAAGGATTCGGGCGTCAAAAAGGCCATACGGAACTCTACCGCGGCGCTGAATATGTCGTCGACTTTCTGCCGAAAGTGAAAATCGAGGTTGTTTTGACCGATGATATGCTCGACAGCGCGATCGAGGCCATTTGTACCGCCGCGAAAACCGATAAAATTGGCGACGGGAAGATTTTCGTGTCGACAGTTGAACAAGCCATCCGTATTCGCACCGGTGAGACCGGCGACGACGCTATCTAATTACGCCCCCAAAGGAGAGACTATACTATGAGCCAAGCTCTTTTATCAAAGATCGCCGAAGAAGGCATCGAATATGTGGACATCCGCTTCACAGACCCGCGCGGAAAATTGCAGCATGTGACTGTATGTGCCGACCAGGTCGATCAAGACTTCCTTGACGAAGGCTTTATGTTCGACGGCTCGTCAATCGCAGGTTGGAAATCCATTGAAGAATCCGACATGAAATTGATGCCGGACGTTGAGACCGCCTATATCGACCCCTTTTATGCCGAGAAAACCATCTGCATTCACTGCACAGTGGTTGAGCCGGACACCGGTGAAAGCTATGCGCGCGACCCGCGTGGATGTGCGCAACGCGCGGAAGCCTATCTTATCTCTTCCGGGATTGGCGATGTTGCCTATATGGGCCCTGAAGCCGAATTCTTCCTGTTTGACGACGTACGCTTTGAGAATAAAATCAACAAAGTATCATATGAAGTTGATGCGGTTGATGCCTCATGGAACACCGATACAGATTACGAAGTTGGCAATATGGGCCACCGTCCCGGCGTCAAGGGTGGCTATTTCCCAGTGAACCCGATTGATGACGCGCAAGACATTCGCAGCGAAATGCTCTCAACCATGAAGCGGATGGGCATGAAAGTTGACAAGCATCACCATGAGGTGGCGAGCTGTCAACATGAGCTGGGTTTGATCTTCGGATCTTTGACCCATCAGGCCGATGAGTTGCAAAAATACAAATATGTGATCCACAACGTCGCCCATGCCTACGGCAAATCCGCGACCTTTATGCCCAAGCCCATCGCAGGTGACAACGGCACCGGCATGCATGTGAATATGTCCATATGGAAAGAGGGCAAGCCTTTGTTTGCGGGCGACAAATACGCCGATCTTTCCGATGAGGCGCTGTATTTCATCGGTGGTATCTTGAAGCACGCAAAGGCCTTGAACGCCTTCACCAATCCATCAACCAACAGCTACAAGCGTCTGATCCCCGGCTTTGAAGCGCCTGTTCTGCGCGCTTACTCCGCACGCAACCGGTCTGGCTGCGTTCGGATCCCATGGGCCGAGTCGCCAAAGGCCAAGCGTGTTGAAGCGCGTTTCCCTGATCCGGCAGCGAACCCATATCTGTGCTTTGCAGCTTTGCTGATGGCCGGTCTTGATGGCATCAAAAACAAAATTCACCCCGGTGAAGCCTCTGACAAAGACCTCTATGATCTGCCACCCGAAGAGCTGGCCGATATCCCAACTGTTTGCGGCTCTCTGCGCGAAGCGCTGGACGAGTTGAAAGCAGATATGGGCTTCTTGACCGCCGGTGGTGTGTTCACAGAGGACCAAATCGCCGGATATATCGATCTGAAGATGGAAGAGGTTCTGCACTATGAGCACACACCTCACCCCGTTGAATTTGGCATGTATTACAGCTGCTAATCGCGGCCGATCATCTGCAAAACAAAGAAGGCGTCCAGATTTGGGCGCCTTTTTCTTTTGCCGCTGGGCGGCGAGGCCCGATTAGGCCGGCTTTTTGATCAAATATGTATGAATTGCAAATAACACCGCGCCAGAGCGCGGCAGCCGCACCAGGGCTTGATGTTCAGAGCGAATATAGGCGCCATGGCCATAATCCTCATCACCGCTTCGCGGGTCCGTTTCACTGCGTGGTTGAAACAAATCAGGCCGCACATAGTCGAGCACATTGAAACGCCACATGGGGCGTCCAGGTTTGATGCCATCAAACAAGCGCTGCACCCGTTTGGCCACATACACATCATACTCCGCCACGGGTCGATGCACGCCACTCAGCGGGCGGCCGATTTTCTCGTGCAGGGTCCAGCTGGCCGGAAAACACATCACGGCCGCGGTCAAGACATGCTCCTGACCGCGTTTTTCGTGCAGGCAGAGATCTTCTTGCACCAAACGTGCCGCAACGCACAGCGGATCGCCAGACAAAGGCACAGACACCCCATCAGGGCGCTGCACCATGTTTTCCTCAACGCGATACGACGGGCGGCGGCGCAATTGCGCCAAGATTTCATCCAGCACTTCCTGTTTTGCATCGGCGGAGGCGCCGGAGTCGGCAAACACCTTCTCAGGCATCTCCTGAAAAAGCCGGTCTCTCTCGGCCAGTTGGGCGGCATAGGCCTCATCCTCAATCAGCCAACCATCCTCCGCCAGAGGCAACATCCCCGGTAATTTCTTATGATCCGACACATCATAGGGGATCTTTTTTTGCAAAATTTCTGGCATGAAATCCGACTCGCTCGCGGGAAATGTGAAAACAGATGTCGCAAACAAACCTGACACAGGCCCGCGGCAAACGCAATCTGACGCTCAAAGGGAGCTTTTTATGAACGAACCATTCCGCGACATTCGCAAGATTGACCCAAGCCGCGGGGCGGTGACCGGCGACAATACCCCCAACGACATGGACCGCGTCGAGATCGGCCCGACAAAATTGGCCTTTGACGAATGGGCCGCCGCCGGGCTTGAGCTGCCGGATTTGCAGCAGATGCGCCGCTTCCGCCATAACCGGCTGGTGCAGGGGGTCAATGCCCGTGACTATGGGGCCTTGGTGGTTTTTGACCCGCTGAATATCCGCTATGCAAGTGACAGCACCAATATGCAGCTGTGGAACACCCATAATCCATTTCGCGCACTGATCGTCTGCGCCGATGGTTATATGGTGATGTGGGACTATAAAAATTCACCGTTTCTGTCGGAGTTCAATCCGCTGGTGCGTGAACAGCGCTCTGGCGCGGATTTCTTCTATTTTGACCGCGGAGATATGGCGCATTTGGCAGCCGAGGCCTTTGCCGGCGAAGTCTATGATTTGGTCCGCACGCATGGCGGCGGGAATATGCGACTGGCAGTGGATAAAATTATGATGGTCGGCCTCAGAGCGCTGGAAGCCAAGGGGTTCGAGGTTTTTGAGGGCGAAGAGCTGACCGAGAAGGCCCGCGTGATCAAGGGGCCCGATGAGATCAAAGCGATGCGCTGCGCCAGCCATGCCTGCGAGACCGCCGTGCGCGCCATGGAAGAGGCCGCCCGTGCCGGGGTGCCGGGCGGTCAGATGAGCGAAGATGACATCTGGGCCGTGCTGCATGCGCAAAATATTCGCCGCGGCGGAGAATGGATTGAAACGCGCCTTCTGGCCTCCGGTCCGCGCACCAATCCTTGGTTTCAAGAATGCGGGCCACGGCTGGTGCAAAACAACGAGATTGTCAGTTTTGATACCGATCTCATTGGCAGCTACGGCATGTGCGTGGATATCTCCCGCAGTTGGTGGATTGGTGATCAAGCGCCCCGCCCCGATATGATTGCTGCCATGCAACATGCCCATGAGCATATTCAAACCAATATGAGCATGCTGGCCCCGGGCGTGTCGATGCGCAGCCTGTCGGAGAACTGTCACCGCCTGGACGACCAGTATCAAGCGCAGAAATACGGCTGTTTGATGCATGGGGTCGGCCTGTGCGATGAATGGCCCTTGATTGCCTATCCCGACCATCTTGTGGATGGTGCCTTCGAATATGAGTTGGAAGCGGGAATGGTTCTATGTGTCGAGGCATTGGTCTCGCCCGAGGGTGGAGATTTCTCCATCAAGCTGGAAGATCAAGTTTTGATTACCGAAGATGGCTTTGAAAATCTGACCCGCTACCCGTTTGATCCGGCGCTGATGGGGGCTGGCGCATAGGCCAAAAGCGCGCGTGCCGACGAGAAAGGGCGCCGCCGAAGCCGCGCCCTTTCAGAATTGAACGTCAAATCCCGTTACTTGCGCGCGCGGCCCACCAGGGTCCACAGCGCAGGCAACAAGAGGGCCGCGAGGGCCAATTTCACCACATCGCCCAGCAAGAAAGGCGTTAAGCCCCAAGCTAAAATCGGCGCATCGACGCCGTAAAGCACGGTCAACCAGATCAGGCCCGGCACATAGATCAGCACATTGCCGAGCACCAAGGCCAGGGCCATTTTGCCCCGCGCCCGGTCCCAACCCTGCCGCGCCAAAACGCCCAAGGCCACGACAGCAAGCACATAGCCAACCAAATAACCGCCCGTGCCGCCCATCATATAGCCCACACCTGAGAGCTCGGCGCTGGAGCCGGCGAAAACGTCAAAGCCCAATGCTCCGATCAGCATATAGCCTAAAATCGTGGCCAGACCCAAGCGGGCACCATAGGCCGCACCGATGCTCAAGACCGCAAAAGTCCCCATAGTCATGGGGACAGGGAACATCGGGATTTTGATTTTCGCGGCCAGTGCCAAAGCGGCGATGCCTGCGACGACCAAAACCAATTGCTTCGCCCGCAGCGCCAGGCCGGTTTGCGGGAAAATAGCCTCCGCGAGCGTCAATGAAGGGGTCTGTGTGGTCATGTGAAATTTCCTTATGTTTCGTGGTTCAGACTTAGCCTTTGTCACCGGCGTTTCGCAAGGGCTCATCTGTGCGTTTGCGATAACAGGAGCGCATATCATAGCGCTTGCGCGGACCACTCACCTGCCAATGCGCCGTCCAATCGGGCCAGCGCGCAAAATCATAGGCCACATGATAGTCATCCGGCGGGCAAAGATGATGCGCCGTAGGAGCGCTCTGCGTCAGATCAATATGATGAAAAAATCTCTCATCTTCAAAGAAGACATCAATCCCGCCCGCCGCGCCCGGCTGCCAGCGATAGCGCCGGCCGCTGGCAAGGGGGGGGCTATGGTCTAAAACAAGCTGCCCAGTCTCATGATACCAACCGCCTGAAATGCGGCACTGGCCCTTGAAGTGCACGGTTTGATCTTGGTGGTGGTCGCAGATTTGCCGGGTGATATCCCACCAGTGGCCCGTGAAATCATCCAGGCTGAGAGGCAGGTGTGGCAGGGGCGCGGCGCGTTTGTCGGTCATGCCCTTCCCTAGCAGGTCCTGCCGCGCAATCAAACCCGGTGGCTGCGCTTGAACCCACGCGCCTGGCAGTCTAAGAGGCAGCCATCCGCTCCCAACTCAAAAGGCCATGATCCGATGATCGAACGTTACTCCCGCCCTGAAATGGTTGATATCTGGTCACCCAAAACAAAATTTCGCATCTGGTATGAAATCGAAGCCCATGCCTGCGATGCACAGGCCAAATTGGGCGTGATTCCACAGGCCAATGCCGATGCGGTTTGGACAGCGAAAGATGTCGAGTTCGATGTGGAAAAGATTGATGCCATCGAAGCGGTCACAAAACATGACGTCATCGCATTTTTGACCCATTTGTCGGATATTATCGGCGGGGATGTGGCGCGCTTTGTGCATCAAGGCATGACCAGCTCCGACGTCTTGGACACCACTTTGAACGTACAGCTCACCCGGGCCGCCGATATCCTGATTGCAGATATCGAAGCCCTGCTGGCCGCATTAAAGCGCCGTGCGCTGGAGCATAAAGACACCGTTCGCATCGGCCGCAGCCATGGCATCCACGCCGAGCCTGTGACCATGGGACTAACCTTTGCGCGGTTCTATGCGGAAATGGATCGGAACCTGGCGCGCATGCGCAGGGCCCGTGATGAGATTGCCACGGGCGCGATTTCCGGCGCAGTTGGCACTTTCGCCAATATTGACCCTTTCGTGGAAGAGCATGTCTGCGCGCAATTGGGACTGAAACCAGAACCCATCAGCACGCAGGTCATCCCGCGCGACCGCCACGCGGCCTTCTTCGCCACGCTCGGCGTCGTGGCAAGCTCCATTGAGAATATCGCCATTGAAATTCGCCATATGCAACGCACGGAAGTTTTGGAAGCCGAAGAGTTTTTTTCCAAAGGCCAAAAAGGCAGCTCCGCTATGCCGCATAAGCGCAACCCGGTTCTGACCGAAAACCTCACCGGTTTGGCGCGCATTGTGCGGATGGCCGTGGTGCCGGCGATGGAAAACGTGGCCCTGTGGCATGAGCGGGACATCTCGCACAGCTCGGTTGAGCGGGCCATTGGGCCTGATGCAACCATCACCCTTGATTTCGCCCTCGCCCGCCTCACCGGCGTGATTGATAAATTGGTGATCTATCCCGACAATATGATCGCCAATATGAACAAATTTCGCGGTTTGGTGCATTCACAGCGAGTCTTGCTGGCGCTGACGCAAAAAGGCGTGAGTCGTGAAGACAGCTACCGTCTGGTGCAACGCAATGCGATGCGGGTCTGGGAGCAAGGTGCAGATTTCTTGACGGAATTGAAAGCTGATCCCGAAGTGACCGCCGCCATGTCCATAGAAGAAATCGAAGACAAATTCGATCTTGGCTATCACACCAAACATGTGGACACGATTTTCGCCCGAGTCTTCGGCGCTTGAGCTTTCTGCTCCCTGCGCCAATTTGGTCGCGGGGGGCGCATCGGGCGCTGGACAAAGCTTCAGCACCCGCCTATTTTCTCACCATGACAGAATTTTTTGGAAAACGCTGGCATGATATGGGCGGAGATCCTGCCGGGCCTATCACTCCAGATGAACATGATTTCGCCCTTTGGGAAAAAAGAGTGGATGCGCTTATGGTGCTCACCTCTGCCGCCGGATTGATGACCACCGACAGCCTGCGCCGCGTATTGGAAGATATGGGAGCAGAGGCTTATGAAACAATGACATATTATGAGCGCTGGATCGCCTCCATCGCGCAAAATATGGTGGAAGCCGGTGCTGTCACCTCGGACGAATTGGGGGCAAAAATGGCCGAAGTGCGCGCCCGAGGCGCGACCTATGGCGCGGCCTCATGAAAGTGCGCATCAAATCCCACTGGCCCCCGGGCCATATCCGCACGCCGGCCTATCTACGCGGTAAAATAGGTCAGATTGAACGGCGCATTGGGCTATTTAACAACCCCGAAGACACCGCCTATCGCCAAACCGGTCCGCAGCGAGAGCTGGTCCGCGTGCGCTTTCGTATGGCCGATATTTGGGGGGCGCGGGCAGAGCGCGGTGAGGATGTGATCGAAGCGGAAATCTATGCCCATTGGTTGGAGCCTGTCTAATGCCCCATGATCACCACGACCACGACCATGATCACAGCCATGAAGGCCTGTCCCCCTCGGGCCATCCCTATCGGGCTGATAACGACACCGAATTAAGCTATTGGCAGGTGATGGAAATTGCCTTGCGCGAATTGCTGATCGAAAAAGGGCATCTAACCGCTGCGCAAATCCATGCGCAAATCAACGCAATGGACAGCCGCAGCCCCGCCAATGGCGCGCGCGTTGTGGCCCGGGCCTGGGTGGATCCTGAATTCAAAGCCGCGCTGCTCGCCGATGCGGGCGCGGCCAGCCGGGCGATGGGATTTGACATCGGCCCGATGCATTTGATTGCTCTGGAAAACACCGAAGAGGTGCATAATGTAGTGGTTTGCACACTCTGCTCTTGTTATCCGCGCAATCTGCTGGGCCTGCCGCCCGATTGGTACAAATCGCGCGCCTATAGATCTCGAACTGTGATTGAGCCACGCAAAGTTCTGTCGGAATTTGGCCTGACGCTCCCTGAGCACATGCAAGTGCGTGTGCACGACAGCACCGCGGATATGCGCTATATCGTGCTGCCCGCACAGCCCGAGGGCAGTTTTGGTCTGACCGAAGAGGAGCTTGCCGCTTGGGTCACGCGCGACAGTATGATCGGCGTGGGTCTGCCGCAAGCGCCGCAATGACCCTTACCCCCGCTCAAAAAGGTGCTGCGCTTATGGTTGCAGGGGTGTTTTCCATGGCCTGCATGGATGTCATGGCCAAAACCCTGGGCCATAGCATTCCGGTGGCGCAGATTGTCTGGCTGCGCTTTGTCTCACAGGCCCTTTTGGTTGGCACGGGTTTGGTGATTGCCCGGCGCGCGCTTTTCACCAGCGCGCATCTCAAGCTGCATATGCTGCGCGGCTTGGCCACAACATTCAGCAGCTATATGTTTTTTCTGGGTATTATCTATCTGCCACTGGCTGATGCTACGGCATTGATCCAACTCGGCCCGGTGATGGTAACGCTGGGTGCGGTGCTGGTCTTGGGCGAAACCATTGGCCGCCGCCGCATTCTTGGCATTGCCGCCGCCTTTCTTGGGGCGATGCTGATCATCCGGCCGGGATCATCGGTCATGTCACCGGCCTCCGCATTTCCGATGCTCGGGGCGGTTGGTTTCACGGTCTATGCGCTGGCCACGCGTTTTGTGCGCAGCGATGGACCTTGGACCGCGTTATTCTTGCAAGGCGTCTTCGGCACGATCGTCTCTTCGCTGGTGGTGCCCTTCTTTTGGCAGCCCATTGCCCTTGCCGAGGTCCCCGTGGTGGCGGCGCTCGTCGGATTTGGCATTGTCGGCCATTTGCTGATGATCCGTGCCTTCGCCGCAGCCCCTGCGGGCGATATCGCGCCCTATGGCTACGCCGGGCTGCTTTTTGCGGTGATCTTCGGGGTCTTGCTCTTTGGCGAGACCCCAGACGGCTTCACACTGCTTGGCGCGGTTGTGATTGTAACTGCTGGACTATATGTGTGGTATCGTGAGAGGCTCATCCAAGCTCAGGACAATAATGGCTAAAATTGGTAAACCGCGCGGAACGCTGCGCCAAAAGCTCGAACATGTGGCGATCATGGGATTTTTTGGGGCGATGTGGCTGGTGCCCTACCAGCTGCGCAATCGCTGGGTCGGCGCCTGTCTGCGCGGTCTATTGGGCCGGCTGCTTGGGTATCGCAAGCGGGTTATGGACAATCTGACCCTGATCTATCCCGAGATGCCCGAGGCGCGAAAATTGGAGATTGCTGATCAGGTGCTCGACAATGCGGGGCGCACTTTCACGGAAAATATGTTCCCGGCGCAGTTTCAAGCCCATGATCCTGAGATCAAGCTGCACGGCCTGGGCCTTGAGGCGGTGCTTCAGGCCCATAAGGATGGCCGCCCGATCATGTTTTACTCCGGGCATTTTGGCAATCACGAGGCCTTCCGCGCGGCACTTTTCAAACATGGGATCAAGGTCGGTGGTATGGTTCGGCGCATGGCCAATCCCTATTTTGACGTGCAATATAAGCGCATGCTGCATATAAACGGGCGCGGTGGCCCGGTCTTTGAGGCCGATAAACACGGCACTTTGGCCATGGTAAAATCCCTAAAAACCGGCACAGCGCTGGTCTTATTGCTCGACCTCGCCGTGAGCCACGGAATGGCGGTGACCTTCATGGGCAAACCAGTGTTTTGCTCGGTGACAGCGGCGAGTTTTGCGCTGAAGACAAATGCACTGTTTGTGCCTTATTTCTCAATGCGCAATCGCGATGGGGAAAGCTTTAGCGTCGAAATCGGCCGGCCGATTGAGCACAGCGATGCCGAGACCATGACGCGAGAGGCCACCAAATCCCTCGAAGAGCGGGTGCATGCCGATCCGGGCAATTGGTTTTGGATCCACCGGCGCTGGAAATATCAACCGCCTTCGCAGTAAAGCCAAGAGGCGCGCGGGCTCAATGGGCCGCTAATTCACCCAGTCGGCGACGACAATTTCACCATTGTCCTGATATTGCACCAAAACAGCATAACGCCCTGGTCCCAAAGCCCCGGTCTCAAACCTGGCCGGCTGAAGGCCGTCCCAGCGGCCCAAGCTATGCCATTCGGTCACAATATTGGCATAATCCAAACGCCGCCCGGCGTTCTCCCCACGGTATATCTCGACAGTCTCCACAGGGGTCACACTCACAAGATGGACATCATAAGGACCCGAATAATAGGCGTTTTGCAACGTAATGTCATAAGACGCCCCCATCCGCCGAATGAACAAATCTGCCCCTGGTGCCCGCTGCGCATATTTTTGGATCAGGGCCGCGACCTCCGCGCGGTGACCCGAACCAGAGCTTTCAGCTCCGTTGACGATAAATTGCGGTGTGTAAATCATCCGCTCGTTCATCACCCGCGCATAGGCTTTTTGACGCTCGGTAAAGGCGGGATGGGCAAAGATATCTTCCCAGCCGATGTAGTCCCAATAATCCACATGCCATCCCAGAGCGATGATATTCCTTTGCTGGGCCAACTCCACCAAATACTGATCCGCCGGTGGACAGGAAGAGCAGCCTTGAGAGGAAAACAGCTCAACCACCACCGGCGCAGTCTGCCCATGGCTGAGATTGGGGATAATCAGCATGAGCAAGCAAAAAATCTGTGCAACAATGAGGCGCATAAGAGTCGGGTCCTGAATCGTTCCTCAGTAAGATAAAACATCGCAGAACCTCTGGCCAATCAATCAATCGTGCGCAGATGTTACAAAAATTCGCTCTTGGTATACAAATGTATGCGAACCCTCTTGATCCCCAAGTGCGACAGCTGATAAGAGGCCTCAACATCCTTTCAATCCTGGAGAATTTCATGACCGTAGTTGTTGGGCAGGACACTGCTAAAACGCGCCGCACTCTGACTGTGGGCAGCAAAAGCATCGCTTATTATTCTATTCCCGCCGCTCAGGCTGCTGGATTGGGAGACTTCTCACGCCTTCCCGCCGCCCTGAAGGTGGTCTTGGAGAATATGCTGCGATTCGAAGATGGAAAGACCGTATCTGTTGACGATATCAAAGCCTTTGCCGAATGGGGCGCAAAGGGCGGAAAAAATCCGCGCGAAATCGCCTATCGCCCGGCCCGCGTCTTGATGCAGGATTTTACCGGCGTGCCGGCCGTGGTTGATCTGGCTGCGATGCGTGACGGGATTGTGGCGCTTGGCGGAGATCCAGAAAAGATCAACCCGCTGAACCCGGTGGATCTGGTCATCGATCATTCCGTCATGATCGATGAATTTGGCACCCCCCGCGCCTTTCAAATGAATGTTGATCGGGAATATGAGCGCAACATGGAGCGCTATACGTTCCTCAAATGGGGACAATCAGCCTTTAACAACTTCCGCGTTGTCCCGCCCGGCACAGGCATCTGCCACCAGGTCAATCTCGAATATTTATCCCAAACAGTTTGGACCGACCAAGACCAGAACGGTCAAGAGGTGGCCTATCCAGATACTTTGGTCGGAACCGACAGTCACACCACAATGGTCAATGGCGCGGCCGTTCTGGGTTGGGGTGTTGGCGGTATTGAGGCAGAAGCCGCCATGCTGGGTCAACCGATCTCGATGCTGATCCCAGAAGTTGTCGGCTTTGAGCTGACCGGGGCCATGATGGAAGGCACCACCGGTACGGATTTGGTGCTCAAAGTGGTCGAAATGCTGCGCGCACGCGGTGTTGTCGGCAAATTCGTGGAGTTCTACGGCGCGGGCCTCGACAATTTGCCGCTCGCAGATCGCGCAACCATCGCCAATATGGCCCCCGAATACGGCGCGACCTGCGGCTTTTTCCCAATCGACGACGAAACCATCCGCTATCTACATGCCACAGGCCGCGATGAAGACCGTGTGGCCTTGGTCGAAGCCTATGCGAAAGAAAATGGCTTCTGGCGTGATCAGGATTATGCGCCGATCTATACCGACACATTGCATCTGGACATGGGCACGATCGTGCCTGCAATTTCCGGCCCCAAACGTCCGCAGGATTTTGTCGCACTGACCGAGGGCCAAAATGCCTTCCGCCGCGAAATGGAAGAGACGTTCAAACGCCCCATGGGCAAGAAAGTTCCAGTCGCAGGCGAAGACTATACGATGGAATCGGGCAAAGTTGTGATTGCTTCGATCACCTCCTGCACCAACACGTCCAATCCCTATGTGATGATTGGCGCAGGTTTGGTTGCGCGCAAGGCCGCGGCTTTGGGGCTCAACAGCAAACCTTGGGTGAAAACATCCCTCGCCCCCGGCTCGCAAGTCGTCTCCGCCTATCTCGAAGCGGCAGATCTGCAAAAAGATTTGGATGCGGTCGGATTTAACCTGGTTGGCTATGGCTGCACCACCTGCATCGGCAACTCCGGCCCGTTGCAGCCAGAGATTTCTGCGGCTATTTCTGAGGGCGATCTCGTCGCCACCGCGGTGCTGTCAGGCAACAGAAACTTTGAAGGGCGAATCTCCCCAGATGTGCGCGCCAATTATCTGGCCTCGCCCCCCCTGGTGGTGGCCTATGCTTTGGCCGGGACTTTGGACATTAACTTGGCCACGGATGTGATTGGCCAAGACCGCGACGGCAATGACGTTTATCTCAAAGACATCTGGCCCACCACGCAAGAGGTGGCCGAAATGGTGGAAGCGACCGTCACCCGCGAAGCCTTCGTGTCTAAATATGCCGATGTGTTCAAGGGCGACGAGAAATGGCAGGCGGTGGATGTCACCACTCAAAAAACCTACGATTGGCCGGCCTCCTCGACCTATGTACAAAACCCGCCATATTTCCAGGGCATTACCATGGAAACCCATAAGATCACCAATCTTGAAGGGGCCAAGGTCATGGCGATTTTGGGCGATATGATCACCACGGATCACATCTCGCCCGCCGGCTCGTTCAAAGACACAACCCCAGCTGGTAAATATCTCACCGAACGCCAAGTCAGCCCGCGGGAGTTCAACTCCTACGGCTCACGCCGCGGCAATCACGAGGTCATGATGCGCGGCACTTTCGCCAATATCCGCATCAAGAATGAGATGCTGGACGGGGTCGAAGGCGGCTATACGCTGGGTCCAGACGGCAGCCAAATGGCGATCTTTGATGCCGCAATGGCCTACCAAGCGCAAGGCACCCCATTGGTGATCTTTGGCGGCGAACAATATGGCGCCGGCTCCAGCCGGGATTGGGCGGCAAAGGGCACGGCTCTTTTGGGGGTTAAAGCCGTGATTGCGGAAAGCTTTGAGCGTATTCACCGCTCAAACCTAGTGGGCATGGGCGTTATTCCCTTTGAGTTCACAGGTGGGGACACCCGTAAGAGCCTTGGCCTCAAGGGCGATGAAACCGTCTCAATCCTCGGCCTTGAGGGGGTCAAGCCCCTGCAAGAGGTGCCCGCAGAAATCACCATGGGAGACGGCTCTGTCAAATCCATCACCCTCAAGTGCCGGATCGATACGGAAGTTGAGATTGACTACATCGAAAATGGCGGTGTGCTGCATTATGTGCTGCGCAACCTGGCCAAAGCCGCATAGGGTCGGAAAAGTCTCTGAATAACCCAACCGCCAATCCAAATGACTTTGCCCGGTGGCAACACCGGGCAGCACCTGCCTGCCCCCCGGCAGGCGCAGCCCTCATTTCATGTTGAAATGGCGTTATTGAGGGGTCTTTTGTGCGCGCAATGGCGCGATGCTGCAAGCTGCATTGATTTGCCTTAGAACGCCAACCCTGCCGCTGCCAGCGCAGGCATCACGCGCGTTTGCAAATTGCGCTCGGTCAGCGGGCCGGTCACACGCAGGATCACGGTCCCATCGGGCCCCAAAACAAAAGTCTCCGGGAGACCATAAACCCCCCAATCCAGCGCCATACGGGCCTGAGGATCAGCCCCGGCCAGAGCATATGGGTTGCCCAGCTCCGCCAAAAAGGCCTGCGCCTTGGCGGGATCATCTTTATAATTCACCCCGTAAACCGGAATGCCGCGATTGGAAAAATCCATCAAGGTTGGATGTTCAGCCCGGCAGGGTGCGCACCAGCTGGCCCAAAAATTGACCAATTTCACACCGCCCGTGGTCAAATCCACCTGGGCAAAGGGCACATGCCCCTCGAGAGGGTCGAGCTGGACTTTCGGCGCCTGCTGACCGGCGATGGCGCTCGGCAGGCCCTCTGGATCCTCCCGCTGCATCCCCACAAAGGCCAGCCCGGCAAAAACGGCAAAGATCACAACCGGCAGTGCCAAAAGCAACTTACGCATCCTGAGCCGCCTCCATCGCTGCCAAAGCGCGCTTTACTGCACGGCTGCGCCGGACATAGAGCCCGGCAATCACCGCCAGTGCAAAGAGGCTCAACGCATAGGAACTGTTGACTTCTAAAGCATATTTTCCCAGATCTGGCATCATTCCATACGCTCCCTTGCTTGCAAAACCTTCAACCGACGCGAACGCACCTCCGTGCGCGTGCCGATCAATAACAATGTTAAAAACAACAGCCCAAACCCCGCCATCGACAGGAGCAGCGGCTGGAAAAAGACATTGGAAATATTTTCCTGCTTCGCCCCATCGACCACGGTTACGGTTGTGCCCTGGTGTAGCCCTTGGTTCCAAAACAATACCGCATAGCGGCTCAACAGCGCAAAAACCGCTCCAACAATGGCCAAGACCGAGGTCAAATCCGCCGCCGTATCCTCATCCTCAATCGCCGCCCAGAGGGCGATATAGCCCACATAGAATAAAAAGAGGATTAAAAAGCTGGTCAACCGCGGATCCCAAACCCAATAGGTGCCCCACATCGGCTGCCCCCAAATGGCCCCGGTGGCCAAGGCCACCAGCGTCATCACCATGCCCACCGGAGCTGCCGCCTTGGCCGCGAGCACAGAGACATGCTGCCGGCGGATCAACCAGACCAGCGCCCCCACAAACATGAGCAGATACCCGTTGATCGCCATCAAAGCTGCCGGCACATGCAGGTAGATAATCTTCACTGTCGAGCCCTGCCGCATATCATCGGGCGTAAAAAAATACCCCCAAATCAATCCAGAACACAGAGAAACCGCCGCTGCGGCCGCAATCCAGGGCAGGAGACGACCAGACCAGCCCATGAAGACTTTCGGATTGGCCAGACGCCAAAACCTGTCCCAGAATCTCGGTGCTATTGGTCTGTTGTTCATCGATTTAACCCCATTACGCGCACGCGCCCCTCACCTTAAATTGATCCGCAAGGCGGCCCCAGATGCAAAGGGCAATATCGCCGCAGCCCCAAGAGATATGGCCGATAAAAGCACCAAAGCCACATCATAGGCCAGCCCCTGCCCCGCCAATCGCACCGCCTGCGCGCCAAAAATCAGACTGGGCACGTAAAGCGGCAGCACCAAAAGCGAGAGCAACAGCCCTCCGCGTTTGACGCCAAGGGTCAGGCTCGCGCCGAACGCCCCAATCAGGCTCAAGGCCGGAGTGCCCAACACGAGCGACAGACACAGAACTTTACCGGTTTCAAACTCGAGATTCAACAATACACCCAAGACCGGTGCGGCCAAAGACAAAGGCAAGCCGGTGGTCAACCAATGGGCCGCAGCCTTGGCGATATAGACAGCCTCGGGCGGCAAGGGCGAGGTCGCGAGGAGATCGAGCGTACCATCTTCAAAATCCAGGCCAAAAATACGATCCAGTGAGAGCAGACAGGCCAAAAGCGCCCCGAGCCACAAAACGCCCGGTGCAACCTTCGCCAGCGCGGCTTGATCTGGCCCAAGCGCGAAAGGGATTAAGATCACAACAATCAAAAAGAAAATCAACGCCAGGCCAAATCCGCCCCCAGACCGCACAGACAGGCCAATATCGCGCCAAAACAATTGGATCATTCCAAAGCCTCCGCAAAGGCCGAGCTGCCAGACAGCCCGCGCGCCTTAAAACGGGTCAAATCCAGAAGCTGCGCTGAGGCGATCTCTAGGTCAATATGGGTGGTGATCACAGCGGCACCGCCGCTCTGCACATGGCGCGCAAGTGCCGCGCGAAACAATGCCACATTATCCGCATCCAAAGACACCGTTGGTTCATCCATGACCCACAGCGCACAGCCGCTGACCTGCATACGCGCCAGCCCGAGGCGGCGCTTCTGTCCAGCTGAGAGATTGGCAGCGGGCCGGTCGGCCAATGCGTGTAGATCATAGGCATCCAGCGCCACATCCGGGCTTGGCCCGCGATAGATGGAGGCCCAAAACGCAAGATTTTCCAGCACGGTCATTTGACCCTTAAGACCGTCTGCATGGCCCGAATAGGCCACTGTCTCTGGTGCGATGATCTGCCCCTCAACGGGGTTTTGCAGCCCGGCGATGCACCGCAATAGGCTGGTTTTGCCAAGCCCATTGGCGCCGCGCAGCACCAGAATTTGTCCAGCGCTGAGCGAAAAATCAACCCCGCAGAGCAATGTCATCCCCCCCCGCGCCACGCTTAGGTTTGAGACCTGTAGCATCGGCTAGACCGGGACCAGGGCCAAACCAATGCGGCGGCCCTCAGACAATAAAATATTATAGGTGCGGCAGGCAGTGGGGGAATTCATGATCTCCACCCCTATTCCCGCCCCCTCAAGCGCGGCCCGAAACTCCGCTGGGATATGGGCAATCTGCGCACCGGTTCCCACGAACACCACATCCAAATCCTGAGCCGCATCGACAAAGGGGGCTGGATCCTCAAACCCGGCCCAAGACCCGCAAGACTTTGGCAGAACAGCCAATTTCCCCTCGAAGACCTCCCCGGCCACCCGAAAGAAATTCGGGCCATAGCCATCCACAGGGCGGCCGGTCTCAAAGGTGATCTCAGAGAGCTGCATTACGCATCAATATTGGCAAATTGATTGCCATCCGTGTTGTTCGGCTTAGACCAATCGCGTGTCACCCCCAAGCGCAGCAGCGTCGAGCTGGCGACAAAGACCGAGGAATATGTCCCAACCACCACGCCCCAAATCATCGCAAAGACGAACCCGCGGATCACATCTCCGCCCAGAACGAAAAGGGATATCAGCGCCAAAAGCGTGGTTGCGGATGTCATCACAGTCCGGCTGAGGGTCTCATTGATCGACAGGTTGAGCACGTCGCTGAGCTCTTTTTGCTTATAGCGACGCAGGTTTTCTCGCACGCGGTCAAACACCACCACTGTATCATTCAACGAATAGCCGACTATGGTCAGCAAGGCCGCGATAATCGCCAGGTCAAATTTGATTTGCAGGGCCGAAAATATTCCGATGGTCAAGATCACATCATGCACCAAAGCGCCCACGGCGCCGAGCGCAAATTGCCATTCAAAGCGCAGCCAAATGTAAATCAACACAACGGCAATGGCGATAACCACCGCCAAGACCGCGGATTTGATCAACTCGCCTGAGACCTTCGGCCCCACCGACTCCACGGACGGAAAGCGAATATCGGGTGCAATCATGCGCAGGATGGTTTCCAGTTGCTCCACCACCTCTGAGGTCACCGCCTCCTGCCCGTCTTGGGCTTGGATGCGGATTTGCACCACATGCTGATCGTCACGGAAGCTGGGGTCAAACACTTCGGCAATCGACACATCCCCTAGGGCCAGTGGCTCGATGGCTTGGCGGTATGCGGCGACATCAATCGGTGTGCTGCTCTCGGCACGGATGGTCGTGCCACCTTTAAAATCAATGCCAAAATTCAGCCCCTGGGTCACCGTTGAGGCAATGGACAGCACCACGAGCACGGCTGAAAGACCCAGCCAGAATTTCCATTTCTCGAAGAAATCGAAGGCTGTTTGCTCTTTTACCAATCGTAACCGCATCCCCTAAACCTCCAATATTTTTGGCTTGCGCCGTTCAAACCATATCACAACCATGGCGCGTGTCACAAAGATCGCTGTGAAAACTGAGGTGATGATCCCCAGACCCAGCGTCACCGCAAAACCTTTGACCGGGCCGGCGCCCATAATGAACAGAATGGCGGCGGTCAAAAATGTCGTGATATTGGCATCAACAATCGCTGAGAGCGCCTTTTCATAGCCCAACTCAATGGCCCGCGCTGGACCCTTGGCGGTTTTTAATTCCTCACGAATACGTTCAAACACAAGCACATTTGCATCCACCGCCATCCCGATGGTCAGAACAATCCCCGCAATCCCCGGAAGGGTCAGCGTGGCGCCAATCATGGACAACAGGCCAAACATCAGCCCAACGTTGATCAACAACGCAATATTGGCGAAGATCCCGAAGGTGCCGTAGGAGAGGAACATAAAGATCAACACAGCGGCAAAGCCTACAAGACAGGCGATCTTTCCAGCATCAATACTGTCTTGCCCCAATTCCGGCCCGACTGTGCGCTCTTCGAGAAACTCCAAGCTCGCAGGCAAGGAACCGGCGCGCAGCAAAGTGGCCAGGCGCGTGCTTTCCGCCACATCAAAATTGCCCGTAATGATCCCAGAGCCGCCCGGGATCGGCTGCTCAATCACCGGAGCTGAGATCACCTCATCATCCAGCACAATCGCAAATGGATCGCCCACATGGTCGGTTGTATATTGCCCAAACTTTCGCGCACCTGAGGTGTTGAAGCGGAAATTCACGGCCGGACGACCGTTTGGATCAAAGGACGGCTGCGCATCGGTCAGCTCTTCGCCCGTAACCACAGGGGTTCGTTCGAGAATGTAATATAACTCTGGATTGTCGGCCGCGGGCAAGATTTCATTACCCACACCCGCAGCCCCATTGGGATTGCTGGACATGCCCACGACGGTTTGAAAGGTCAAAAGCGCAGGAACCCCAATCAGATCCTTGAGCTCTTGCGCCGAGCCAAGGCCTGGCACTTGGATCAAAATCCGGTCGTTGCCTTGCCGTTGGATGGTCGGCTCGCGCGTGCCGGCCTCATCCACCCGGCGGCGAATAATCTCTAAAGATTGTTCCATCGTCCGATTGTCGGTGGCCAGTTTCTCAGCCTCTGATAGGGTGACGACGAGAGTATTCCCAACCGCAGTCACGACAATATCATCTGTCATCCCACCAGTCAGCGAGGCCACGGGGCGTGCGAGGGCTTGCACCAGATCAATGGCGCGATCCATTTGCTCAGGGTTGCCAATACGCACCACCAACTCGCCGGGGCCGCCCTCTTGCTGGCGGATCGCACCGATTGTCGCACGCTCGTCGCGCAGGGCATTGCGCACTTCTGGCCAGAAGCCTTCCAATCGCGTGGTGTAGACTTCCTCGAGTTTCACCTCGCCAAGCAAATGCGCGCCACCGCGCAAATCAAGTCCCAGGTTGACCAAACCGGAGGGAAGGAAGGCGGGCCAGCCTGTGGCCTCCTGCCCCGCCTCTTTGGCGTCATTGTAGGATTCAACTTGGCCGTAGAAGCCATTGGGCAGGGCAAAAAGCAGCCCAAGCGCGCAGGTCGCCCAAATCACGACCCGCTTCCAACCTTCGATATGCAACATCTCTTTGCTCCCGGCCTCAGGCCTGTCTTAACACGATGAGGGGTTTAGCTGGCAGGCTTGGACTTGCTGCGCACATCGGCGATCGTGGCTTGCACAACATTCACCCGAATGTCTTTGGCCAATTCAACTTCGATTTCATTGCTGTCCGCTTTGACTTTGGTCACTTTGCCGATCAAGCCACCTGCGGTCACGACCTCATCACCTTTGGCCAGGCTGTTGACCATATTTTGATGTTCTTTCATCTTCTTCTGCTGTGGGCGGAAAACCAACAAATAGAAAATACCGATGATGAGCATCGGAAACATGAATGTGCTTAAAGTGTCCATTATGACCCCATATATTTTGTCACACGGCACCGCGCCGCAAGTTCTGGCAGAACCTATGGTTTAGGGGCCCACTTTGCAAGGGACTGCGGGACGCCTGCTCGGAAGTTTGCCGTTTTTTTGCCAGAGCGGGTTCAACAGGCGTCACAGCACCAATCCATCCAGAGAAGGCCCGTGAAAATTGCCCCGTGACCCTTCGGCAAGGTTTCGGCATAAACAGGCCAGTGATTCTTGATAGAGGAGATAAGAGATGCATGACATCCGTGCGATCCGCGAAAACCCCGCTGCCTTTGACGCCGCCCTTGCGCGCCGCGGCAAAGCGCCGGTCTCGTCTCAGATCTTAGCTCTGGATTCAGAACGCCGGGCCTGTATCCAAGAGGCAGAAGCCGCCCAAGCTGAAATCAACAGCGCCAGCAAAGAGGTTGGCGCAGCCAAGGCCAAAGGCGACGAGGCCGAATTTGAGCGCCTGCGCGGTCTGGTCAGCGAGAAAAAAGCACAGGTGGCCAATCTCACCGAACAAGCCAAAGTCAAAGATGAGGCCCTGACAGATATGTTGATGGGCATTGACAACCTGCCCTATGACGACACCCCCGATGGGGCCGACGAGGCCGATAACGTGGAAATTCGCCGCTGGGGCACGCCGGCAACCTTTGACTTTGCGCCCAAAGAACACTTTGAGCTACCTGCCACGCAAGCCGGTTTAGACTTTGAAACCGCGGGGAAAATTTCCGGAAGCCGCTTTGTGATCCTCTCGGGCGCCATCGCCCGCATGCACCGAGCCTTGGCGCAGTTCATGCTCGACACCCATGTCAATGAAAATGGTTTGACCGAAACAAACACACCCGTTTTGGTGCGCGATGAGGCCATGCGCGGCACGGGGCAATTGCCGAAATTTGCCGAGGATAGCTATCAAACCACCAATGGCTGGTGGCTGATTCCAACCTCTGAGGTGACCCTGACCAATATCGTCTCGGGCCTCACCCTGGAGGAGACCCAGCTGCCACGCCGCTACACCGCCCATTCCCTATGTTTCCGTTCGGAAGCCGGCAGCGCCGGGCGCGACACCGCCGGAATGCTGCGCCAGCATCAGTTTGAAAAGGTGGAGATGGTCTCGGTCACCCATCCCGATCACTCCCGCGCCGAACTTGACCGCATGACCAAATGTGCCGAAGGAATTTTGGAGCGCTTGGAGTTGCCCTATCGCACTGTGGCGCTTTGCGTCGGGGATATGGGGTTTGGCGCCCGCCGCACCCATGACATCGAAGTCTGGTTGCCCGGGCAGAATGCTTATCGCGAAATCAGCTCTTGCTCGGTTTGCGGAGATTTCCAGGCCCGCCGCATGAATGCGCGCTTTCGCCCGGCCGGCGGCGGAAAGCCGGAGTTTGTTCATACATTGAACGGCTCGGGCCTTGCGGTGGGGCGGTGCTTGATCGCTGTGCTCGAAAATGGCCAGCAAGCCGATGGATCGGTCGAGATCCCAAAAGTATTGCGCCCCTATATGGGCCATGCCACTCGGATCGCCGCAGACGGAAGCCTCGCTTAAAGCGCATCACCCGCCCCAAAAGCCGTCAAATCAGACAAAAAGCTCTAATTATAGGGCTTTTTGTCCAAATGCTTGCGCAGGCGTGATGGGGTGGATTTCTTTTTGTTCTTATAGGGGTTCTGATCCCCCTGCCCGCGCATCCACAACCGGATTGGCGTGCCAGGCATGTCAAAATCTTCACGCAGCCCGTTCACGAGATAGCGCGAATAGCTTTCCGCGATTTTATCGGGGTAAGAACACATCACCACAAAGCCCGGTGGCCGTGTCTTGGCTTGGGTCATATAGCGCAGTTTGATCCGGCGCCCGCCAGGTGCCGGGGGGGGGTGTGCCTCAACCATGCCGGCCAGCCAGCGGTTGAGATGGCTTGTTGGGATGCGGCGATTCCACACCTCATGGGCGCGCATCACCGCCTGTTGCAGCCGATCAAGCCCTTTGCCGGTCTTGGCAGAGACAGTCACCAAAGGCGCGCCCCGCAATTGCGGCAACAGCCGCTCAAAAGACTCGCGCAATGTCCGAAGTTTGGCCTGTTTCTCAGGTTCAAGATCCCATTTATTGACAGCCAAAACCACCGCGCGCCCCTCCCGTTCTGCAAGGTCCGAAATCCGCAGATCTTGCTGCTCAAAAGGGATGTCCGCATCGAGCAAAACCACCACAACCTCGGCAAATTTCACTGCGCGCAGCCCGTCGCTGACCGATAGTTTTTCCAGTTTGGCCTGCACCTTGGCTTTCTTGCGCATTCCCGCGGTGTCAAAAATCCGCGTCGGCACGCCGCCCCAATCCAAGGTCAAGGAAATCGCATCCCGCGTAATGCCCGCCTCAGGTCCGGTCAGCAGGCGATCTTCACCCAATATCTTGTTGATCAGAGTAGATTTTCCCGCATTTGGCCGGCCTATAACTGCAACTTGTAGCGGTTTTTGCACAGTTGGCAGGCGATAGGCCTCCTGCTCGTCGCCCTCTGGCAGATCAATGTCCACCTCTGGAGCCTCTTCCTTGGCCTTCTCCTCGGCCGCATCAATCAGCGGCGCCAGCAACATTGCCAGCTCACTCATGCCTTCGCCATGTTCCGCAGACAAACGTAAAGGCTCGCCCAGCCCCAAAGAATAGGCCTCAATGACCCCACCATCGGCCGCGCGGCCTTCGCCTTTATTGGCCGCGAGAAATACATGAGCGTTTTTCTTGCGCAGAATATCCGCAAAAACCTCATCCGTGGCCGTCACACCGGCACGCGCATCGATCATAAACAGGCATGCGTCGGCCATGCCAACCGCCCGCTCTGTCAAACGGCGCATGCGCCCTTGCAGGCTTTCATCTGTGGCCTCTTCCAGTCCAGCCGTATCAATAACGGTGAATTTCAAATGCCCCAAACGCGCTTCGCCTTCGCGCAGGTCGCGAGTCACCCCCGGTTGATCATCCACCAAAGCGAGCTTTCGCCCCACCAAGCGGTTGAACAATGTGGATTTTCCAACATTTGGACGGCCAACAATAGCCAGAGTAAAGGACATAGGGGCCCACTTTCGGTTGATTAGAGGCGATCGTTACACCAAGTTTTGTTCAACGGAAAGCCAGTAGATCGCCTTTGGTGTTCAAAACATAGAGCGTGCCATTCACGACAATTGGCGCGCTGGCGGCACCACCGGGCAAGTCGACCGTCGAGATCAACGTCCCATCTGCCGGGTTGAACTGCCGGATCAGCCCATCTGATGAGGCCAAGATCAACCGCCCACCGGCCAAGATCGGGCCGTAATGGGCATGGATTTTCGCACGCGATTTGACGCTTTTTCGAGTGAACTTCGGCAGAGGCGTCGACCAGATCAACCCACCATCCTCTTTAGAGAGGCGGATCAAATTGCTGGCATCGCTGACTGCGAAAACGGCGTTGCCAGCGATCAGCAAATGGCCTTGACTGCCCTGTTTCGCGGTCCAAATCCGCAGACCCGTGTTCAGATCCACCGCCGCCATACGGCCGACCGAGCTGGCCAGATAGACGGAGGCCCCCTCAATCACCGGTTGCCCGGTCAGATCACGGACCTGAGTTGAGGCCAAGCCCAAGCGCGCTCCAGAAAGACCCGAGCTCCAAGACCGCAGACCGCCCTTGCGGAAGGAGGCCAATACATCGCCCGAGCCGAAGGGAAAGACGGCATATTTGTCCGAAACCGCGGGTCCAGGCCCGCCGGTGTGACTGGCCGCAACCGTTGGACCGGCGACTTGCCACTTGATCCGACCATTAGACGTCTCAATGGCCCAGGCCCCGCCATCTCGGGCCGCGATATAGAGTAGATCTTCATAGACGGTCGGCGAGGCGCCACCATAGCTTGCCAGATCCTGCGTCCATAGATGCGCGCCTGTGGCGGTGTCCAGGGCCACAACCGTGCCGAACCCTGTGGTGACAAACAGCTGATTTTTGCGCAGCGCCAGACCGCCACCGGAGGCGTCTTTTAAGGCGTCAGACGATTTTCCAAGCTCCCTCTGCCACAGAATGGTGCCCGCCTCATCAAGCGCTGTGACCATAGATTGGCTGTCAACCGTGTAGAGTTGCCCGTCCTGCGCCACAGGAGCGGCGGAAATTTGATGGCTCTTGCCGTCGCCCACACCAATCCGACGCGACCAGCGCAATGTCAGCTCCGCGGGGAGCTCTGCATGTGCGGCGATATGCTGTGCGTTGCCACCTTGATGGGTCCAGGCCGGCATAGGCTGTGGCTTCGGCAATCGCAAATCAGGCACATTTTCCGCCAAAAAGCGCGCGTCGGTTTCCACAAAAACCGTTCCATCAAGAAGTTGACGCTCCCCCTGCAAACGCGGATCGCTATTGGAACATCCGACGCCCAAGCCCAAAATTCCGATGTAGAGCATGGCTTTTAATCCCATGCGTGCCTCCTGCTCCGTTTTGCCAAAGTCTGCTTTGTTATTATTTTTAGTGAAACATTAACAGAAAAAGTTTAATTTGCCAACTCTGGGATTGCGCCCAATGCCTCGATTAATTCTCCCATGCGCTGGATCTGCTCTGAACTGGCCTCGGCGTCTTGAACATGGGCTTGCAACAGCTTCAGCGCGGCCGCTGTATCGCCGCGCTGAAGCTCGACAGCCACCAAAAGCTCTGTTGCCACATTGCGATAAACCCCACCGGGCTCCGACAACTCCGCGAGGATCGCGGCGGCCTCATCGAGCGTGAGCAGACCCTCGGTGCTGGCCATTTTCAACCTTGCAAGGTCACGGATATACTGAGGCTGCCTGCCGTCATCGGCAACCGATCTGAGAAGATCCACCGCCTGCTCGGTCTCAACACCAGCCGCCAACAATTTGGCCACAAGTGCATCTTCGTCCTCACGGGCAAGTGCACTGAAAGCCGCCGCGCGTTCGGCCTCATCTTCCAGCTCCAAAGCATCCAGCAAAGCATCTCCGCGCGCCTGTGCCACCTGTGCCACCTGCGCTTTGGACCACTCATTATAGGCCGTGCCGCCCACAAGAGCGACTATGATAACCGCAGGAATCCAGCCGTAGCGGCGAAAATAGCCAAAGAGGCGATCCCGGCGCACTTCCTCTGTGACTTCATCAATAAAACTGTCGGTATTGGACATCTGCCAGCCTCTATCTATTTTCCAAGATGTATAGGCAAAACCATCCATATCCCACAAGCCCTTTGAAGGCTAAGAAATGCTAAACATGGGAATATTCGTCGAAAATTTGGCCCATGTCGCTCATTTTCGCCGTTTTTTTCGCTTCGTCTCTCTTGTGCCTCAGTAAAATTGGAATAGATAGCCTCATTAAAGGGATCCACTTTTGGACGTCCGGCACGAGAGGCACGCATGCGCATTTTTCCAATTCTGACAGCCATTCTGGTGGCCGCTGTCATCTATTTGTTCGTTTTTCAAAGAGATGTCTTGTTAAGCTTTGGCACAGAGAAGAGCGAGATGCCGGAAATGGCCACTCAGTCAGAGCCTGAGGCGGCACCCGCTCCAAACAGCGCCGCGATTGTTTCTGTCGCGGTCTTGCCCTCAAGGGCGCAGAATGTGGACAGCGCCGTAACCGTACGCGGCGAAACGCGCGCGACCCGCCAGGTTGATTTGCGGGCCGAAACAAGTGGCCGCATCATCTCCCAACCCCTGCGCAAAGGGGCCACGGTGCGGGCCGATCAACCCATGTGTGAAATTGACCCCGGCACGCGCGGCGTGTCTTTGGCAGAAGCCCAAGCCCGCTTGGCCGAATCGCGCGCGCGGGTTCCTGAAGCGGAGGCTCGCGTGATCGAGGCGGAGGCCCGTTTGCAGGAGGCCTTGATCAATGATCGGGCCGCTGAGAAGCTGTCACAGGGGGGCTTTGCCTCTGAAGCCCGCGTCGCCAGTGCCACAGCGGCCACGCAAACCGCCCGGGCGGGCGTGGCGGCCGCGCAATCGGGCTTGCAGTCGACGCTGGCGGGCATTCAATCGGCCGAAGCAGCCGTTGCCTTGGCGCAGAAAGAAATTTCCCGTCTGATCATACATGCCTCTTTCGATGGCATCTTGGAATCCGATACCGCCGAGCTGGGCAGTCTTTTGCAGCCTGGCGGTCTTTGCGCCACGGTATTGCAGCTCGATCCCATCAAACTTGTGGGCTTCGTCCCGGAGATGGCGGTGCAACATGTCAAAATCGGCGCCGCTGCCGAGGCGCGATTGGTGGATGGTCGCAAGATATTTGGCGAAGTGAGCTTCATTTCACGCTCCGCCGATAAGGTCACCCGCACCTTTCAAATCGAGGTCACCGTGCCCAACGAAGACCTCAGCATCAGCGCCGGGCAAACGGCTGATATCACAATTTCAGCCCAAGGCACTCTGGCGCATCTTTTGCCGGGATCCGCTTTGACCCTCAATGACAATGGCACTTTGGGGCTGCGGATCTTGGGGTCCGAAAATACTGTGCGCTTTGTCCCAGTCACCTTAATCCGCGATACGGCACAAGGGGTTTGGGTGGCCGGACTGCCGCGTGAGGCAGATGTGATTGTTGTCGGGCAAGAGTTTGTCACCGATGGGGTGATCGTTGATCCGACCTATACGGAGGCCGCACAATGACCGGTCTGGTCGATTGGGCCATCGCCCGCGCGCGCATGGTTCTGGCCTTTATAATCCTGTCCTTGGCCGTGGGCACCCTGGCCTATGCGGTTCTGCCCAAGGAAGGCGAGCCGGATATTGAAATCCCCGCCCTGATCATTTCCATGCCCTTCCAAGGCATTTCCGCCGAGGACAGTGAGAAACTTCTCATCAAGCCCATGGAAACGGAACTGTCGGATTTGGACGGGCTCAAAAAACTGACCGCCACGGCCGTGGATGGCTATGCCAATGTGGTTTTGGAGTTCGAATTTGGTTGGGATAAGACCAAAATCATTGCCGATGTGCGCGACCGCATGGGCAATGCGCAAACAAAATTTCCCAAAGGCGGCGATACCTATTCCATCAGTGAGTTTAACTTCTCGGAATTCCCTATCATCATCATCTCCCTGTCTGGATCCGTGCCTGAGCGTACCCTTTTGAAGGTCGCGCAGGATCTTCAGGATCGGATTGAAGGTCTTGAACCGGTTTTGAGCGCAGGCTTGACCGGGCACCGCGAAGAGATGTTGGAAGTTCTGATCGATCCGTTGAAGCTTGAGTCTTATAATGTGACGGCCGGCGAGTTGATTGGCGTGGTGGTCAACAACAACCAATTGATCCCCGCCGGCTCGGTTGACACAGAAAATTCCAACTTTTCGGTCAAGATCCCCTCCTCCTTTGATGCGCCGGTCGATGTTTACAATCTGCCGGTCAAAATCAATGGCGACCGGGTGGTGACCCTCGGCGATATCGCCGATATCCGACTGACCTTCGCAGATCGCACGGGTACGGCCCGCTTTAATGGCGAAACCACCGTCGCCATTCAGGTTGTGAAACGCAAAGGGTTCAACCTGATCGACACGGCCAATTTGGTGCGCGCGGAAGTGGCCAAACAAACCGCGCTTTGGCCCGTCGAGTTGCAAGATGCCATTAAAGTCAGCACCTCCAACGACCAATCACGCAATGTGGACAGTATGGTCAAACAGTTGGAAGGCTCAGTCCTCACCGCGATCGCCTTGGTGATGATTGTGGTTCTGGCCGCTCTGGGCTCGCGCCCCGCCTTTTTGGTCGGTTTTGCCATTCCCACCTCCTTTCTGCTCTGCTTTGCATTTCTCGCCGCGATGGGCATTTCAATCTCAAATATCGTCATGTTCGGGTTGATTTTGGCCGTGGGCATGTTGGTCGATGGCGCCATTGTGGTTGTCGAATACGCCGATAAACGCATCTCTGAGGGCGCGGGGCCGATGCAGGCCTATGGCGATGCGGCCAAACGTATGTTTTGGCCCATTGTCTCCTCCACCGCCACAACCCTTTGCGCCTTCCTGCCCATGCTCTTTTGGCCGGGCGTGCCAGGGCAGTTCATGGGAATGTTGCCCGTCACATTGATTTTCGTACTCTCTGCCTCGCTGGTCGTTGCGCTGATCTACCTGCCAGTTTTGGGCGGCGTTTCAGGCTCTTTGAGCCAGACATTCAGCGCCGCCTCTGACAATCTGCGCCGCCTGCCTTTCCTGGTCCGCGCTGTTTTGGTGCCCATCGCCCTCTACGGGCTGTTTGTCGGCGCAATGCAGCTGCTCAACCCCGGCTATCTGTTTGGCGGCCAAGCGCCAGAAGGCATTGGCGGAACCGCACTGGGCATCGTATTGTTCTTGGTGGCGGCTGTTGTGGCTTCCATTGTGATGGGCTCTGTTGAATTTCGCGCAAACAAAGCGCGGATAAAAGGCGGGCATCAGCGCACTGCTTTTGGCTATTTTGTAAAATTCATCACCGGCAACCCGGTGATGCCTGTCGTCTCTTTGGTTGCGGTGGTTTTCTTTGTCTACACCACCTTCCAATATTTCGGCGAAAACAACAAAGGCGTTGAGTTTTTTGTCGCGACAGAGCCAGAGCAAGCCATTGTTTACATTCAGGCACGCGGCAACCTATCCCTTCAGGAAAAAGATGCCCTGCTGAAACAGGCGGAAGAGATCATCATCAATACCCCCGGCGTTCAAAGCACTTTCGCCTTTGCCGGTGAAGGTGGGTTGAACGCCAATACGGGCGGGGCAGGCGCACCGCTTGACACCATCGGGCAAGCGCAGATCGAATTGATCCCCTGGGAAGATCGCCCCTCAAAGCAATCAAACAGCAAAATTTTTGGCTTCATCCCCTGGACCTCCTCGGAAATCGAAGAGGGATATGGTGGAAATGTCGTACTGAACAAGTTGCAAGAGCAACTCGATGGCATAGCCGGCGTGCGCAGTCAGATCATCAACCTCGCCATGGGTCCAGCTTCAGCCAAACCGGTGCATCTGCGGCTCAAAGGTGATGATTGGGACGCGCTATTGCAAGCCACCGCCCTGGCGCGGACAAAGTTTGAGCAGACCGAAGGATTGATCGCGGTTGAAGATACCCTGCCCCTGCCAGGCATCGACTGGCAAATTGATGTGGATGTGCAGGAGGCCGGGCGCTATGGGGCGGATGTGGCGACGGTTGGCGCCATGGTGCAATTGGTCACGCGCGGCATTTTGCTCGACACCATGCGCGTGGACAGCTCCGATGAGGAAATCGACATCCGCGTGCGCCTGCCAGAAGCTGACAGGGTTCTGTCCACGCTCGATACCCTGAAAGTACGGACTCCCAATGGGTTGATCCCACTGTCCAACTTCATTTCCCGCAAACCTGTTGCCAAATTGGGGCAGATCACCCGCGTGGATCAACAGCGCTATTTCGATGTGAAGGCCGGCCTGCGCAGCGATGCCATGAAAACGGTGACAAATGAATACGGCGTGACCCGCGAGGTCAAAATGACCCCGGCAGAGCGGATCGAAGAGATCACCACATGGCTGAACAGCGCGCCACTGCCGCCTGGCATTGAATGGGAATGGACCGGCGATCAGGAAGATGAGGCCGAAAGTGGCGCCTTTTTGCAAAACGCCTTTTTGGGCGCTTTGGGGCTGATGTTTATTATCCTATTGGCCCAATTCAATTCCATCTATAACTCTGTTTTGGTTCTATTGGCCGTGGTCTTATCTACCACGGGGGTGCTCATCGGCATGCTTGTCATGGATCAAGCCTTTTCCATCATCATGACCGGCACTGGGATCGTCGCCTTGGCGGGGATTGTGGTGAACAACAATATTGTTTTGATTGATACCTATCAAGAATATAGCGCCTATATGCCAAGACTGGAGGCCATCACCCGCACCGCTGAGGCGCGTATTCGCCCTGTTTTGCTCACCACCATCACCACTATGGCGGGTCTCACGCCTATGATGTTTGGCCTTAGTCTCGATTTTATCGGCGGCGGCTATACCATTGATGCGCCGACGGCTCTGTGGTGGAAGCAACTGGCCACGGCTGTTGTCTTTGGTCTTGGGATTGCAACCCTGCTGACATTGGTCTTCACCCCCGCAATGCTGGCGCTGCGGATCTGGATGGTCTCAGGGGCCTATGGGGCGGCAATGGCGCTCAGAGCGGGCGGATGGACAGCAGAGGGCCGGCGCATTCGCGAAGATTTCCAACTGGAACGCTCCGCCAAAAAGCTCCGCGGACGTGAGATTTCTTGGGAAGACGCAGATCTCATCGACAGCGACGCGCCGCGATAACTCGCGATCAGGAGCCTTCCTCCGACAGCTGCAATTGCCACAGATGGGCATAGCGCCCCTCTTGTGCCAAAAGCGCCTCATGGCTGCCGGATTCCACGATTTGCCCCTGCTCGAGCACAACAATGCAATCGGCATGGACGACAGTGGACAGGCGATGGGCGATGATCATCACCGTCCGCCCTTGCCCCATTTGGATCAAACTTTCCTGGATTTCATGTTCGGTTTGCGTGTCCAGCGCTGAAGTCGCCTCATCCAAAAGCAAAATCGGCGGATTTTTCAACAGGCTGCGGGCAATGCCCACCCGTTGCTTTTCGCCGCCAGAGAGCTTGAGCCCTCTTTCGCCCACCATCGTGTCATACCCTTTGGGCAGGCTTTGTACGAATTCATGAATTTGCGCAGCCTTTGCCGCCTGTTCAACCTGATCGGAGGTCGCCGCATCGCGGCCATAGGCGATGTTATAATAGATCGTATCATTGAACAGGACCGTGTCCTGCGGCACAACGCCAATCGCATCGTGAAGGCTGCTTTGAGAGACATCGCGGATATCTTGCCCGTCTATCAAGACCGCGCCAGAACTAGCGTCATAAAAGCGGAACAATAGGCGGCCTATGGTCGATTTTCCCGCGCCCGACGGTCCCACGATGGCCAAGGTTTGCCCAGGCTCAACTGTAAGGTTGACACCCTTAAGAATAGCCCGTTCGGGATCATAGGAAAAATGCACATCACGAAACTCAATCAGTCCTCCCGCCACCTGCAAAGGCGGGGCGCTTGGCTTATCTTGCACCTCTGGCGGCTGCTCCAATAGGCTGAACATTTCAGACATATCCACCAGGGCTTGACGGATTTCGCGGTAAACAAACCCCAAGAAATTCAGCGGCATCATCACCTGCATGATATAGGCATTTACCGCCACAAAGCCGCCAACACTGACCCTGCCATCCGCCACCCCTTGCACGGACATCAGCATCACAACCACCATGGCGGTGTTGATGATCAGCGCTTGCCCGATGTTGATCACCCCAAGCGAATAAGAGGTCTTCAACGCCGCTGTTTCATAGCCCTGCATCGCGGCATCATAACGCGCCGCCTCGCGCGCTTCCGCGCCAAAATATTTCACCGTTTCGAAATTCAACAGAGAATCAATCGCCTTTTGATTGGCGTCATTGTCTTGATCATTCATCTGTTTGCGAATTTTGACCCGCCATTCCGTCACAACTGCGGTGAACCACACATATGTGACAATCGCCACTGCTATGACAATCAAATAGCGCAAATCGAAAAAAGCCGCCAACGCGCCTGATATCAGCACCAATTGCAAGACCAAAGGACCGATTGAAAACAATAAGAAACGCAGCAAAAACGCAACGCCCTTGACCCCGCGCTCCATGACCCGGCTCAGCCCCCCAGTCTTACGACTGAGGTGATAGCGCAGAGACATATTATGAATATGCTGAAAGGTCTCAAGCCCGACCCGCCGCAAAGCGCGCTGGCCCACTTTGGCAAAGACAACGTCCCGCAATTGTTGAAAGCCACTGTCCAGAACCCGTGAGAGCCCGTAAGCGATGGTCAGACCGCCGGCACCGAGCACAAACACAGAATGCCCCGCATCCTCCCCCGAAAGGCGATCTACCGCAGCTCCCAGAATCATAGGTGTGGCCACAGCCACCAGCTTGGCCAGAATCAAACTGGCCACGGCAATCACAACACGCCATTTGACCCAGGCCTGCCCCTTGGGCCAGAGATAGGGCAAGACGCGCCGCACAACGCCAATCTCTACTCGGCGCCCCTGGGCTTCCTCTGAGGTGCCAAGACTTTTCACGAGATTACAATTCCTTGCCCTTGAATATGAGTGCCGCCATAGCTCTCAGTCTGGAATTTCAAACACCTGGCCGGGATAGATCAAATCCGGGTCGCGGATACGCTCTTTGTTGGCCTCAAAGACTTTGAAATATTCAATACCGGCACCGTAGCTTTCCTTGGCAATGGCCCAGAGCGTGGATCCCGGTTGCACGGTACGGACGCGGAACGTCCGGGATGGCGTGCGCAAGGCCGCTGCGGTTTCTGCCGGCAGCCCCTCGGTCGCCACAGATCCGGCCTCCGAGCTTTGCTCATCTTGAGCGCCCAGCCCCGCCACTTCCGGCTGCACTGTAACGGCGCCTTGGGTCACAGCCTGCGCGTTATTTTTTTCAGGCGCAGTGTCCTCTTTGGGCGCCCCGGCGGGCGACGCATCCGAAGCCGAAGCTGCATCCGCATCCGCCGTTTCTCTGACAGCGGCCGGCTCAGATGGCGCGGCCGGGCTCGCGTCTTCTGACTCCTTGTCCGCCGCCATCAAATTGGCCAATTCTTCAGCAGCCTCGCGTTTGAACGGTGTTTCAGCGCGCGACACCACATCCCCTGCTGCGTTCAACTCATCAACCCGCAGGGTGTAAATTCCTGGCTCAATATCGCTCAACTCCAAGGACCAATATCCATCCGCAGCAATTTTACTTGTGGCAATGGATTGATTATCCAAATAAATTCGAACAAAATTGCCCGATTGACCACGCCCACCCAAAATCACAGCTCCATTCGAACTATAAGAAATTGTGTCAATTGTGACCGCAGGTTTGGCGGCACTGGGTGCCCCGTCCTGCAAAACCCGCACGCCATCTTCATCGGCAAGAATGACCGTTGCGGGGGCTGGATCCGCTTTGGTTTCGGTTGATGCAACCTCTGTGGCCGCCGCCTCGTTTTCAGTTGCAAGCCCCTCTGACGCCGTCACCTCTTCAGCAACTGTGGATTCGGGGCTCTGTGTGGCAGCGGCGACCACTGTGGCAGGCGCGACAAAGACGGTTTGAACGGAAACAACGGGACCGGAGCCATCCTCGGCATAAAGATGTAGCTTCAGGCTCTGCTGATCAGCGGTCGGCGGAAGGAAGGCGAACATGACAAACTGACCGTTGCCGCTCAAATCTGCGCGCGCCTCAGGCTGTTCAACCCCGTCCACGCTCAAAATCACATAGCCGCGCCCCGCCGCTTGACCTGCAATGAGCGCAGAGCCGTCATCCTCAATGCGTACAACATCAAACTTTGGCGCGGCCAACGCATTGCTCAAGCGTTCGGTGGGCGTATCAGCACTGGCTGCCTCCGATTGACCGTCGCGCGCCGTCTGTTCCGGCGCCGCCTCGGAGGTGGCAGGGTCGGACGCGGCGGCGGCCTTCTCCTCGCCCGGGGTGTCAGCTTCCGCCTCACCATCTGCCGCAGCCGCAGCCTCAGTCTCAGCGCCCGCATCGCTCAACTCAGATGCAGGCGCCGCAACCTCCTCAACAGAGGCGCTGTCGCGCATGGGATCGACAGCGGCGCGAATTTGCGGATAAAACCACCAGAGCAGAAACAAACCCAACACCCCAGCCACAATTGCCGCAGTGTTGCGTGATTTTACGGCCTCTTTCTTCTTATCGATCGAACTCATTTACCTGCATTCCCCCAGTCACTGTCCTATGCTATCAGTCACAACTAACCTGTCCAGCAAGAACTAAGGAAATCCTTAATATGTCGAAATCAATTTGTGTTTTTTGTGGTGCGCGTATGGGCAACAACCCTGCTTTTGAACAGGCGGCGCAAGATTTAGGAGAGATCTTGGCGAAAAATAGCTGGCGCCTCGTCTATGGTGCAGGCGATATTGGCTTAATGGGCGCGGTGGCCAATAGCGCGCAGGCCTCGGGCGCATCCACATTTGGCGTTATTCCAGAGCATCTGATGCAGCGAGAAGTTGGCAAGCAAGATGTGGATCGGTTCATTGTGACAGATGATATGCACAGCCGCAAAAAACTCATGTTCATCAACAGCGATGCAGTGGTCTTGCTGCCGGGCGGGGCGGGCTCATTGGACGAATTTTTTGAAGTTTTGACCTGGGCACAGTTGGGGCTGCACAGCCGCCCCATTATCGTGGCCAATATTGAAGGCTATTGGCAACCCATGCTCACCATGGTGGATCACGTCATCGCTTCAGGCTTCGCCGATGCCAGTTTGCGCAGCCTATTTTGTGTGACTCACACCGTGGATGAGATCGAGACGCTCTTACGCTCTGCCCTAAACACCGCCAACCAATAAAAGACCAAAGCCATCCAAATCAGAGCAATGGCAATGACATGCCAACCCGTGATCACCTCCCCCAAGATCACGATCGCACAGAAATATTGCAAGATCGGGTTGAGATATTGCACCAATCCAACGGTCGCCATCGGCACGCGCTGGGTTGCATAGGTCATGAGCACAAGCGGGCCGGCGGTGATCAGCCCCGAAAACATCAAGGTCAAAGCCGTTTTTGTGTCTGGAAGATCGGCAAAGCCGTAGAGATACCCCACAGCAAACGGCAGCAATAACACCACCTCTAGCGTCACCGAGACCACGGAATCCACTTTGATGATCCGCTTGAGCAGACCATAAATTCCGAAGCTAAAAGAAATCATCAATGCCAACCAGGGCGCCGCGCCCAGGCCGATGGTCAAAACCAGCACAGCCACGCAGGCCAAAGCAATGGCAACCCATTGCAACGCCGATAGGGTTTCACGAAAGGCCACAAACCCCAAAAGAACCATGACGAGAGGGAAGATGTAATAGCCCAGAGAGGATTCCGTCACCCGCCCCACGCCCACAGAAAAGATGAATACATACCAATTGATGGCAATCATCACCCCGGCCAAGAGAATAAGACCCATGGTCTTGGGCTGTCTGACAACCTGCAACGTTTGGCGCGTGCGGCCGGTCAGGACCAGCAATGTGACAAAAGTCACAACCGACCAAAGCGTGCGATGCGCCAAGATCTCCGCCGGGCCGATGGATTGGAACAGCGCGTAATATAGCGGCGACAGGCCCCAGGCGAGACAGGCCAAAACCATAGCAAGGGTGCCTTTAGCGAATTGTGTCATGCCGCCCCATCCTCACATGCGGTTGTCATCCACCCCACGAAAATGGCCTGCTCAAGACGACTTCAGCAGGCCATTCTAACGCAGCGTTTTGCCAGGGTCTTACAGACGACCGGCGACGTTTTCCCAATTGACCAAATTGTCGAGGAAGTTTGACAGGTAAACCGGGCGTTTGTTCCGGAAATCAATGTAATAGGAATGCTCCCAAACATCACATCCCAGCAGTGCAGTTTGGCCAAAGCACAATGGGTTTACGCCGTTTTCTGTCTTCGTCACCGCCAAAGACCCATCGGCATTTTTCACGAGCCAGCACCAGCCGGAGCCGAATTGCCCAGCACCGGCCGCTGAGAAGGCTGATTTGAAATCTGCCACTGAGCCGAAGTTTTCGACCAAAGCGGACTCCAATTCGCCAGGCATTTTGCTCTCGCCCGGGCCCATCATTTCCCAAAACTGGTTGTGATTCCACAGTTGGCTGATGTTGTTGAAAATGCCGTTCTGAGCCACAGAGGAGGCATTATAGGTGCCGACGATGATCTCTTCGAGCGATTTGCCCTCCCACTCAGTGCCAGCGATGGCGGCGTTGCCATTCGTGACATAGGCGTTGTGGTGCAGGTCATGGTGGAATTCCAATGTCTCAGCGGACATGCCTTTGGAAGCCAAAGCGTCGTGGGCATAGGGAAGATCAGGTAGTGTGAAAGCCATATCAGCGATCCTTTCAATGATGAATTGGTCTGTGCTGCCACAGGCTATATAAGCAATTTGTACAGAACAAAATGCTCTTTGAGCCTGATGGGCAAAAATAGGCTTAGCTCTGCGCCCTCACTTCCGACCCTGGCTTCGCGGCACCGCACAGAAGTGCGAAGGCATAATCTTGCACCGATCGGAAACAAATCAGGCTCAAACGATCCTCTTGCTCCACGAAAATCGCGCCCGCAACTTGGGCAAAGCGGGTGCGGGCAAAACCGCCCACAGGAAACTGCGCGGCCGAGACATCCATAGGCGCCAATTTGGCCACCACCTCGCGGGCCGAGCCGCCTTCGATGGTGAAACGTGCCCGGGCATCAGACACATCCGCCAGCAAATAATGCAGCCCGTCCAAGGCCTGCTCCAACGCAGCAAAAGCCGCGCCACCCGCATCTTTTGGCATCATGATCAGCAACTCATCGGGCGACATCCAGGCCAGATGCGTCTCGCCGTTCTGCGCATAGGTTCCGCGTTTCGGCACCGCAGTGCTCAGACAGGTTTTCAATGCCGCCTTCACCTTACTCGAGGCCAGATTGGCGCGCAGGGTGAACATGCTGTGATCGCAGGTCTGGCGAATGGTGACATAGCCTTGAAATTCACGCTCAGACATTGGCTTTCCCCCCTTCTGGGTCATAAAACACTGGGTTTACAATTTTCGCCGGCACGGGGCTCGCGCCAATTTTTGTAAAGGAAATCACCTCGCCCATCCGCTCTGGTCCCTTATGAACCAGCCCCATGGCAATGCCCCTGCCGAGGGTTGGGGAATAATATGTCGAGGTCACGCGGCCCTGGGTATTGCCTTGCCCATTCGCATTGGTGCCCTCCGCAATGGCATAGGCGCCATCTTCGAGCACTGAGCCGTCCAAAGTCTCGAGACCCACCAATTGCCAGCGATCCGGATTGTCCATGAAGCTGCGCTGTTGTGCGCGTTTTCCGAGGAAATCCTCCTTTTTCTTGGAGATCGCCCAGCTGAGACCCAGATCTTGCGGGATCACCGTGCCATCGGTCTCATCGCCAATCATGATAAAGCCCTTTTCAGCCCGCATGATGTGCAAACATTCCGTGCCATAGGGCATTGCGCCAAACTCGGCGCCCGCTTCCATAAGCATTTCCCAAAAGGCCAGACCTTGATTGGCCGGCACCGCAATTTCGTAAGACAGCTCGCCCGAGAAAGAGATGCGATAGGCGCGGCAATCAATCCCGCCAATCGTCCCATCCGCCCAGGCCATAAAGGGCAAGCGCTCTGCGGACACATCCATGCCGCCCAGTTTTTCCAATAATTTTCGGGCATTGGGGCCAACCACTGCAACCTGAGCCAATTGCTCAGTCACATTGACGACCCAGACCTTCCAATCCCACCATTCGGTTTGCAGCCATTCTTCCATATGGGCATGAATGCGATCTGCGCCGCCCGAAGTGGTGTGACACAGCCAGGTTTGCTCATCAATCCGCGCCACCACACCGTCATCGGACAAAAAGCCGTTTTCTGTACACATGAGCCCATAGCGGCAGCGTCCCGGCTGCAGGTTCGACATCATATTTGTATACATCATATCGAGGAATTTTCCCGCATCCGGGCCTTTGACAATGATTTTGCCAAGGGTGGAGGCATCCAGAAGCCCCAATTTTTCGCGGGTATTGATCACTTCGCGCTCAACAGCCTGGGCCACAGTTTCAGTGCCACGCGTATAGGCGTAGGGCCGGCGCCAACCGCCCACGGGCTCCCAATCCGCCCCATGGCTGTCATGCCAAGCATGCATCGGCGTCTTGCGCACGGGCTGAAACAACTCTCCCCGCGCTTCGCCCGCGAGAGAGGCCATGGATATCGGCGTATAGGGAGGGCGGAAGGTTGTGGTGCCCACATCTGGAATTTGCGCGTTAAGCGATTTGGACAGGATTGCAAGACCATTGATATTGCTTAATTTTCCCTGATCGGTCGCCATGCCAAGCGTGGTATAGCGCTTGGCATGTTCGACGCTTTCAAACCCTTCTTGGGCCGCCAATTGCACATCGCTGACCTTCACATCGTTTTGGAAATCAAGCCAAGCCTTCGAGCGCAGCGCATAGCTGGCCCCCTGAGGCATCAACCAGACCGGCGAGAGCGGCGATTCTGCGGCGTCTTCGGCCACGGGCACGGCCACTTTCTTGACCTTGCCGCCCGCCGCGCGCCCGGCCGCCCGCCCCTGTTCGGCGGCATCCTCAAGCACCGCTGCGCTGCGCAAATGCCCATTGGCCAGGCCTGCCACTTTGACAAAACCAGCTCCATCCGCTCCCAAGGGCGGATGATCAGCATCAGGGCGGAACATAGCTTGATCGGCATCCCAAATCAGCTTGCCCCCACAATGGGACCAAAGATGCACCACGGGCGACCAACCACCGGACATAGCCACCACATCACATGCGACCTCTTCGAGCACGGCGCCTTCACCGGCCTGTGCACAGATCTGCACCCCGGTGACCCGTTTGCCACCTTTAACTTTCGCAATGCCGCGGCCAAGGGCCACGCGGATGCCAGCGGCCTGGGCCGCTTCCATCAAGGCCCCGCCCCCTTCGGGCCGCGCATCGACGATCAGCGGCACCTCAAGGCCGGCCTCTCGCAAACAAAGCGCTGTGCGATAGGCGTCATCATTGTTGGTGACAACCACAGTGCGATCTCCTGGGGACACCGCGAAATTCACAACATAGTCGCGCACCGCAGAGGCCAGCATAACGCCAGGAATATCATTGCCAGCGAAAGACAGCGGCCGCTCAATAGCGCCTGTGGCGGTCACAATCTGTTTACAGCGCACGCGCCACAATCGGTGGCGCGGCCGCCCATCTCCGGGAGTGTGATCGGCGATACGCTCATAGGCCAAAGCATATCCGTGGTCATAGACCCCAGAGCCTTGGGTGCGGTTGCGGATCACAACATTGTCACAAGCGGCCAGCTCTGAGAGCGTTTGCGCAACCCAATCTTCGGCGGCCATACCGTCAACCACAACCCCATCCACCGGCGCGCGCCCGCCCCAATGGGCAGTTTGCTCGACCAGCAAAACCCGAACTCCGGTTGCCGCCGCCGCGCGCGCAGCCTGCAGCCCGGCAATTCCGCCGCCCACCACCATGACCTCGCAATGATGATAATAATGCTCATAGCTGTCTTGGTCCCGCGCCTTTGGCGCCTTGCCCAGACCTGCGGAATGACGAATGATCGGCTCATAAACATGCTTCCAAAAAGAGCGCGGATGAATGAACATCTTATAATAAAAGCCAGCCGGCAAAAAACGCGACAATTTCGAATTGATGGCACCCAGGTCAAATTCCAATGAGGGAAAATGATTTTGGGACGCAGCCGTCAAACCGGCAAAGGTCTCCGTGGTTGTGGCGCGCGCATTGGGTTCAAACCCGCTCTCAACGCCCAGGTTGATCAAAGCATTGGGCTCCTCGCCACCGGAAGCTACAACGCCGCGCGGGCGGTGATATTTGAAAGAGCGCCCCATCAGCATTTGATCATTGGCCAAAAGCGAAGCCGCCAAAGTATCGCCCTCAAAGCCGGACATAACCTTGCCATTGAAGGTGAAGGAAAGCGCTTTGGCGCGGTTGATCAACCGGCCATGGTTGGCAAGACGGGTGCTCATTGGGCAGCTCCATTTTTGCAAAAATTATGCCGGCGTCTCGCAGGCTTAGGCGGTGAAGAGATGCGGGTCATGAAAAATCCCTCCAAGACCAACCAGGCCGTTTGGCGCTGATCGCGTCCTTAATGTCTTGAGGCGGCTCAAAGGTCTGGGCCTCATAGGTTCCAAAAACCTCCAGCGTGGCGGTGCAGCGGGCGGCATGAAACCATTTTCCGCATCCAGAGGCACAGCGCCAGCGCTCGAAATGCACCCCTTTGGGGTTTACCCGGCCAAATAAATAGCCCTCAAACTCTTCGTCCGTGGCCCCAGGTCCAAAGCGCTTCAAATGCGCCTCCCCGCCAGCAGACAGTTCCGTTTCATCTTTGTCGCAGCCGCAATATGGGCAATTTAGGATGAGCATGGCAGGGCTCCCTTTGTCGAATTATGAAGGGTGATGCGAAGAAGGATATCGGTTTGGCAGGCCATCAATGCGCCACCCCAGCGGCAACGCTTTCATCAATAAACCGGCCAGCTCGAAAGCGGTCGAGACCAAATTGATCTGTGAGCGGGCTCTCTCCCTTGGCCATGAGCTCGGCAAATCCCCAACCCGATCCCGGAATGGCTTTGAACCCGCCGGTGCCCCAACCGCAGTTGATAAAGGTGTTGCCCAATGGGGTCTTGCTCAAAATCGGTGAGCGGTCCCCTGTGACATCGACAATACCGCCCCAATGACGCAGCATCTTCAGGCGCGACACCATGGGGAAGGTTTCAATTAAGGCCCGCACAGTCTCTTCCAGATGATGAAATGAGCCGCGTTGTGTGTAGGCATTATAAGCATCCGTGCCGCCACCAATCACCATCTCGCCCTTGTCTGATTGGCTCATGTAGCCATGAACCGTATTGGCCATGACAACCACATCCATGCAGGGTTTGATCGGCTCGCTCACCAAAGCCTGCAGCGGAACAGATTCAATGGGCAACTGAAAGCCCGCCATATTGGCCACCACCGAGGCATGTCCCGCCACAACCATCCCCAGTTTTTTGCAAGCAATATGGCCGCGGCTGGTGTCAACCCCGGTCACATTCCCGCCAGCTTGGGTGATGCCGGTCACTTCGGTTTTTTGCAAAATATGCATGCCCATATCGGTGCAAGCCCGCGCATAGCCCCATGCCACCGCGTCATGGCGCGCCGAGCCGCCGCGCGCTTGCCACAAAGCTCCCAGAACAGGATAACGCGGCCCGTCGATATTCATGATGGGACAGAGTTCTTTGACCCGAGCCGGCGAAATAAATTCGGTCTTCACGCCTTGCAGCGAATTGGCATGGGCGGTGCGTTGATATCCGCGCACCTCATGATGGGTTTGCGCCAGCATCATCACGCCGCGAGGGCTAAACATCACATTATAGTTGAGATCTTGGCTCATCGTCTCATACAAAGAGCGCGCCTTTTCATAGATCGCTGCCGAAGGGTCTTGCAGGTAATTAGAGCGAATAATTGTCGTGTTGCGCCCGGTGTTGCCACCGCCCAGCCAGCCTTTTTCAATCACGGCCACATTGGTAATCCCGAAATTCTTGCCCAGATAATAGGCGGTCGCCAGGCCATGCCCGCCCGCGCCGATAATCACAACGTCATAGGCTTTTTTTGCCTCGGGATTGCCCCAGGTGCGGCCCCAACCGCTGTGTTGACGCATCGCCTCACGTGCGACAGCAAAGACTGAATTTCGCTTCATTATAGAATCCCCCTTGGGTGCTTGCGCGTTATATCACTCAAAATGCCGCGACACAGCACCTCACCAGCGTCCTTGTGTGAAATTATTGCGACATTGCTCGTTCCCATATAGAGCAATAGAAACCGCTGACATCGGGCGGAAGACGATCGATTCATATTGGAGTGATTAATGATCTTTTCTGCGGCCCTATTTGTTTTGGCGGTTCTCGTGATCGGCGGCTTGATGCTCTGGCAGGCCCAGCGCGCGGCCTGGCCTGTTATGAGCGATGTGGATGTCTATGCCGAACAAATGCGCGGATTGGAACGCGACTTGGCCAAAGGCGTTTTGCGCGATGAGGAATTTGCGGCTCTGCGCGCTGAGATTGGCCGCCGCATGATCTCAGCGGCGCGCGCCGGTCGCCATCAGCCCAATCCAAGCGCGGCTGGCCGCGATTTTTGGGCTTTTGCGGGCGGCAGTATTCTGGCCTGCCTCTTGGGCGCGGGCCTCTATAGCCAAATCGGTGCGCCGTCGGTGCCCGATAGCCCCATCGCCGAGCGCTATGCGCTGTCTGAGACACTCAAGGCAAATCGAGTGAGCCAAGCGACCGCAGAGGCACGGGCCCCTGCCAATGACACAGCCGCTGTCCCTGACTATGTGCAATTGGTGACGGAACTGCGCGCGGCTTTGCAGGGGCGGCCCGCCGATGTTCAGGGCCACGAGCTCTTGGCCAAAGCCGAATCGCGGTTGGGCAATTTTGCCAATGCGCATCAAGCGCAAGCGCGGGTCTTGGAGCTCAAGGGCGCTGAGGCCACCGCAGATGAATGGTATGCCTATGCGGAACTTCTCATCATGGCGGCCGATACCTATATCTCGCGTGAGGCCGAGACCGCCCTGCGCGAGGCCCTGCGGCGTGATCCCAGCCATAAGCTGGCCCTGTTTCGCATGGGCATGTATTTCGATGCAATCGGCCGACCCGATCGCACCTTTGGCATTTGGCGCAAATTGCTGGAGGCAGGACCAGAAACCGCCCCCTATATGCCGCTGATCCGGCGCACCATCACAGATTTGGCACAAATCGCCGGGGTCAAATACGATCCGCCCGCAGCGAAAGGCCCGAGCGCCGAGGATATGAAATCTGCCGCCGAAATGAGTGCCGAAGAGCGCAGCACGATGATTGCCGCCATGGTCTCAGGCCTGGCTGATCGCCTCGCCACTGAGGGGGGGCCCGCCCCCGATTGGGCGCAACTTATCGTGGCCTATGGGGTCTTGGGCGAGCCCGAGAGCGCGCGGCAGATCTTTAATGAGGCCCTGCAGCTCTTCGCGGCCCGTCCCGGTGATCTTGAAATTCTACAAGGCGCCGCGCAATCGGCTGGCATCTGGCCATGATTTGTGAGGACATCGGTGAACTCATGACCCGGGCGCATGCGTCGCGCTCTTGGATGGGGCTGGATTTGGGCACAAAAACCATTGGCGTGGCGGTCTCTGATCGCCTCCTCAGCTCGGCCAGCCCTTTGCACACCATCCGGCGGGAGAAATTCTCCAAAGATGCCGAGGCTCTGCTACAGATCATTGAAAGCCGCGACATTGCTGCGATCATCTTGGGCCTGCCGCGCAATATGGACGGATCAGAGGGCCCGCGCTGCCAATCGACCCGGGCCTTTGCCCGCAATCTGACGCGCTTGACCGATCTGCCGATTGGCTATTGGGATGAGCGCCTCTCCACTGTGGCCGCAGAGCGGGCCTTGCTGGAGGCGGATACGTCTCGCAAACGTCGCGCCGAGGTCATAGATCACGTCGCAGCAGGCTATATCTTACAGGGCGCTCTGGATCGGGCGCGACATATTCGGACGGTGGCATGACAGTGCAAAATATCGATGATATTTGGAAAAGAGATGAGATTGACAGCCCCTGCATCAAGCTGTGCTCCATTCACCCGGGTGAGCGGATCTGCATCGGCTGTTACCGCTCGATTGAAGAAATTGGCAGCTGGTCTCAGTTGAGCCCGGATGAACGGCGCAAGATCATGGTGGACCTTCCCGACCGTGCGCCCCGGGTGCAAAAGCGCCGCGGCGGCCGCGCCAGCCGCCTGCCCAATCTTGGGTGAAATCTTCTAAAGGCACGCTAATAATCGCCGTTGAGCCATTCGCTCAGACAGCCCTTTGTTTGCGGTCGAAAATACGCCACAATACGCCCCTCCGGTGGCGCCTTTGCCCCCGCCCCCCAAGGTGCAATGCCATGCAGAGCCAAGCGATGTAGCACATAGCACTCCCCCGGCTGGGCCAGAATGCTCTTGCGGGGACAGTGTTCAAAACAGTCTTTGCGGGCTTGATGATAAATCTCCGTCAAATCCACCGAGCCCCATTGCGCCACCGGCAGGCGGTCCAACACAGATTTAAAAGCCGCGCGAATGATATTGTGGCTGCCTTCCCAAATCACCAAGGGGCTGGCCTCAGCGGAGCTGAGACCCAAAGGAATGCCCAGCACATATTGATGCGGTTCATGGAGAAATCGGCGGCGCTCTGGCCCGTTGGCCAGCAAACCATCCACATGAGCGGCCGCTCGGTTGACGCGGAAGCGATGCGCCGCGGCGCTTTCGGTCCCGTCAAAAGCCGGATAGCCCGGATAGGTGACCGAAATTTGACCGCGGTCGAGGGACATGGGGCCATGGAGCGCGGTGAGACAGTCCACAACCGCCCCGCGCAGTTCCGGGCCTTGCTGCACAAGGCCCTGCGCATCATTGGCCAAAATATTTACCCCCGCAAACCACGTGCCCCCATGGCGGAGCCAATCGGCCCGATGCGACGGGTGCCGCGAGAGCGCGGCGGCAATAGGGGCCACATGATCCACCCAGGCCTTAAGATCCGCATCGGCGGCAAACTTGGCCCAGCCCGCCGTCCGGAGAGCCTCTATGGCGGCGGCTACGCCCATAGTGCACTGCGCATCATATTGGCCGCCACCAGCAACAAAAAGGCCCCAAACAGGCGTTTGAGTGGAGCTGCATCCATGCGGTGCCCCACCGTGGCGCCGATGGGGGCAAAGATAAACGTCATCGGAATGATCACGAAGAAGGTCGGCAGGTTCACCGCCCCCACTGTCCAAGGCAGGCGCGGCGCGTCCACCGACACAAACAACCAGGCCAGCGCTGAGGGCACAGCAATGGCCAGCCCAAAACCCGCCGCCGTTGCGACCGCGCGATGAATGGGCACGCGGTGCAGGGTCATGAACGGCACGCCAAGCGAGCCGCCCCCGATCCCAAGTAATACCGAAAGCCCGCCCAAAAGCGGCGCGATCACAAGCCGCCACAGACCGGCCGGCAGGGTCTCGCCAATGCTCCAAGATTGCCGGCCAAACGCCAAATAGAGCCCAATTGTCGCCCCCAAGCCGCCAAAGATCAGTTGCAAGATCTGCGATTGCAAATTGGAAGCCAATGCCACGCCCAATATGGCGCCAAAGGCTATTCCGGGGGCCCATTGGCGCAAGATCAACCAATCCACCGCGCCTTTTTTATGGTGACTTTGCGTCGAGCGAATGGAGGTCACGATGATTGTGGCCAAAGAGGTCGCCAAACAGACCTGCATGAGCTGAGGGCCATCATAACCCAAGGCTTGAAAGGCATAGAAAAACGCCGGCACCAACACAATCCCGCCGCCCACGCCCAGCAATCCTGCCAAAAATCCAGCCAAGCCGCCGACAACGATCAAACTCGCCAGCACGGGCAAAACGGTGGACATATCCATCAGTTGAGATCCAATTCTTCTTGACGCTGCGCCAGTGCGGCGCGTTCCTGTAAAACTTGCCGATAATCGGCGATCTGCGCATCCTGTTGCGCCCCCAGTTCCGACAAGCGTCGTCGCCAATGCCGCGCGCCGGGCTGTCCAGAAAACAGGCCAAACATATGCCGGGTGATCTGGTGCAGCCGTCCACCTTGCTGCACATGAGCTTCCATATAGGGGATCATCTGCTCGGCAATGACCTGTGCCTCCGGTGCCGGATCCCTGTGGCTGCGAAAAACGTCACAATCGGCGCGTGATAAAATTTCATAGGGCGTTTGATAGGCCGCGCGGCCGATCATCACCCCGTCGAGCCCCGCTTCAAGATGGGCGCAGGCATCAGGCAGATGGGCCACGCCGCCATTCAAGCTGAGATGCAAGCCGGGGAACATTTGTTTCATCCTGAAAACCAGATCATAATCCAGCGGCGGGATGTCACGGTTTTCTTTCGGACTGAGCCCCTGCAACCAAGCCTTGCGCGCATGGATGATCACCCGCGTCACGCCGGTGCGCTCAATCATGGATAAAAACGCCGGCAGGCTGTCTTCAACCACCTGATCATCCACACCGATGCGACATTTCACCGTCACCTCCGCCGCGCTGGCGTCCTGCATGCGCTCAAGGCAGGCGCGCACAAGCTCCGGCTCCGTCATCAACACAGCCCCAAAGCGCCCCGATTGCACGCGATCCGAAGGGCACCCAAGATTGAGGTTGATCTCCCCGTAACCATGGGCCGCACCCAGAGCCGTTGCCTTTGCCAATTGCTCGGGGTTCGAACCACCCAGCTGCAAAGCCACCGGTTGCTCCTCTGGGCTGAAATCCAACAACCGCAGCGCCCCGCCCAGCACCAAAGCCGGGGCCGTCACCATCTCTGTATAGAGCAAAACCTCCCGCGAGATCATCCGATGAAACACGCGACAATGGCGATCTGTCCAAGCCATCATCGGGGCGACGGATAGCTGAGCATGCCGGTCCATACTTTTTATTTTAATTACAGACACTTGGATAACATACCATTTCTTTCAACACACTCGGTAACATGAAAATGGGTAGAAAACAGCCACAATATGCAGTACGAACGCCCCGTGTTGTTTATATAGGTCGAAAATGTTGTTCAAGAGTCCGTCCAATCCCGATTGGCTGTACACACTATTAAGTATTCCAAAGCGACTACCCAGGCAACGACCCTAAACCCGAGACCATCAACGGTAAATCAGTTTAATCAAACTAATCTGGACCGCCATTGAGTCCTTGCTATGATTATAATCACACTAGACCCAGAACTTCTCTAACAAGCTTCTCACCAAGGTAGTCCTTAAGGCTATGCTCATTTGCCGGGCTATCCTCCGAGAGACTCGCTATTGCGCGACCAACTATAACCTCCCACGGCTTATTAGATCCGGCCAAGTCCACCAACAACAGCCGAATTTCTTTCAGCTGGTGGAATTTTCGGTCCCACCCACCGTCACGAAACGCTACCATGTTATCGTACCTGACATGACCTTCATTTGAATTAATCCAACGTTCTATTTTTGCTTGCAAAGCGTCCCAATTGGTCTCCAGCGAGGCCAAAACACAATCAGATACAAGCAAGTTCTCTGCATTCCTGCAGTTAAGTCGACAACGGGTCACTTGCCCTAAGTCCTCAATCTCGTACGGTCGGTCATCTCTGTCTCTTAGTGAAAAGCACTTAGCGTTGTCATAGATGCTAGACATCACGTCATTAGCCGTAGTTTCATATTCAGTCATGTTTTCAATCGTTCGAGCAACACACGGAAATAAGCGCACTCTGCCTTGCGAGCTTCTGACGACTGTTTGCCATATGCGCTCGTCGTCCTCTCCTTCAACAATGAGCGGCGGGCTTTGGTTGAAGACCTGAGACAGCGGGTGTGCGCCAAAAACAGGCAAGATTGCTTTCAAGCTGTCGCTGACTTCGCGCAATTCTATGTTCGCATCTTCACACGCGACATGCGCGACGCGCGCATTCGGCTGATCGATCAACGAAGATACAATGGAGGTGCTGTGCGTCGCGATAATAGCTCTTGCGGCAATTCCTTCAAAGGCTGACACCAACAACTCCGTGAATCTTCTTTGAAGATCAGGATGCAGGTGACTATCGGGTTCATCCAAGAGCAGCCAGTTGTCGGTCGCACTGTATTGATCGGAGCGGCATGCATAAGCAAAACTCAGGACTTCAATTCCAAGACTAATCACCTCGGATTCACCTGAACTCAAATCTTGGTGCGAAGGCGCTTGCTCAGTTCCTTTCAGGAAAATTGTAAAAGCAGCGTCAGCAGAGCGGCGCAATTCCACCCTGTCTAACAGACGATTTAATTTCTGGATCTCAGTATCGAATGTAATTGCATTATTTGCACGAGTTTCAGCATCTCTTTCGATATGCCTTAACACCAAAATTTCTAATTTTTTAAATTCAGAAACGCTTGCTTGCCTAAAATCCATAACTTGATTTTGACGTCTTTCACTTCGATTACCAAAATCATCCTTCTGGCGCAAAGTTTCCACGTATCCGTCGTAATACAGTGTCCCCCCTCTCTCTGGTGCCAGGTAGACAACCTTGCCTTTGCCCGTCAGGGCATTGTCAAGATTTCTTAAGATTGTGCTTTTGCCTGATCCATTCTTACCTAGGAGAAGGTTGAAAGTTCCAAGGTTACGCAATGTCTTGTCTGCTGCCTGTATATCCATTTTTTTCTAACTCAATTATGATGCCGCTATTCCCAGGTTAAGTAAGGTAGAATCGACCCATTTGCATCATTTATGCCCAGCAACTTTGAACATCTTGCAGCTTACGGGACCATTCTTAACAGTATTTTGAATCTTAATAGTATTTTGAACAATAATCTGAACACCATCAAGCCTCACTCGAAATAAGTCACTGATATATATACTTTATGACCAGTTTTTCCAAGCCATCATCGGCGCCACCTATAGGCGGGCGGAAGATGTTAGGATATCTTGCTTGTTTTCAGTCACTTATTTCACTTCGCCTTGAACGGGTTACCGGGCGGTAAGGTATCTGAACTCTGCGTGAACAACAATAGAGCTTGAGGTCAGAGGTTCACAGCCCGCCGGTGCGGTGTTGAATTTTCGGGTCCGGGCATCGGGTGACAAAAACGCGCCACAATCGGCACCTAGCCGACCTTTACCACCATTTTACCGAAGCTATTGCCCAAAAGCAGGTCATTGAGCGCTGCGGGGGCGTTTTCCAGCCCGTCGATCATGTGCTCTTTGTATGTGACCTCCCCGCTTTCCAGCCATCGGGTCATGTCTCGAATGAAATCTTTAAACAGACTGGGCGGAAAGCTGTCATAGATGATGAAGCCTTGCACTTTTACCTTCATCCGTAAAATCGTGCCCATGATGGCCGGTCCAAAGTCAGGCCCATCCGGCAAACCGGAGAGATTATACCAAGACACCACACCGCACACGGGCATGCGGGCAAAGGCGTTCAAAAGCGGCAGCACCGCATAAAGCACCTTTCCGCCCACGTTTTCGAAATAAATATCTACGCCCTGCGGGCAGGCAGCTTTCAGATCCGCCGCGAAGGTTTCAGATTTATGATCCAAACAGGCGTCAAATCCCAAATTCTCAACCACATGGGCGCATTTTTCCCGGCCGCCAGCGATCCCGACCACGCGGCAGCCCTTAATCTTGGCGATTTGCCCGACGGTTGCGCCCACCGGTCCAGAGGCCGCCGCCACCACAATGGTCTCCCCCGGCTGCGGCGCGCCAATTTCAAGCAAGCCCGCATAGGCCGTATAGGCCGGCATCCCCAAAATGCCCAAATACCAAGACGGGTTTTGGGGCGCCTGGCCAAGATTTCGCAGATCAGCGCCATCGCTGAGCGCATAGTCTTGCCAGCCGCTCCCGGCCAGAACATGATCGCCCAGCGCGTAGCCCTCGCAATTGCTTTGCATGACTTCTGCCACCACCTGCCCGGTCATGACCTCACCCAATTTGACCGGCTCTGCATAGGATTTCGCGTCATTCATGCGCCCGCGCATGTAAGGATCAAGCGACAGATACCGCGTGCGCAACAGCAGCTGTCCAGGACCGGGACGAGGCACCTCCCCAAGCTCCAGCTGCAAGGTTTTGGCGTCCGGCAGGCCATTTGGGCGCTGTGCCAGAACCACTCGGCGGTTGGTATCTGCGGTTTGTGGCATATTACTCTCCCAACGGACAGCCCATCGGGCATTTGGCTGGAAAACTAGAGCGCAGCCCCGACTTTGGCAATTTGTTTCTGCGCAGGGGCGGCTGGACCCGGCAGCCGCAATCGCCTAGCGTTTCTGGGACAGCGGCAGAGGATTGCGGCCAACCCTGGTCCATCACGCAACAAGACATAGGAATTGCCCAGGTGACAGAGCAACACAAACGGCCGTGGTTGGTGCTGGCGGGGCTGGCGTTGGGGGTAACGGTCACCAATGGCTTTGCCCGATTTGCCTATGGGTTGATATTGCCAGCGATGCAGTCCGATTTGGGATGGAACTATGCGCAAGCCGGATGGCTGAACACCGCCAATGCCTTGGGATATATCGCGGGCGCAGTGCTGACGATGCTCATGATCGGGCGATATTCGGCGACAGTGCTTTTCACCTTTGGATTGATCACAACCAATCTGGCGCTGCTGGCCACCGGGGTGATCGCAGACCTTTGGTGGCAAACACTTTGGCGCATTCTGGTCGGCTTTTTTGGGGCCATGTCTTTTTCAACCGCCGGCGTTTTGGCCGCGGGCCTATTTCCAAATGATCCGCGCCGCAATGCGCTGGCCATTGCCATCTTATTTGGGACCGGTGGCGGCTTGGCGATTGTATTGTCCGGAGCCAGCCTGCCGCTCTTTTTAGAGCATTACGGCGCGGATCACTGGCCGCTCGCCTGGGTCATTATCGCGGCAATTTGCTTGCTATTTTTACCGCTCTGCCTATGGTCCGCCGCAAAGCTCAATCGCCCGGCACCGCAGCAGGCCCAGGCCCCCGCGCCCCTCCCGCTCGCTCATATCTGGGCACAATTGGCCGGATATGCCGGCTTCGGACTGGGCTATATCGTATTTTTAACGTTTTTATCTGCCTGGATGACACAGCAGGCAGCCAGTGCCAGCTTTATCGCCTTTGTATGGGTCCTGCTGGGCCTCTGCATCTGTGTTTCGCCCTTTGTATGGCGACCCATCCTGGCGCGCCATGCCTCGGGCCTGCCATTGGCCATGATCTTAAGCTGCATAGCCTTGGGATCCGCATTGCCGGTGCTCTTGCCGGGAAATCTCTCCTTAATGCTCGCCGCAGTTATTTTTGGCCTTTCGGTCTTTATGGCCCCCAGTGCCGTGACCAATTTCGCCCGTCAAAACCTACCGGCGCACAGCTGGGGCGCGGCCATCAGCCTCTTTACTGTGGTCTTTGCCGTGGCGCAGACCCTTGGGCCCTATGCCGCTGGCCTATTGGGGGACCTGGCCGGGGATATTGGCATCAGCCTGCTGGGCGCATCAGGGCTGCTGCTTTTGGGTGCCGTGATCGCCCTGACGCAAAAACCTCTGCCCCATCGCCCCATGGACCAAAGTGCACAGCCCAGAAAGCAAGAATGACACCTCCCAAAATCGCCGCTGTGCGGGCCTTCGGTGCTGGCAGCGCTGAAAATCTCAGCTACAGTTGACCAAGCGCATCGACCACAGCCCGATTGGGACGAGAGATAGATTACAAAGGACAAAGACATGACCAGGTTGAACGGAAAATCCGCCCTCATCACCGGCGCCGCGCGCGGCATTGGGCGCGGCTTTGCGGAAAAATATCTTGAAGAAGGCGCAACGGTTGCCATCGCAGATATCAATCTTGACGCCGCAGAGGCCACGGCAGCAGAGCTGGGCAAAGGCGCCTATGCGGTGCCGCTGGATGTGACGGATCAAACCAGCATTGATGCAGCACTGGCTCAAGTCGTGGCCAAGACCGGAAAAATCGACATTCTGCTGAACAATGCAGCCCTCTTTGATGCGGCTGAAACCGTAGATATCACCCGCGACAGCTATGAGCGGCTCTTTGCGGTCAATGTCGCAGGAACGCTCTTTACCATGCAGGCCGCGGCGCGGCAGATGATTGCACAGGGTCATGGCGGCAAGATCATCAATATGGCATCGCAAGCCGGACGGCGCGGCGAGAGCTTGGTTTTGGTCTATTGTTCCACCAAGGCGGCGGTCATTTCGATGACGCAATCGGCTGGGCTGAACTTGATCAAATATGGCATCAATGTGAATGCCATCGCTCCGGGCGTTGTGGATGGGGCGCATTGGGAGCATGTGGATGCAATGTTTGCCAAATTGGAAGGCAAGGCGCCGGGGCAAAAGAAAGCAGAGGTCGCGGCGGGCGTGCCAGCCGGCCGTTTTGCGGTTCCGGCCGATCTGAGTGGCATGGCGGTTTTCTTGGCTTCCGCCGAAGCCGATTACATTGTATCGCAAACCTATAATGTGGACGGTGGCCAGTGGATGAGCTGATGCACGGCCCGCGCAGCTGCGAACACACCCATCTCTGCGCGGCCGCAGAGTGCAGCCCTCCAAGGAAAGGAAAACAAACATGCGCCGGCAGGCCCTAATCGTTGGAGGTGGCATCGGAGGGTTATGCGCAGCCATCTGCCTGCGGTTGACCGGCTGGGAGGTTCAAGTCTTTGAGCAGGCCCCTGAGATCACTGAGATTGGCGCCGGGCTACAAATCAGCCCCAACGGTGTTAAAATTCTCGAACATATCGGCGTAATGGAACGCCTTGAGTCCGCAGTTTTCGAACCCGAAGCCATCGAAATTCGAATGGGGGTCTCTGGGCGCCCAATCCTTTATCTGCCCATGAAAGCTGCAGCCGCCGAACGCTGGGGCGCGCGCTACATTCAGGTGCATCGCGCCGATCTCATCACAGCTTTAAGCGCGCGGCTCGAGGCTTTGCAACGCGGCGCAGTGCAAACCGGTTGCCCTGTGCGCGGCTATGCGCCCTGCAAGGACGGCGCCGAGGTGATTTTGGCAAATGGTCGGCGCATTCAAGCGGATTTGGTGATCGGTGCGGATGGCATCCACTCGATGCTGCGTCATCAAATGCTCGGACCCGACGCGCCTCGATTTACTGGAAATTACGCCTGGCGCGCATTGGTGCCGGCGGCACAGCTCGGCGCTCTGGCCCCGCCGCCTTCCGGCTGCATCTGGGCCGGGCCCAAAAAGCACGCGGTCACCACCTATGTGCGCGGCGGGGCTGTGGTGAATTTTGTGGGTATTGTCGAGCAAAGAACCTGGCGCGAGGAAAGCTGGAGCCGCACGGGCGATCGGCAAGAGGCCCTGGCGGATTTCGACGGCTGGGCCCCGCCTCTCTTGGCGATACTCGAACAGGCAGAGGTGCTGCACAAATGGGCGCTCTTTGACAGGGCCCCATTGCCAAAATGGCAGGACGGCCATGTGGTGCTCCTCGGCGATGCGGCCCATCCAATGCTGCCGTCTATGGCGCAAGCGGCGGTGCAATCGCTGGAGGATGGCTACCACCTGGCGCGCACCCTCGGCGCGGCAGAGGGGCCGGCCATTGCGTCAGCCTGCGCCCGGCACTATGCCCAGCGCATCGCGCGCAGCAGTCGGGTTCAGCGGGTGTCAGCGCAAAACCTTCAGCTGTTTCACAAGTCAAGCCGCATGGCACAGCTGATGGCCTATGGGCCGATTTGGCTGGCCGGACAGCTGGCCCCTTCGCTGGTGCGACGGCGCAATGATTGGCTCTATGGCGCGCCTGTGCCACCGCTGGAGCTCTGACCGCCAACACCTTAGAATGCCTCGCGGTGCGGTGCAGATGCGGCCCGTGTCCCGTTACTTAAGACCGCTGCATCACACCATTGCAACATGAAATGAGGGCAGCGGGCAAAGTGTTTTGGATTGGCGGCTGGGGTATGCAGAGGTCGTTACTTTGGCAAAGCCCCCGTCATCACATAGCGCAGCGCCGCGGCCACCTGTTGCGGGGTTTGCGCCACGACCAAGGCTGCGGCATCCACCTCTTTGAGGGCATGCTGGTGCTCATCTTGATGCATAACAATCAGAGGTTTTCCCAGCGCCGCCGCATAGCCCGCATCAAAAGCGGCGTTCCATTGCTTGTATTTTTCACCGAACCGCACAACGACCACATCGGCTTGTTCAATACCGGTGCGGGTGCGAATGGCGTTGAGCTGCGCGCCCTTGCGGTCATGCCAAAACTTATTTGCCTCCGCCCCCAAAATTTCAGCGCCACAATCATCGCTGGCCGCGTGATCTGTCACTGGCCCATCAAAGGAGAGGTTGAGATCGCCGCAGGCCGCAATGATTTGCGCGCGCCAATCGGTGTGAATTTCGCCGGAAAGGTAAATACGCATGAAAATCTCCAAGTCCTGGGGTGAGTGTTACAGCCTGCCACAAATGTCAGCTGCGGATTAATATGCCCAGATCCGCCACATTGGTGCCGGTTGCGCCGGTGATATGCAAGCCGCCCGCCGCTGCAAGCGCGCGATAGGCGTCATTATTGCCCAACAAACCGGCCGGATCCAGCCCGGCGGCGCGAATTTGAGACAGCGTCGTCTCACAGACCACCCCGCCCGCCGCATCGGTGGGGCCATCCCGCCCATCCGTGCCCGCTTGCAGGTAAAGCCATGGAGCTTTCCAGCCTTCCGCTTCGGCCAGAAGCGCCAGCCGCAAAGCCAGATCTTGGTTGCGCCCGCCGCGGCCTGTGCCGGTCAGCTTGACTGTTGTTTCGCCGCCAAACACATGCGCCCCGCGCCCCATGTCTGCGATCCGTCGCACCGCCTCTGTCACATCGCCGATGAGAGGCTGGGGGTGCAGGGTTGCGGTCGGATAGGCCGCGCCCATTGCCGCAAGGCTCTGCCCATTGGAGCCGATCAATAGGTTGCGCGCCTCGGGTAAGTCTTGGGGCACATCGGCGCTTTGCAGGACCCGGCGCACCGTCTCAGGCAACCTGTGCCATAGAGTGAGGCGCTGCAAAATATCACGCGCTTGCGCTTTCCTGCCGATCGGAGCGACTGTGGGACCGCTGGCCACAGCCCGCAGATCATCGCCGATCACATCCGATAGGATCAGCGCTGTCACCGGGCTCGGCGCCGCATAGCGCAGCATGCCCCCGCCCTTCAGCTCGGACAGCTGTTGGCGGATCAGATTCATCACCTCAATATCCGCCCCGCTGGCCAAAAGCTGCGCGTTCACCGCGATCTTATCTTGAAGCGATACACCCGCGACCGGAGCGGGCAAGAGTGCCGAACCACCGCCAGAAATCAAACACAGCACCGGCCGGCCGGCCTGGCTGGCCGCAATAAGCGCCGCTTTCACCGCCTGCGCCGCTTGAAGGCCAATTTGGTCTGGAATGGGATGGGCCGCAGCAAAGATCCGTTCCTCCGGCATGGGGGGCAGCTCCTGCGCGCGCGCGGCATTTTCCGGGTTGGTCACAACCACAAGGGCAGGCACGGGGCCCAGCAGAGATCGCGCCATGCGCGCCATGCTGACAGCCGCTTTTCCAACCGCAATCACGGTTGGCGGTCTGTCAAACTCAGGCAAAGACCGGCGCACCGCCTCCGCAGGATCTGCGGCCGCAACCCCCGCGTCAAAGGCAGCGGCAGCCTGGGTGTAGAAGGGATGAATCATAAGCGCCACTTTCTTTGGCACCATCTTAAGCCCCAAAGGGCGGAAAGAACATATCGCGCGCGCGCAAATGGCCGAAAAGAAAATCAATCAAGCTGCCAAAAACACCTGTCGCTTGCGGAAAAATAATGCAGACTGCCGCAAAGCTATGGAAAGGACACCACATGAGCACTTTCGACGAAGATCTGTTTCTTAAAGGTTTGGAGCAGCGCAAAGCCACGCTGGGTGCGGACTATGTCACGCAAAATCTTGCCGCTGCTGATGACTTTACCCGACCATTCCAAGAGGCCATGACCGCCTGGTGTTGGGGCTTTGGCTGGGGCGATGACGTGATTGACGCCAAAACGCGCTCGATGATGAACCTCTCGATGATCGGCGCTTTGGGAAAAATGCATGAGTGGGAATTGCATTGCAAAGGCGCGCTGAACAATGGGGTGACTGTTGAAGAAATTCGCGCGATTATTCATGTGATTGGCATCTATTGCGGCGTGCCGCAGGCTTTGGAATGCTTCCGCGCCGCGCGCAAGGTCTTGACCGAGGCCGGCCAGCTCTGATCCCATGCTTCCGCGACGGAACGCTTGCAAAGATGGGGCAATCCCCATCATCTGGTGGCATCGCATATCTTGAGGTTCCCATGTCTAATCCCCATTATCCGCATCTGTTTCAACCCCTTGATCTGGGCTTCACACAGCTGAAAAACCGAGTGGTCATGGGCTCAATGCATTTGGGGCTTGAGGAAGCGGAGCATGGGTTTGAGCGCATGGCCGCCTTTTATGCCGAACGCGCGGCTGGCGGTGTGGCTTTGATCGTCACCGGGGGGATTGGCCCGAATGCAGAAGGCGGCGTTGGGATTGGCGCTGCCGTCATGACCACGCCTCAGGAGGCCGCAGAACACCTCCTTGTCACCGATGCGGTACATGCCGCCGGTGGCAAAATCGCCATGCAAATCCTTCACACCGGGCGCTATGCCTATAACCCCAATGCGGTGGCCCCCTCAGCGCTTCAGGCGCCCATCAATGTCATCAAACCCAAAGAGTTAGATCAGGCCGGGATTGAACAGCAGATCGCCGATTTCGTGCGCGCCGCAAAACTGGCGCAATCGGCTGGATATGACGGGGTAGAGATTATGGGCTCCGAGGGGTATTTGCTCAACCAATTCATTGCCCTGCGCACAAATCACCGCACCGATCAGTGGGGCGGGAGCTATGAAAACCGTATTCGTTTGGCGGTTGAGATCGTCCGGCAAGTGCGCCAAGCAGTCGGCCGTGAGTTCATCATCATCTTTCGCTTGTCGATGATTGATCTGGTTGAAGGCGGCTCTTCGATTGAAGAGGTGATCACCCTGGGCCATCAGATCGCAGCGGCCGGAGCCACGATTTTCAACACTGGCATCGGTTGGCATGAAGCACGGATTCCAACCATCGCCACCTCTGTGCCCCGTGCCGCCTTCACCTGGGTCACGGCGCGACTGCGGACCGAAATGCCGATCCCAGTGATCACATCCAATCGGATCAACACACCGGAGGTGGCCGAGGCGGTGATTGCCCGCGGTGATGCGGATATGGTCTCAATGGCGCGCCCATTTCTCGCAGATGCCAAATTCGTGGCCAAATCCGCAGCGGGCAAATCCGACGAAATCAATACCTGCATCGGCTGTAATCAGGCTTGCCTGGATGCGATTTTCAGCGGTCATATCACCTCCTGCTTGGTGAACCCCTTCGCTTGCAATGAAACCCAAATGGAACTCAGGCCAGCCGAAAGGATCAAACAGATTGCCGTGGTTGGCGCGGGGCCGGCGGGGCTCGCAGCGGCCACAACAGCCGCCCGGCGCGGTCATAAGGTGACCCTATTTGAAGCCGCAGACCAGATTGGCGGGCAGTTTAATATCGCCAAACAAATACCTGGAAAAGAAGAGTTTTATGAAACTTTGCGCTATTTCAAAAAGGAAATTGAACTCAGTGGGGTGACAGTGAACCTGAACCACAGGGTCACGGCTGCGGCACTGACCGCATTCGATGAGATCATCTTGGCCACCGGTGTTATCCCGCGCCGCCCAGATATTCCCGGTATCGATCATCCCAAGGTTTTGGGCTATCTTGATGTGATCGCAGGCGCGCCCGTTGGTCCGCGCGTTGCGGTGATTGGCGCCGGTGGCATCGGCTTTGATATCAGTGAATATTTGATCCACAGCGGCCCCTCGGCCAGTCAAGATATCGAGACCTTCATGAAGGAATGGGGAATTGATATGAGCTTTCAAGCCCGCGGCGGCGTCGAAGGCATGGTGCCACAGATCTCCCCGGCCGCCCGAGAAGTCTTCTTGTTGCAGCGTAAGTCCAAAAAAGTGGGCGCCGGCCTGGGCAAGACCACCGGTTGGATCCACCGCACAAATTTGGCCAAACGTGGGGTGCAGATGATGGCTGGGGTCACATATGAAAAGATCGACGATGCCGGGCTGCATATCACCCAGGCAGGCACCGCGCGCCTGTTGCAGGTGGACAGCATCGTTCTTTGCGCCGGGCAAGAGCCTGAGCGCAGCCTCGCGGCGGATTTGCCACAGGCGCATTTGATTGGCGGTGCCGATGTCGCCGCAGAGCTGGATGCACGCCGCGCGATTGACCAAGGCACGCGGCTGGCGCTCACGCTCTAACCATCTGAAAACGCATGCAGATCTTTGATCGTCATTGTGGGCGTGATGGCCTCAGGGGCGACATTTAGATCCAAAATTGCACCCGTCGGACTTGCCAGAGCGCGGGAGAAGGCGTCGGCGAAATCCTCCGTGCGCTCGATACGCTCACCATGAAACCCATAGGCCCGCGCCAGAGTGACAAAATCAGGGTTGATCATATCGGTGCCGCTGACGCGCCGGGGATAGTGGCGTTCCTGGTGCATGCGTATGGTGCCATAGCTGCCGTTGTTGACGATCAGCACAATGGGGCGCGCGCCCGTTTGCAGGGCGGCCCCAAGCTCCTGGCAGTTCATCTGGAAATCACCGTCGCCTGCAAAGCACACCACGCAGCGCTCGGGATAGGCAACCTTCGCGGCAATGGCCGCTGGCAGGCCGTATCCCATCGCGCCCGATTGCGGAGCAAGCAAGCGCTGGTGCTCAGAAAACTGCAAAAATTTATTGGGCCAAATCGCAAAATTTCCCGCACCATTGGTGACGATGGCATCGGCGGGCAACAGTCTTTGCACAATGCCTGTGACCACGCCCATATCAACCGGGCTGGGTTGGTCCTTGGCCGTTTGCGCGGCTTTAAATCCCGCGCGTGCAGATTGGGCCCAGGCCGGATCTTGACCCATGCGTACCCCCTTGAGCCGTGCCCCGAGCCCATCGAGGAGCGGGGCGGGATCGGAAATCATGCTCAGGTTCGGAGCGACATATTTGTGAAACTCATCGCCTGAACGATGCGATTGCGCGATCCACTGTGCGCCGCGATCGACGCCAAAGAGCGTAAAGGCATTGGTGGTCATTTCACCGAACCGCAGGTTGACCGCCAGGATCACATCCGCCTCCGTAAGGAGGCGTTTGGTATTGGCGGTCATGCCAACACCCGCCTCACCCACGAAAAGCGGGTCGGTATTGTCAAAAAGATCATGATAGCGAAAGCCTGTGACCACAGGAATATTCAACTGACGGGCACAGGCCTTTAGAGCGCGGCGATCCTGAGCGTCCCATCGCCCGCCGCCCGCTAAGATCACCGGGCGTTCCGCACCCTGCAGCTTGGCCGCCAGCTGCTCCAGATCCGCGGCAACCGCCGCAGATTTTGGCGCGAGGATAGGGGCGCTTGGGATGACAATCTCTGCAGATTGCGTCAAGACATCCTCCGGCAGCGCAACGACCACCGGGCCTGGACGGCCTGAGATGGCCATGGACCAAGCCCTTCGGATGATTTCCGGGGTGCGCGACATATCGGTAATTTCGGTGGCATATTTGGCAATCGGCCCGAAGACTTGGCGGTAATCCAGCTCTTGAAAGGCTTCGCGCCCCTGATGTTCGAGGCCAACCTGCCCAACGAAGAGCAGCATCGGTGTTGAGGCCTGCATCGCCGTATGCACCCCGATGCTGGCATTTGTGGCGCCTGGACCGCGGGTGACAAAACACAGGCCCACCTCGCCGGTGAGCTTTGCCCAGGCCTCCGCCATAAAAGCCGCACCGCCTTCATTGCGGCAGCCGATGAAACGAAAATCGGGGGCGTCGCAAAACGCATCCAAAACCGCAAGATAGCTCTCACCGGGGACCCCAAATCCAGCGCGCGCGCCCAAAGATAATAAGGTTTGAACAACGGCCTGCCCGCCCGACATTTGCACCATGCGCCTGCGTCCTTTTGAAAATCTGCCTGTAGCTTATGCAGATTTGACCCTCACGACCAGCAGATTATGCACAGTGTGTTGTGCAAATTTTCCAGCGCTTCGGAGCAGGCGTCAGTCCTGGATCATGGGGCGACACGCCTTGTTCAGGTCCCATTAGCCCGGCACGCGAATATGCGCTGCCCCGGCTTCCACCGGCGGCAAGCCGCGCCGATCTGATAGCCAAGACAATGTTTTTGACAGGCGATCTTTGAGCGGCACATCTAGGACATGATCAAATGCGGTCATCATATGCGGAGGGGTTTGTGGGGCGAGTTTGCTGAGGTCACCGCGCGCCACCTGGCCAATAAGATCCTGCATTTGCCGATCTGTGAGCCAAAAGGGCGTTCCGATATTAACCCGCGAGGGGGCCCCGGCGCCAATCCCCTGCGCCAGCATCGAATAGGCCAAATCCGACACGCTCACCCAATTTTTGGCCTCGAGACCATGGGACTCTTGACCCGCATTCAAATCCTGCCAAAGACGCTCAATCTCATTGCAGAACCTTTGGCCGGGACCAAAGATTTGACCCGCATGGAATTGGGTGACCGGGATGCCTGTGTCTCGGCCCCAATTGGCAACCATATCCTGAGCAATCAACACCGTATCCTGGACGTAAGAGGGGTCTTTAGGCAGATCCGCCCGGGCCGCACAGAGCTGCACAAATCTTGCCTCATCGCGCATATTATGGGCCGTCCAAAACTCTTGTAAGAGCTCCAACAATATGGCCGTGCCGGTGACATTTGTAGAGAGGCACCGTTCCTCACCACCCAAGGGCCAGGCCTGGAGCGTTTCGACAGCACAATGGAACACCAATTGGGGTCGGGCGACCTGGATCAGTTTTTTGAGTTTATTGCGATCACTAATATCGCCCAACACCAATTGGTAATTGTCAGCTTCCTCAAGATCCCAAATATCCCCAAGACTTGCGGCTGCTGTTAGGGCGTCATAATTGGTCACGAAGTGGCCCTCATTCACCGCACGGCGCACCACAACCGATCCAATGAATCCAGCGCCACCCGTCACCAATATTTGCATTTCTGCCCCCGCAGTTTGCTTCCAATAAGGCAGTTATTTCATCAAATTATTTATATCTGGTGAATATGACACATAATTTTGCAGAAAATCGCGTGCTGTGAAGTATTATTCTTTGCACTGTAATTTTTGGTAAAGCTGGAACATGTTACGGGCTTTGTCAGCTGTTAGGACGCGCCCCTCTGCGGCCAACAATATATTGCAATACAAGTTATAGCCTTCGGGTTGCGCCAGAATGTGCTCGATACGTTTTTGATGATGGGCCACACCGGCCTGATGGGCCCGCGCAACATCGCCGAGCGCCATCAGCCGTTGCATTTCAAAGATCCGCGCGGGTTTGCTGCGGTCTATTGACGAATTGTGTTCTGTATTAAAGTTGCGCTGCACCCAATAGGATAAATCAATTGGCTTACTGGATCGATTGGGTAAGCCGCGCTCTTGTTTCATCAAAAAACTCTGGGCCGACCGTAGAGAATAGTGATGGCATTCAACCGTCCGAGTGCCCCGTGTCATATCAATCAAAGACATGCGATGGGGCATTTGCCCGAGCAATTTAACGTTGTGCTGGACATCATAAGCAGACCAATAGGGAGGCGGATGCTTCGCTGGATCTTTTTGCTTCGGACGGTGCACACCAAACCCGTTGAATGGACCGGCAGGTTTGAAAAGTGTTTTGAAGAATGTCGAAGCAATCGGGAAAATTGCATCGGCTGGGATCGCCTGTTGAAATTGCTCTGTCACCGGTCGATCTTCAAAGGCGTCCACTCCCGCATTGCCGAACAAACGCCAGGGCAGAACAATGGCCTCGGTTTCGGGCGGCACCGCCGCGATGAGGTCATGCAAGCTACCCTCGCCCAGATGCACATTTATAAATTCATCGATATCACAGGCCACGGCCCAGTCGCATAACTTGCGCAAAGGATGCTTCCAAGCGGCTTTAAGCGCTTGCCATTGCGGGCTTGTCCCCTTCGGCACCTGCTGCACGATGTGATGGAGCGCGCCGTGTTTGGCCAATACGGCCAGCAGGGCATCAGTGCCATCATCGCAATCATTGGTATAGACCAGCAGATCCGTCACCCCGATCGCCCGCATATGCGCCACCCATTCCACAATAAAGGGCGCCTCGTTTCGCAGGGTGGTCACCGCAAGAATACGCATAAAATAACTTTCTAAAAATCCTAGTTTTGCGCATTTTTTTGCGAATTTCAATCACAGAGCGCTTTTTTTACCAAAACCAACTCTGCCCTCTTTGCTCTGGCGACGGATTGTGCCAAGTTGATGAAAAAAGGAGGAAATATGGAGGCAGATTTTGTCATAATCGGATCGGGTTCGGCCGGTTCAGCCATGGCGGCGCGGCTGTCTGAGGATGGCCAACATTCCGTGATCGTTCTCGAATATGGCGGCAGTGATGCGGGGCCCTTTATTCAAATGCCCGGCGCGCTCTCCTATCCAATGAATATGCCCCTCTATGATTGGGGCTATCGCTCTGAACCGGAGCCGCATTTGGGCGGACGGCAATTGGCCTGTCCCCGCGGCAAGGTGATCGGTGGCTCCTCCTCCATCAATGGTATGGTCTATGTGCGTGGTCATGCTGCGGATTACGACCATTGGGCAGAAAGCGGCGCGGAAGGGTGGTCCTACGCGGATGTACTGCCCTATTTTTTGCGCATGGAAAACTGGCACGAGAGCGGCCAGGGCGGCGATGCCGATTGGCGCGGCAAAAACGGACCGCTTCATGTCACCCGCGGCAAGCGCGACATCCCGCTGCATCAAGCCTTCGTGGAGGCCGGCCGCCAGGCGGGATTCGAAGTCACCCAAGACTACAACGGCGCGCAGCAGGAGGGGTTTTGCGCAATGGAGCAGACCGTCTGGCGCGGGCGGCGCTGGTCGGCGGCCAATGCCTACCTCAAGCCGGCCCTAAAGCGCCCCAATCTGACACTGCACAAATGCCTCGCGCGCCGCATTGTCCTGAAGGAAGGTCGCGCCATTGGCGTGGAAGTCTCAAAAGGGCAAAACATCTCAGTGATCCGCGCCCGCCGCGAAGTGATTGTCGCCGCCTCCGCGATCAACTCTCCCAAACTCCTGCTGCTTTCAGGCATAGGCCCCGCCGCGCAGCTGACGCAGATGGGAATTGAGGTGCAGGCTGACCGACCCGGCGTGGGGCAAAATCTTCAAGATCACCTAGAGCTCTACATCCAGCAGGCCTGCCTACAGCCCATCACGCTCTACAAATATTGGAATTTCTTTGGCAAACTGCGCGTGGGCTTGGAATGGATATTCAACAATTCCGGCCCCGGTGCGTCAAATGCCTTTGAATCTTGTGCCTTTTTACGCTCTGCGCCGGGTGTGCGCTATCCCGATATTCAATATCATTTCTTACCGATCGCGGTGCGCTATGATGGGCGCGCCGCCTCCGAAGGCCACGGATTCCAAGCCCATGTCGGGCCCATGCGCTCTGCCTCGCGTGGGGCGGTGACGCTGCGCTCAAGTGATCCAAACGACGATCCAAAGATCCTCTTCAATTATATGTCCGATCCGCAGGATTGGAGTGATTTTCGCCATTGCATCCGCTTGACCCGCGAGATTTTTGGCCAATCGGCCTTTGACCCATTTCGCGGCAAGGAAATTCAACCGGGCGCATCGGTGCAAAGCGACGCCGAGCTTGACGGGTTCATCCGCGAGCATGTGGAAAGCGCCTACCATCCCTGCGGCACCTGCAAAATGGGTCGCACAGAGGACCCTATGGCCGTGGTGGATTCCGAATGCCGGGTGATTGGGGTCGATGCGCTGCGCGTGGTTGACAGCTCCATCTTCCCAAGAATCCCCAATGGAAACCTGAACGGGCCATCTATTATGGTGGGCGAAAAAGGCGCCGATCACATCCTAGGCAAGCAACCGCCGCCCAAAGACAACAGAGCCCCTTGGATCAATCCAAGATGGGAAAGCTCCGACAGATAGACCGGGGGGCAGGCAGGAGGGCCGGACTTGCCCGTCCCGCGGGCGCTCCCTCATAGGGCCTCTGCATAACGCCATTTCAACACGAAATGAGGGCAGCGCCTGCCTGGGCGGGCAACGCCTGTCTTCCCCAGGCAGGCACTGTCCTCCTTTGTCACTCAACCCGCCTTCATGGCTACAGAATTCAACCCAGTTGCCGAAGATCCCAAGCGCAGTGGCTTCTGTTAGGCTGTGCTATTCAAATCGGGCGCCATCCAGACCCGCAAATATGTATTGACTAAAATCTCAATATAAACAAGTATTTGATTCGATTTGCAACTCGAGCAACAATCGATAAAATGACGGCCTGCCGCGAGGGCTGAGGCCATTTTGCCTTCGAAAGAACCAAACACTCAAATGAAACGTGATAATGATTTTATTCGCCAACTGCTTCTAGAATACGAACAAAGTGATGATATCCATCTGGTGGCAGTGAATGTCATATTCCCTCCGAACGACGAAAAGAAGCGTTACCACCATGTACAGCTGCTCTGCGATGCTGGCTATTTTGCACCTGTGGGTAAGGGCGTGTATCGCATGACCAATCAAGGGTATGATTATCTAGAAGCCATCAAGAACGAAACCGTATGGGCTAAAACCAAAGAAGAGGTGACCAAGCTTGGCGGCGCAACCTTAGACATGATCAAGGACATTGCTGTGGCCTTATTAAAGCGGGAATTGGCAGAGAAATTCGGCATCAGCCTATAGCGTCTGGGTCACCCACCAGACACGCGCTTCCATTATGTCTGCGCGTGGGTGACGCTATTCAGCGGTCTCAGCTGTTTATATAGGCATTAGGCCAATCGCAAAACCCGCTAGGAGACGATCGTCGCCAGGGTCGCGGCGCGAAGATCGGCCTCGCTGACGCCCTCTGCGGTTTCCACAATCGCCAATCCGCCCTCAACCACATCCAGCACCCCAAGATTGGTGATGATGCGATCCACAACGCCAGCGCCCGTGAGCGGCAGGCTACAGGCAGGCAGAACTTTGCTTTCGCCCTTCTTATTGGTGTGATCCATGACCACGACAACCCGGCCGACGCCGGCCACAAGATCCATGGCGCCGCCCATACCTTTGACCAACTTGCCGGGGATCATCCAATTGGCCAAATCACCATTCTGGGCAACTTCCATGGCGCCCAGGATTGCCATGGCGATCTTGCCGCCGCGAATCATTCCAAAGGAGGTTGCGCTGTCAAAATAAGCGGTTTGCGGCAATTCGGTAATCGTTTGCTTGCCTGCGTTGATCAGATCAGGATCCACCTCATCCTCGGTTGGAAAGGGCCCCATGCCGAGCATGCCGTTTTCCGATTGCAAGGTCACCTCAACCCCCTCGGGGATATAGTTGGACACAAGCGTTGGAATACCGATGCCCAGATTCACATAGGTGCCATCTTCCAACTCTTGCGCGGCCCGCGCGGCCATTTGGTTGCGGTCCCAGCCTTTTGTCTCCGTGGCCATTATACTGCCCTCACTGTACGTTGTTCGATCCGTTTCTCATGGCTGCCTTGGATAAGCCGGTGCACATAGATGCCGGGCAGGTGAATGTGATCGGGATCCAAGCTGCCTGTGGGGACAATCTCCTCAACCTCCGCAATGCAGACTTTACCACACATGGCCGCCGGCGGGTTAAAGTTCCGCGCCGTCTTGCGGAAAATCAAATTGCCCGTCTCATCGGCCTTCCATGCTTTCACAATCGACAGATCTGCAAAGAGCCCGGTTTCGAGAATATAGGTCTCGCCATTAAATTCTTTATGCTCTTTGCCCTCGGCAATCACCGTGCCCACGCCGGTCTTGGTATAAAACCCCGGGATACCGCAGCCCGCAGCACGCATCCGCTCGGCCAAAGTGCCCTGCGGGTTGAATTCAAGCTCCAGCTCACCTGAAAGATATTGCTTCATAAATGTGTCATTCTCGCCCACATAGGAGGAGATCATCTTTTTCACCTGCCGGGTTTGAAGCAAAATGCCAATGCCAAAATCATCCACACCGGCATTGTTCGACGCAAAGGTCAAATCCTTGGTGCCCGCGTCTCGAATCGCAGCCAATAGGTTTTCTGGCAAACCACACAGACCAAAGCCCCCGGCAGCAATAAACATCCCGTCAAACAACAGCCCTTCGAGAGCCTCGCTGGCGGATCCATAGAGTTTTTTCATGAGCAGACCGTCCTCTTCGTTCCATTGACCTCAAAGACCACTGAATAAACTATGGGTCAAGACTTCGCAGCCGTTTTACGCAAAATCCGCCGCCAAGCAATTGCGCACTGTCTTATTGCGGGATGTCCAAAAGCCGGGCCAGCTGCGATCATGCCCCTCACGTTGATCGCCCCCAAACGAGCGGCGGACGGGGCGCATGGGCAGGCCATGGTCTGGCCCCCCGGGGTCGCAGCGTCTGTTTTGGGGGCTGTCGTCACAAAAACGGCATATCCACCAGTTTTGCTGAAACCTTGCGACCGCCCGAGCGGGACAGGGTTACCGTGTCGCCGATTGTGCAGCTGCGTGAGATCAACGCGTAGCCAATGTTTTTGCTCATCCGCGGCGACCAAACACAATTGGTCATATCGCCGACCTTCTGCCCATCCACGGTAATGTCTTCCCAGTGGAAGCTCAAAGGATCGGGCGTGTCGCCCTCCAAGACCAAACCAAGCTGATGACGCTTGGGACCTTCGGCATGGATGCGACGCAGCGCTTGAATGCCGATGACATCGTCGGGGACATCCAGGTCAATATAATTGCCCAAACGCACCTCAAAGGGATTGGTGGTGTCGTCGCTGTCAGAGCCACAGCTCACCAACCCGCTTTCCGTCCGCTCAGGGGAGGTTGGCCCACCGTTGCCAATGCCAAAAGGCGCGCCGGCCTCTTTGACGATGTTCCACAGCTCATCGCCGCGCGTTCCATCGCGCAGATAAATCTCAAACCCGCCCTGTTTGGACCAGCCCGAGCGCTGCACGGCAACAGGAATTCCGTTGATTTCCGTTTCTGAGAACCAAAAATACTTCAGATCATGCACCCAGTCGCCAAATATGGATGACACCACCGCGCCCGCTTTTGGCCCCTGGACCGCCAAGGGTGAGACATCCGGTTCCGAAATCTTCACATCGAGCCCACGCTCTGCCGCAATCGCGCGCGCCCAGAACCAAATATCACTGTCGGCAATCGAGAACCAAAACAGGTCTTCGCGCAGCTTCAACAGGATCGGGTCATTGATCAAAATACCGTCGTGATTGCAAAGCGGCACATATTTGCCCTGCCCGATCTTGCATTTTGACAAATCGCGCGGGCTCAGGATCTGCGCCAATTTGGCAGCATCGGGCCCTTCGAGCTGAACCTGCCGCTCCGCGCCCACATCCCACATGACCACCCCATTCAACAGATCCCAATATTCCTTCTGCTTATCGCCAAAACTCGCCGGCAAAATCATCCGATTGTAGATCGATGCATCGGTACAGCCCTCGGCGACCACCGAATTAAAGAATGGAGATGGGCGCAAACGCGCTGTGGCATGTACCTGAAACATTTTTAAGCTCCTAATCTGACGCTAAAATGCGCTTTAGAGCAGGCAAGCCCCGTCTGGCAATCCCCTGAATTGCGCCTGCGATATGACCTTGCGTCATCATTTTTGCCAAAAAATTAAACCGGAGCAATTGAGGCGGGTGGATTGCGCACTATCGCCCATAACTGGCGCGGCAGAGCGCGGCTGGATCGAGTTACGGCTTTGTGACAATAATGGCTCCAAATGCCTTCCCCTGCTGGCGCATTCTGCTAACCTGCGCGCAAGTTGGAGGATCAAATGCAAAAGCAAGCTGTGCGCCTGGGCGTGGATATCGGCGGGACCTTTACGGATGTCGTTTTGGAGCGCGGCGGCGCCCTCTTTTCCACCAAAGTCTTAACCACCTATCACGCTCCAGAGGAGGCAATTGTCGAAGGCATGGCCCGTGTTTGCGCGCAGGCGCAAATCGATCCGGCCGAGATCACCCAGATCATTCATGGCACAACGCTTGCCACAAATGCGCTGATCGAGCGCCGCGGTGCCAAAACCGCTTTGATCACCACCGAGGGCTTCCGCGATGTCATTGAGATGCGCACCGAAAGCCGCTTTGAACAATATGACCTCAACCTCACCCTGCCCCCGCCACTTCTGCCGCGCAATTTTCGCTATACAATCACTGAGCGGATGCAGGCAGACGGCCAAGTGCTCAAACCGATCAACCGCGCTGAGATTGAAGCCCTGGTCGCGGAGATTAAGCAGGCGGGCTTTGAGAGCATCGCCGTTGGATTTCTACATTCCTACGTCAATGACGCCCATGAGCGCCTTGTGGCGGAGGTTGTTGCTGAGCAAATGCCCGGCGCCATGCTGTCGCTGTCTTGCGAGGTCAGCCCACAGATGCGCGAGTATGAGCGCTTCAACACCACCATCGCCAATGCCTATATCAAACCCTTGATGAAAACCTATTTGGGCCGCCTCAAAGGGCGTTTGAACCGCGAAGGGGCCCTATGTCCAATCTTTTTGATGCACTCCGGCGGCGGTATTATCAGCCTGGCGAATGCCGCTGAATTTCCGGTGCGCCTGGTCGAATCCGGCCCGGCCGGCGGGGCGGTTTTTGCCGCCCATATCGCCGCGCGTCACAAGCTTGATAAGGTACTCTCCTTCGACATGGGCGGCACGACGGCGAAGATTTGCCTCATCAAAGACCAGACGCCCAAAACCGCCCGTGTCTTCGAAGTCGCGCGTAGCTACCGGTTCAAAAAAGGCTCCGGCATGCCCATTTCCATACCTGTGATCGATATGGTCGAGATCGGCGCCGGTGGCGGCTCTTTGGCCCATGTCGACAGCCTGCGGCAAATCAGGGTTGGGCCAGAAAGCGCAGGCTCCGAGCCGGGCCCGGCCTGCTATGGCCGAGGTGGCACCCGCCCATCGGTGACCGATGCCGATTTGGTCCTGGGACGGCTGGATCCGGACAAGTTTGCCGGCGGGCGCATCGCGCTGAAGCCCGCGGCGAGCGCAGCCGCGCTTGCGGCACATTTGGGCGATACGCTTGATATGGACAGCCAAACCGCCGCCTTCGGCCTCTCCGAGGTTGTGGATGAAAATATGGCCAATGCCGCGCGGGTGCATGCCGTGGAAAACGGCGAAGACCTCAGCGAATATACGATGATCGCCTTTGGCGGCGCGGCCCCTTTGCACGCAGGGCGGCTCTGCGAGAAATTGGGCATCGACCGTCTCCTCGTGCCCAGCGGCGCCGGGGTGGGATCTGCGATTGGCTTTCTGCGCGCCCCTTTCAGCTTTGAAGCCACACGCAGCCATTTCATGCGATTGGCTGATTTTAGAACAGAGGCCGCGACGGGCTTGCTGGTGGAATTGAACGACGAGGCCACGGCCTTTGTGCGCAGCTGTGACGCGCATGCCGAAATTGACGCGCAATACAAAGTCTATATGCGCTATTCGGGCCAGGGATGGGAAATTCCCGTGCCATTTGATGCCGCCTTGGCGCAGTCTCCCGATGCCGCAAAGTTTGAAGCGCTGTTTGAGCGCGAATACCAAACCCTCTTTGGCCGCAGCGTCGCGGGTATGGACATTGAGATCACGGTTTGGTCGGTCAATGCCACCACCGCCGCCGCCCCGGCCACACCCCTGCCGCCCCAGCCGGAGGGTCAACGCTTGATGGCCACCCATTGCCGCAGCCTGTTTGATGCGGCATCGGCGCAAATGACCGAGGCGGCACAATGGCGCCGCGCCGATATGGCCATCGGCGCAGAGCTGGACGGGCCTGCGGTGATTGAAGAAGAGGAAACCACCATCATCGTGCCCAAATCCCGCCGGGCGCGGGCGCTGAGTGATGGCTGTATTGAACTGACCACGCGCCCGGCACAAAAAGGAGCGGCGCAATGACCTCATCCCCAGCACCCCGCACCACCTCTGAGGTGCAGTTTCAAGTTATGTGGAATCGGCTGATCTCTGTGGTGGAAGAGCAGGCGCAAGCGCTGGTGCGAACGGCCTTCTCAACCTCTGTGCGCGAGGCCGGGGATCTTTCTGCCGGGGTCTATGATGCACAGGGTCAGATGCTGGCCCAAGCGGTCACCGGCACCCCAGGCCATGTCAATGCCATGGCCGATGCCGTGGCCCATTTCATGCGCCGGATTGGTCGCGAGAATTTCGCCCCCGGCGATATTTACATCACCAATGACCCCTGGGAGGGAACCGGCCATTTACATGACATAACCATTGTAACCCCAAGTTACTACAAAGAAACCTTTGTCGGTTTCTTTGCCTGCACCGCGCATATCGTTGATATCGGTGGTCGAGGGTTTGGGGCGGATGCCAATAGTGTCTATGAGGAAGGTCTCTACATACCGATCATGAAATTGGCCGATCGCGGCGTGGTCGATCAGACCTTGATGCAGATCATCCGCGCCAATGTGCGCGAGCCCGATCAGCTGGTGGGAGATATCTATGCGCTCGCCAGCTGCAACGAAATTGGCCACCGCCGCTTGGTGGATATGATGGAGGAATTTGAGCTCGCGGATCTGTCTGGGATTTCACAGTTTATTCTCACCAACTCCCGCCGCGCAACCCTTGAGCGGATCAACGCGCTGACACCCGGCATGGCCCGAGGGGAAATGCGCACGGACGGCTATGCGCAGCCGGTTGATCTCAAAGTGCAGCTCACCATCGAAAAGGACCGCATTTTATGCGATTTCAACGGCACTTCTGGCTTGGACAAGAAGGGCATCAACTGTCCGCTGGTCTATACCAAAGCCTATGCCTGCTACGCGCTGAAATGCGCCATTGCGCCAGAAATTCCCAATAACGCGGCCAGTTTAGCGCCCTTTGAAATTTCGGCTCCAGAAAACACCATCGTGAATGCCCTGCATCCCGCCCCTGTGGCTCTGCGTCACATCATTGGCCATATGGTGCCCGACGCGGTCTATGCGGCTTTGGATCAATTGCTGCCTGGGCTGGTGCCTGCGGAGGGCGCGGGATGCCTGTGCAATTTCCAAGTCTCCCTGCGCCCCCGCAGCGATGCGCCCGCCCCGCCTCATGCCCGGCGCGCGGAGGTTTTGACCTTCAACTCCGGCGGATCTGGTGCGCGCCCCGGTTTGGATGGAATGAACGCCACCGCCTTTCCCAGCGGAGTGATGACCATGCCCGTCGAAGCCACCGAGCAGGTCGGCCCGGTGGTGATCTGGCGCAAAGAGCTGCGGGCCGACAGCGGCGGCGCAGGCCGACATCGCGGCGGATTGGGTCAATATATGGAGGTTGGCGCACAAGAGGGGTATGAATTTGACATCCAAGCCATGTTCGATCGCGTCAACCACCCAGCCAAGGGTCGCCAAGGCGGATCTAGCGGCGCTGCCACGACAATCTCGCTTGACGATGGCACGGCCATGCGCGGGAAAGGCAAGCAATTTGTACCCCATGGCAAAAAAGTCATGATGGCTTTTCCCGGTGGCGCGGGATACGGGCCTGTCTGTGAGCGCAGTACCGCAGAAATCCTAAAAGATCTGGCGGGCGGCTATATCACCGCACAGGCGGCGGAAGAGCTTTACGGTCTGGCGCCACAACAGATTGCGGATGTGTTGGACCGGGCCAAAAATGGCGAGGAGTTCTAAATGACACGGTCGCTGCAAACGCCCAAGGCGCAAGGCTATGACGTCATTCTGATTGGTGGTGCCATGTATGGCAGCTCCATTGCCTGGTGGCTCAGCCGAGATCCCGGATTTGACGGTTCCATTCTCGTCGTAGAGCGGGATCTCACTTTTGAGTTCGCGTCCACAAGCCACACCAATTCCTGCATCCGCCAACAGTTTTCAAACCCAACCAATATCCAAATCAGCCAATTTGGTGCAGAGTTTATCAATAATTTTCAAAGCTATTTTGACCATGATCCGCGTGTTCCGCCGATCCACATCCAATCTTTTGGCTATATGTATTTGGCCAATAGCGCCGCTGGGGCCGAAAGCCTGCGTCGCAGTCAAGCGGTGCAGGCACAGCTGGGCGCCGGCACACGGCATATGACAGCTTCTGAAATTCAGGCCGAATATCCGTTTTATCATTTGGATGACATCACCGCAGGCAATCACAACACCGTCAACGAAGGCTATTTTGATGGCGGCACGATTTTTGATTGGTGCAAGCGCGTGGCCCAGGAAAAAGGCACCGAATACGTCCAAAATGAGGTCGTGGCCATGGAGCGGCGCGCTGACCGTATTCACAGCGTCACCCTGGCCTCGGGTGAGCGTCTCGCCTGTGGGCTCGTGGTCAATTGCTCAGGCCCCCGCGCGGTGCAAACCGCGGGCTTGGCCGGGCTCGACTTGCCAGTTGAGCCGCGCAAACGCTACAGCTTTGTCTTCGATGCCGAGCAGCCGCTGGAGCGCGATCTGCCCCTCACCATTGATCCCTCTGGCGTGCATATGCGCTCGGAGGGGCGTTATTATCTCGCAGGCTGTCCGCCCGATGATGATGCACCCGTGGCCTATGACGATTTCACCCAAGACCACAGCATCTGGCAAGAGAAGGTCTGGCCTATCATCGCCGCCCGTGTGCCGCAATTCGAGGCAATAAAGCTGATCAACAGCTGGGCGGGGCATTACGCCTATAACACCTTCGATCAAAACGCGATCATCGGCCCGCATCATCAGGTCGAGAACTTCCTCTTTGCCAATGGATTTTCCGGCCACGGCTTGCAACAATCGATGGCCATCGGGCGCGGATTGGCCGAATTTATCACCTATGGCGCCTACCGCAGCATTGACCTTTCCCCCTTCGCATACAAACGTATCGAAGAGGGCAAACCCTTTATAGAAAAGGCAGTAATTTGATGAAAAAACTCGTGTTAACCGGTGCCGCGGGACGGCTGGGCTCCTATCTGCGCGAACCGCTGAGCCAGATGTGCGACAGTCTGATCTCCACCGATTGGACCGAGGATCTCGGCAAGCTTTATCCCGGTGAGACCTATGTAAAAGCCGACCTGGGAGATCTGGACGCCATGGAGGCGGTGCTGGAGGGCGCCGACATGGTGGTGCATTTTGGCGCGATTGGCGATGAGGCCGCCTGGGACAAGATCCTACATTCCAACATCATTGGCGCCTACAATGTCTGGGAAGCGGCCGCGCGCAAGGGGCTGCGCCGCGTGGTCTACGCCAGCTCCATTCATGCGGTGGGCATGTATCCCAAAACCCAAAGGATCGACACAGACGTGCCGCACCGTCCAGATACCTACTATGGTTTGGCGAAATGTTTCGCCGAGGATCTTGGCAGCCTTTATTGGGACAAAAAGGGCGTTGAGAGTGTGCATCTGCGCATCCTGTCCGCCGCACAGGTCAACAATCCGCGCGCGCTTGGCTCCTGGCTGTCCTATGACGATCTGATCCATTTGGTTCAGCAGGCCATCACCACACCGATCACTGGCTTTTCCGTGATCTATGGCGTGTCCAATAATGACCGGGTCACGGTCGACAATCACAAGGCGGCCTTCTTGGGATATCGCCCGAAAGACAATGCCGAGCAATTTGCCGCTGAGGTCTTGGCTGCTGCCGATCCAGCAGATCCGCATGATCCCGGGCAAATGTGCCAAGGCGGGCCCTTCGCTTCGGTAGAGATTGGGTTTTCCGGCACGGCCAGCATGAATATCGTGCAAGACAAAAAAGAGATATAATCCACCTATGGCGGCGGATCCGACCTCTCCCGACTGCTGCGCCCCATCCAGACCCGAGGGCGCCACCTCTGGACCTGCTCCGCACTCCATGGGCAGCGGGGAGCATCGGGGCGCGCTTTGCCCCATACCGGGCGGGGCGGGCTTGATGGGAACCAACCGACCGGTGATGAAGTTGGACGGCGAGGCACCGCAGCGCCGGGTCAGGCTGAAACCGTTCCTGCTGGGGCAAACCCCGGTGAGCAATGCGGAATTTTCCCATTTCGCAGAACAGACGGGCTATGTCACTGAGGCTGAGGTCTTTGGCTGGTCTTTCGTCTTTCACCTCCAGGTTCCCGCGACCCAAACCACGGTGCAAGGCGCGGCTGGCGCGCAATGGTGGCGGCGGGTCGATGGCGCCGATTGGCGATATCCCGCAGGCCCTTTGGGCGCCGAATGCCTGCCCGATCACCCTGCGGTTCATCTGTCGTGGAGGGATGCGCAGGCCTATTGCGCTTGGGCGGGGGGACGTCTTCCAAGTGAAGCGGAATGGGAGCATGCCGCCCGTGGCGGTTTGGGGGATGTGACCTATCCTTGGGGCGATGCGCCGCCCGATGATCGCGCGCATCTGCCCTGCAATATCTGGCAAGGCCATTTTCCCACTCTGAACACCGCCGCCGATGGCTATGCTTTCACCAGCCCGGCGCGCTCTTTTGCCCCCAATGGCTACGGGCTCTATGGCATGGCCGGCAATGTCTGGGATTGGACGGCCGATCTGTTTCGCCTCAAATCCCTGTCCAAAGCCGGCAAGGCCCATGCGGCAGCCATGCGGGGATATCGCATCATCAAAGGCGGCAGCTTTCTATGCCATGCCTCCTATTGCACGCGCTACCGCATCGCCGCGCGCACGGGCAATTCCCCTGAGAGCACCACCAGCCATATGGGATTTCGCATCGCTTTTGACGCGCCGCCCGGGCGCGGCTGACGCCAGCCGCAGCCA